>WNGF01000737.1_pt1 | contig 100832 bp, 72 predicted proteins | sample 5400641 | NCBI WGS metagenome assembly WNGF01 (sample SAMN13153371, study PRJNA577476) | soil metagenome | isolation source: 80 cm soil or saprolite under grassland replicate 2 | place: USA:California | collected 2016-06-15 | reverse complement strand
CATCTAAGCCAGTAAAACTCGCCAAGGAAGAGCGCCCCCATTAGAGTGGCTTGAAAGGAGCGGATGCCGCTACAGGCCTCATCAATGCCCACCATGCCCGTGCTAAGCTCAATCACATTCCCGTGCTGAAATGCCATCACATCAATCCATCCAAGCACTTTGACAGTCAAACCCACCACGGATCGCATCAAACCGTGGATAAGGCCTTCCTCAATCCGATATGGCCATTTCACGGCTACAAGTATGAAGCAGAGTGGGAACGCAAAGTACCTAAACCAACGCCAGCCCCCCGTAAGAAAAACCGCATACAGCGACATCACGACAACTGCAAGCGCAAGCGGCCAGCTGAACACTGGCCAGTCCTGGTTGATCTCGTGAACCACGCGGACAGGCAAGAACACAAATGCCACAGTGGCCAGAAGGACCACCATCCACCGCGGCGAGTTCACAGGACGGGGTGCCGGCCGCTTTGCATAGCGCTTCCAAAGTAAGCCGAGGGCAAAGAAAGGAACAAACCAGCCGTAGGCGTATTGTTCGTTCGTTTTCCATTGGTAACTTAATTGCCGGATGAGGTCGGCCCAAAGAATGCCGAACGCAGCGAAAGGGAGAAGGCGGATCCAAATCTTGTCGGGCGGGTTCTCGACAACGAAGGGTGGGGATTCCCACGTGGAGGATTGGCCGTTGAGGGTTGACGACATCTGGCAGGAGTCAGGGGACAGGAGTCAGGAGTCAGGAGGCAGGGGACAGGAGTCAGGGTGTTAGGACTGAACACTCCTGTGGGGTAACTCGCTCGTCAATCTACAGCAACACTCCGTGCCGGTCGATTCGCAGCCGTTTCTCTTCCTGGCGGCAATCTATGTGATCGCTCAGTTTCAATTTTCCTCACGGTCCCAGGAACGGGATCCCGCCGCGGCCCGTTGCGCCCTCGGCGCTCCCTCTCGCGGCTAAATCTCAATCGGTCTTTTTTCAACAAGCTCAAGCCCGGAACCACGATCGGGTACGGGTGGTAACGGGTATCGGCAAAGTGAAAACTTGTAACTTGTAACTTGTAACTTGTAACTGGTAACTGGTAATTGGGATTGGGAGATTGAAGGACATCGAATGAAGCTCGGGCGGAGTCTCTGAAAATCGCTAGTTACCAGTTACCAGTTACCAGTGACAAGTTGCTTTGTGCTTCGAATCCGTTCATGGGAAGCCGCGTTTTACGCGGCGATGCCCGGCTGATAGTATTTCGGGTATTTGTAGAAATAATTCCGGGCGGAGGAGCCGTCGGCGCGGTTGTAGACCAGGCCCAGGATCCTGGCCTGGCGCTGCGCGAGCAGGTCCAGCGCCTGACGCACCGCGCCGGCTGGGGAGTAACCGCTGCGCACGATGAACAGCGTCCCGTCCGTTTTCGGCGCGAGGGTGGGCGCGTCATCGGTCGCAAACACCGGGCTGCTATCGATCAGGACGTAATCAAAATCCTTCCGCCAGCGCGCCAGGAAGGCTTCCATTTTCTGGCTGAGGAAGAGGTCGCCCGGATTGCTCTGGCTGGCTCCACGCGGGATGAAGGAGAGATTTTGCAGCGAATCCAGCCGGGTCGGCAGATCCTGGACGCCCGGTCTGCGCAGGAGTTCGGACAAGCCCGGTTCGGCGGCGACGCCGAGCATTTCGTGCAGCACGCCTTTGCGCAGGTCCGCATCCACCAGCAGCACGCGGGCACCGCCGAAGGCCAGGGTCCGGGCCAGGTTGGCGGTGATGGTGGATTTGCCTTCTTCGGGCAGGGCGCTGGTGACGAGCACGACTTTGGGGCGCGGACCTTCGACCGGCTGGAAGAGCAGGGCGGAGCGCAAGTTGCGATACGATTCGGCGTACATGTGGCGCTTGTCCTGGGGCTCGAGCAGGGGCAATGCGTCCTCGGCGCCGCCCAGGTGCACTTCGGGCACCTGGCCAACGATGCTGCCAGGGAGCTTTTCGGTGACCTCGGCCGTCGAGGTGAAGCGGTCATCGCGCACAGCAATCAAGAGGACCATGCCGAACGACAGGCCCATGCTGGCCAGGAAGGACACGGCCAGGAGAATCGCTTCCAATTTGTAGGAACGCTCGGCGGGCGATGCCTGGTCCAGGATGGACAAGGTTTCCTGGTCGATGTTCCGGCTGATATCCACGTTCTGGAGCATCATCACCAGCCGGTCGTAGAGACTTTGCGCGCGAGTGATGTTCAGTTTTAAATGCTCGGCTTGCGCGATGCGTCCATTGGCCTCGACCGCCTTGACTTCCCAGTCCTGAATGGATCCCTGGACGCTATCGATTTTCATTTTCAGCGCCTGCCGCGCGCCGCCGAGTTGGTCGCGGCTTTGACTCCGGTAGACCGCCATGAGCTTTTGCGCCCGTTCGATGTCCGAATCCAACTTGACGATCTTGGGGTGTTTGGGCCGCAAGTAGCGGCTGAGTTTTTCGCGCTGGATTTTGAGAAGCTCGACTTCTTTGAAAGCGGACTGGCGCTCGGCCGTGGCAATCGGCGAAGTGGAATAGGGTCGGCCAAGAGAGTCCACCAGGAAGTCACTTGTATTTGTCTTGCTCGCCGCCGCCCATTCTTGCTCGAGGGACGTGGCTTCGAGGAGTTGCGCTTCGAGTTTCAGGTCGGAGAGCTGGGTTTTCAATCGCGCGAGGTAACCGCCGGCGATGGCCCCTTCTTCCTGGAGAATGGCCAGGTTGTTGGTGCGTTGAAAGGAGGTGAGCGCATCCTGGTAGCCCTTCAATTCTTTTTCCAGGCGCAGCACCTGGTCGGAAATCGAGGCGAGGGTGTCGCCCGAGACCAGTTTCCGGATATTCCTCTTGTATTCCAGGTACTCGACGGTGAGCGCATTGAGAAAGGTCTGCGCGTATTCCGGGCTCGCGCAGGAAGCCTCGATCGCGAACACCGTGCTCTTCGGCATCTGGGCGACTTGCAGCTTTACTTTGAGTGGTTTGTTGTCTTCGCCCAGCGGGATGCTATTGGTGCGCGCGGCTTGCAAACGGGCCAGGGCCAGTTGCTGGATCTTGATGCTCCGGAGCAACTCGATTTGTGTGCCGTAGTAGTTTTGGAGGTCGCCCGTGAAAGCCGCGCCTTCGGGCAATCGCAACTTCTCGGTCTCCCACATCCGGGCGACGGAAACGTAAGTGGGGGGTGCCCAAACGATATAGGTAATCGCTGCCCCCACACTGAGAATCACGGTGAGAACGGGCACCCACCAGTATTTTTTAAGAAATACAAAAAACCTCTGGACCTGCAGGGGCGATACCGAGCTGGCTTCCGCCTCGAGCGGAACCATCATCGGGTAATCAGCCCCGGAAGCGGATGAGGCTGGCTGCTTCGGTGTCATATCGTCTGCCATACTTTTCTCCTCCTTTAAAATCGCAGCAGCCGTTCCGGGACCAGAACGATGTCTCCGGGCTCGAGTGGCAGGTCACGCTCGGTTTTACCTTTCTCAAAAACCTGCGACACATCCACGACGAACGTCTTGTTGTCGGCTTCGGTGGGGCCCGCTTTGCGGGTGACCTTGACGTTATGTTTGTCGGCGTAATCGTTGAAGCCACCCGCGCGCATGATGGCTTTGCTGAGTGTGAGCACTTCATCGCTGGGAATCTCCTGAGGGCCCGGAACACGCACAGGGCCAACCAGGTAAATTCTGCCGCGGCTCTTCGTCATCAAATCGACGGCAATGATCACGGTTGCCTGGTAGTAGTATTCTTTTTCCAGCGCGGATTTGATTTCCTGGGCCAACTGTTTGCAGGTCTTGTTCTCTGCGGGAAAACGGCCAAGATAGGGAAGCTCCAGTTCGCCCGAATCGGTAATGGTCAGGGGCTTGGGATCCTCCTGGTCTTCTTCGATGCGGAAGCTCAAGCGGTCGCCAATCGCCAGCTTATGCTTTTCATCCAGCACATCCATTTTGAGGGTGACGCTTCCGTTGGTATCGGTGGTTGAGTCCGGGACGATGGACGTGGCATTGGGCTGCGCGGAGGGAATGGTGTCTTGTTTCAGGACAGTTGCCGCAGCGGGGGTCGGGCTCGGGGCAGCAGCAGAGATTTGCTGGCCGGCAAACAAGCACGAGGCGCTAAGCATGAAGGTCCCAACAGCCGAGCGCAGGAGAGTGGCTAGCGCGCCGGGGCGCGGACGGTCCCCGGTCGCAGGGGCAGTGCCGGAGCGCGGACGGTCCCCGTCCGCAGCGGCCCAACCGGGAGTGGCGCATTGGAGTTTGCTGTATCGGAATTCTTCGACGGCCCCGACAGTGTGCCACGCGCTGCGACCGGGGACCGGTCGCGCGCCGGAGCGCGGACGGTCCCCGTCCGCAGCGACCCGACCGGGAGTGGCGCATTGGAGTTTGCTGTATCGGAATTCTTCGACGGCCCCGACGGTGTGCCACGCGCTGCGACCGGGGACCGGTCGCGCCCCGGCACTGCGACCGGGGACCGGTCGCGCCCCTTTGTGTCCAATAACTCGACACTTGTTCATAGGTTTGCGCGTCTGCATCCGGTGCATATTCTCTCGCGACGTGCTCATTTTGGTTTATAGGTAACTGACAAGCCGACAAGGCTTTGGGCATAGTCTCGCGATGCCACATCAGACGCCCGGAATGTCAACCGGTAACTCACGTTGACCGTGACATTCTTGGCAACTGCGTAAGCAAGACTCAGACCGCTGACATACCAGTCGTAGGTATCTTCGGAAGCCCTCCCCAACTTCCTTCCGCTGAGTTTTCCGTGCTCGTAGGAGAAATGCGCGTTCAGGTCCAGGTTGTTGCGAAGCTTCCAGTTCACCGCCGGACGCAGATACCAGTCATCGATCAGGTCCGATTCGATACCCAAGCGCACTTCGTGGCCGGAACTGAAGGAATAGCTGATGGCGTCGGTCAGCGCGTGGCGCGCGGTGACGTCGAAATACCACGTGCGCTGATTCTCCGCTTTGATGAAAGGGCTGGTTTGTTGGAAATCATAGACCGCGTAACCGAAGCGTGGCGCGAGACTGAAGAAGTGCCCGGGTTTCCAGTCGCCATAGATCCCCGCGCTGTAAGCGGTGCTGTCGTTCAAGAAATTCTGGTCATAAGTGGTGAAGGCACCCGTCCCCTCGACCCCGGCCGTCAGGGTGGGAAGGAACTGCCGGCCGGCCCGGGCAAAGACCATCTCTGAGGCGTTATCGCGGTATTCGAACTGGCTGGAAGTCGAGAGGTTATTCTGGTGGTCGTAGCCCGCGCTGAATCTCATGTCCTTCAAGTCCCGGCTGGCGGAAAGCCCCGCGGTGTTTTGGAAGATTCCGTAGTGGGCCGTATTGGCGACCGCCGCTTCCGTGGCTGAGTCCTGCGAGTAACGGATGCGGTCATGCAGGTTGATCCAGATATCCTTGACGAACACATCGAAGGAAAGCTCGGAGCCGGAGGAGACGCGGACGCGGCTCAGTTCGACGTGCTGCAAATATTTATCGTAGCCGACGGTGACGTTGAGCTGGAGCAGATTCTTCTGAGTCACCGGGTAACTCGCTCTCAACTCAGCCAGGGACCGGAAGATAAAGTCATCTTCGGCATGGGACTTCGACAGGGTGACATTGTCATTCCAGTCGAAGCCGAGGGAGGGCAGGAAGAGGAGCCTGAAATCGCCGGCCTTGAAGGTGTAGGGCTGCGATTCGAAGCCAGAAAGCCGTTCCTGGGCGGCGGCTTGAGCCTCGATCGAGTTGCGCAAGGCGTGCTGGGCCGGGGCCAACCTGGCGTGGAACACGGTGGCCAGGACCGCCGCCGCCGCCAGGGAGGCGCGTTTGACGGAACTCTCACCACCGGCCGACTGTTTGGGTCGATTCTTTTCGTTCGTTCTCAAGGGCGTACCGGAAATGCCGCGGAACGGAGGTTACTGAGCAGGAACGAGGCCGAGGCGAGGAACAGATTGCTCATTGCACATTGCACATTGCTCATTTTTCATTGATTGAGGGGATTGTTGATTCGGGTTTCTCAAAAGTTTTGGCGGAGTCGGAGAGGTCACGGGACGATCAAGCATCCCGAAGGGATGCAGAACTCGCCACGACGACTCGCCATGGGGCGTTTTTTTTTCCGCTCCGAGGAGCCGACACGGAGCGGCTGTTTGGCCGACCGGCTCAGGCTCTGGCACCCTTCACAGGGTGCACCATGCTTCCATCCCTCTTCCGGGGGTCTTCGCTGCGCTACGACCCCCGGCTAATTTCTGTCAGGCCTCCGGCCTGATGATCTGACTTCCGACGCTACGAATTCGCACCGCTTTCCCCACGCCCAATCCAGATCCAATGAGCAATACCGACCTCAGCGACTCTCAACACGCTGAACAGGTCGAGGAAAAACTCGCGGCATTCCAAGCACTGGGGTGCCACTGTGGGATGGGTCTCAGTTTGATGCCTTGCGCCTTCGCGTCTTTGCGTTTTAACGGCGTCGGTTGCAACGCAGAGACGCAGAGGCGCAAAGACGCCAAGAGGAATTGGCCAAGACGCGGTTGTTTGGATCGGTCGGCAGCGCGCGATCGCAGAGAACCGGAGCGCGAGATTCTTGACTGATGAACCGTGGACTGCCGAACAACCAGTCGGTCGAGCGAACGGAGTAAAGATTAGACCGTTCCGGTCGGCGGGTCGCCGACCGGGGCGGGCGAGTCGCCCGCGCTACCCATCGTCAATACACGCTCTCGGATCGACGACCTGGCCTCATTTCGTTTCCACATCGAATGGGGTCTTCAACTCTCAATCCTAGGGCGAACACCCACTATCCTCGCGATAAAGACCGACTATCCTCCCCGGCTTAGCACAGACTGAACATCGGATGGCATGATTTGAGAGTGTGCGCGCGATGAGGGTCAGTCCGTGCCGGTGTGTTTGGCGTCCGAGAATCGGTTAAGGGTGCGGTGTGAGTGGAGCGTTTGGAATAGCGGGAGCATACTCGCTGACCTCCAAACGCTTCACGTCTTTTGGCGCCGTGCCCCAGGCAAAGACCCTAAAACGAAAGGTGAAAGTCTATGGACAGCACTTCCTCCAATGTTTGCATCCATGTCGGCAACCTCAAGCCCGTGCTTCATCGCGCCGCGCCGAAGAGTGGTCGCCTGTCGAGAATGTTGCTGGCGGCGTCGCTGGTGTGGCTTGTCCCCGGTGCGTCGGCCGATGCTCCGCCGGGACCCTATTTCAACGGGTTCGAGACCGACACGGCGGGGTGGTTCAACTTCAACGGGGCGACGATCACTCGCGTGCCCACGGGCTCTTCGAGCACTTACGCAAATGGCGTCGCGGCCGCCACAGGGGAATTATTACGCGCGGCTCGGGAAAGACCCCAGTCCCGACAGTTGCACATTCGGCGGGGGAACCGCGTCGATTTACTATGGCCCTTACACCAAGTGGGGCGCCTACTCGGCGATCTTCCCGCCGGGCGGCTACTCGACCGGGGTCGACATCTATCTGGATGTGATGTATGCGATGACCCACTCTGACACCCGCTTCGACTGGTCCTCGGCGATCAGTGACACCTCGGGGAATTTCCGGCGCGACTTCGTGTTCAACGTGGGCACAGACGCGTTTGGATTTGTGATCAGGGCCGGTAACAACTCGACGCGTTGCGGCGCAAACCCGGCGGACTTAGGTCATGCCCCAATCCACATCATGTTTTCAGGGTGGTACACCTTCAAGCACACCTTCAGCGAGGGCCCCGGCGGCCTGCTGATTGTCACCTTGCAGGTCCTGCCGGCGGGCTCGAATATCCCGGAGGGCACTTGGGTGCGGAGCGACCCCAGCGACATCATCGGATCGACCGTGGGCGGTAACCGCTACGGTTGGTTCGTGCAAAACGAATTCGACGGGCTCGCCATCGACAACAGCTACCGCACCGGAGCCATGAGCACGCCAGGCTGCACGGTCAAGATCTCGAATGGCGGCTTGATCACGGTCAACAACGGTGACTCGGCTACGTTCGGAGGCAACGCCAAGGCGTCTTCGTCCGGAAGCGCGTCCGGCCAGGAGACCTACCAGGACCATGGCCCGGCGTGGCCGTTAACGGTCCAGTCGATCAGCGTGGTGGCGGTAATTTGCGGCTCGCCAAACAATGGGGCAACCATCTTCGGGACGGCGACCGTTAATGGTTCAGGCGTCCACAACTTCGAGATTACCGTCACGGACCTAGGCGAGCCTGGAACCGCGGACACGTATCGGATCCAGATCCCGGACATCGGTCACGACTCGGGGACTCACACCCTCGAAGGCGGCAACGTGCAGATCAACCCGTGAGGTGAAACTCTGCGCTTGGCGAGGAGCGAGATGCGATGATCTCGCGGACGTGGCCGTCAGCGCTCCTAGCTCGCGCTGGGGCGGGGGGTGAGTATGTGTAATTGGAGTCATAGACGCCCGCTCTCACCCCGGCCCTCTCCCCCAGGAGAGGGAGGTCTTTTTGGAGCGCGGGAAGAAGTCAGGGTTCAGTGAGCTCTCCTCAATGTCGAAGGAGTTCTCCTTCTCCACGGGGTGAGGGCGGAACCAACCTCACCCCTGAATAGCGTCAAAACCCGCTGCGCGGTTATTGCTTGTTCCAGAAACAGTTACGGAAGGAGTTTCTGGAGAGTTACGGGGATGTTTACTCCCGGTTGAGCAAGGCGCCGACGAGCAGGCCCACCCCAAAAGCCAGCCCGATGGATTGGTACGGGTGCCGGCGGATCGCCCGATCGGTGTGGCGCGCGCCCACCACTGCCTTTTGTTCGACCTTGCGGCAGCCGGTCTTCAAGCGCTCTAACGCCGTGTTCAATTCGACTTTCGATTTGCCTGCCAGTTGAGTCCCGGTGACCCGGACGAGCTCTTCGGCGTCGCGGACCAACGTCATCAAGTCGTGGCCAAGTTTTTCCTTCGTCCCTTCCTCCGCCGTCATGTTGCTGAAATATGTTTCCATATCACTCGATTCGTTCATGCGGCGGACCCCCCCGGAAAACGAGAACCGCGCGCCTCGGCAATCTATAAGCAGAGCCGCCCACTTGCAAAGGGAGAGTCATGATTTTGTCGGCGAGCGTGGCGGGCGCCCTCACTCCTGCCCCACTGCCGTTGAATCAAGGAACACTCTCCAATTGTGCCCCAACGGGGCTGCGTCCTCCAGCCCAGGGTTGGCCCGCGCAGCGGGGCTACCCTGGGTAGGCGCGTTGAGGGATGAACAACCCCAAAGGGGTTGTGGCGTCGGCTGCGCTTTCCTTGGCTCAACCCCGTTGGGGTTGGACCGTTCTGTGGCCAGGATACCCAAGGTAGCCGCTGCGCGGCAACCTTGGGCTTTGGGCCTCAGCCCCGTTGGGGCTGGGAGCTGACAACGACGCACGAAGCGGGGCGCGCCGAAGTTTCCATCTCGCTTAATTCAATGGCAGTGGGGCCGGGGTGAGGGCGAAAGCAGCCTCACTCCTGATTACGCCTCTTCGAGGTGCGCGACGGCGCACATATTTAGGTAGGCCCGACCGCGGCGTCGTTGCGGATGCGGGCTTGCCACTTTTCGGGTGACGACGTTATCGTGTCGAGGTTTTAAAGTCTCAGATTGGAATCAAATTTGGGATCGTCATCCATGAAGGTTCGCGTTCGCTTCGCTCCGAGTCCGACGGGTTCTCTGCACATTGGCGGCGCCCGGACGGCATTGTTTAACTGGCTTTATGCGCGGCATACCGGGGGCACGTTTATTCTCCGCATCGAAGATACCGACGCGGCGCGCAACAGCCGGGAAGCCGTCGAGGTCATCCTGAACGGCCTGCGGTGGCTCGGACTTGACTGGGAAGAGGGACCGATTTCCGGCGACGCCACCGGGCCGAGCAAGGGCGATCGCGGTCCGTATTTTCAGAGCCAGCGGAAGGAGGATTATGAGCGGCGGGTGGAGGCGCTGCTTTCGCGCGGGTTGGCGTATGAGCACGAGGGGGCCATCAAATTCAAGATGCGACGCGACCCGCTGACGATTCCCGACCTGGTGGTCGGCCACGTCACGCGCGACTTGACCGATCGCGAACGGCTCGATCCGGATTTCATCATCGTGCGCTCGGACGGTCAGCCGGTCTTTCACCTGGTCAACGTGGTCGACGACCTCGAGATGGGCATCACTCACGTCATCCGCGGGGAAGATCACCTGAGCAACACGGCCAAGCACATTGCGCTATTTCAGGCGTTCGGGGTGGCCCCGCCGTGTTACGCTCATATTCCGCTGATCTTGAACCCCGATGGCACCAAGATGGCCAAGCGGGACACAGGAGCCTCGCTGACACACTACATGGAGACCGGTTATGCGCCCGAAGCGGTCGTCAATTATCTTTGTCTCCTCGGCTGGTTGGCGGTGCAAGCCCTGGCTCGCGCGGGGATCGACACGAACAAGTATTCGCTCGATTACGTGAAAGGCGCGCTCGATACCTGCAAGGGCAAGGTCAAAGTATTCGGGGAGCTTGGGTCTTATGCGGGCTTTTACTTCACGGAAGAGTTGACCTACGATCCGGAAGCCGTCAAACGCGAATTCATTCCCGAGAACCAGCCGCGCGTGGCCAGGCTGCGCGAGGCTTTCGCCAAACTGACTGCCTTTGACGCCGATACGATCGGCGCGACGCTGGTGTCCACCGCCAAGGAACTCGGGGTCAAGACCGGGGTCTTGGTGCATCCGACGCGCCTGGCCTGCACGGGCAAAACCGCCGGCCCGAGTTTGTATCATCTCATCGCGGTACTGGGCAGGGAGCGCACCTTGCGCCGGTTGGACCAGGCGCTGGCGCGGATGTAGAGGCGGCTGTTTGCGGTCCCTCGACGGTTTCGGTGGGATCGCGCTCGTGTAAGGACTGGAACAGTCTGGAGAGATACGCTCGCCCTCACCCCGGCCCTCCCCCGGGGAGAGGGAGATTCTGGCGACGGGTCGTGAAAACTCTGGCGCTGCTCTTGCCGTTGCCGCGCTCAAGACGCACCAACCGCCGAACCGCTCCATTCTTTCCCATCGCGGCAAATAATCCTCCCTCTCCCCCGGGGAGAGGGAGATTCTGGCGACGGGTCGTGAAAACTCTGGCGCTGCTCTTGCCGTTGCCGCGTTAGCAGAATGCGGATGGGACGCTCCATCCGGCGAACAACGCCACTTCCTCCCAGCGCGGCAAATGAAGCTCCCTCTCCCCCGGGGGAGAGGGCCGGGGTGAGGGCGGGCGTCTATGACTCCTGAACAGTTACTGCACCTCGACCTTCGAACTTCGAACCTTGAACTCCCTGCAAAACTCAAACGTCGCAGATATTCACTCCCTGCTTGAGCGAGTCCAACACGTCCGACCGCTTCGGGATGAACTCCTGGGCAACATGGCCTTTGAAACCCGTTTCCACGATGGCCTTCATCACCGCCGGGTAATGAATCTCCTGCGTGTCGTCGATTTCGTTGCGACCGGGCACGCCCCCGGTGTGGTAATGGGCAATGTAGGGATGGTACTTCTTGATCGTCGCGATCAGGTCTCCCTCCATGATCTGCATGTGATAGATGTCGTAGAGAAGCTTGAAGTGCTCGGAATCGACTTTCTTGACCAACTCCACCCCCCAGATCGTGTGGTCACACATATAATCGGGGTGGTTCACCTTGCTGTTGAGCAGTTCCATCACCGCCCGCACCTTGTGCCGCTCGCAGATGGGCAGGATCCGCTTGAGTCCAATCGCGCAATTCTCCAGGCCCTCCTCGTCGGACATCCCTTTTCGATTGCCGGAAAAGCAGATGATGTTCTTGTCCCCGGCGGCGGCGACCTTCGGCGCAGCTTCCTCGAAGAAGGCGACGATCTTGTCGTGGTTCTCCAGGCGGTTCAGGCCGCTGGTAATGCCGCCGGGCACGCCGCTGACCATGGCGCAGTTCAGATCGTACCGTTTCAACACTTCGAAATCCTTCACTTCGAGCAGTTCGATGGAACTGAGGCCCATTTCCTTGCCCGCCTTGCACAAGTCCTCCAAGGCCACCTTGGGATAACACCATTTGCAAACCGAGTGATTGATGCGCCCTTTGAGTTGGGCGCCGGCGGCCCGATCGGCGACGGCCAACCGCTGACGGAGAGTGGTTGCCGCAGTGAGCACAGCCGCACCGCCGGCCATCCGGCGCAACGCGGAACGACGGTTGAGAGAATTCTTCATAAGCCTAGAGCGAGGTTGAATGGTTCACGATCCAGTTTTTATAGCGTATTTGCTGGCTTTAGCAGTACAGCCAAAACCGCCGCGCGCGTCAATTAGCAAACAAGCCCCCTCGACGGTTTCGATGGAATGGGGCAGTCTGGAGGGATACGTTCGCCCTCACCCCGGCCCTTTCCCCGGGGGAGAGGGCCGGGGTGCACTGCCGTTGAATTAAGTCCAGCGTTCTCCCAACGTCGCTGTGTTCCTAATCTTAATCCTAATCCTTATCTCCAGAAGCGGTTGGAGATTAGAATTAGAATCTGAGTTTGAAAATCTCGTAAAAATGTCTCGCACGTTTTTAGCCGCGAGAGAACGCAAGGAACGCAAAGGGAGATCTTAATGTCCCAGTTCTCTGCGTTCTCTTGCGGCAAATTTCAAATATGTTTGGCTAGGATTAGGATTAGGATTGGTCATTGCTCATTGGTCATTGGTCATTAAGGCCACTGAGAGAACGCCAAGCTTAATTCAACGGCAATGGGGCCGGGGTGAGGGCGAAAGCAACCTCAGGCAAGGTGCGAGGCGTGCTGAGCGATGCCCGATCAGCACCGTCGGGCTCGGCAAGCGTTGCCTGCGCTGAATTGACTCAGAATCTTGCGGGGTTGGCATCTCTCTTGCCGCGTGGACACTAGAGAGTCAGCGCGAGCTGTGGAACAGCTTGAAGCGCAGGGATCGAAGTGGCCGCGTTGTTGCTCCACGCCCGTTGGGTGTCCAGTTTTGGCAGAGGGCCTGCTATGCAACTTGACAGTTGGACTGAGCGGTGGGTCCGCCGCGGAATCGGTCCTTTGAGTCGCGCAACCCGTCTGGGTGTTGGCCGGGCGTTCGCTGACGGTAGGCAGAAATTGATATGTTAATGGTGCTGTTATGACTATTGAAGAAACCGAGATTTACGAATTCCTGAAACGGCATCCGAACCAATTCGTCTCGGTCACTGACATCTCCCAGGGCGTGGCTTCACGGAAGACCTTCAATGAGGATCGACTTTGGGCGCTACCCCTCCTGCGGCGCATGGAAATGGAAGGCTGGCTCGAGTCGGATAAGTTCGGCGACTTTCGCCTCAAGCATCGTCCGGAGGATACCACCTCCTTTATGCAGGCCATCGCAATGCCTGGCATCCCGCTGGGGGATACGACGATCGTCTGCCTGAGCGACACGAAGGATAAACAGTCGGATGCGGCTTAAGCGCCCGCCAACGAAGTAGCTTCCGGCCTGAGCCGGATCACTTCTCCCCATGGCGCGCCACTCCCCGAGAGATCAGAGCCGACTCACGTCGGCCGCTACGGGAGATTGGTTAACGGTTCCAGTAACTGTCATCGACGCCCGCCCTCACCCCGGCCCCACCGCCGTTGAATTAAGCCAGTCGTTTTCTCGGTGGCCTTAATGACCAATGCCCAATGCCCAATGACCAATGATGGACCAAGCCTCAATGTCCAAAGCACGACCACAACAGCCGCAGGGGCCGTCGTGAGCGCCGCTTGGTCATTGGACATTGGGCATTCTTCGGTCATTGGTCATTGGTCATTGGGAGTAAAGGGTCCTTATTGGTCATTAATTCAACGGCAGTGGGGCCGCGTCGAGGCGTTTGGCCAGGGCGCGTCGGGCAACTTTGGTCAGATAGACCGTGGCGATGATGGCGGTACCGAGGATGAACGCGGTCCTGGCCCAGCCAACGCTCGAGTCGTTCTTCGCCGCGTTTCGGGCGAGTGAACCGAGGTAAACGAAGAGGGTCGATCCCGGCATGATGCCAATCCAGGTCGCGACGATGTACTGGGTGAGCGAAATACGGGTCAGTCCGTAGGCATAGTTGAGCAGGAAAAACGGGAAGAGCGGACACAAGCGTGTCAGGAAGACAATGCGCCATCCCTCCTGCGTGACGGCCTGCTCGATGGCGCCAAACTGGGGATAGACCGCTAATTTGCCTGAGACCCAGTTGCGCGCGGCGTAGCGTCCGACCAGGAACGCCGCCGTGGCGCCGAGGGTCGCGCCGACGGAAACGTAAATGGATCCTTGGACAACTCCGAACAGCGCGCCTGCGCCGAGGGTGAGAATCGCCGCCGGAAGCAGCGCAACGCAGGAGGCGATGTAGAGCATGACAAAGACGACCGGGGCCCAGGCGCCGAGTTGTTTGACCCCATCGAGGATTTGCTGGAGGAAACTCTGGAAATGCGCCGGGGCGCGGAACCAGGCACCCAGGGCGAAGAGGGCGGCGAGCGCGAGCAAGACCAGCAGTCGCCGTCGCCACGCGCGGGGCGGGCGGGACTCACGAGTGTGCGGAGCGTTCATGCTCGTTGAGCCGCCTGTTCTATGGTTTTTGGAACATTGCGCAAGTGTGTTTATTCCAGGGCCCGGAGGACAGGCGCCTCTCAAGCGCGCAAGCAGGGCTGCAGGCATCAATACTTTGAGCCGCGGAGTGGCGTCAGAGAATAGCCCACAGCGTGAGCCGTGGGACAAGTTACCAGTGACAAGTCGGTTCATGGAGATTGCTCATTGCTCATTGCTCATTGCTCATTTCATATTTTGATCTTTGCGCCTGCTTTCGCCTCAACAAATGAAAAATGAGCAATGAGCAATGAGCAATGATCAATCCGGTTCGGTCCCCAAAAAAACTTCGGCCCTCATGACAGAGGGCCGAAGGGCCGCTTCGGGAAGAGAAGTGTGCGCCGATTATTTCTTCTTCCCGGGAACTGAATTGGTTGCGGGCGTCGGGTCAGTCGTCGTGGTCTTTTTATTCTTGGGCACGGTTACATCCAAACTGCGATAGGAAGTATTTCCGGAGGCGTCGGTGCAGCTGACCAGGATGGTGTAGACCCGCGGCAAATCCTGGGAGGTGACTTCGGCCCGCAGTTCGAGCGTCAGGTTGCCCGTGATGTTCCAATCCGGACTGGTGTTGTCTCCGGGACCGGTCACTGGTTCGCTGCTGGTCACCGAGACGATCTGGCAAACGGGGTTGGCATCGCAATTGTCGGACGCGACGGCCGTGAGCGTCACGGGCACGAGGTGGTGGTTGGCCGGGGCGAGGCTGAGCGTGTCGGCCGTCAATGAACTGATGGTCGGGGCCGTGCGGTCCACCACGTTGAGCAGGACCGTGCAACGGGTCGCGTTGCCGGCGGCGTCGGTGACGCAGACGTGCACCTCAGCCTGGCCCAGGCCTAGCAAGGTGCCGGCCGCCGGTTCCTGCCGGATGACCAGTGCGCTCGCCGGAGTGCAATTGTCGCTCGCCGCGATCAAAGCGGACACATCGGGGACAGCCGCCTGGCAATCGGTCCCGACGCTGCGGCTGATGGGTTCGGGGCAACTCACGACTGGCGGCGTGACATCCACGACGGTGAACGTCGTGGTGCAAACCGCGCGATTGCCCGCGGCGTCCGTCACCGTGACGGTGATCTCGTGCGTGCCGCAGCCCACGGTGGTGCCCGGAGCCGGGCTTTGCTCTTTGACCAGGTCGCGAGTAGCTGTGCAATTGTCGGCCGCCAGGACGTCGGCGCGGAAATCAGGCAGGAGCACCTGGCCCTGGGCGTTGGCCGCGGCGCTCCTGGCGCCAGGGCATTGCAGGGTGGGCGACAGAGAGTCACGCACGGTGACGACGGCCGTATCCTCCGCGGAGGCGCCATTGGAGTCGGTCACGCGCAATGTCAGGGTGTGCGATCCCAGGGCGAGGGAAACCGTCGTCCGCGCGCCGGTGCCGAGCGCGGCGTCACCTTCCAGCCAGGTAAAGCTAAGGGCGTCGCCATCGGGATCGCTCGAGGCGCTCCCGTCGAGGACGACGAGGGCCGAGCCGCCACTGCACTCGGCGGTTTGGTCGGGGCCGGCGTTGGCGACCGGCGTTTGGTTTTCATGCGCGCGGACGGAAAGCAGGAACCAACTGGGTTGCCCTTGGTAAAGCCCATTGCCGACGATCTGGCCATTATCGTTGATGAAGAAGGCGCCGGTCAATTCCCAGCCGGAGTGTGCGGGCAAAAGCGTATTCAGGTCGGTCATCGTTCCATTCTGCCAGAGGAAGGCGCGCATCTGGAAGTTGGCGTTGGAGGAAACACCGACGACCTGTCCGAGACCATTGATGGCCCAGGCGCCGCTGAAATGGCCGCCCAGCGTGCCCAGATCCTGCATGGCGCCGTCGCGGAAAATGAAGCCGTGATATTCCGTATCGCCGGCCAGGGAGGAATCGCCGATGACGTGGCCGAGGTCGTTCAGCGCGAAGGCGCTGCTGAAGGTTCCGCCCAGCGTCCCGAGATCCAGCATCGACGTGCCGTTGAAAAAGAAGGCGTGCGCTTCCAGGTCGCCGCTCGTGGTGGCTTCGCCGGTGACCTGGCCCAGTTCGTTCAGGGCGAATGCCGTACTGTAGGTGCCGCCCAAAGTGCCGAGGTCGCGCATGGCTCCATTGCCATAAAGAAACGCATGCACCGTGGCGTCCCCGGGCATGGCCGAATCGCCGGTGACCTGGCCGGCACTGTTGACGTCCTTGCCCGCGCTGGTCGAACCGCCGAGTGTGCCGAGGTCCCGCATCACACCGTTGTTGCGGAGGAGGAAGCCATGGTAGTCCAGGTTGACCAACGAGACGTAGGAGTAACCGGTGACATAGCCGGCGTCGCTGATGGCGGTGGCCGAACTGACCGCCCCGCCGAGCGTGCCCAGGTCAAACAAGGTCAGGCCGATTCCGGAGAAGGCATGGTATTCGGTGTCGCCCACGCTCGAGGAAAAACCGATCACCTGGCCGAGGTTGTTCAGGCCGTTGGCCACGGCGACGCTGCCCCCGAGCGTGCCGAGGTCAGTCCCGATGCCGGAACTCCACAGGAACGCGCGTTGCCCCCAGTCGGCCGTATAATAGTAGCCGGCCACCTGGCCGGCGTCATTCAATCCGGCCACAGACACGTAGGCCGCGCCCGGGACGACCAGGTTGGTGATGGTGGTGGTTTGGGCGAACGCCTCGCTGCCCGATAACATCAGCGCCACGAGGAGAGTGCCGCGCACAGAGACCAGAGTTATATTCCGCCTTGTATACATCGCTTTCATAATCTTCCCTTTCACCTGCTCTTTAGCAGGCTTGGTTCCAGCTTGGAGGCGTCGACGTTGATTCGCAGAACGGAGAAGGAATCGGGCCTGGCGCCGGTCGTCCCGGGGCTGGACACATCAATAGACACCTTTTTCAGGACAATAGGCCGGGAGGAGAGCCTGCGTTTCTGCGAACGCGTCCAGGCCGTTTCCAGGCCGGTTCGTCAGGCTTGATAAACGGGCGCGCGCTGGCCCTGGGCATGTTCCGAAATCAGGATGACAGTGCCCAATTGTGGACAATCCTTGAATTTCCGAAACGGATTGCTCATTGCTCATTGCTCATTTCACATTTTGTCTCTTCCGTCGGCTTTCACGCTGCACGAGTGAAAAATGAGCAATGAGCAATGAGCAATGTGCAATGTGCAATGAGCAATCCTGCGGTGCGGTCACCAGGGGTGACGGCGGTCGTAATTGCTTGTCCTGGCTGGCGGCCGATGCCATAGATCGCGCCCATGAATTCTCCGGGTGCCGAGCCGAGACCATTCACTTTGACCGAGTGGCTGATCCTGATTGTGGCCAGCATCGGCTTTCTCTTTGACACGTATGAATTGCTCCTGCTGCCGCTGATCGCCGCCCCGGCCATCGCGGAGATTCTCCAGGTTCCGGCCAACCACCCGCTGGTCACGCAATGGGTGGGCCGGATGCTCTGGTGGGCGGCGCTCAGCGGGGGCGTGTTTGGCTTGTTGGGCGGCTGGCTGACGGACCGGTTCGGGCGCAAGCGCGTGCTGGCCCTGAGCATTGCGCTTTACTCGCTCTCGCCGACGGCCGCCGCCTTGAGCACGAGCCTGACCGGCTTTCTTTTCTTTCGCTGCGCGACGTTCGTCGGTGTGTGTGTCGAATTCGTCGCGGCCATTACGTGGCTGGCCGAGTTGTTTCCGGACAAGGGGCGCAAGGAGAAAGTCCTCGGCTGGACACAGGCCTTCGCATCGGTGGGCGGGCTGGTCGTCACGGTGGTGAATGGGTGGATTCTCAAACACGCGGCGGCGCTGCCGGGCTTGCCGTTGGCGGAGCCATTCAACGGTCATGCCGACTGGCGCTACACCTTGATTACCGGTTTGCTGCCGGCCATCCCGATCGCGTTGCTGCTGCCGTTCGTGCCCGAGTCGAAGAGCTGGCTGGAGCGACGCCGCGCGGGCACGCTGCGGCGTCCGAGTTTCGGTGAACTCTTCGCGCCTGTGCTGCGGCGGACGACGCTGGTCAGCGCCGCCTTATCCGCCTGCGCTTATGGCATCGCGTTTGGGGCGCTGCAACTGACCCCGACGCGGATCGTGCCGGGGCTGGCCGATCTGGCCGAGCCGCAGAAGACGCTCAAACCGCTCCAGGAGGAGGCCGCGCAACTCAACCGGCAACTCGACGAGGTTCGGCCGCGGTTCGAGCGAGCCTGCGCCGAAGTGTCCGGGCTGCGCGAACTGTCCGGCAAACGGGCGAAGGTCCGCCTGGCCTTGCGCGCCAACCGCGCGGCGCTGGATCCACCCGGCACACCGGAGGCGAAGAAGGCCGAGATCCTGGGCATTCTCGCGGGGTTGACCAACCAGTTGGCGGCCCTCGAAGGTGAATTGAGCCAGCTGACGGCGAGCAGGCCGGAAGCGAAGATGGCGCTGTTGGAACGGGAGAAATTTTTTGGCCAACTGGCCGGCAACCGAGAGAAGCAGGCCCGCTCCGACACGATCGTGAAGACGCGCGGTAAAGATGTGCAACTCTGGCAGGAGACGGGCGGCTTGCTCGGCCGCATTGCGCTGGCGGCGCTGCTCGCCGCCTCGCTCCGCAAAGGGACACTGCTTCGTCTCTTTCAGGCGCCCGGCCTCCTCGTCATCCCGGTAACCTACGTTTGGCTTTTTCGCGACCACCCGGGTCTGTTTCCATGGGGGATGCTGGTGGCGGGTTTCCTGACCGTCGCCCAGTTCAGCTATTTTGGTGAATACCTTCCCAAGGTGTTCCCGCTGCACTTGCGTGGCACGGGGGGCAGCTTCGCCACCAACGTGGGTGGACGAATGATCGGGACCTCGGCCGCGTTCATCACGACCAACATTGTGGCGAAAATCATGCTCGGTGGAACTGGCCCGGCGGAGGTGGCCACGGCGGCGGCCATCGTCGGCACGAGCATGTTCGCGCTCGGCCTCGGGTTGAGCTTTTTCCTGCCTGAGCCTAAAGATGAGGTGATGGCCGATTAATTCGGCGGTGATGAACGCAACGAAGAGCAGCAGTCGTTCGTGGCTGGGACGCCAATGGGTCCTTGCCTTGAGCTGCAGCCTGTTCGCCGGAGTGGTCCTGGCGCAGACCCAGCCTGCCTCGCAGCCACGCCCGCCCGCCCCCAGTCAGCCTTCCTCGGCTCAGACCGCCCCGGCGCAGAAACCTGGTCCGAACCAGCCCCCGGCGTCCGCGACGCCGAAGCCGGCGCCGCCGGCGCCGTCCGGGGCGGCGGATCCTCCGGCCAGCCCTGACTTCGAAGCCGTCAGGTCCCTGGCCGAAAAAGGCGACGCGATTGCCCAGTTCAAAGTGGGGATGATGTTCGCCTCGAGGAAGGAGCCAGACCTGCCCAAGGCGATCGAGTGGCTCCGCAAATCGGCCGAGCAGGGCAATGCGGCGGCGCAGTTCAACCTCGCGGTGTTCTACTCCCAAGGCGCCGGGGTGGCCCAGGATTTCGCGGAGGCAGCCCGGTGGTTTCGCAAAGCCGCCGAGCAAGGCGACAAGTCGGCCCAGTACAACCTGGCGGTCCTTCTCATGAACGGCGCGGGGGCCAATCCGGATCCGGCCGAGGCGGCCAAATGGTTTCGCGCTGCGGCCCAACAAGGGGACCTGGCTTCGCAGCTGAACCTGGCCCAACTCTGCGCGGCGGGGCAGGGTGTGCCGGCCGATCTGCCGGAAGCCTATGTGTGGTATAGCGCCGCGATGGCCCAGGGCAGTTCCGAAGCCGAAAGCCAGCGCGATGAATTAACCGCCAGGATGAGTGCCGCGGATCGCGCCGAGGCCCGGCGGCGTAATGCCGCGCGCGGCGACAAAGAGGACCAGTACAATCTCGGCGTCGCTTACGTGAAGGGCGACGGGGTGAAGCCGGATTTGGCCGAGGCCGCCAAATGGTTTCGCCAGGCGGCGACACAGGGCCATCCCGAAGCGCAACTCAAGCTCGGCTTGGCCTGCGCGGAGGGACAGGGCGTGAAGAAGGATTTGGCCGAAGCGGCCCGGTGGCTTCGGCTCGCGGCCGAGCAGGGCCACATCATCGCGCAATATCATCTGGGCGTCGCCTACGGGGAAGGACGCGGCGTGCCGAGAGATGACGTGGAAGCATTGAAGTGGTATCGCAAAGCGGCGAGCCAGGGTGTGCTGGGCGCGCAGCTCAAAGCCGGCTTGATGTATGCGCGGGGGCTGGGGACGGCTCCCAATCCCGCCGAAGCCGCGGCCTGGTTGCGCCGCGCGGCGGATCGCGACGAACCGGAAGCCCAACTCAACCTCGGCCTGCTCCTGGAAAAGGGGCAGGGTGTGAAACAGGATTTCGCCGAAGCCGTGAGGTGGTTCCGCGCGGCTGCCGGACACACCAACGCGGAAGCCCAACTCCGGCTCGGCAACGCTTATCTGCAGGGGCACGGCGTGCCGCGGGATCCGGCGGAAGCCGCCAGGTGGTATCGCAAAGCTGCCGAGCAGGGCAACGAGCAGGCCCAGGTCAACCTCGGCTTCGCCTATACGTCGGGTCAGGGTGTGGCGAAGGATCTTGCGGAAGCAGCCAAGTGGTTTCGGGCGCCAGCGGAGAAGGGCGACGCCCAGGCGCAGCATAACCTGGGCATTATTTATGAATCGGGTCTTGGCCTGCCCGCGGATCCGGGGCAAGCCGTTCAGTGGTATCGCAAGGCCGCCGCGCAAGGATTAACCGAAAGTCAGGTGAAGCTCGGCACGCTTTGCGCCCAGGGCAAGGGTGTCCCGCAGGATCACGTCGAAGCCGCCCGGTGGTTCCAACTGGCGGCGGACCAGGGCGACGCGGTGGGCCAGTTCAACCTGGCCGTCCTCTACGAGCAGGGCAAAGGTCTGCCGCAATCCCGCACCACCGCGCTGGCGTGGTACCGGAAGGCTGCGGAGCGCGGGCTCGCCAAAGCGCAGTACCATTATGGGCTTTCCTTCACCCAGGGCATCCTCCCCAGCTTCGAGGAGGCCGCCAAGTGGTTCCGCAAGGCGGCCGAGCAGGGAGATTTGCTGGCGCAGTTCAACCTCGGTGTGTTGTGCGACACCGGCCGCGGCGTGAAGCAGGACTTTGTCGAGGCGGCCAAGTGGTATCGGCAGGCCGCCGAGCAGGGGCATGCCCTGTCGCAATTCAACCTGGGCAGTCTCTACGAAGGCGGCCTGGGCGTGCCCGAAGACGTCGCCGAGGCAGCCCGATGGTATCGCAAAGCCGCCGCGCAAAAGGAGCCGAAAGCCGAACATGCCCTCGGATTGTGCTACGCCGACGGCGACGGGGTCGCGCAGGACCTGGTGGAAGCTTACAAGTGGATTTCCCTGGCCTTGGCCCACGGCGACAAAACCGCCGGCGCCTTCAAGGAGACGCTGGAAAAGAAGCTCACCCCGGAGCAGAAGGCGAAAGGCCAGCAATTGGCCAACACCGCGCGGTGAGGGACCAGGGTCAGTCCGTGCATTTGTGCAGGATCGAACTCGGAGCACAGGCATCTCGCACGGAAAGCAAATATCCACGCACAAATGCACGGACTGCCCCTCCGTGAACCAAAAGCTTGTTCGACCTGCCGTTTCTCTGTAAATGAATTGAGGCTCACTCGATCCGGGGCGGATTCAGAGAGGGCGGAGGCCGGGCCGGCCTCAGTTAAAGAACAACCGTAATATCAAAACTATGAAACTGAAGTTGAATACCCTATCCACCGCGCTGGCGCTGGTTGGACTCCTGGCTCTGCTCCCTTTGACTCAGGCCCAGGAAGCCAAGCCAAGGGACGTCGACGCTCTCGTCACCGCCCAGCGGTTGAAAACACTCCATAGCGTCCTGAACTTGAGCGACGTTCAGCAGGAAAAAATTCGCCCCATGCTTTACGAGGAGGGCAAATCGATCCGGACGATGCGCGAGGACGAAAAAATATCTCAACAGGAAAAGTTCGCGAAGCAAAAGGAAATCCACGCCGCTTGCATGGCGAAAATCAAACCCGTCCTGACCGCGGAGCAAATGGAGAAACTGGACAATTGGCAGCAGAAGTCGGCCAAGAAGCCGGCGCAGAAGCCGAAGTAATCCGGGTTCTCGAGGAGTCATAGAGGCCCGCCCTCACCCCGGCCCTCTCCCCCGGGGAGAGGGAGATCGTGGCGGCGCGTCGTGAAAACTCTGATGCTGCTCTTGTCGTTGCCGCGCTCCAGACGCTCCAACCGCCGAACCGCACGATGTTGTCCCACCGCGGAATATAGTTCTCCCTCTCCCCGGGGGAGAGGGTCGGGGTGAGGGCGGAACCAAACTCATCTCTGATTAGTTGCCTTCGGGTGCGTGAGTCATCGGTCATTGGTCATTATGGCCACCGAGAGAACCCTAGGCTTAATTCAACGGCAGTGGGGCCGGGGTGAGGGGGAGTGGGAAGCTTCGCTCTGCCGGAAACTCCGAGGAACCAGTAAGAATCTACGCGCCGCGGTTGGTGCCGCGCTTCTCGAGCGCGGGCGCCGGATTGGTCGGCCCTTGTTCGGTCGGGTCGTGAATCCGATACTGCTGGCGGCGCTTGGCCACGACGGCGATGCCGACGAGTCCGGCCAGGACGCCGAACGTGATCAGGAGCACTCCTAAACCGACGAGCCAACCCATCGGCTTGGGTCTGGTCGGAGGGGCGTTATGGGCCATGGCTGATGGGCCGTTCGTCCGGCCTGGCACGAGGCGCCAGGCGGTAACTGTCGATTTGCGCACCGCGCCAGTTGAAGAAACGGAACAGGAGGTAGTTCTCGGCCACGTCGATCCGCAGCGCGCCGAAGTCACCCGAATAGCGTTTCGCGCTGCCCGGCACGGGCGGGAAGTGGAGTTGGTCCTTGCTGTCGCCTCCGAGTCCGTTGACGAAGTAAACCAGTCCATTGGTGTGGACGCGCTCGTAGATGTGGTCGTGGCCCGCGAGCACGGCATCCGCTCCCCATTCACGAAAAGGCCAGCGCAGGTGCGCGCTCTCGCCCGTGTGTGAGCCGTGCAAGATGCCCGAGGAATAGGGAGCGTGATGGAGATAGACGATTTTCCAGATGGCCTTGGATCCGGCCAGTTCTTGTTGCAGCCAGTGGCCTTGGGGGGAGTCCGCCGTCGCGCCGTCTGGTTCCTGCTTGTCGGAATCGACGCAAAAGAGCTGAAGCGGGCCGCGCGTCAGAGTGTAGTAACGTTCGTTGCCGGGCAGAGTGAAATAGTCCAGGTAGGGCAGGGCATTGGTGGCCATCCAATCATGATTGCCGAGGCAGGGAAAAAAACGGTTGCTGACCGCGCCGAGGCCGTAGCGGCCGAAGTAGGGAGAAATGTATTCGTGATAAAACTGGCCGACGTTGCGGTCGATGGTCCTGGCCGAACCCGCCGGGTAATTGTTATCGCCGAGGGTGATGATGAATTGAGGTTGCCAGCTTTTGACGAGTTGGGCGACCTGTCGGGTGCTCACGTAGTCGGATCCGAAATCGCCGATCGCGGCGAAGGTGACAGGAGCGGCGCCGGCCCCGGAGGCGAGGAGGAAGAGAAGGAACGACCCCTGTGCCATGCGCCAGGCCCGCAGCATGGCCGGGCACCTGGAGATCGGTCCGGGGTGGACGTGGCCTGTTCGAGCTGGGGCATTGGGCATAGTGAGTAATGGGTCCTCATTGGTCTTTAATTCAACGGCAGGAGGGCCGGGGAGAGGGCGAGCCATCCTTTGAGCTGAATAGTCACTCCGGATCATCGAACATTGAACATCGGACCCTTCCTATCGTTTCCTCCGGCGCGCCGGCCCAAAATAATATCCACCGCTCAAGCGCCCGCCCCTGGCTTTGCCGGGGAAACCGCCGTCCCGTTCCTTGGCTTGATCGAAAAGCGAGGTGTAGCTGTAATTGAAATTTTCCAGTTTCACCCGGTCGATCTTTTTGCCGACGAAGCGTTCGATGGCGGCGACCGGCTGGCGATCTTCGGCCACCATGATGGTGAAGGCATCACCGGTTGCCTGGGCGCGTCCGGTGCGGCCGATGCGGTGCACGTAATCCTCCGGATGCTGCGGCACGTCGTAGTTGATGACGTGGCTGACGTCGGCGATGTCCAGGCCGCGCGCGGCGATGTCGGTCGCGACGAGCACTTCGAAGCGGCCGTCGCGGAAGCCGCGCAGGGCCTGCTCCCGCTCGCGCTGGGTGCGGTTGGAGTGCAGCACGGCCACCGCATGGTTGTTGCGCTTGAGCAGATGCGCGATGCGGTCGGCGCGGTGTTTCGTGCGGCAGAAGATAATCACCGAGTCGTAATGGACCTGGTCCAGGAGAGCGAGCAGGAGCTGGGACTTTTGTTCCTCGGCCACGGGATAGACCACGTGCTTGACCGTCTCGGCCGGGGAACGGCGCACGCCGATCTCGACGGTGTGCGGATCCTTCATGGCCCATTGGATGAGCGTTTCGATCTGGGGCGGGATGGTGGCGCTGAAGAGGGAGGTGTGGCGCTGGCGCGGGCAGCGTTCGACGATGCGGCGCACGTCGGGCAGGAAGCCCATGTCGAGCATCCGGTCGGCTTCGTCGAGCACGAGGTACTTGACCTGGTCGAGCCGGGCGGTGCCGCGTCCGAGATGATCCAACAAGCGGCCGGGCGTGGCCACGATGATGTCGGCGCCGGTCTTGAGCGCGTCGTTTTGCTTGCCGTAGCCGACGCCGCCGTAGACCACGGCCACGCGCGTGTTGGTGAAGCGCGAGAAGTCCCGCAGGGCGGTCTCGACTTGCGCCGCCAACTCACGGGTGGGCTCGAGAATGAGGGCGCGGGTTCGGCCCATGCTCTCGCCCAGGCGCGTCAGGATGGGCAGGGCGAAGGCGGCCGTCTTGCCCGTGCCGGTTTGGGCGCTGCCGATGACATCCTTGCCTTCCATGATGAGGGGGATGGTCCGCAGTTGGATGGGCGTCGGCTCGACGTAGCCCATGGCTTTGACGCCTTCGAGGACCGGTTGCGAAAGTCCGAGATTGCTAAACGGCATGGGCGAAGAGTAATGACCCAGGGGCCGGGAGACAATGACCAATAAGCAATGACCAATGACCAATGACCAATGACCAAGAAATGCCCAATGCCCAATGACCAGAGGGCGCGAGCAAGTCGCTGATCATTGGTGATTGGTCATTGGTCATTCATTGGTCATTAGTCATTGGCCATTCGCCCTTGGCCCTTGGGCCTTGAGCCTCACGCATTGTAGCTGCCCGAGGAGACATCGCCGCCGCGGCCGGTCCAGTTGGTGTGGAAAAACTGGCCGCGCGGTTGATCGACGCGCTCAAAGGTATGGGCACCGAAGTAATCGCGCTGGGCCTGCAGCAGGTTTGCCGGGAGGACGGCGCTGCGGTAGCTGTCGTAGAAAGCCAGCGCGGTGCTGAAGGCCGGCACGGGGATGCCTTTCTTGGCGGCGGTGGCCACGACGTTGCGCCAGCCTTTCTGGGACCTCTTGATCTCACCGCGAAAATAATCGTCGAGCATCAGGTTGGTCAGCTTCGGATTCTGGTCGAAGGCTTCCTTGATTTTGCCCAGGAAACGCGAGCGGATGATGCAGCCGCCCCGCCACATGAGGGCGATGCCACCGTAGTTGAGGTTCCAACCATATTCCCGTCCCGCCGCGCGCATGAGCATGTAACCTTGCGCGTAGCTGACGATCTTCGAGGCATAAAGGGCGAATCGGATGTCATCGATGAACGCTTTTTTCGCCGCTTCCTTTTTGGCCGCGGCCATGGCGGGCCGAGGGCCCTTGAGTTTGCGCGCGGCCTTGACCCGCTCCTCCTTCAGGGCGGAGACGCACCGGGCATAGACCGCTTCGGCGATGAGGGTGACGGGAATGCCGAGATCCTGGGAGTTGATCACGGTCCATTTGCCCGTGCCTTTTTGGCCAGCCGTATCGAGGATCTTGTCGACGAGCGGTTGGCCATCGGTGTCCATTTTGGCGAGGATGTCGCGCGAGATCTCGATGAGATAGGAGTCGAGTTCACCCTGGTTCCATTCCGCCAGGACCCCGTGCATCTCCTGGGCGCTGAGCCCCAAGCCAATCTTCAGGATGTGATAGGCTTCGCAGATGAGCTGCATGTCGCCGTATTCGATGCCGTTGTGGACCATTTTGACGTAATGGCCCGCGCCCTGTTCGCCCACCCAGTCGCAACAGGGGACGCCCCCGTCGACTTTGGCGGCGATGGCCTGAAAGATCTCCTTGACGTGGGGCCAGGCTTGCGGCGAACCGCCCGGCATGATGGAAGGGCCGCGCCGCGCCCCTTCCTCCCCGCCGGAGACGCCGGTGCCGATGTAGAGCAGGCCCTTGCTCTCCACGTATTTCACGCGGCGGTTGGTGTCTTCGAAGAGGGAATTGCCGCCGTCGATGATGATGTCGCCCGGCTCGAGATGGGGCAGGAGTTGCTCGATGAGTTCATCGACCGGTTTGCCGGCCTTGACCAGCATCATGACGCGCCGGGGGCGTTTGAGTTGCGCGACCAGTTCTTCGATGGAATGAGCGCCGAGCACCTGCGTGCCCTTGGCTTCTTTGGCGAGGAATTCGTCCACTTTCGAGGTGGTGCGATTGTAGGCCACGACGCAGTAGCCGTGGTCGTTCATGTTCAAAATGAGATTCTGGCCCATCACAGCCAAGCCAATCAATGCGATGTCGCCTTTAGGTTCCATGTGTGTTCAGGTTCGGTGTTGCACGCAGAATCAGAGAAGGCACGATACAAAAGCCGGCGGGCTGCGCCAGAACAATTTTCGGCGCAATGGGTGGGGGCGCTTGGAATGGATGGGAAGACCGAATAGCAGCGCCAGCTATCTCAGGAGCGGACCGGATTGCTCATTGCTCATTGCTCATTGCTCATTGTTCATTTGTGGGGGATGAAAAGGGTCGAAACGGACGAAATGAGCAATGAGCAATGAGCAATGAGCAATGTGCAATGCGGTCAGTGTCCGCTAAACACGTACTCTCCCAGGGTGAGACCCTAAAAATCCAGGCACTCGCGGACGGTCTTGGCCAGGAGGGGCGGAGGATAGGGTTTCTGGAGGAACATGGTGTCGCGCACGCCCAGGTCGCCGCCCATCACGTCGGAGCTGTAGCCGCTGGTGTAAAGGATTTTCAGATCGGGCTTGCACGCCTTGAGTTTTGCGGCCAGTTCCCGGCCGCTCATGCCTTCGGGCATGACCATGTCGGTGAGGAGCAGGTCAATTTGCCCGGCATGCCGATCCCAGACTTTGAGGGCTTCCACGCCGGAGCCAGCTTCGAGGACCTTGTAGTTGTAATCCTTGAGGATGACCGAGGCCAGTTCGCGCAGCAGGGTCTCGTCTTCCACCAACAGGACGGTTTCATGTCCGCCTTTGATGGCGGTTTTGGGGGCAGCTTTGTCGAACGAGGTATCGAATGGTTTGGTCGTGGCCGGGAGATGGATGGTGAAGGTGGTGCCGTGGCCGAGCCGGCTCTGCACCTGGATCCAGCCCTGGTGCTGCTTGACGATGCCATAGACGGTGGCCAGACCAAGGCCGGTGCCTTTGCCGACTTCCTTGGTGGTGAAGAAGGGTTCGAACATCCGACCCAACGTGTCCTGGCTCATTCCCGTGCCGGTGTCGCTGACGCTCAGACGGACGAACTTGCCCGGATGCGCCTCGGGGTGTTGGAGCACGCAGGTTTCGTCGAGGATGACCGACGCGGTGGCGATGACCAGTTTCCCGCCTTTGGGCATGGCATCGCGGGCATTGACCGACAAGTTCATGATGACCTGTTCCATCATGCCCGCGTCGGCCTCGATGGCGGGCAGGGCCAATCCGCACTTGGACTCGAGGGTGATGTCGTCGCCGAGCAGGCGCTGGAGCATCTTGCCGAGGTGACCGATGATTTTGTTCAAGTCGATCACCTTGGGCTGCATCTTTTGTTTGCGACTGAACATGAGCAGTTGCTGGGTGAGACTGGAGGCTCGTCGGGCGGCGGTGGAGACCTGCTTGAGCGGCTCGGTCAGGGCGGCGTTGCCTTCGCATTGCGCGACCAGGCGATCGCTTTGGCCCTGGATGATGGTGAGAATGTTGTTGAAATCATGCGCGACGCCCGCGGCCAGTTGCCCGATGGATTCGAGTTTTTGCGCGTGACGGAGTTGGGCTTCGAGGTTGAGGCGCTCGGTGATGTCGGCGCCGTAGCAGTGGACGACCTGGCTGGCGATGATCGGAAAGAACGACCAGGTCAAAGTCCGGCCGTTCAACTGGATTTGCTGGGAGAGCTTGCTGTGGCCCAGCCGGAGGCACTCCTGGGCGATCGCGCCGGCGTTGCGCGGGAGGATGGCCTCCGGATCGGCCACCTGGAGTTGCGCGGCCATTTCGCGCGCCGCGTTGTTCAGGTAAGTGAGGGTGCCGTCGGCCGCCAGTTCCATGACCGGATCGGGACTGAAGCGCGGGAAGGCGGCGAGTTTTTGGATTTCGGCCTCGGCGCGTTTGCGTTCGGTGATGTCGCTGAGGGTGCCGGAAATGCCGAACTCGCCGGCACTGTGGTTGACGACGGACTGGGCGTAGACCTCCATCCAGCGGAAGGTGCCGTCGGCGGCGACATAGCGCGTTTCATCGCGGCAGAAGTTCCTTTTGCGCTCCAGCACGCTCTGAAGGATCTCGCGGTGCCGTTCGCGGTCATCGGGATGGATGTAATCGGCGAGATTCGTGCCCAGGGAGTGCTTGATTTCGAAGCCGGTGATTTCGGTCCAGGCCGGGTTGAGGAAGGTCCAGCAGCCCTGGCGGTCGGTCTGGAAGATGACTTCCTTGATGTTCTCGACGACGGAGCGGTATTTGATCTCGCTGGCATCGAGGGCTTCGGCGGAGCGTTTGCGCTCGATGCAAAGGGCGATGCCGTTGGCCACCGAGGCCATTTCCTGGATGATGGCTTCGCTCAGGGGGGATTTGGAGAAAATGGACATGAGCCCCACCAACCGGTCCTCCAACATGAGGGGGTAGCCCGCGTAAGCCACGATCCCTTCGCGTTTGGCCCAGGCCTGGTCCGGCACGCGTTTGTCGCCGAGGACCCGGCTGATCAGCATCGGTTTGCCTTCGGACAAGAGGGCAAGGTCGATGGCCACCTTGGCTTGCTCGTGGATGAGCGGGCCGGCTTCTGCCACCGTGCCGGCGCTGGCGTGGAGGTTGAGTTTCTTTTCCTCCGGTTCGTAAATCCAGAGGCGGGCGAGGGCGGCGTGGAGGTAATGCACCATGGCGCTGGCGCAGCGGTGCAGGATGGTGTCGAGGGCGTCGCGCCGGGTGAGGGCCAGGCCGATGTCTTCACCGAAGGCGGCCAGGCGCGCCTGCTCGGAAGCGGCGCGGTCGGCGGCCCGTTTGCGCTCCAGGGCGTAGCGCATGGAACGTTCGAGCAGGCCGGAATCGAGGCGGCCTTTGACGAGGTAATCGGCCGCGCCGGCTTTCATCGCCTCGAGGTCGACTTCGTGTTCGCCCTGGCCGGTCAGAAGGATAATGGGCGCCTTGCAACCTCGTTCGAGGGCGGCCCGCAGCAGTTCGATGCCGTTGTCGGCCCCGAGCCGGTAATCGACCAGGCAGACATCGTGCTGGTTGCGGGTGATGGCTTCCAGCCCGGTGGAGAAACTTTTCATCCAATCGAGTCGCACGCGCTCGCCGCGAAATTCGGAGAACAATTCTCGCGCCAGGATGTAATCATCTTCGTCATCCTCGACGAGCAGGACTTTGAGCGGTTCGTTTGGATCCACAATTGGCTAGGGTTTCTGGACGGGCAGTTCGACGATCTCGAACCAGTAGCGGCCGAGGGTCTTCATGACTTCCACGAGGGAATCGAAGGAGACGGGTTTGGAGATGAATGAATTGGCGCCCAGCTCGTAGATCCGGCCGATGTCAGTGTCGGCTTTGGAGGTGGTCAGCACGACCACTGGGATCTTCCTCAGTTCCGGGTCGGCCTTGATTTCCCGGAGCACCTCGCGGCCGTCCTTCTTGGGCATGTTCAAGTCGAGGAGGATCAAGCCGGGGCTGGGGGCGTCAGCCCGGGCAGTGTATTTGCCGCGACGACGCAGATAGTCGAACAGTTCCTCACCGTTTTCGACGAAGCGCAGGTCATGGGCCAGGCGGCATTCGGCCAGGGCGTCCTTGGCCAGCAGTCGATCATCGGCGTCGTCGTCGGCCATGAGGATCACGATGGACTTGGAAGGTGGCATCAGGGTGCGAGCTCCTTTTTGGGATGGCGAACCGGGAGGGTGACGATGAAGGTGGCGCCTGCCCCCGGCTTGCTCGTGGCGGAGATGATGCCGCCGTGCCGGTCGGTGATGCGGCGGCAGACGGCGAGGCCGACGCCGGTGCCTTCGTATTCGTCGCGGCCATGCAGGCGCTGGAACACGGCGAAGATTTTTTCGGTGTGTTTTTCGTCGAAACCGATGCCGTTGTCCTGAATGGTGAGCTCGCATTGCTCGGCATAGGGATCCTCCTCGGGTGTGCCGGCGAAGAGACTTTTGAGGATGCGGGCGTGGATCTTGACCAGCGGCTGGGCGTTGGGCGGCTGGAATTTGAGGGCATTGCCGATCAGGTTCTGCAGCAGTTGCCGCATTTGCAGCGGGTCGCCTTCGAGGGTCGGCAATTCGCCGACTTCAACCGTGGCTTTCTGCTGTTCGATGCGGACTTCGAGATCGCTGAGGACGCCTTTGGTGACGTCGTTGAGATCCACCGGGACGAACGGCTGGGAGGCGCTGATCACGCGCGAGAAGGTCAGCAGATCGTTGATCAGCGTCTGCATGCGGGCCGCCGCGCTCTGCATGCGCTCGAGGTAATCGCGTCCTTCCTGGAGATTGACCGCGTCGCACTTGGTCTTGAGCCGGTCGCCGAAGGCCTGGATTTTGCGCAGCGGCTCCTGCAAGTCGTGCGAAGCCACGTAGGCGAATTGTTCCAGTTCGGCGTTGGAGCGGGCGAGCTCGGCGGCCTTGCGGTTGAGCGCTTCCTCGGCCCGCTTGCGTTCCGTGACGTCCTTGAAGATGACCACCGCGCCGACTTCCTTGTCCTTTTCCTTGATCGGGGTGCGGACGTATTCGGCGGGAAAGCTGGAGCCGTCCCGGCGATAGAAGAGCTGATAGTCGGCCGATCCGGCGTTGGCGCCCGGGTTGGGGCTGGAGGCGCCGGCCGACAGTCGATGGAAGACCTCGCATTCGGACTTGCCGACGAGTTCCTCGACTTTCCAGCCGGTGATCTTGGCGGCCGCCGGGTTGACGAAGGTGGTGCGGCCCTGCAGGTCCAGTCCGTAGATGCCTTCGCCGGCGGAGTTGAGGATGGATTCGTAGCGGCGCTGCAACTTCTGCAATTCCTGGGTGCGGGCCTGGACGTGGAGTTCGAGCACGTCCTTGGAACGTTCCAGTTCTTTGGCTTGTTGCGTCATGACCCGCTCGGCCTCCCGGCGGTCGTTGAGTTCCTTTTGCAACTGGGCGTGAGAGGCGGCCAGTTCGGCCGTCCGGTCCTGCACTTTCTGGTCGATTTCGGCATTCACCTCTTCCAACTCGGCTTCGAGCCGGTGACATTCGCTTTTCTGAAGCGCCAAATCGGTGTGGGTCTTTTCCAGGGTGCTGGCGAGCTCCTCGAGTCGGTCTTCATACTTGCTGGTGCGGCGCAGGGAGCGATGGCGCGTCCAGAGGAAATTGACAACCAGGAGCAGGATGGCGCCGGCTCCGCCAGCGGCGGTGGCCAGGGACAATCGACGGACCCAGGCGTCGGCTTCTTTGAGCACGATCGGGACCGCGTCGGGATCGATCCCTTGCGGGGCATCAGTGCCGTTTTGCGCGGCGTGGTTTCGGCTCAGTTTGGCCAGCGCCTGCGGACCCTCCAGGTAGATCCAGACGCTGCCCACCAGGGTCAAGGCTGGAAGCAATATGACCAGGATGAACAAGAACCTCACCGCCGACTTCTTCTCCAGCGGGAGGTTCAACACGTTCTCAGCCAGGGTCCCAGCGCTGCTCACTACCTTGTTATCGGAATCTGGAGGCGCCTCCTTAACCGCCGGGCCGTTCGTAGTTCCGCCTTCAGGCGGTCGGCGCTGCTGATTCGTGCGGGTGTCTCAAAACTAGTCACTGACTTCTCCGGACGAAGTATCACGCAGGGAAGAAGTGATCCAGCTGACGCCGGATGCCACGAGGTTCATGGATAGCCTCCACGGTTTCTTGACCGCGCTTTGGGACCATGAACCGCTTAGACTCGTAACTTGTAACTGGTAACTGGTAACTGGAAATTGAAAGCAGCGTCACAATCGGGAAGAGCATCCCCCAATCGCCAGTTACAAGTGACAAGTTGCCAGTGACAAGTCGGTTCATGGGGAGCCTCCACGGTTTATTGACCGCGCCTTGGCGCCATGAACCTGCGGGTGTGGAATCTTGCGTCAGAATGAGCAATGAGCAATGAGCAATGTGCAATATCCGGACCTTCAGATTGCTCATTGCTCATTGCTCATTGCTCATTGGCCATTGAGGCTCGCGCAATGGACGGTTCATGGGGAGCCTCCACGGTTTCTTGACCGCGCTTTGGGACCATGAACCTTGGCGGAGCTCGCAATCCGCAATCCGCAATCAGGAGGTTCCTGGAAAGTCTCCACGGTTTATTGACCGCGCCTTGGGACCATGAACCTGCGGGTGTGGAATCTTGCGCCAGAATGAGCAATGAGCAATGAGCAATGTGCAATATCCTCAGATTGCTCATTGCTCATTGCTCATTGCTCATTGTCCATTGGTGTCCGCGCAATGGACGGTTCATGGGGAGGCCCTGATTGACATTGCGACCCGGGCGTCCCTCGGTTAGACGTTCGGGGCGTGAGCGCGTCCCTGGAAACGTGCGGGATCATCGCCGGCAGCCGATCCTTGCCCCTGCTGTTCGCGAGCCAGGCTCGCCGCATGGGCGTCAAACGGCTGGTGGCGGTGGCGTTTGAAAATGAAACGGATCCGCAGTTGGCGTCGCTCGTCGACCAAATCGTCTGGATCAAAGTCGGCCAGTTGTCGAAGTTGATCGCCGCGTTCAAAGAAAACGGCGTCCAGCGCTGTGTCATGCTCGGCCAGGTTGCCCAGCGGAACCTGTTCGACTTCCGGCCCGATCTGCGCGCGGTGGCGCTCCTGCTCCGGTTGAAGGAAAGAAACGCCCATACCATCTTCGGCGCCATCGCCGAGGAATTGGGGAAGGAAGGCGTGGAACTGATCGCCGCCACGCCCTGGCTGACTCCCCTGATGGCGAAGCCGGGTTTTCGGCTTGGGGCCGAACTCTCGCCTGCCCAGGAGGAAGACGTGCAGTTCGGTTTTCGCACGGCGAAGGAGGTCTCGCGGCTGGAAATCGGGCAATTGGTCGTGGTCAAAAACGGCACCGTCCTGGCCGTGGAAGGATTCGAAGGCACCGACCAATGTCTGCTCCGCGGGGGCGAACTGTCCGGCAAGGAGGGCGGGGCGGTGGCCGTCAAAGTGGCCAAGGCGGAGCACGACATGCGCTTTGATGTGCCCTGCATCGGAGCGCGGACCTTGCAAACCTGCGTGGCGGCGCGAATCTCCGTGCTGGCCCTGGAAGCCGGCAAGACGCTGGTGTTGGACCAACCCGAGATCGAGCGGATGGTCGAGCGGGAGAAGATCACGCTGATCGCCATCGGGGCGCCTCACGCCGTTTGATCGATCCGGGGGGAAAACGCGGGCAGAAAACCTGATTGCCTGGGCGAGCGGAACAGAATATGTCTCGACAGCGTCACGCCCGGGCCGGGACGCCGGGATGATCCGCGGTCCACCCTGGCCGAGTGACACGAACGATCATGACTTCGCACGAACTTTTCGCTGCCATCCCGGCGACATTGGCCACGGACATCCTGGAGTTCAATCAGACGAACGACAAGAAGCTCTACCACGCCGCGCTGGAGGCGATCGCGCAATCCCGCAAGGTGCGGCCCGTGTATCTGGAACGCCAGCCCCGCCCGGAACGTTACAGCGCGATGATCTCCAGCCTCAGCCGGCCGGCTTTGGCCATGGCGGCGGACAGTTTGCTGCGGAATTGGCTGCTCCAAAAACACAGCGCCCTGCTCGGCGACTTCCTCGATGCCCTCGGCATCAAACACGAAAAGGGCGTGGTCGAAGAACTTCCCAAAGCGGTGGATGACGCCGCGCTGCGGACCGCCGTCGAGACCTTGCTGGCGAAGCACCCGCCGGAAGCCGTGGCTGTCTACCTGCATGCCTTCAACTTTATGAACGCGGAGAGCTGGACCAACCTGGACACGCTTTTGCAGACCATGCCAGAGCTGAAGTTGCGCCGTGAGGCGTGACTTTTCCTTTGACAGGCTGGCGTTTTGCCAGTGGCATTCGGCCTGCAACTCAATGATATGAAAACCATGGTTCTCACCCTGCTGTTTGCCGCCATGCTCTCCACCACCTACGCCGCTGGAACGGACAGCCGTTGTTATGAACTGCGCACCTACTATGCCGCCCCCGGGAAACTGGACGAACTCCAGGCCCGTTTCCGGGATCACACCATGAAGATTTTTGAGAAGCACGGCATGCTGAACATCGCCTACTGGGTGCCGCTGGAGAACGCGGAAAACCAACTGATTTACGTGCTCGCCTTTCCCAGTCGCGAGGCGCATGACCAGGCTTGGAAGGAGTTTGGCGCCGACCCCGAATGGAAGGAAGTCGCCCATCGCACCGAAGCCAACGGCAAATTGGTGCTCAAGATCGAATCGCGCCTGATGAGCGCGACGGATTATTCCCCCGAGATCAAACCGTCCACGGCTGGCGCCCCGCGCGTGTTTGAACTGCGCACTTACACCGCGTCTTCCGGCAACCTGGGGGCGCTCGACGACCGCTTCCGCCACCATACGGTCGAGTTGTTCCGCAAGCATGGCATGGAGCAGATCGCTTACTGGCACCTGCTGCCCGACAAGGATAAAGACAAGGAATCCAGGAAGACCAACCACGCTGACAACACGCTGGTCTATATTCTCGCGCACCGGAGCAAGGAAGCCGCCGAAGCATCCTTCCAGGCCTTCCGCGCCGACCCGGCCTGGGTGGCGGCCAAGGCGGCCTCGGAGAAGAAGGCCGGCGGTTCCTTGACCGAAGGCGGCATGGCCGGTGTCAAATCGGTCTTCCTCAAGCCAACGGATTATTCACCGATGAAGTGAAATCGGTCTGCCTGACTTTCCTGCTCGCCTTCGCCACCGGGACGCTCTCGGCGCAACCCGAGCGCATTATCCTGCTGCGCCACGGCGAAAAGCCGGCCGACGACAACAAAACCACGCTCTCCCCCCGCGGCCAGGAACGGGCGAAGGCGCTGGTCTCCTACCTGACCCAAACCCCGGGGCTGATCGACCAGGCGTCGCAAGTGGTCCTGTTCGCCACTCGTTTTGGCAAAAAAGTGCGCGACAACCATACCCACGAAACGCTCGCCCCGCTGGCGCGCCAGCTCCACCTGAGAATCGAGGCGCCCTTCGAAAACACGAGTTATTCCGCGCTGGCCAAGCACATCCTGACCAGCCCCGAGTGCAAAGGCAAAGTGGTCATCGTCTGCTGGGACCATGAGCATCTGCCCGATCTCGCGGCGGCGCTGGGCGTCCGCCCGGCCCCGGCCAAGTGGAAGAGCACCGTTTTCGATCGGGTCTGGCTACTCAGTCCGAAAGACGGCCGGATGCAGTTGCAGGATTTGCCGCAACGGTTGTTGCATGGCGACTCGAAGCATTAGATCCTGGGCTTGAAGTCACTGGGAACTTGTCACTGGGAACTGGCGATTTAGCGAGATCTAACCTGCCTGTCAGGCAATCCCCAATTACCAGTTACCAGTCTCATTCCCGTGCACTAGCCTCCCTCGTTCCCGTCTCCCCGCTGCGCGTTGCTGAAGCCGTCCAACCGGAGGTGCCGTTCCGTTTTGCTCAATTTCCCCAGGGCGCGTGTCGCCTCGTAGAATTGCTCCAAATCTCCGCGGTGCTGCTGGATCAACTGGCGAAACGCCGGCACCAGGCGGTAATAGGTCTCCACGGTATTCAACTGGGCGTTGTTCAACGGCTGGCGGAACCACTGGTCGTAGTCCTCACGCCCGCCCCGGTCGGCCTTGAGCCGCTCGTAGTCCCGGCGGAGCTCATCCAGGATCAGCTGCTTCGCGTGTCGCAGGTCGGCCGCGGAGTGGTCCTCGCCCGGGGTGGACCGGCTGGCGAGCGCATCGCTCGGGCCGGGTTCGGCGTAAAGCGCCTGGAGCTTCGCGCGCGCGCGGCTGACCACTCTCACGAACTGCTCCGTCCGTCCGATTTCGGCCTCATACTTCCGGGTGGCGGCGGGATCGTTGCGGGAATGCAGCCACCGACGCATGCCCTCCTCAGCCACAGCCGTGGCGAAGGCCTCGTTGAAATCCGTGTCGCCGGCGACGAACAAGCGCTGATGCGCCAGTTCGTGGAAGAGCAGCTCGGCCAACTCCGTCTCCTGCTCGTTGACGAAAGTGTTCAACACGGGGTCGCGAAACCAGCCCAGCGTGGAGTAGGCCACCACGCCGCCCACATAGACGTCATAGCCTTGCCGCTGGAGCCTGGCGGCGTAGCGCCGCGCCCGTTGCTCCGAGAAGTAACCGCGATAATTCAGGCGCCCGACGACCGGGTACCACCACGATTTGGGTTTGAGGGAAAAGGCCGGCGCCGCATGAACGTTCCAGACCGCGAAGCGCCGTCCCAGGTCGGCGTAATTGAGGTAGTGGCCGTTGGCTGGCAACGCGAGCTGCTTCTCGGCAAAGGCGCGGATCTCCAGGACGAAGCGAAGTTGTTCCTTGAGCGCGTCCGGAGTGGCGGGGTCCTCGAGCAGCGACGCGATGGATTTTTGTCGACTGAGGATTTGTCGCTGGCCATTGATGGCCTGGGCGTAATAGCCAATCGTCTGGCAACCGGTCAGCCCCAGCGTAAGCCCGAGGAGCAAGCAACGAAGCGCGAGTTTCTTCATCGATGCTCGTCGCGGCCTCCCGGGCCAGGATTGATTCCCATTCTGGATCGGGGCCCGAAACCAGGCGCTCGCCGCATTGCGGGCGTGGCCGGCCCTAGATCCCAAGTTTGCTCAGTTCACTCTCGAGGGCTTGTTGAAAGGCCTGCAAGTCGGGGGCCGAGGGCTTGTAGCTCTGTTGGTGCGGCGCCACGCCAAGCCGGCCCATCTGGTCCAGATACCACACGGCGGTCTGCCCGTCGCTAAACGTGACGCTTCCGCTGACCATCGCGCCGGGTCGGGCCATGAGATCGACGCTGACGGAAACTTTGCCGGTCCCCAGCGCTGGGCTGGCGGCGGCTTCTCCCTCCAAAGCGCCGGCGGCGGCAGGCGGGGTTCCTGGCCTCGGCTCCTTGCCTTGAGTGGGCGGGGCGACGAGCGGCTTGTCCACTTTGGGAGGCGGATCTTTGGGCAGCAATTTCAGATCATCGACCAGCAGCCGAACTTCCATGTAAGTCAGGCTGACGCCAAACTCTGAGTTCAGCCGGCTTTGAATCTCGGAAAGCCTGAGGCCCTCGGCAATCCAACCGGCCACCGCTTTCTTTTGTCTGTCGTCCAGGTTCATAAATTGCACCCCGCTATTTGGAGGGCAGAACGGGCTTCGTTTCAATGGATTTCGGCAGCCGGATTCCACACTTCATGGTTGCCGAAAGTCCTGCTCCATTTATGCTCGGTGCGGGAATTCGTCCGTGGCAACGCGAAACGAAGCCCCCGCAGCGAGTCTGACTTGTGCCTTTGCTTGTTATGCCATTAATCAACGCACCCTCCGGCTGTCTTTACCTCCTCTTCACCGTTTTGCCCCTGGCCGTGGGGGCCGAGAAACAGGATTTGGCTCCTTCGCCCGATGAGCAGCAACTGCCGCGGGCCATGCACTCCAAGATGAAAGAGCCGCCGAGGATCACGGTCGGGCGGCGCGACGCGGACATCATGGGCGCCGACCAACGGGCGTTGCAAGCGGCCGTGGATTACGTCGCCGGCCTGGGTGGAGGCGTCGTCGAAATCGGCGCCGGGGAATTCCTGATGCAGGATTCCCTGCATCTCCGCTCCTTCGTGACGGTCCGCGGCCAAAGCGGGAAGACGATTCTTCGCAAGGCCAAGGCGGCTGTCTCGACGCTGGCGCTGGATGGCGATTACGGGGAGGAACAAGTCACCCTCACCCATCCCGACGGCTTTAAAGTCGGTGACGGCCTCGCGATTTGGGACAGCCAGTCAGGAGGGTTTCACACCACCGTGGCCCGCATCACCGGCCGGAATGGCCACATCCTTTCCATCAGCCGACCGCTCAACGCCGATTGCCTGGTCGCCAACAAGGCCCAGGCCGCGACGGTCTTCCCGGTCGTCAGCGGTTACGACCTGGAAGGCGCCCGGCTGGAAAACCTGGTCATCGATGGCAACAAGGAGGAAAATGTTTCTTTGAATGGCTGCCGGGGTGGGGGAATTTTTCTCTACCGCGGATTTGGCACCGTCATCGAGGATTGCCACGTGCGCCATTACCACGGCGACGGGCTGAGCTTCCAGCAATCCAACGATGTGCTCGTGGAAGGTTGCGTCAGCGAGGACAACGCCGGCCTTGGCATCCATCCCGGCAGCGGTTCCCAGCGACCGGTCGTCCGCGGATGCATCGCCCGGCGCAATGGAGAAGATGGACTGTTTCTCTGCTGGCGCGTCCGGCATGGGCTGTTCGAAAAAAACATCCTGGAAGACAACGGCCGGTTCGGCATCTCCATCGGCCACAAGGACACCGACAATCTGCTGCAGGACAACCAGGTGAAGTCCAACCATCAGGATGGCATTTTCTTCCGCAACGAAACGGAGGGAATGGCTGGACACCGCAATCGGCTGGAAAACAACTTGATTGAAAACAACGGTCGCAACGCCCAGGCCGCGGGCATTCGGGTGCGGGGTGAAACCAAAGACCTCGTTTTCAAAAACAACCTCATCCGCGACACCCGCCCCGTGGCAGAGCGCAAACAATCGGTTGGCATCCGGATCGAAGAAGCCGCGGGTGAAGTCATTTTGGAGGGCAACCGGATTGAAGCCGCCACCCAGGTGGAGGATCGGAGAAGCACGCATTGATCGGCGACCGGCCGGAGCCATGACAAAATGGTTCACCTTCGGCCGCCCGCGCGGCTTGGCGTGGGCCGGGTTGGGCAACGGAGTGGCTCTGCTGGTGGTGGCGCTCCTGCTCCCCGCCGCGGCGCGCGCTCAGGACAGCTATGAAATTCAAGTCTACGGCTCAGAAGCTGTTCCTCCCGGCAAAACCATGGTCGAGTTGCACAGCAATTTCACCATCAACGGGGAACGCCGGGAAATTAACGGCGTGTTGCCCTCGCACCACGCCTGGCATGAAACACTGGAAATCACGCGCGGCTTCACTCCCTGGTTTGAGACCGGCTTTTACGTGTTCAGCAGCATCCAGCCACGCACCGGCTGGGAATGGGTGGGCAATCATATCCGTCCGCGCCTCAGCATCCCGGAAGGATGGCAGTGGCCGGTTGGCTTGAGTCTCTCCACCGAGTTGGGCTATCAGCGACGCGCCTTCTCCGAAGACACCTGGACGTGGGAACTAAGGCCCATCATCGATTGGCAACAAGGCCATTGGTACTTCGCCCTGAATCCGTCGCTCGAGAAGTCGCTGCATGGCGCGAACTCCTGCGCAGGCTTCGAGTTTGCTCCGAGCGCCAAGATCAGCTTTGACCTGACCAGGAAGGTCGCGGTCGGCGCGGAATATTACAGCACGCTCGGGTTGATTTCGCATTTTCGAAGTTGGAATGAGCAACAACATCAGATCGTGCCCGTGCTGGATCTGAACCTTTCCCCGGAGTGGGAATTCAACGTTGGTGTCGGCATCGGGCTGACGCGGAGCACGGACGAATTGTTCGTCAAGCTCATCATCGGGCGGCGCTTTTGATCGGGTGCAGGACGAGAATCTTCACGAGCCGAGAATTCGGGAAATTTTCAGCCAAATGTAGAGAGGGGACACATAGACCGACGGCTCAGAAGAGGGGCTTGACCGCAGATGGACGGGGATGGACGCAGATGGTTTGCGGCGGCTAGGCCGCCACTTTGCAGATGAAGTGCAAAGGGAGCTGCCCGTCGGCCTGGTGCGTGCAGGCGACTCCGCGTGGTATCTGCGTCCAGCTGCGTCCATCCGCGTTTAACTGGCTCTGGCTTTCAACTTTTCCACCGCGGTTAAGTCCAAGCGTTTCGCCATGCCCCTCGCAAAGACTGCTCCCACTCCCGGCCAGCCGAAGAATTTTGTCTTGCGACGCTTTTGATCCCTGGGGGCGCGACCGCGGTCCATTTCCAACAACGGCGGCGGCTTGCGTGGCGATTCAGCGCCTGGACGTAACTGATCCGCGCTGAACGAGGGCCGCCCGTCCCGGCTCACGATTTCGAAGCCATCCGCGCCCGATAGAGCTTCTCACACTCCGGGCAGATCCCGTGCGTGAACTCCGCCTGGGAGTGGGCCATGACATAGACTTCCACCTGGGTCCAATAGCCTTGGTCGTCCCGGATTTTTTTGCAACAAGCGCAGATCGGCAGCAGCCCATTGAGCATCTTCACCTGGGCCAGGGCCGTCTGCAATTCGCCGATGAGCCGTTCCCGCTCCTGTTCATGGCGCTTTCGGTCGTCGATGTCGCGGGCGATCATCGACGCGCCGATGATTTTCCCGAAGGAATTCTTGATGGGCGAGACACTCACGGCGAGATGCCTTTCCCGTCCGTCCCGGGTCAGGCGGAGCGCTTCGAAGTCCTTGACGAACTGGCCGGCCTTGAGTTGCTCCAACAGTGCGGGCATTTCGTCGAATTGGCCGGGAGGCAACAAGACGCTGCTGGATCGACCAATCAATTCCTCGTAGCTGTGGCCGAACATGGCCTCCGCGCCGGCGTTCCAGCTGACGATCAATCCTTCCAGGCTCAAGCCGATGATGGCATCGTGGGACGACTCGACGATGGCCGCCAGGCGCGAGCGGGCTTCCTCTCCTCCCTTTCGCTCGATCGCGTAGCGAATGGCGCGGCTGAGGGCGCGAGCGTTGACTTCGCTCTTGATCAGATAATCTTGCGCGCCCTCGCGCAACGTGGTCAGCGCAACCGTTTCGTCCTCCAGGGCCGTCAGGACCACGATGGGCACTTCGGGCGCGAGGTTGTACAGTTCCACGAAGGTATCCGATCCCTGGCTGTCGGGCAGCGTCAGGTCGAGCAAAACGAGATCGAGCCCCCCGGCGGCAAGGCGGCGCCTGGCATCCGCCAGCCGGCCGACGGATTCGGCCTGGAAAACCGCGCCCGACGCTTGCGCGAGCATGTCTCCGATCATCCGCGCGAGCGCGGGTTGGTCCTCCACCACCAACATTCGGATCGGTTCACTCATCATGCCGGCAAAAGACTACTGGCTGGCGACGCCCTTGAAAAGCACTCCATAACGGGACAAATCGAGTTCACCTCGGACCGCTGGCATGCTAAGTGGACCGGGTGATGTCGCCGTCCGCCAGCTCCAGTCGCGTCTACCGTGGCCGTCTGGCCCCCTCGCCCACGGGCTATTTGCACCTGGGCCATGCCCGGACGTTCTGGGTGGCACAACAGCGGGCGCAAGCGCGTGGCGGCATCCTCGTCCTGCGCAACGAGGATCTCGACCGTGACCGTTGCCGCCCGGAATTCGTCTCGGCCATGATCGAAGACCTGCGTTGGTTCGGGTTCCATTGGCAGGAAGGACCCGACTGCGGTGGGCCGTTTGCGCCCTACTCGCAGCAAGCAAGGTCGAAATCCTACCAGGCGGCCTTTGCCATCCTCCGGGATGGGGGTTTCGTTTATCCTTGTGGCTGCTCGCGCCGCGATGTGCAGCGCGCTTTGCAGGCACCTCATCCGGCCGAAGAGGAACCGATTTATCCAGGGACTTGCCGGCCGGCCCTGCGTGGCCGGCTTGGCCTTCCCGACTCCGGCCAGCATGAGACGGTCCTCCAGCCACCCCTGGGAACAGGCCACCATGAGCTCAAATGGAACTGGCGTTTCCGGACCCCGGATGGCCAGGCAATCTCCTTCGTCGACGGACGCCTGGGTCCCCAGTCCTTTGTGGCGGGGAAGGATTTCGGGGATTTCGTGGTCTGGCGGCATGATGGGGTTCCTTCTTACCAACTTGCCGTCGTGGTGGATGATGCGGCCATGCAGATCACCGAGGTGGTTCGGGGCGCTGATTTGCTGATTTCCACGGCCCGTCAGCAATTGCTCTATCGGGCGCTGGGCTTGCCACTCCCGTCGTTCTATCACTGTCCGCTGCTGGTCGATGAGAGAGGTGTTCGATTGGCCAAGCGCCATGATGCTCTAAGCCTCCGCACGTTTCGTGCCCAGGGCCACTCCCCGGAAGCCCTGCGCGCCTCCGCCGTCTTTTCCCAATAGTCACTCGGCCGCCATTTTGATGGTTCGAGTGACATTGCGGCTGCGATTGAGATGTTTGCGCTTGACTCGGCGATAAGGGAGGCAGAAACTTGCCGAACTTCGCAGGAATTTGCATTGTGGCATGAGTTTAGCTAGTTGGCGAAATGGCGCAGCCACGGAAGGTTGAACGCAGAACAGGCAGTCTGTGGGACTTAACGCGCCCAGGAGTTAATCGACGAATCAATCGTTAGAGTCAAATCGTTATGAAACCATTGGTCGCTATTCTGAGCCTGGTTTGCCTTGGCCTGGCCGCGCAACTGTTGTTGCGGCACAACAAGGGTCAGCAGGCCGTAAAGGAGTTAACGGTCGTTGCCAGCCAACTGCAAAACTTCTCCAACCAGGTTGCGGAAACGCACGCGAAACTGGACGAAGAGGCCAAGCTGGCCTCGTACCTCCAGAGCAACCTGACCCAGACGGCGACCGATCTGGCCGTTGCTTCCAATTCGTTGAACCAGGCCTCCTCCGCGCTGTCCACCGCACAGAGCGAACTGAAGATCGCCCAGGAAGAAACCCAGAAACAGAAAGCCCACGCCACAGAACTGGAGAGTCAGAAGGATGAGATGCAAACCAAGCTGAATGAACTGGCCTCCTCCATCAAGACCCTGAACACGCAAATTATCGAAACCAAGCGCAAGCTGGCGGCCGCCGAAGGCGACCGCGATTCCCTGACCAAGGAACTGGCCAAGCTGCAATTCGACAAGGCGGAATTGCTTCGCCAATTCAACGATCTGGCCGCGTTGCGCGCGCAGGTGGCCCTGCTCAAAGAGGAGACGGCCATCAACCAGAGGCTCTCCTGGATGGCTCAGGGCGTCTACCTCGCGGCCGGCCGGAAAGGGGCCGAAGCCCTCGTCTCCAGGTCCGGACCGACGGCCTTGGTTGCCAACCCGGCGTTGAACGTGGAACTGCAGCAACAAGGCGTTGCTCGCTCCGTTTCGACCACCAACGCCCCCGCGCAGAAATAGTTCTTCCGCCACCGCGGATCGCGCATCCCGACATCCCGGCACGCCTCCATGGAGAGGCGCTCCTCAGGGCCTGCTCTGAACCCGATCCGCCTTCCTTTGCTCGCGCGTGCCATTGTCTCAGGCGGAGCGTTTGACAAACCTGGCCATATCCTTTATCAAGCGCCTATGCGTCCATTTTCAGCTTTCTTACCGTGCGCTGCTTTATGGTTCTCGTTCGGATCGCTCTTGGCGGCCGAGTCGCCCGCGACGTTTAAGGCAGGCGAATTCACCTTCACCCGTCCGCCGGGTTGGCAGTCGGTCGAAACCACCTCCATGATGCGCAAAGCTCAGCTGAAAATCACCGACGCCGACAAAAAGGAGAGCGCCGAAGTCGTCTTTTTCCATTTCGGCGAAGGGGGAGGCGGCGGCATCCAGGCGAACATCGACCGTTGGCTTGCTCAATTCCAGGAGCCCAAAGAGAAGATTCACTCCAAAGTGGAAGAGGTCACGGTTGGCCAGCGCATGGTCACCTATGTCCAGGCCGACGGCACTTACCTGAGCGGCATGCCGGGTGGTTCCAAGACCGCACTGCCGAATACCATGCTCCTTGGCGCAATCCTCCACAGCGACCAAGGCAACGTCTTCATCCGATTCACCGGCCCGGTCAGACTCGCCCAGGCTTCTCAAGCCGACTTTCGCAAGATGGTTGAGGGCGCGCTGCGCGACGCCAAACACCCTTCCAAGGCCTGAAAACCATTCTCGATCCCAGTCTCGAAACATGCGTGGAGTGGCAGGTTACTTTACGCTTCTGGAAAAAGTTTTTCCTTTAAACCGCGCCTTCGCCGCCGGATCGCGCGCTCGGGCGGGCACTTTTTCGGTTAGCCGAAAATCGATCTTCGATGATTGCTGACAAGCTGGATCACGAGGTGGAAACCGGCCGTCTGACCGGCGCGAAACCCTCAGCCGCAGACCAACCGGCCGCAGATTGAATGGTTCTTCCCTGGTGAAACCGGGAGGCCTCAACTCCTGTCATGCAGACATAACCGATGACGCTCCTGGCTCGAACAACGTGGCTGCTCGGCTGGCTCCTGGCCGGCGCTCCAGCCACCGGGAGCGCGCGTGTCGTGATCAACGAGATCTTTTACAACGCGCCCAACGACCTGGATGATCTGGAATACATCGAACTGCACAATTCCGGCGATCAAGCGGTCGATCTGGGCGGGTGGGCGTTCACCAAAGGAATCCAATTCAAATTTTCCCCCGGCACACGGATCGAGGCCAAAGGCTTCCTGGTGCTCTGCCGCGATCGCCAAAGGTTCAAACAGTTTTATGACGTGCCGATCGCGGGTGTCTTCGAGCAGCGCCTCAGCCATAAGAGCAAGCGGATCGAACTCTGCGAGGCGCGCGGCCGAGTCGTTGATGGCGTCAAGTACCAGGACGATGCACCGTGGCCGATCGGCGCCGATGGCCTTTCCGGCTCCCTCGAGCGGATCTGTCCCGAAGCGGCGGGCGACAATCCGTCCAACTGGGCTTCCTCGCCTCTGTCGGAGGACCGGATTAAACCCGCCGGATCTCCGGGCAAGGTCAACGCCTGTTACTCCGCCCATTTGCCGCCGGCGATCGCCAGCGTGACATTCGCCCCGGAAATTCCCGCTCCGGATCAACCGATCATCGTCGAAGTGGAAGTCAGCGACCCGAACGGGGTGAGCGAAGTCAAATTGCTTTATCGCCGCGCCGGGCCAGGGTTTGAAACTCCCGACGCGCCGTTGCCGATGATGAAAACATCTGCCAGCCGATACTCCGCGACCATTCCCGGGCAGCCGGCCGAGCAATTAATCCGCTTCCGCATCGAAGCCATCAGCACCCTCGGCGCGCGCAGATTGTTTCCCTCCCAGACCGAGCCGCGTCCGGCCCTTTCCAGTTATGTGCGTGGCCGGATCGAGCCGGCCGACATTCCGTTTGCCTGGATCCTCAACACGACACCGGCCGAGTTCAACGCCGCTCAACACCGCGCCCGGTCGCTCGCTCGCGCCGGCTCGAAGCCGGACATTTTTGGCGGAGAAGGGCGAGGTGGCGCCGAAAGATTCAAGGCGACAACGACCGGGGTGCCTTCCAGCCAGTCGGCGCTCGTTTTTTTTGATCCGGCAACGGCCGAGTGGCACCTGTTCGACTTTGTGCAGGTTGCTCCTCATCGCGACGGACTGAAGGTGCATTTCGCCAAAGGCCAGATGCTGCAACAGATGAGCGTGGTTCACCTCATGTTCAGCGATAATGAGCGCTCCATGCTGGCCGAGCCGCTCGCCTACGAAATCTATCGAAGCGCCGGCATGGCTGCCCCGCAGTGCTATCATGTCCGCCTCTCGGTGAACGGGCAGCCGGCCGGTTACCATCTTTTGGCCGAGCAGCCCAATCGCGCTTTTCTTCACCGTCATCATCTTTCCGATGACGGAAATCTCTACCGCGTGCACGGCAGCGAGCGCGGAGTGGTTCGCCAGCATGAGAAGAAGACCAATACCCGCGCGGGTCACGAAGACATCGTGGCGCTGGTCGATGCGCTCGACAAAAGCCAAGGCGAGGCGTGCTGGGAGATCATCCGGCGGCATTTTGACGTCGAGGAGGTGGCCAATTACTTCGCCCTCTGCACGATCCTCTCCGACTGGGACGGTTTCTCCAACAACTATTTCACCTACCATGACACGCGGAAGACGGGCAAATGGACGGTCTATCCGTGGGACCAGGACCAGACGTGGGGCATCATCGGCCGCGCCGGGCCGGCCGACATCTTTTACAACCTGCCGATCACTTTCGGGATGGAAGGCGACCTGGCTCCGCCCCAGAGCCGGCCACGCGGCCCAGGGCCCGGCTCCGACCAGGATGGCCCCGAGTGGTGGCAGCCCGGCGGCTGCTTTTCCAGGCCGCTCCTGGCCAATCCGCGGTTCCGAAAACTCTTTCTGGTCCGCACCAGGGAAATTCTGGAGAAAAGCTTCACGGAAGAGTTTTGCCTGCCGCGGATCCTCGCGATGGGCGAGCGCCTGAAGCCGGAAGTCGAGCTGCGCGCCCAACTCAGGAAAAGCAATCCGGCGCAGGCGCGCCAAAACCTGGAGCAGAACCTGCAAAGCCTGCGCCATTACCTCCGGCTGCGCCGCGAATTTCTCCTGGCCCAGGATGAAGTGAAAAACGCGGCGCAAATCTCCAGCGCCGAGCTGGGGACTCGGCCTGCGAAGCATTGACTGCTATGCCCACGAAAGACTCTCTGCACGTCGCGGCCGGCCTGCTGATTGCCGCGCTCGGCGCCTTGCCCGCCGCGGCCACCAACGTCGGCGGCGTCATCGCCACGAACACCACCTGGATCGCCTCCGCCAGCCCGTACGTCCTTTCCAGCAGCGTGACCGTCAACGGAGGCGTCACGCTCACGATCGAGCCGGGCGTCCGCGTGCAACTCGGCCCGGGCGTCGACCTCGTGATCACCAACGGCGGCCGCCTGCTGGCCGAAGGCGCCCCGTCAGCCCCGATTCATTTCAGCGGCGTGCCCGGCAGCCAGGAACGTTGGGGCGGCATCGTGGTCGTCGGCGGGGTGGGCTCCCCGGAAACCCGCCTGGCCTATGCCCGGATCGAGGACAACGACTTCTCGGCCGTCTATTCCGCGGGAGGCACCATCCTGCTCGACCATCTGACTTTCGGGGCGATCGATCGCCAGTACGTCTCCGTGGATCGCAGTTCGTTTCGGATCAGCCATTGCCATTTCCCCAGTTCCACGGGGGCTTTCGAACTGATCCACGGCATCGGCGGCATCAAGGCCGGGGGCCGCGGCATCGTGCGGGATTGCTTCTTCGGCGGCACCAGCGGCTACAACGACATCATCGACTTCACCGGCGGCAACCGGGAAAAGAAACAGCCGATCGTCGAGTTTTATAACAATGTCTTCGTCGGAGCCAGCGACGACCTGATCGACCTCGACGGCACCGACGCCTGGATCGAAGGGAACATCTTCCTGCACGCGCATAAAAATGGCGCGCCGGATACTTCGAGTGCCATCTCCGGCGGCGATCATCGCCGGGACACCTCCCAGGTCACCATCATCGGGAATCTTTTTTTTGATTGCGACCAGGCCGCCACGGCCAAGCAGGGCAATTTCTTTACCCTGATCAACAACACCATCGTCCATATGACCAAAACCGGCGGCCGCGACACCGATGATGGCGCGGTCTGCGTGCGCGACCTCGATCCCTTCCCGACGACGTTCGCCGAGGGCGTCTACCTGGAAGCCAATATCATCGTCGACGTTCAGCAACTGGCGCGCAATTACGTCAGCAACGAGACCGTCGTGACGTGCAATCGCAACATCCTCCCATTCGCCTGGACTGGCCCCGGCAGCGGCAACACCATCGGGGATCCAAAACTCAAACACATCCCGGAACTCAAGGAGACCTATTTCACCAATTGGGCCGACGCGCAGATCCTGCGCGACTGGTTCAGCCTCCTTCCCGGATCGCCGGGGATCGGCACCGGGCCCAACGGACGCGACCAGGGCGGAGCGATTCCCCTCGGAGCATCCATCGCGGGCGAGCCGGTCGGCACGACCGATCAAGCGACTGCCACCCTCACCGTGGGCGTCCACCGCGCTGGCTGCGGCATTCCCAGCGCCGGTTGGCCGAATGGCGCCGGCTATACCCACTACAAATGGCGTCTCGACGCCGGCGCCTGGAGCGAAGAAACGCCCATCGACACCCCCATTGCCCTGGCCGGCCTCGCCGACGGCCCGCATGACGTCGAAGTGATCGGCAAGCGCGATGCCGGCTCTTACCAGAACGACCCGGCCCTGGGGCCCGACGCCATCGTCACACGGTCCCGCACCTGGACGGTCCAAACCAAAAAATGAGACCGGCGATGGCCCGGCGATCTGAGTCATCCAGCGGATGCCAATCCTAATTCAACCAGCCAATCCATCATGAACCATGCGCCTGCTCTGCTCGCCCTGAGTCTCGCGACCGTCGCGTGGTCGCTGCCAGCGGCTCAACCGGACCTCGCCAAACTCCCGCCCCCCGCCGACCAGGCGGGGATCACCTACGAAAAAAATATTCGACCCCTCTTCGAAGCCTCCTGCTTCCGTTGTCACGGCCAACAGAGGCAACGAGGCGGCCTGCGTCTCGACTCCCTCGAAGCCGCCCTCAAAGGCGGAGAGGACGGCAAAGTCATCACCCCTGGCGACAGCAAAGCCAGTCCCCTGGTCGTCGCCGTCGCCCGGCTGGACGAAGAGACCGCGATGCCCCCGATCCAACGACCCGGGCAATTCGGCGGATTCGACGGTCCGGGCGGGCGCGCGGGCGGCCCTGCCGTCGCCCTGGCCAGGCAGTTGGTCGCGCAGGGAGACAAGAACGGAGACAAGAAACTCACCCAGGAGGAACTCGCTGCGGTGATCGAAGCCTGGTTCGATAAACTCGACGTCGACAAGTCCGGTGCGCTCAGCGAGGACGACCTGGCCGAGCGATTGCCCGAACTGTTGCCGCCCGCACTCGGCGGCGCCCGGGGATTTGGTGGTTTTGGCGGCGGAGGCCAGCGGGGCGGCGACGAGTCGATGGAGATGTTCGGCTCCGGACTCTTCAAGGCCACGGACACTGATACCAACGGCACCGTGACTCGCGCCGAATTCAAAAACACTTTTACCCGCTGGTACGCCCAATGGGATTCGGACAAAAGCGGCGCGCTGGGCGCAGACAAAATCCGCAGCGGCCTCAACGCCGCCTTGCCCCTGCGGAATTTGTTCGCCGGCTTCGGCGGCTTCGGCGGTGGACGCGGCCCCGGCGCAACCAATGGGCCCGCTGGCGGGCGCGGGCCGGGTGGCCCGGGTGGCTTCGGTGGCTTCAGTGGCTTCGGTGGCTTCGGACGCGGCATGCTGGCCCAAGTCATGTTGTCGCAAGCCGACAAGGACAAAGACGGGCAACTGTCGAAAGCAGAACTCGACTCGCTCGCCGACGCCTGGTTCGACAAACTTGACTCCGAGAAAGCCGGGAAACTGGGCCAGGACAAATTCACGGAAAGGCTGGGCGAAGTTTTCGGGCTGCCGGGAGGGACAGCTGCTGGGCCGGGGGGCGCGGCCGCAGGTCAACGCGGCCCCAACGATGGGCCGGGCTTTGGACCCACCGGGTTTGTTGGGACCGGACTGTTCACCGCGGCGGACGCCGACAAGGATGGCTCGGTCACGCGCGCGGAACTGAAAAGCACTTTTGAAAAGTGGTTCAATGAATGGGACGCAGACAAAACCGGCGCTCTGAATGAAGAAAAGCTTTATGCCGGGCTCAGTGCGGCATTGCCGCGACCGAATTTCGGTGGATTCGGGGGCCCGGGCGGACCGAACGGGCCGGGCGGACCGGGCGCACGCGGCGGAGCGGGCGGGCGCGGCCCCGGCGGATTTGGGGACGCCGGAAATGGGCCCCCGGCCCGGCCGCTGACGGCCGAGCAAGTTGGCTTGGTGCGCGCCTGGATCGACCAGGGCGCAAAATAGCGCAAGTGTTGGGGTGTTGAGCCGAGGAATGGTTCGTTCCACAGCCTAACTAGTCTCCCATCAACCCCATTTCTTGCCAAGCTCGTCGAGTCCGGCTTTCTTCAGGTCGTCCGCGCTCATCGCCACTCGAAACTCCACCTCAGCCTGAAATGTCAGAAACCACGGCTCGGCCAAAGCGGGAATCCTCGATGGGTCCGCCAAATCGACCACCACGACCGCTCCGCGATGCCCATTTTGCTCAGTGAAATAGACCGCCTCTGGCTTGACGGCGTCGAGAATGCGACTCAACTTGGAACCCGCCGTCCCATCTTTGACCGCGGCGTTGAATGGCTGAGTTGGCAGTTTGACGTTTAGTAATATTCGCATCGTTGTTCTCCTTTGTTCTGTTGTTGGCTTGGCCCAGGAGCAGCGCCTCTTAACCAATCACAGTTAACCCGCGGCAACAATCAAAATTTAGCGAAGCCGCGACCGGTAGAGCGAGCAGAATCATTGCGCAGCTTTCGGTTCCAACGCGTTTGATTCTGTTGCGACCACAACAATTTATGCCGGCAACGGGGAGTTCCTTGTCATCGGCCTCACCGTTGAGGGTGGTATCTCTCGTCTGGCGGCTCGTTGGGTCGCGACTCCTCCGGTCATCCAGTTGATCAGCCGAACGGCAACCGGTCTTGGCATTGCCTGGACGACGCGTGTTGGGAGGACCTACCAAGTGCAGTACAAGCCCCGCATGGATTTCACTGAATGGGTCGAACTTACTCCTCCCATCAGCGCCAGCACCGACACGGCTGTGGCTTTTGATGCCAGCGCCAACAATACAGCGCAACGCTTCTATCGCGTTGTGGAACTGCCATGATGCGATACAACCGTTGCCGCTTAGAGTCCCGCCTTTAGGCGGCATGGGCCGGCTAAAGCCGGGACTACATACGGGAGGTTCATAAAGAGCTTTTCGGTCGACCTACTCGGGTCAATTGGGCTTGATTGAGCGCCGTGAATGCCGTGCAGCTACGCCTGTTTCCCGCGCCGAAGCCGCTGGTGGAGCGGCTGGGTGCGGAGTTTTTCAAGCGGGTGCCGCGGCAGCCGGGCGTTTACTTGATGAGCGGGGAAGGCGAGCGGCTGCTCTACGTCGGGACGGCGAAAAACCTTCGGCAACGACTGACCAGTTATCGGAGCGTCCAGCCGGAACGCGCGTCGAGGAAGGTGATTCGGCTCGTGCATCAAGTGCGCGCCATCACCTGGGAGGTCTGCCGCTCACCGCAAATGGCGATGCTGCGGGAAAACGAGCTGCTGCGATTGCACAAGCCGAAGTTCAATGTCTTGAACACGCGCCCGGAGCATTACGTTTTCGTCGGCTTCAAAGTGATCGATGCCACCCTGAGCCTGCGGTTGACGAAGGTGCCGGCCAGGCAGGAGGGCGAACAGCTTTTCGGCGCGTTCAAGGGGTTGGGACGGATCCGCGCGGCGCGCGTCGCATTGCTCCGGTTGTTGTGGTGCGCCGATCGTCAACCGGCGTCCCTCTACGAATTGCCTTCGGCCCTTTTTCAAGAGAAGCCGCCAGAGCTGTGCCACGTCGCTCTCCATCGACTGGATTGGTCGGCGCTGCCTGAGTTGATGAGAAACTTCCTCGCGGGTGAGGACGATGGTCTTTTACAGTTTCTGAGTGCCGGACTGCTCGCCCGCGAAACAGTCCCGGCATGTTTCCGGCCATTGCACGAGCAGGACACCGAGGCGTTGCGAATGTTTTTCCGGTTCGGGCCGGCCCGCAACCGCGCCCTGCGGGAGCGCTGCGCCTTCGACCGCGAGCTCGTCGCGCAATCCGAATTGGATGATCTACTGGTCCTCGCTGGCCGCCGCACCCGGGAGCAATCGTTGGATTCGATCAGGACCGATTGAAGCGGCCTACCGCGTCATGGTGCGTGGGCATCAAGGGCGAAGCCCGTGGGCGATTGCTGGTAGTGGAGAAGACGGGGTGGGGCAAGAGTCTCGTTTATTTCATCGCTACCAAGCTGCCTCGGGAAGCGGGCGCGGGGCCAGCTTTGCTCATTTCTCCTTTGTTGGCACTCATGCGCAACCAGATCGCGGCCGCCGCGCGAATGGGTGTCCGCGCGGTCCGCTTCAGCCGTGACAACAAGGATCAATGGCACGCGAACGCCCAAAAATTGCGCGGTGCGGAATGCGATATTGTCTTGAGCTCACCGGAGCAGTTGGTGAACTCAGACTTCACTGTCGGCGTTCTCGGCCCTCTAGCGGGGCGGATTTCGATGCTGGTTGTGGACGAAGCGCATTGCATCTCCGACTGGGGACATGATTTCCGACCTCATTATCGCCTCATTGAGCGGACCGTTGGCACGCTGCCACCCAATCTCCGCGTGCTCGCCACCACCGCCACCGCCAACAACCGTGTGCTCGACGATTTGCAAACGGTGCTGGGGCCAAACCCGTGCGTTTCCAGGTGGTGAAGGCATCGAGTCGGCTTCTCTGATGTGGGTGCCCTGGCGGCAGTCTCACGGACCTGCCCGTCGCCGTCGGTTTCTCAACTCCGTGGTGCCGGTGGCGGGACTCGAACCCGCACGACCTTTTACGGTCCCGGGATTTTAAGTCCCGTGCGTCTGCCATTTCGCCACACCGGCTGACTTGTTTAATCAATGGCTTAAGATGCTCATGAAACGGCAAGCATGCCGTTGCGACGCTGGTTGTGACGGTATCGTTTTGGGAAAGCGATCCAAACAGGGCGCAAGCGCAGTCATTGGAGGCATTCTTACAACAAGGCTCTCGACAACCGCAATCATCCAATTCGCGGCAGTGGCCCCGGAATGCTCGTTTTGTTGCCCAGGCTGACGGTGGAAGACGATGTCGAACGAAAGCGGGTTTGTTGGTGCCTCTCGCACGAAACAACGGCAGCCGATGCCACCACAGAACTAAAGACGCTTCGCGTCGACTGTGGCGAGAATCAAATGCGTTCCGTCGGCCTCGATCGCGTCCGATTGGCTAATTCGTTGAAGGAAACCAGATCGCGGCGGCGGGAAGTTCAAAGATGTCACCCCACCGAACGGGGCCAAAAATCGTTGCTGACATACCCCGCCGAGACTGTAAGCTCGTCCCAACGGACAGGAAGTCATCACAGGGAAAGGGAAGGATCCAGTATGCCAAAGAAAATCATCATTTGCTTCGACGGGACGTGGAACAAGCCGGTCGCCCTTGACTCGAATGAACCGCCCCTCAGCCTGCCGCCTGAAGACGATCCAACGGAAAACCCGCAGAACACCAATGTCGTCAAAATCAAACGGCTGATTGACCCCACGCCCGAGCAAGTCGTGCTGTATTTCAACGGAGTGGGCACAGACTGGTATGATCACATCCGCGGCGGCGTTTCCGGCGAAGGTCTCTCGACCCGGGTCAAACTGGGCTACCAAAGGTTGGCGGAGAAGTTTGAGTCCGGCGACCAAATCTTTCTGTTCGGCTTCAGCCGCGGCGCTTACACCGCGCGCAGCCTCGGTGGTCTGATTCGCAAATGCGGTATCCTCAAACGCGACCGCGTGGGGAAGCTCGACGAAGCCTACTCGCTTTACCGGCGCCGCGACCCGAACCCGGACCTGCCCGACGTGAAGCAATTCCGGGCCGAAAATTCCGTCGCAAGCGACATTCAGTTCATCGGCGTGTGGGACACGGTCGGTTCGCTGGGCATACCCATCGGGCTGTTCAAGCCCCTCAACGAGGAGCTCTGGGGTTTTCACGACACGAGCCTGAGCGGGATTGTGAAGAACGCGTTTCACGCTCTGGCCATTGATGAGCACCGGCGGCAATTCCAGCCCACGCTCTGGACGAACGAACCAAAGCCGGGCCAGACGATGGAACAGCGCTGGTTCATCGGGGCGCACTCCAACGTCGGCGGCGGCTACGCAGACGACCAGCTGTCGAACATCGCGCTGGCCTGGATGTGCCGCAAGGCGCGCGAATGCGGGCTGCGGTTCAAGAAGGAATTCAAGTCCGATCCAAACGATTTCCAAGGCGCGATCCGTGATTCTTACGCGGATTTCCTGGGTGACCTGAACTGGTTTTATCGGCTGATTAGCTTTGCCTTCTATCGTAACATTCGGCTGGGTGGATTTCGCCAAACGCTGGATCGCTCGCCGGTGGACCGGCTGCAATGGGACCCGAAGAATTACCCGCCTAAGAACCTGCGCAAGGTCGGTCCGGTCGAGGAAATCGCGCGCCAGGTCGCGCCTTGAGCGGCAAGCACGGGAGCGCGGGCTCCGGACGAAGCGTCAGAATTGTGCCCCATTGGAGATCACGTTCTTTCCGTTGTTGATGGAGCATTGAGTTAGAAGGTATCTACCCGTTGAGCGAAGACTTCGAACCGGGTGACATGTACTTCGTCTCGACAGAACTCGAAGACCTCGCGTCGTGGAGCATTTCCGGTTACATCAGGCTCGACCACTTGGTCGGCCATCAACGCTGGGGCCGCCGACGCAACGCGCGGGTGACTGCGGTCAGTTGAGATGCGGGTCATTGGCCGCGGACTGGATGCAGCTGGCCGCGCGGTCTCACCATGGTCTCTAATCGATTGCCGGTCGCCCAAGATGGATTGCAATTCGACGAGCCTGGGCGTGCCTCCTATAATTCCTCCATGCTCAAATCCAAGACGCGAAATCCATTGGTCAGTTCGGCGCTGAATCAACACTTTGGCAAATCCGCCTTGCACGAGCTCGTCACCGCCACCAGGGAATTCCCGGCCACGGCGCGGTTGGATCTGCAGGCTGCCATCTCGGAAGTCCTGACCGGACCGCTGGAACCGAAGAAGCTTCTGGGCGCGCACGCGGCGCACAGTTTCGAGACGGTGACGTTTTCCCATCTCCTGGTCGAGCGCGATAACGCCGTCCTGGTCGCGCCGCTGCAATACGACGAAATCGACACCGGGGAGGCTCTGCCGTCCCCCTGCCTGAGAAACGCCCTTTGGCTGTGCTGTGACGACGGATTTCCCTTCGCCTTGTTCCTGAGCCGGGTTCAGAGATACGGCCGCCAGGCCGGCTTGCATTTGGAACTCGCCGTCCTGCCGGGAGAACGAGGCCTGGAATTGAGCCGCCGCCTGCTGGATCAGATTGCCCGAAAAGTCACCCAGGCCGGATCGTATCGAGGCAAAGTGCTGTCGTTGGAAGTTTCCGACAACTACTCGGGTGCGGTGGAAGGAATCCGAGTGCACCGATTGAAGACCGTGCGGCGCGATGAAGTGATTTTGCCGGAGAAGACCCTGGGATTGTTGGAGCGCAATGTCACCCGGTTCATCGACCAGCGGGACAAGCTTCACCAGATGCGCCTGGGAATCAAAAAGGGATTGCTGTTTTACGGCCCGCCGGGAACGGGCAAGACGCACACGGTTCATTACCTGGCCAGCCAGATGAAGGACCATACCACGCTGCTCATCACGGCCAGCCAGGTCGCTTTGCTCGATGAATACATGCAACTCGCCCGCTTTCTGCAGCCCGCGATGGTCGTGATCGAAGACGTCGATCTCATTGCCCGCGCTCGAACCTCGATGCGAAATGCGTGTGAGGAAAGCATGTTAAACCGGCTCTTGAACGAAATGGACGGATTGCGGGAGGACGCGAAGGTGCTCTTCGTGCTGACGACCAACCGGCCCGATCAGCTGGAGGAAGCGCTGACCTCGCGCCCCGGCAGAATCGATCAGGCGATCGAATTCCCGCTGCCGGACGATGACGGTCGGCGCAAGTTGATTCACCTTTATAGCGGCGGCCTGAAACTCAGCGATGGATTATTGGCCCTGTTGATTCGGAAAACCAAAGGCGGCAGCGGCGCATTCATCAAGGAATTGATGCGTCGTTCCGCGCAATTTCTTGTGGAGACGGGAGAAAAGGAGTTGAGCGATCGCCACCTCGAATCCGCTTTGGACGAGATGCTTTTCAGCGGCGGAAGTCTCAACGCAAAGCTGCTCGGATTTTCACAGGAGAATTAATTCAGGTGAGAGGTTAAACCGCTAATCTCCGCTAATCTGCGCTAATGAGACAAAGACCATACCGTGGTTGGCTCGTTGCTCCTGCGATTGATGGACGCCACTTTTCAGTCTGGCGGCCTATTCGGTGGTCGCGGTGAAAGCCGGTCGATAATCGACTGGGGCATCGCTCTGGTATCGATGCCGAAATGGGCGAGCGCCGTGGCAACCGTGCCGGTTGCCGGCTCGTCCAGAAGGCCAAGGAGGATGTGCGCACTGGACAGATGGGCTGAACGCAAACGAGCAGCCTCCCGGCGCGCCGCGGCCAATACCTGCTGCGTCGTCGGTGGCACAGTTTTATGCTCCGTACGGAACATGGGATGGTGACGAGCGTGCGGCCCGATTTCCAAACACGCTTCAAGGTCTTGCACGGTTCTACACCTCAAGGACGCGAGCTTTGAGCCACGGAGTGGCGTCAGAAAGTAGCCCACGGCGTGAGCCGTGGGAGGTGGCGCAATGGATTGCATAGCCCCGGGAGGGGCGACAGAAACAAGCTGGCGATTCTTTCGCCGGTCCGCGGCTCTTGCTCTGCATCGCCGCTCCCCCACCGCTGGCGCGGTGACTAATTTCTCCCACTGCTCGCCGTGCCGGGAGTCTGTGGCGTTAGCTCCCGACCGTCACCGTTGCCTGTCGGGCAGCCCACGGCCCTTCTGACTTATGTCGGAAAAACGAACGCAGTCTTTCGCCATCGAGACTGTCGAGCGGCTCGGCGAAGAACACCACTGCCGGATTGTGCGACAATGCTGCGGTTATCACCACCTTGCGGCGCATCCCCTTGGAATGGGCTCCAAGCATTCGGTCGCCTCATGGCCGGAACTGGATTCTCTGTCTGGTCAACTCGAGCGTGTTCGTCTCGTTGTGGTCCGTGTCGACCAGTTCCAGCCGCGCGGTGGAGCCGACGGGACCTCGCATGAGGTTGACGCACTCCTCCAGGCGCAGGCCAATGAGCGAGACGCCATCAACCTTCTGGACGAGGAGGCCAGCCGTCAGCCCTGCCTGTGACGCCGGGGAGTTCGGAATAACATCCATAATCCGGACCGACCGGTTCTGTTTGTCGTATTGAAGGACGGCTCCAATCCCGACAACTTCCGCTGCGGGAAGCGGCCGTTGTTGGCTGGGTGGCCTGGCGCCGGGAACCTGCGCCTGACCCTCCGAGCGGGGCATGGCTGGTGGGTTGGCGGGGGCTGGGGACACCGTGGCCATTCCCCGGTCCGACCGGGCCGTTGGGCGACGGTGCAAAAGCCAGAAGGAGCAGACCAACCAAGCCCCGAGCAAGAGGCCCACGGCCAAGGAAAGCTTTCCTGGTGCGATTCTCATAGCATGTCGCTTGCTCGAACAAGGGTAATCGCCGGTGCGGTGCGAGGGCAATTCATGAAACCGCCGAAATCACCTTAATTCTCGGGCAAAGATTTTTTTCGAATTTTGGTAAGAATTGGACCCTGGATGCGTATGTAGGAGCAGAAGCACGTTAGACAGGAAAACAGGAAGACAGGTGCACATTCCGATCTAAAGCCCGATTAGAACCATTTTAGGCAATTATCATGTGGGAATTGAAGCCAACGGCCGTAGAGAACCTGGGGAGGGTCGTCAACGGGATGACCAGCGATCCATTTATGCGTGAAGATCTGATGCAGGAGGCGCTCAGCCATTGGTGGAACATGGAGTGCGAGCGTCCGGGTCAAACTTTAAGCTGGTATCTGCAGAGCTGTTCCTTTCATCTTCGCCATTTTCTGGCGAGAGGCCGCAGCGTCGATTCCTCCAAGCGGCGCAGCCTGCAAATCGAGCTGCCGGAGGACGAAGAGGTCTGGGACGGGCTGGTTTGTCCGCCGGATGAGATCTCGGTTCTCGCCCAAGTCCACGCTCGTGAAATCATGGACTTGCTGTCCCGCTACCTGGCCCCGCGCGAGCAGGCCGTGCTCCAATCCCTGGGCCAGGGTCTGGGACTGCGCGAAATCGGCCGCCGCCTGAATCTATCTCATCCCACCGTAGCCAAGTGCCGGCGCAAGATGGCCGCACTGGCCATCCGGTTAGGCCTTGCTCCTCGGTCGGAGGGCCAGGCTGGCCCCGGGCCACTGCCGGCAAATGGCTCGGCCAGGGCCAAATCGACGGACTGGCTGGCAGCATCAAACAACGGCAACAGCCACCATCGGCACGACGACAAGGAGAGCCGGAGCGGCCCCGTTGCACTGGGTCACCCTTTCGCCAAGACCGCTTTTCCATGAACCGCCCGTTCGTAGTCCCGGCTTTAGCCGGCCGGTGCCGCTTGAAGGCGGGACTACGAACGGTCCCAAGGCAGGGTCAATAAAGGGTCAAGGCCTTCCCTGATGGTTATTTTGCCATCCCTGGCTTGACCGCCGCACCATATCCATGCTATCGCCCTGCTTATGGCAAACAACCTATTCACAAACCTGTCACTCCAACAACTGCACCGCGCGGTCGCGCTCAAGGAACGAATTGCCTCCTTGGAAAGCGAACTTGGCAAGATCCTCCATCTGCTATCGCCGGGGAGGACGATGGGAACTCGCCGGGGTAGACCGCAGCGATCGGGGATCGTCCGAGCGAGAATGGCAACTGCCCGAAGAGCACGATGGGCCAGGCACGATGGGAGACCATCCTCGGCTCGCGCGGGTCGGGTGAGAAGGAAAGTGAGCGCGAAAGCCCGCGCGAAACTCGCGGCCATCGCCCGGGCCCGCTGGGCGAAAGCCAAAGCCGCGGGCAGAACGAAATTATAGGCCTGGGTGGCCTAACTCCGTGGGTGTCCGGGCCAGAATCATGCCTGGCGCGCTCGCGCTCTTGCCGCTCCGAGCCGACGGCGTTTCGCTTGGTCTATTTTCGCAAGCGCATCTTCGTTGCCGCCCCGGCGTCGATCCAATTCTGATTGGAAAATTGCCGCAAGGGAACGCAAAGACCCCAAAGAAGAAGGAGGAAGGAAAGATCTCCTTTTGTGCTGAGATGCGCCCACGGAACCGGAGCCGCGGCTTCCGCGTTGCCAAGACCGCCGGAGATGAGCTAGGCTCCGCGGCACCGGGGAAACGGGCGGGCGATTAGCGCAGCGGTAGCGCAGCAGCTTTACACGCTGTGGGTCGGGGGTTCGAATCCCTCATCGCCCACCACCTTCCCAACCGCCGCGCGTTCAGGCTGAGGCCGACAAATTCTTCAAATCCGCCCGCACCGCTTCGTAGGTTGTGTTGTAAGCGAGCACGCGCGGGTCGGGGGAGATGCGCCAGGCCCGGCAAGCGGCGGTATAGAGTTCCGGCCACCAGTTGCGGTGCTGGGTCTTGCCCTGTTCGCGCCAGGCGTTCCAATTCAGGAGCACTTTGCTCCAACACTCGTCCCCGTAACGCACCGCGGTGCGGGCGTCGCTGAACTCCTTGAGGTACCAGTCCCGCCCGATCCTGGCGTGCAGGACTTCGTCGGCCCAGTCGTAATCTTGAAAGAGGGCGGAGAGCGGGTTGTGCGACGCCTGGCCGATTTCCCATTCGAAGCGCTTGCCGGTTTTCGGCATGAGACCCTGCTCGATGAAATAAAGGACGGCGTGCCGCTCGATGGGTGTTAGCTGGGTGTTGAGCGCCAGGCTCCAGGTGAAGTTAACCATGACCTGCCTGGGCCAGTCGATCTCGAGGTTGACAAAGCCGACTTCACCCATCATGGCGTGGCGGGCTTCGTCCCACAATTGACGCGACAGATCGCGGTAATAGTCCCACGGCTTGTCGAGGGTCTCGGCGATGATGCCGGCCATCATCTCGGGCACGTCGATCTCGCGCAGCCGCTTATAAAACATCATGAGCGTTTTCGGCTGCGCCGGCCACTGCGGGTCGTAAAGGAACACCTCGGCGTTGACGCCCATGTTGTAGGGATCGGGGAATCGTTCGTCGCGTCGAGGAACGGGGTCGTACTGGTAGGGCGTCGCCGAGTGCTGGCGCGGCAGCGTCCGGGCGGCCGGCGCGGAGGAGCCGTCGATGCCTCCGGCGGCGGCCAGGCAATCATCGAGGAGACCTAGCCAGTTCTGCGCCCGTTGGCGGACGGCGTCGTCGGCCAGGTGGCGGAGGCAACCGGCGCCGAACTGGAGCATTTCGGTCACTTCGATCAGGGCAAAGCGGCAGAGGCGCACCGAGGGGTGATCCGCCAGTGGGTTGGTGTCATCAAGGTGTTTTTCCAGGGCGCCTTTGAGAGCGGGCAGGGCTTTCTCATAGAGGCCGAGCACGAGTTCCTCACTGGTGGGCGCGGCGAGGATCTCATCGCAAAGGATCTCCAGCGCCTGGTGGGGAACTTGTTCAAGGCCCAGGGGCGGTTCGCGCATCTCGCCGATGCGCTTGCGCAGCGCGGCCACGTGCTCGGCGCAGTAATAGGCGTGCAGACTGTAGGCCATCTTGAGTTCGTAAATCGGCTCGGCGGTGATGCGGTTATTGAAAATCTGGTGCAGCCGCTTGTAGACGTAATGGTAGCGCTTCAGCCGGGTGACGCATTCTTCGACGGAAAGGCCGGGTTTCATGGCGTCGTCCATCGAGCAGATACCCGCCAGGCTCGGCAGATTTTTGTAGGAGCGATAAGCGTTCATGGTAAAGGTCGCGGAAGTCTAGCGGGTGAGGGGCGAAAAAACGACTGGAATTTTCGGCCGCGCGGGGAGCTGGGGCAGGATGCTTATTGAGAGGTTAACCACGGATTACACTGATTCTCCGGAGCGGCAGAGCCGCAACCAAAGTTCCTGAGCCACGGATGGAACACGGCTTAAACACGGAAAGAGAAAGCGCTCTGATGGCTTTGGAAACAGAGGAGATCACGGAGAAAATAAGCTCGCAGCTTCACCTGAAAGGTCTCTTTTGGGAATCCGTGTTCAATCCGTGTTCCATCCGTGGCTCTCCTGAAAATCTTGTCGGAAATGAAAGATTTCTTCTTATAGTGCTACGGATAGCGGAGCAAGCCCAGTTTGGAGGGAGATCCTAGCACTGACCTGCCGGTGGCCTGGTCCTTCCAACGAAAGTCTTCTCGAATTCAGGTGCGAAGTTGAACCGCTCATCTCCGCTCATCTTCGCTCATCAAACCAAGAGCATTCGGCGGATGGTCCGTTTGCTTGAGGACGTGCGCGACACGACTTCCATCATCCTTGTAGTTCCGCCTTTGGGCGGCACGGGCCGGCTAAAGACGGGACTACGAACCCTACGAACCGTTGGGCGCGGCGAACATGTAGCCCTGACCGCGGACGGTGAGGAGCACTTTCGGATCGCTGGCGCGATCGCCCAATTTGTTGCGCAGATTGGCGACATGCATGTCGATCGTGCGAGTCAACATGCGCCGAGGGTCCAGCCGCCAGACATAGAGCAGGATTTCATCGCGGGAAATGGCCCGGCCCGGATGGGCCGCGAGGTAACGCAACAATTGGACCTCGCGTTCGGAAAGTTCACAGCGTTGCCCGTTGGCATGCCGGATCTCGCAACGATCGAGATCGGCGACACCGGTTGGGAGATTGATCTGACTCAGCGGGTTCGTCCAGGCGGCGGGACGGCGCAAGACCTCTTCGACCCTCAACGCGTTTGCAGTGTTCATCAGGAGCTTAACGGCTTAGATTGTCAAAAAGTTCGCCGGAAAATAGATGCTCTCCCAAGTCCATCGGCCCGCGTCTGATTCCTGTCATGCTGATCGCGTTTCATAAACCATTTGGCGTGGTCACACGGTTTACGCCGGACGGTTCGCCGAACCGGACGCTGGCGGAGTTCGGGTTTCCAGGACAGGTCTATCCGATCGGCCGTTTGGATGCGGACTCGGAAGGGTTGTTGCTGTTGACGGACGAAGCGGCTGTCAATGCGCGATTGCTTCATCCGGCGCGCGGTCATCGGCGCGTCTATTGGGCGCAAGTGGAAGGAATTCCGACGAAGGAGGATTTGCATCGACTTCAGCGGGGCGTGATGGTGCAAGGCCGCAAGACCTTGCCCTGTCGCGCCCGGGTGTTGGATCCACCGCCGGCGGTGCCGCCGCGCCAGCCCCCGATTCGTTTTCGCAAGACCATTCCCGACTGCTGGCTTGCGCTCGAATTGGTCGAAGGCAAAAACCGCCAGGTGCGCCGGATGACCGCCGCCATCGGGCATCCCACCCTGCGGCTGATCCGCGTGCAAATCGGCGCACTGCGGATGCCCGCCTTGAGGCCGGGGGAGTGGAGAATGCTTTCCGCTGCGGAAAGGCGCCTGCTTTGGCGCGAACTAGATTTCGCCGTTGACGTTTTGGTGCCTGGCGCCCAATTTGAACCCCGTTGAGTCTGCAATGAAGACCATCCTTTTTGTCTGCACGGGCAATATTTGTCGCAGTCCCATGGCGGAGGGGCTTTTTCGTCATGCAGTAAAAGGGCGAAGTGACTTTGAGGTGTTGTCGGCGGGGGTCGGAGCGGTGGAGGGGCTGCCGCCCAGCGAGCATGCCGTGCGCGCGCTAAGGGAACTGGGCATCGACATCTCGCATCAGCGCAGCCGGATGTTGACCAGCCAGCTGGTCGAGCGGGCGGACTACATCTTCGGCATGACCCACAGTCACGTCGATGCCATCATGCTGTTGTACCCCCAGGCGGCGGAGAAGACTTTTTTGCTGCGTGAATTTGATGAAACGCTGGACAGTTTCGAGAATGACATTCCCGATCCGATCGGCGGATCGTACGACGTGTATTTAAACTGCCGGGACCAGATCGAGCAGGGGATTGCCTCGATGATGAAGTTCATCGAACAAACCTCGGTGCCCACGACGGCCCACCAGAGCGCCCCGCCCCGGACCATGGCGCTGGGGGCGGACCACGGCGGTTACGAGCTGAAGGAAATCCTCAAGCAACATTTGCAGAAGCATGGCATCGCCGTGACCGATTTCGGGACGAACTCGAAGGAGGCCGCCGATTATCCCGATTACGCGCAACGGGTGGCCCGTAGCGTGGCCGGCCATCAACAGGAGCTGGGGCTGCTCATCTGCACGTCGGGCATCGGCATGAGCATTGCCGCCAACAAGGTGCCAGGAGCGCGTGCCGCCCTGGTCTGGGACGCGCACTCCGCCGAACTGGCCCGCCGTCATAATAACGCCAACGTGCTTTGCCTGGCCGGGCAGGGGACCGAGCCCGAGGCCGCCCGGCGCATCGTGGATGCGTTTGTCAACGCCCGGTTCGAGGGCGGACGGCACGAGCGGCGCGTGAACAAGCTGGAGCCGTCGGCTTCGCTGATGGATTTGCAGTTGGCCACGGTGGACCCGGAGGTGGCCCAGACCATCGAACTGGAGCGCCAGCGTCAGCAGGAGAACATCGAGTTGATCGCCAGCGAGAATTTTGCCAGCCCGGCGGTCATGGAGGCGCAAGGCTCGGTCTTGACCAATAAATACGCGGAAGGTTACCCGCGGAAACGCTGGTATGGGGGCTGCGAAAACGTCGATACGATCGAGCAATTGGCCATCGACCGGGCGGAAAAACTCTTTGGCGCGGAGCACGTCAACGTGCAACCCCACTCCGGCAGCAGCGCGAACATGGCGGTCTATTTCGCCATGCTCAAGCCGGGGGACAAGCTGCTCACCATGGATTTGAGCCACGGCGGACACCTGACCCACGGCAACAAGGCGAATTTTTCCGGCAGGTTCTTCGAGGTCATCCATTATGGGGTGCGCAAGGAGGACGAACGCATCGATTACGATTTACTGGCCAAGATGGCCCGCGAGCATCGGCCGAGGATGATCACCGTCGGGGCCAGCGCGTATTCGCGTCTCATCGAGTTTGGGCGCATGGGCCAGATTGCGCGTGAAGTCGGGGCCTTGCTCCTGGCCGACATCGCGCACATCGCCGGGTTGGTGGCCGCCGGCGAGCATCCCAGCCCCATCCCTCATGCGGACTTCGTCACCAGCACGACGCATAAAACCCTGCGCGGTCCCCGCGGCGGACTGATCCTGTGCCGGGAAAAGTACGCCAAGGAGATCGATGCGCAGACTTTTCCCGGAATCCAAGGCGGGCCGCTCATGCACGTCATCGCGGCCAAGGCGGTTTGTTTTCTGGAAGCGTTGCAGCCGGGCTTCAAGTTGTATCAACAACAGATCGTGAAGAACGCCCGCGCCCTGGCCGAGGGGCTGAAGCAAAATGGTTTCCGGCTCGTCAGCGGCGGCACCGACAATCACCTGATGCTCGTCGATGTCGGCGCGCGCGGGCTGACGGGCAAGGAGTGCCAGACGGCCCTCGACGAGGCGGGGATCACGGCGAATAAAAACACGATCCCGTTTGAGACCCGATCGCCTTTCCAGGCCAGTGGGATCCGTTTGGGCACACCCGCGGTGACCACTCGCGGCATGAAGGAACCGGAGATGGCCGCGATCGCCGACATGTTCAGCGAGGTATTGCTCGACATAAAGAATGTTGACGCGGCCCATGCCGTGCGCCAACGTGTTAGGGAATTGACGGCAACATTTCCCTTGCCCTATTGAGCTGGGTGAACTAAGCCTGTCCGCATCTCCGAATTGCTGGAAGCTTGAACGGAGTCAAAGCTCGGGCAATCCAACAAAGCGAACGTCGCGTTTTAAACCAATCCGCAGGCTCGCCCGTTCGCTTCACATTTTTGAAGCTTTTAGCTAACGACATTCAATTATATGGCCAAAGCCGCCCCTCCCCGGAAACCCGGCCGCATGAAAGGGCCGGGTAAGAAGAAGTCCGAGATCGAACAACTCCAGGAGGCCGCTGGCCAGGCAGCGGCCCGCTCCGAAAGCGCCGAGGAGGCCGCCGCCGCCGCTCCTCCGAGAAACGGCACGCCGCGTGCCAGTGGAGAACTCGGGCTGGAAGTGCCCACCGAGCCCGTCGAAGTGCCCGCCGAAACCAAAGAGGAGGAGGAAGCCGCCAAAGCCGCCGCCAGCGGCGCGAAAAGCCAGACCGGGTTGACGGTCAACATCGCCAAGCTCCAGGCCATGACCATGACCGACCTCAACGGCATGGCCAAGGGGATGGGGATCGAAAACTTCGGCACCATGCGCAAGCATGAGGTCATCTTCCACATCCTCCAAAAAAATGCCGAACGCAGCGGCATCCTCTTCTCCGAAGGAGTTCTCGAAGTCCTGCCGGAAGGCTTCGGCTTCCTGCGATCGCAAAGCTTTAACTATCTCCCCTGCCCGGAAGACATCTACGTTTCACCCTCCCAAATCCGGCGGTTTGACCTCCAGACGGGCAACCTCATCGCCGGCCAGATCCGGCCTCCGAAAGAAAAAGAGCGCTTCTTCGCCCTGCTCAAAGTCGAGGGCGTCGACAATGAGGATCCGGAGAAAGCGAAGGACAAGACCCATTTCGACAATCTTACCCCGCTGTTCCCGAACAAACGTTATCTGCTGGAGACGGCGCAAGACGAGTTGTCGACCCGGGTGCTCGACCTGGTCTGCCCGATCGGCAAGGGGACGCGCGGGCTGATCGTGGCCCCGCCCCGCACGGGCAAAACTGTGTTGATGCAGAAACTGGCCAACGCGATTCTGAAGAATAACCCGGAGGCTTATCTTTTCATCCTGCTGATCGACGAACGCCCCGAGGAAGTGACCGACATGGAGCGGAGTTGCAAACCCGCCGAGGTCATTTCCTCGACTTTCGACGAACCGCCCGAACGGCACGTGCAGGTCGCCGAGATGGTCATTGAGAAGGCCAAACGCATGGTCGAGCACAAGCGGGATGTGGTCATCCTGCTTGATTCCATCACCCGCCTGGCCCGCGCCTACAACACGGTGCAGCCGCACTCGGGCAAGATTCTCTCCGGCGGCGTCGACGCCAACGCTCTCCACAAGCCGAAGCGTTTCTTTGGCGCGGCGCGCAATATCGAGGAGGGGGGATCATTGACGATCATCGCCACCGCGTTGGTGGACACCGGCAGCCGCATGGACGAAGTCATCTTCGAAGAGTTCAAAGGCACCGGCAACATGGAAGTCCATCTCGATCGTCACCTGGTCGATCGCCGCATCTTCCCTTCGATCAATATCGAGCTGTCCGGGACGCGCAAAGAGGAATTGCTCTACCATCCCGACGAATACAACAAAGTGGTCATCCTGCGGCGCGCCTTGACCGGCGTGCCGCCGGTCGAGGCGATGGAACTGCTCTTGAACAAGCTCAAGAAGACCCAAAGCAACATCATGTTCCTGCTCGGCATGGCGGCGGGCTGATTGCCGATTGCGGATTGCGGATTGCGTACCCCGTCACGGTTCATGGCCGCTGAGCAGGTCCGAATGGAACAAGGAGCTTTCCATGAACCTGGCGATTCGGACTGGGCGGTCTCCCGGGTCAGCGATTTACGATTTACGAGCTTCCGATGGAGGGATTGCGGCTCTACGCGATTCGCACGCCCGGCGATCTGCGCTGCGCGGGGCTCGTAAATCGCTGCGGGATCGGCGGCTGTCCGGATCATGGCGCCAACTCACTCGCCAAACCGCTTGCGGCGCGAGTCCCGGATCGATAAAGAGATAAAGATGAATTGTCTGTTGCTGCTTCGGCGCAGCCGCTTGCCCGGTTCGGGCGCGGCCCGGCGTCGTGGCTTGATCGCGTGGTGCGCGCTGGCGCTCACGATTGCGGGCTGCCGCCGGGAGCAGATCCAGGTCTACACCGTGCCGAAGGACAAACCGGCCTGGACCAAGGTGCGCCCGGAATTGAGTTGGACCCTCCCGTCGGGCTGGAAGGAGACTGGCCCGGGGCAAATGAGCCTGGCCAGTTTCGCCATCAGCGGCGCGGACGGACAGGAAGCGCAAGTCACGATTAGCCCGTTGGCACGGCTGGGTGGACGCGATACGGAGATCGTCAACATGTGGCGGGAACAAGTGGGACTGGATCCGCTGAGCCGGGAGGAAGCGGCGCGGCAATTCCAACCGGTCACGGTGGGCGGCGAGGCCGGGAACCTGTTCGATATCGAAGGTTCGTCGAAAGACGGGTCCAGCCCGACGCGAATCGTCACGGCGATGGTCCATCGTTCCGAGGCCAGCTGGTTCTACAAGCTGGCCGGAGACGCCCCGTTGGTCGAAGCGCAGAAGCCGGTTTTTATCGAGTTTCTCAAGACGATTCGCATTCAGCAGCCCGCTTCGGGGCAGGAAGGCTCGACGGAAGCAGCGGCGAAACCGAAGTGGCAAGTGCCCAGCCAGTGGAAGGAGCTGCCTGCCGGACAAATGCAGACCGCCAAGTTCGCCGTGCCCCCGCGCGGCTCGGCCCGGGCCGAAGTTTCGATCAGCGTTTTTCCGGGGGACACCGGCGGCACGCTGGCCAACGTCAATCGCTGGCGCAAACAAATCGGCCTCGGGGAAGTGGATGAAAGCGGGATGACTCCTCTCGTCTCGGCGCTTGACCCGGCCAATCCCGACGCCAAGTTGGTGGATATGACGAACAACAAGAAGCGACTGGTCGGCGCCATCGTCCCGCGCGGCGGCCGTTACTGGTTCTACAAACTGCTCGGTGACACTGAAGCCGTCGCTCCCGAGAAGGAAGCGTTCGTCGCTTTCGCCAAATCCCGCCCCTGACATGCTGGACCGCTGTTTCAAGGTGTTTGCCTCGCTCCGACTGACGGTGGTGTTGCTGGGGTTGGGCATCCTCCTGGTGTTCATCGGGACGGTGGCGCAAGCCGACGAAGGGCTTTACCAGGCGCAACTGCGCTACTTCAAGCACTGGCTGGTGTGGGGTGTGACCCTCTTCGGCTACCGGGTTCCGATCCCGTTTCCCGGAGGCTATCTCCTCGGCACGCTCCTGCTCATCAATCTCACCACCGCGCACATCAAACGCTTCCAGTGGACGTGGCGAAAATTCGGTATACACCTGACCCATGCCGGCATCATACTGCTCCTGGTTGGCCAACTCGCCACCGACCTGCTATCGCGCGAGACGCAGATGCGCGTGGCCGAGGGCGAAACCAAATCCTACTCCGAAAGCGGCATGGACTACGAACTGGCTTTCCTGACCGACGCTGATGCGAACCACGAGCGGGTCGTGGCCATTCCCCAAGGCCTGCTGGCCCGCGGTGGTGAGCTCAAGCAGGAGACCCTGCCGTTCCTCGTCCGCGTGAAAAGCTTCTGGAGAAATTCCGAACCGTCCTTTCGCGCCCCGATGCAACCAAACGGGCCGCCGCTGACGGAACACGGAGTCGCGCGCCATTTCGATTTTCACGAAGCGCCCGTGACCCATAAGATGGACGACAAGAACGTCCCGACGGCCGTCCTTGAGTTGGTCGGGGCGAACGGCTCGCTCGGCACCTGGGTCGCGCCGGGATGGTCAGGTGACGAGGCCATGGTGTCGGCCTTGCGCTTGAGTTACGCCCGGCAAATGGGGCGGGCCATGGCGGACACCATCGTCGGCCGTCTGACCGAACCGCAGATGGTGGAAGCTGGTGGCAAAAAATTCACTTTTGTCCTGCGCCCGACACGGGTTTACAAACCGTTTTCTTTGACGCTCCTCCAGATGACGCACTCGGTTTACCCCGGCAGCGACATCCCGAAGGATTTCCGCAGCCGCGTCCGGATCGACAACCCGCTCAAAGGAGAGAACCGGGAAGTGGAGATCTATATGAATAACCCGCTGCGTTACGCGGGACTGACTTTCTACCAGTATCAAATGACGAGCGATGAAATCGTGCAGCAAGCGGGCGAGACGCCCTCGACCACCCTGCAAATCGTCCGCAACCCGGGCTGGCTCACCCCCTATGCCGGCTGTGTCATCGTCGCGGCGGGCTTGATTTTCCAGTTCATGATTCACCTCGTCGGCTTTGTCTCCAGGAGAAAACCAGCATGAACCCATCCCCGGCCACCGAAACCAAGGCCTCGCCGCGGCGCGGTTGGCGCGTCTGGGTCGGCTGGTTCCTGCTCCTGCTCTTCGCGGGCGAAATCACGGCCGCCCTCCTCGTCCGGCGCCCGGACAAGACGTTCGCGGTCTCCCGGTTTGCCGAGTTGCCCCTGGTTTTCAACGGGCGCGTCCAGCCGATGGACTCGCTGGCGCGCAATTCCCTGCTCCAGATTCGCGGGATCACCGAAGTGCCCCTCGAAGGCAATGGCCCGGACGGGACCTGGGGGTCGCTGGATCAACTCCGCGGCAAAGGCGGCGAGTTGTCCGAGCGCCGCTGGTACCAATTCTCGAAACATCCCCGCAAGCTCAAGCCGGCGGATTGGCTGCTCGAAGTGTTCTGTCATCCCCGCCAGGCCGACGACCGCTACGTCTTCGTGATCAATCATCCCGACTTGCGCAGCCTGCTGGGGCTCGAGGGCGGCCTGGAAAAGAGCGCTCTGCATTTCTATCGTTTCAACGACATCAAAGCGCACCTCAAGGAACTTCGGACCGAGGTGGAACGGACCGGCAAGCTCGAGGCCTCGCAACGGACTCCGTTCGACCGCGCCGTGCTTCAGCTCAACAACGCATTCGGGCTTTATTTTCGGTTGAAGAACACATTGCAACCGGAGGACGCGACCGATTTTCGGCAGGAAATCGACGAGTACCTGGCCGCCTCGACCCACGCTCGCGCCATCGCCCGCGAACGCCAGGCCAAGGGTGAGAAACTCGACGAGAACGCGCTCAGCGAGTTGCTTGCGCCCGTGCAGAAGTTTGCCGATCGCTATGACGCGATGGCGCGCATGGAATCGCCGCTGATCGTGCCGCCCGCCCATCCGGCGGTCGCGCGGGATGGATGGCGTCGGATGGGCGAGGTTCTCCTGGAGGCCCCGAGTGCCGGTATGCCGGAGGAGGCGCGATTGCTGGCCGGGATGGCCTCGACCTACCGGGCGGGGGAAGTGGATCGATTCAACGCGCTGATCGGGCAATACCGCTCTCTGCTGGCGCAGGAAGGGTTGACGACGGAATTGACCAAGGGCGCGCGCGAAACGTTTTTCAACCAGGCGCTGGCCTTCAAACGGAGCATGTATGTTTACCTGACCGCGTTCCTCCTGGTCCTGTTGTATTGGGCAAACCTAAACAACGTCTGGCGGGTCACCGCGGTGCGTCTCGTCCTGCTCGGCCTGGTCGTGCACACGGCGGGCCTGATCTTTCGCATGTGGCTCGAGGGCCGGCCGCCGGTGACAAACTTGTATTCGTCGGCGATTTTCATCGGCTGGGGGTCAGTCGTGCTGGGGTTGGTGCTCGAGCGGTTTTACCGGGACGGGATCGGCGCGGTGGTGGCGGCGGTGATGGGTTTCCTGACCCTCATCATCGCCCACAATCTCTCGCTGGGCGGCGACACGATGGAGATGATGCGCGCGGTGCTCGACACGAACTTCTGGTTGGCCACCCATGTCGTGGTGGTGACGCTGGGTTACGCGAGCACGTTCGTGGCGGGGTTCCTCGCGCTGGTTTATATCGTGCGCGGGGTGTTCACGCGGACGCTTAGCCAGGCCACCGCCCGGGGCCTCAGCCGGATGGTTTACGGCATCGTCTGTTTCGCGACCTTGTTCAGTTTTGTGGGCACTGTGCTCGGCGGCATCTGGGCGGATCAATCCTGGGGCCGTTTCTGGGGCTGGGATCCCAAGGAGAATGGTGCGCTCATCATCGTGCTCTGGAATGCGCTCATCCTGCACTTGCGCTGGGGCGGAATGATCCGCGAGCGCGGCCTGGTCAATTGCGCCATCGTCGGCAACATTGTCACCAGTTGGTCCTGGTTCGGTGTGAACATGCTTGGGATTGGGCTCCATTCTTACGGCTTCATGGACGCCGCCTTCAAGTGGTTGATGGCCTTCGTCAGCAGCCAACTGTTGATGGTGGCCCTCGGACTGTTGCCCCTCAGATGGTGGAGAAGCTTTCGCGCGCTTGCCCCGGCAACTCCATCCCAGACGCCCGTGGGCGGACAACAGAAGCCTGTCCCGGCGTGACTACAAACGTTAATCCCCCGCGCTCCAGACGCGGTAAAACCCGCCGCTTGACCCCGCCGTTTCCTGGACCGACCACGAAGTCTCCGGGCCATCCGCCCGGATGGGCCCACTGGCATCCTGCCAGAGCGTCGCCGCGGGATCGTTGGCGAACTCGACCCGATAGGTCCGATCCGCCACCGAAGCCCACCGCAAAGACACTTGCCCGGAATGGATAGTCGCCGAGAGGATGCGAAGTGAAGGCGCCCCTTTGATGAGCGTGAAGTGATCGTCGATCGCCCCGGTTTCGCGAATGAACTTTGCCTCGAGCCGATTGGCGTGGATGTCGAGGACCATCGAGCCGAGCCGATTGAGGGAACGATACATGGCCGGGTGATTCAAGTTCACCCCGTTGGTCTGGGATCCGCTGCCGGCCACGATATAAACCGCCCCCTCATGCGAGGACGGCCCCAGGTCGTCTTTCGCGTAAGCGCCCGAGCCGTCGAGCCGCCCGTCACCCGGGTCCTTGAGCATGGTCGGGCGGAAGCTGCCGGACAGGCCGTAATGGCCGTCGATGAGAAAAGAGCGCTCGTACGAATGGCTGTGCCCGCAAAGAACCAGGTCGACCCCGTACGCTTCGAGGATGGGAACGAAGTTGGTCCGCATTTCCAGCAATTCCAAGTCGGACCCGCTGGGGTTGTCCGAGTCGTGGGAACCCTTGCTGTAAGGCGGGTGATGCCAGAAGGCGATTAGCCAGTCGTTGGTGTTGGCCGAGAGATCGGCCTGCAGCCACGTGGCCATCGGACCGTTCGTGACTCGCGAGGAGGCGGACATTGAATCCAGACAGACGAAGTGCACGTTGCCGTAGTCGAACGAGTAATACTTTTCCGTGCCACTCGGCAGACCGCCGGCTTCACCGTTCATCGGGAAGTTGAAGATCTCAAAATAGGGGAGCGTCGGCGCGGCCTCGGGCGCGCCGGCCGTTTCCTGATTGCCTATGGTGGACCAGAGGACCGTCTGGCGCAGCATGGCGGGATAGGTGTTAAAGACCGCTTCCTGATACAGCCGGTCGGAATTGCCAGGGTAGGCGTTGTCTCCGAGCATGAGCCACAAATCGGTATAGTTAGTGCCCGTGAAATTGTAGTAGGCATCGCGCACCGGACGCGCGAACCAATTGGTCAGGCCCGAGTCGCCCAATGCCCAGATGCGGATTGGGCGGCGCGAGCCAATCGGTGGCGCCGTGCGGAAAAAATAGTTCGTGTCCCCCGCCAGGAGCGAGTCCGTCGTCCCGATCGCGTAGTAATAAGTCGTGTCGGAAACGAGGTTGCTCAGGCCGACCGCGTGATTGGTGGTGCTGGCCGGGCCGTCGACAAAAGAAGCGAGATCGGCTGCGTTGGTGCCGTAGCTCACGCGGCTCACCCCCGCGAGGTCCGTGCGCCAACGCACGACGATGCTCGTGGGCGTGCCCATTTGCAGGTAAGGTCCACGGAGCACGCTCGGCGTCGCCGCCGTCGCGCCGCAGAGCGGGAGGAGGGCCGCCGCGCCCCAGACTGCCGCCTGTTCCAAAAGGACCCGCGCGCGGATTATGAACCAGCGCTTCTTGCTCTCTTCCCTCCGGCGGAGAACAGCGGTGAGGGCTTTCCCGCGCCAAAATGAGCAATGAGCAATGAGCAATCGGAATCGCCACAGGCATTGCACATTGCTCATTGCACATTGCTCATTGGCCATTGGCGTCCCCTCAATGTCAGGTTCATGGGAAGCCTTGATGTCCATTGCGCCACGCGTTGGGACCATGAACCGTTTAGACTGGTCACTGGTCACTGGTAACTGGTAACTGGAAATTGAAAAGAGGGTCACACCCGGGATGAGCTTCTGCAAATCGCCAGTCACCAGTGACAAGTTACCAGTGACGAGTCGGTTCATGGAGAGCCCCCTGTTCCTTTCGGACCTGCTCAGCGGCCATGAACCGTGGCGGAGTACGCAATCCGCAATCCGCAATCCGCAATCCGCAATCAGGAGGTTCATGGGAAGCCAGCATGGCCATGGGCCGCGCCCCAGGCGGCACGGGCCGGCTAACGCCGGGACTACGAACCAGCGGTTCATGGCGCGTTGGCAATTTCACGGAAACGCCTCCAGTTTACTTCATCCTTGGCCCGGGTCAAAAACCGAATGGACCCCGGTCCCGCTCGACATCATCGTCGGGTTTGCTAGCGTGGCGACCATGAGCGAGCCGGTCATTGAGTCGTTGGCGCCGCCGGTGCTGCGGGAGTTGCGCGCGATCGTCGGCGACGATGGCCTGGTGTGCGGCGAGGACGAATTGATGGTTTATGAGTGCGACGCCTACACGCTGGAAAAGCATCTGCCGGGCGTGGTGGTGCTGCCGCGCACTGCGGAACAAGTCGTCGCCGTCGTCCAGCTGTGTGCTCGACATCATTTGCCGATCATTCCGCGCGGCGCCGGCACCAGTTTAAGCGGGGCAGTGCTGGCGGTAACCGGCGGGGTGATGATCGGGCTCACGCGGATGAACCGCATCCTCGAGCTCGACTATCGGAACCGTCGCGCGCTCGTCGAGGCCGGGTGTGTCAATGCCTGGATCACCAACGCGGCGAAGCCACATGGCCTCCTTTACGCCCCCGATCCGTCCAGCCAGCCGGCCTGCACCATCGGCGGCAACGTGGGCACCAATTCCGGCGGACCGCACACGCTCAAATATGGGGTCACGACCCACCATGTCCTCGGCTTCGAGATGGTCCTGCCGGAGGGCGAACGAGTCTGGTTGGGCACCACGCCGGACGGCGGGGAGGAGGTCGACGGCTGCGATTTGCGCGGGGCGGCCATCGGTAGCGAAGGAATGTTCGGCATCGTCACACGGGTGTTGCTGCGGCTGATCCGCGCCCCCCAGGCCTACCGGACATTGCTTGGGGTGTTTGAGACAGTCGACCAGGCCAGCCAGGCGGTGAGCGACATCATCGCCGCGGGCATCGTCCCGGGCGCCCTGGAGATGATGGACCAACTGATCACCCAGGCGGTCGAGGCGGCCTACCACTTCGGCTTCCCGTTGGATGCCGGCGCCGTGCTCATCGTCGAGCTGGATGGACTGGCCGCCGGCCTGGCCGGACAGGCAGACCGCGTCCTCCGCATTTGCCGCCAGAACCAGGCCCGCGAAGTGCGGATGGCCCGCAACGAACAGGAGCGCCTCGAGCTCTGGAAATGCCGCAAGCGGGCGTTCGGCGCCATCGGCCGGCTCAGCCCGAATTTTATCACCCAGGACGGCGTCGTTCCGCGCTCGAAGCTGCCGGAGATGATGCGCTTCATCCGCCAGTGCAGCGATCAATATGGACTGCGCATTCCGAATGTGTTTCATGCCGGCGACGGCAATCTGCACCCGCTCATCCTTTACGACGAACGCGACCCCGAACAGATCCGCCAGGCGCTGGCGGCGGGCAACGACATCCTGACGCGGTGCATCGAACTGGGCGGCAGCGTGACCGGCGAACACGGTATCGGCGTGGAGAAGATTGACTTCATGGCAAAGCAATTCAGCCCGGATGACCTCGACGCCATGCGGATGTTGCGGCGCGTGTTCGATCCCGAGGGCCGGTGCAATCCGCACAAGATGTTTCCCGGGTCCAAACGTTGCGCTGACTTTGCGCCGAAGAAGCAGGCAAGCGCGTGATCCTCCGTCCCGCGAACAAAGACGAGCTGGCCCGGGCCCTGCGCGCGGCCAGCCAGCAGACCGCCAGGATCGAGCGCGTCGACCTGGGCGCCCTCGACCGCCTCCTCCAGCATACCCCCGAGGACATGACGGTGACGGTGGAAGCCGGTGTGACCCTGGCCGGATTGCAGGCGGCCCTCGCGCGACAAGGTCAATGGCTCCCCGTCGATCCGCCCAACCCGGAGTCCTTGACCATGGCCGCGCTTCTGTCCACCAATGCCAGTGGTCCGCGACGTTTCGGATTCGGCACCATCCGCGATCATCTGATCGGCCTGCAAGTCGCCCTGGCGGACGGCCGACTGGTTCGCTCGGGTGGCAAAGTTGTCAAAAATGTCGCCGGTTATGATCTCATGAAGCTGTTTGTCGGCAGTCGTGATTCCCTCGGCCTGATCGTGGAGGCGACCTTCAAACTCCTGCCGCTGCCCGAAGCCGAACGATTCGTGCAGGTCCCTTGCGATTCGCCCGAGGAAGCTGGATCGATCCTGGACCGTGTGTTCGAGTCTGAGCTGACCCCCGTCGTGCTGGATTTGCACAACGGGAGCGCCGCACCACCGGCACGCGGCAGGCATCATCTCATCCTCGGCTTTTCCGGCACGAGCGAAGACGTCGCCTGGCAAGTGGCGCAGGCGGCCACACTGGGCATTGCCGCGCCCGCCACGCTGGACGACGAACAGCATTTCTGGTCGAGCCGCCTGGGTGAGCCACACCATCTTTCCGTGTTGCCTTCGCGCCTGGTGGAAACGCTCCGTCATCTCGGTGAAGTTCCCTACCTCGCCCGGGCCGGCAACGGCATCATTTACCACTGGACGGGCACGCCGCCGAGCAAGGCCGATCGGCCGGACAAACTCCTGCGTCGCCTTAAAGACACCTTTGATCCAAAACACACGCTCCCCGAGTTGCCGGCATGAGCACCACGGAAAAGTTTGGAGAGCCGCCTCCTCCGGGGAGGGGAAGCCAGGGCGACCAGGCACATCTCCCGGTCGCGTCCAACGACCGGCAAAAACTCCGGGTTTCAGCTCCTCCTGCGCGGTTCCTCGACTACGAGAAGTCGCTCGCCTGCATTCACTGCGGCCTCTGCCTGTCGTCCTGTCCGACCTACCTGGAATCCGGCGACGAAAACGACTCGCCGCGCGGCCGCATTTACCTGATGCGCGCCGTTCAGGATGGACGGTTGCCGCTGGGCCATACGGCGGTGCGGCACATTGACCTGTGCCTGGGCTGTCGTGCCTGCGAAGCGGTCTGCCCCAGTGGAGTGCACTATGGAGAACTGCTCGAAGCCACCCGTGACCACATCGAGAAACATCATCGACGTTCGTGGTGGCAACATTTCCTGCGCCGGTTGGTCATCGAACGGATCTTCCCTTTTCCGGCGCGGCTCAGCCTGGCCCTGTGGCCGGCCAGGCTCTTCCGGCGGCTCAAGCTCGAATGGCTTCTCCCCAGGTCCGCGCGCGATGGGCTATTGCTGATTCCGGACGACCCAAGCCGCGTGGTGTTGCCATCGCTTTCGCCCGCCACTCCCCCGGGACGGCGTGGGCGCGTCGGTTTCGTCAGCGGGTGTGTCATGAGCGTGTTGTTCGGAAAAACGAATGCGGCCAGTGTCCGGTTGCTCAACCGGGCCGGCTACGACGTGGTGACGCCGCCCGGACAAGGTTGCTGTGGCGCCCTTCAGGCGCACGGGGGCAGCCTCGAACAGGCCCGGGCTTGCGCCCGGCGCAACATCGAGGTCTTCGAACGCTGGCAAGTCGACGCCATCATCACCAACGCCGCGGGCTGCGGCTCGACCTTGAAGGAATACCACCAGCTGCTCCGCGAGGATCCCGCCTGGGTCGATCGCGCCGCGGCGTTCAGCCGGCAAGTGAAGGATTTGACCGAGTGGCTGCGGGCGGCAGACTATGCCGCATCGGGCATGGCGCCGACGCCGCTGGCTGCGGGCGAATCTCCCTCGAGCCTTGGGCCTGGCGCGCCACGAGTGACCTACCACGATGCCTGCCACCTCGCCCACCCTCAACGCATCACGAAACCGCCGCGCGAACTGGTGCGGGCCGTGGCCGGCGACCACTTTGTCGAGTTGCCGGAGTCGGATGTTTGCTGCGGCAGCGCGGGCAGTTACAATTTCACCGAGCCCGCCATGGCCGAGCGGTTGCGCCGCCGCAAGATCGAAAACATTTTGCAGACCGGCGCCCGGTTGGTCGTGACGACCAACCCTGGTTGTCTTCTACAAATCCGCGCGGGGTTGCGCAACGCCGGGGCCCATCACGTGGAGGTGGCGCACATCGCCGATTTCCTGGAGCGGGCAGTCGCCGAGAATCTGGTGGAAAGCGCCGCACGGTCCGGCGCCTAAACAGGCTCCGCACCCTGCGGGGCGCGCAAGTTCCTGGCAATCCGCGCGGTCGTTAGCCCGGGGCCGCGTCAAAGGATGGGGTCTTTACCTCCTTTTTGGCGCCCGCGACACCCCATCCTTTGTACTGAAGTTTCCCCACTGTCCGATCGTTCCCGTGGACGTATCGTAACATTGGCATCGGCGTACGCCGTGATGCGTTTCAAGCCGGAGGCGATGAAGCAGGAAGGGAAGCGATGAGTGAAAGATAGATCTAAATATTGGGAAGGTGGCCCGCTTTCCCGCGGCCGGCCGAGCCGGCCGAGCCGGCCGAGCCGGCCGGGTGAGTCAATTTCCCGCGGCACGCGTGTGTCGCGGGATGATCCGAGAACGGTAGTTGTAACTCAAGAGAAAGGAAAAAAATGAAGGCATTTAGTCCTTCAATCGCGAGACTCGAAGAGAGGATCGCTCCAGACCTGTTCGGGACGATAGACGTGACGATCGGTCTGGTGATAGGCGTGTCTGGCGGCGGGTGCGCCGGGTGCGGCAACGGCACCAGCGCCACCTGTTCGGCTAGTTCCGGCTATTGCAGTTCGCAAGGCACCAACAGCGGCACCTGCCACTGCTGGCGCCATAGCCACTAACAAAATGGAGCCGCACGGTCGGGCCCACTGACGGCCCGGCTGCACGACTCCTTCGCATAGCAAGGGGAGGGTCGCCGACCTCGGCGGCCTTCCCTCCAGCCAGAGCCTAAGGCTGTCACGTTGCGCACCCTATGTCAATCCTGCTGCCCAAACTGAGGAATGATCTGCTTTTCAGCCGGCAAGGGCGGGAGGGCCAGATCACATTTGTGGTCAAAGATCCGGTGACCAACCAATTCTTCAGCCTGCAGGAGGCCGAACAATTCATCGCCACGCAATTGGATGGCACAACGCCTTTGGAGACGATCCGCCAGCGGGTTGAAGCCAGGTTCGACCTGGCCCTCAGTCCGTCGGCGCTCACGAAATTTGTCAATAGCCTGGACGAATTTCAATTACTCGAGTCCGGGTCTTCCCAGACAAAACGTCTGGATAAACCCGGGATCGTGCGGGGTTCTCTGCTTTATCTGCGGGTCAAGCTGTTTGATCCGGACGCCATGTTCAACCGGTTGGTGGGCCGGGTTCGTTTCTGCTTTACGCGTGGCTTCGTCGTGGCCGCAGCGGCGACCATTCTGTGGGGATTTGTCATTTTCTTCGCCAACTGGGACGACTTCCGAATGGGCATTGTCCAGTTGATCAACTGGCGATCGCTCTTTCTGCTCTGGACCACGATGTGCATGATCTCGACCGCCCACGAGTTCGCCCACGGGCTGACCTGCAAGTATTTTGGCGGCCAGGTGCGTGAAGTGGGCTTTCTCCTGATCTATTTTCAACCGGCCTTTTACTGCAACGTCAGTGATGCCTGGCTGTTCCCGGAGAAGCGGAAGCGTTTTGCGGTCGGCTTTGCCGGGCCGTACTTTGAATTATTCCTGTGGGCTTGTGCGGTGCTGCTCTGGCGTCTGACCGACGTGGAGACGTGGGTGAACCGGCTCGCCCTCGCCGCCATGGCCACGTCTGGCATCAAGACGCTGATCAACTTCAATCCGCTGCTCAAGCTCGACGGTTATTACCTGCTGAGCGACCTGCTCGACGCGCCGAACCTGCGTCGACAGGCCTACAGTTACATCGGAGACGGCATGAAACGCCTGGTGGGACTGGAAGTGACGGAACCCACCCAAATCCAGCCCGGCAAGCGATGGATTTTTGTCGCCTACGGCCTGGTGTCCGCCGTGATGTCCATCTTTGTGCTTGGCTTCGCGGTCGTGAAGCTGGGCGGTTTCCTTGTGGCCAACCGACAGCCCGAGGCCTTGCTCCTGGCCACCGGCTTGTTGGTGATGAAGGTCAGACGACGCTTTCGCCGGCTCTTTGGCAAATCGCCGGATGACGCCGAGTCGGACGGTCTCCCGGCGGCCGAACCCATGGGCGAAGCTCCACCCGAACAGGCCGGCGCTCCAGCCGCGTCGCAACCCGCCTCCAACGGCGTCCCCGCGGTGCCCCAACCCGCTCGCAGATCCAGAAAACGCAGCCGCGTGAACAAACGGTTGCTGGTCATCGCCGCGTGCCTCGCCCTGGCCTTGCCGATTCTGTTTTTCGGCAGGATGAAACTCCGGATCGCCGGAGCGTTCGTGGTTCTGCCCATCCAAAACGCCGACGTGCGCGCCGAAGTCCCCGGAACGATTGAGGAGATCCGCGTCGATGAAGGGGACTGGGTCCACCCCGGAGACGTGATCGCCCGTCTCTCCGATCGAGACAACCGCGCCGCGCTCACGAAGGCCGAGGCCGACCTGGCGCAAATGAAGGCGCAACTCAGACTCTTGCAGGCCGGGACGCGGCCGGAGGAAATCGAGCTGGCCAGGATCACCGCCGCCCGCGCCGAAGACCGGTGGAAGTTCGCCCAAAATAATCTCAAGCGCGACGAGCAGTTGCTCCAGGAAAAGTTGATTTCGCAAAAGGATTTCGAAGCCAGCAAGCAGGCGGTGGTGGACAGCCAGGACGAAGTCGCCGAGGCCAGGCAACGGTTGCAAGTGTTGCTGGCCGGAAGTCGTCCGGAGGAAATCGACGCCACCCAAGCCGGGATTGCCCGGCTCGAGGCCCAGCGCCGTTTCCTGGAGGAGCAGCTGGCCTATGCCATCGTCACCAGCCCCGCCGCCGGCATCGTGGCCACGCCCTCGCGGGAGTTGAAAGAGATGGTTGGGCACGTGGTCAAAGAAGGCGATTTGATCGCCAAGGTGCACGAGTTGAAGACCGTCGAAGTCCAGACGCCGGTTTCCGAAAAGGACGTCGCCGACATCAAAGTCGGGCAACCGGTCGCGCTCAAGGCCAGGGCATTTCCGGAGCGAACCTTCTTCGGCACGGTGACGTCGGTCGGCACCACGGTGCAAGCCGGCGCCGTCAACGGCGTCCTGAACGGCAGTGCCCCCCAGCCCGCGACGACGTCATCCATCGGGGTGCCCGTCTCCGCCCGCACCGTGCTCGTCACCACGCGCATCGCCAACGACGAGCTGCTGCTCAAACCGGGCATGAGCGGCATGGCCAAAATTTTCTGCGGAAACCACCGCCCGATCGACCTGGTGACACGCCGCATGGCCCGGTCCCTCAAAGTCCAATTCTGGTCCTGGTGGTAATTCCGCCGACCGCTGATTTTAACGATCAACTGACCATGAACCGACTTGTCATTGGTAACTTGTCACTGGTAACTGGGGATTTGCAGAGATCCAACCGGACTGTCCGTCAATCCCCAATTACCAGTTACCAGTTACCAGTTACAAGTCCGACGGTTCATGTTCCCAATGCGCGGTCAACCAGCCGCGAAGCCTCCCCATGAACGCACCCACACCTTTGGTTCGTTCCGAGCCCGCCAGGCTCCAACCCGAAGCCGACGCGGCTGCCGTCGAGACCAACCACGACGTGGTGGACGACTACGTCTATTTGATCGGCCGTCCCACCCTGCGGGCGTTTCTCAGCTTCGTCAAAACCCGAACGCGCCACGGTCATCGCGCCGATGCCGGCGCGCTCACCGACGAGTGGCGCGCGGCCGCCGCTCTCATCGGCAAGCTGGAAAAGACCGAAGCGGGCTGGGCCGACGGTGCCGCGGTCGAGCCGTTGCCGGCGCATCTGGAATCACTCCAGGAACCGTTCCTGCGCAGCCCGCTGGTGCAGCACTGCTTCAACACCGTTCCGACGCAGCTCGGCATGGTGGAACTTGACCGCCTGGTGGTCTATCAACATCACATCGATTTGTCTTACGTCCGGAGCCTCAAGGAAAAACTCGGGCCGGCGCCCACTCAGGAAGATATCTTTCGACTCTGCCTTCCGTCGGAGCAACCGAGGCCGCCGGTCAACTGGGCGCGGTCGCACCGCGACACTTACATCTTTTCTTCACCATCAAACGACCTGCGGTTCCTGGGCGCGATGCCGCTGGAGTCGGGGAACGTGTCCGGATACCCGCCGCCTGGCGCCCTGGTCGGGGTGGTGGGCCTGGCGGTGGGTTTCGGGAGCAATTTCCTGAGCATCATCGGCGCGTCGGACCGCCTCATCCTGCACAACGGCAGCCATCGGGCCTTCGCCTTGCGCGAATTGGGCGTCACCCATGCCCCCTGTATCGTCCAGCATGTCTATTCGCGCGAGGAACTCAACGTGGTGGCGGCCAGTGCCGTGACCGAGCGCCCCGAGGTGTTCACCAAGACACCGCGCCCGCCTTTGCTCAAGGACTACTTCGATCCAAACTTGCGCAAGATCGTACCGGTCATCCGCCGGCTGCGCCAGGTGACGGTGAAATTTCAGGTGGACGAAGCTTACGTGCCGGCCCTCTGAGTCAAAGAGCAATGAGCAATGAGCAATGTGCAATGAGCAATGTGCAATATCCGGGGCGATTCGGATTGCTCATTGCTCATTGGCCATTGGCGCCCCCGCCGCGGACGGTTCATGGAAAGCTCCGTGTTCCTTTCGGACCTGCTCACCGGCCATGAACCGTGGTGCAGTACGCAATCCGCAATCTGCAATCCGGAATCCGCAATCAGGAGGTTCATGGGTAGCCTCTACGGTTTATTGACCGCGCTTTGAGACCAGGAATCGCTTAGACTTGTAACTGGTAACTTGTAACTGGAAATTGAAAACAGCGTCACAATCGGGAAGAGCATCCGCAAATCGCCAGTTACAAGTGACAAGTGACAAGTCGGTTCATGGGGAGCCTCCATGGTTTATTAACCGCGCCTTGGGACCATGAACCTGGGACCGTTCGTAGTTCCGCCTTTAGGCGGCACCGGCCGGCTAAAGCCGGGACTACCTACGGAAGGTTCGTGGGGAGGACAATTTACGGTTAGTATTTTATTTCCATTTTTCTTGCCTGCCAGGCGGGGAGAACATTAAAAGCCCCCTTGTTGAAGAAGATATCCCTGGAACGGCTCGCGCCGGACAGGTTCTAAGGAGTCTGAGTGAGTAAGGTGTTTTCTTGGCGTACCCTGTTGTTTGAGGCTGTCTGCGATGAACAGAACAATGCTCAAATACTGAACGGAACCTATGACACTCGACTTCGACGCTACACCGGACCGCAACGCAGGTGCGCCCCGAAAAAGAAGGTGGGTTAAAAGGCTCTGGCTGATCCTGGGGGGCGTGGGTCTGGCCGTTACCCTGATTTCCTGCGCCACCAATCGCGCGGTGTTCGCCCCGCCGCAAATCCCGGGAGCCACCTTTGTCGGCTCGGAAACCTGCTCGCAATGCCATGAAGCGATCGTCCGGGACTTTAAGACCGCCACGCACTCCCGACTCAAAGCCGAAGGAGACAATGCTGTCAACGTAGGCTGCGAATCCTGTCACGGGCCGGGGAGCCTCCATAATTCCTCCGGCGGGGCGGCGCAGACGATCATCAACCCGCGGCGATCGCCCGAGACCTGTTTCAAGTGTCACCTGGACAAACGGGCCGAGTTCAGTCTGCCCTATGCTCATCCAGTATTGGACGGGCCCCATGGCCGGCCGGTATCCGCCGGAGGAAAGATCAGCTGCGGGGATTGTCATCAACCTCACCATGGCCCGGCGGTGATAGGGGGCGGGACCGCCCTGGCCACCGAGTTCGATACCTGCGGCCGCTGCCACACCGCGCAGCGCGGCCCGTTCGTTTTCGAGCATGAGGCCATTCGGGAAGGCTGCACCACCTGCCATAAGCCGCACGGGTCGGTCAACCCCAGGATGCTGGCCGAGCGCAACGCCAACTTGTGCCTCAAGTGCCACTTCCAGCAACAAACCACCCCGGGAGCAATCTTTATCGGTGGCCAGGATCACACCACACGCCTCAACCGCGGCACTTGTTGGAGCGCGGGCTGTCACGAAGCGGTCCACGGCTCACACATCGGCTCATCGCTCCGTTTCTAGCGTATGGCCAAACCCCAGGTGGCAGAACATCCCATGAACGCCCCAGAGAAAAACCACACCCGATTCCGCCACGGCGCCGGGGTTGTCGCGCTGCTGGCGATTGTCATGGCCGCTGGAACCATCCTCGCTCCGGCCCCAGCCGCCGAACCGGCCAAATCCGAGGAGAAAAAATCCGAGGAGAAGAAACCGGAGGCGGAGAAGACTTCGGAAGCGGAGCCAGGAGAATACAATAACTGGCTTACCGTGGGCGTAGGCCACTTCTTCGTCGACGGGGACGACGCCCAGTTCATGCGTCGCCGGCAACTTCCCTCCGGCACGTTTGGCGGCGTTGAAGATTTTCATTTCGAACAGTCCTTTGACAAAAAGGGGCTATTCCAAATCGATGGCCGCGGCATCTTCGACAACCACGATTACTCCCTCAAACTGGATGTGAGCCATCCCGACAAAGGGTTCATCCGCGCCGGTTACCGGGAATTCCGGACCTGGTACGACGGCAGTGGCGGTTTCTCTCCCCGGTCCAATGCCTGGGTCAACTTGTACAATGATGAGTTGCACGTGGACCGAAGCGAAGCCTGGGTGGAAGCCGGCCTGACTCTGCCCGATTGGCCGGTCTTCACTTTGAAGTATAGCTACCAGAGCCGCGACGGGAAAAAGGACTCGACCAGTTGGGGCGACTACAACCTTAACCTCGGCGCCGCCGGCACCAACTTTCGCAACATTGTTCCGACCTTCTGGGACATCAACGAGCGCCGCCACATCATCAACGGAGACGCCACCTATACGGTGGGCAAGACGGACCTCGGAGTCGGATTGCGCTATGACTTGTCGGATAATGACAACTCCCGCAACATCCGCCGGCGGCCGGGAGAAACGGCCAGCGATCGCTTTGTCACGCAAAAGGAAGGACTCGACTCGGACCTGCTCACGGCCCACGCCTACAGCATCACCCGGTTCAACGAGAAAACCATGTTCACCATGGGTTACGCCTTCACCACCCTGGACACGGATGTCTCCGGCAGCCGCATTTATGGGGCAAGCTATGATCCGATCTACGATCCGGTTTTTGCGCGCCGACAATTTCGCGATGAAGGCTTCCTCGACCTCGGCGGCGGTTCCCAAATCAATCAGCACGTGGCCAACCTCAGCCTGATGGTCACCCCGCTCGAAAACCTGGCCATTGTGCCCGCCGTGCGCATCGAGGAACAAGACCAGCGCGGCGTGGCAAGATTTACCGAGACTGCCGTGGGCGCCGCGCCCGCGCTGACCACCGTCGAGGAGGACCTCGTCAACCGGCGAACGCGCGATTTCATCGACGTCTCGGAAAGCCTCGAGGCGCGCTACACCGGGATTAAGAACTGGGCGTTCTACGCTCGGGGCGAATGGCTGGAAGGGCAGGGGAACCTGAAGGAAAACCAGCGCGACTCCTCCGCCGGCCCGGTGGATCTGATCCGGGACACGGACTCGGATCGCCTGACGCAGAAATACGTCGTGGGCGCCAATTGGTATCCGCACCGGACCTTGAACTTGAGTGGCCAATACTATTACAAGACCCGCCAGAACCATTACGATCACGACGTCGATTCCACGACTTTTGCGCCGCCCGCGACCAACAACCTTTACCCTGCCTTCATTCGCCAGAACGATTTCTACACCCATGACATGAACTTCCGGGTCACCTGGCGGCCGCTGAACAGCCTGACGCTGGTTACTCGCTATGATTTTCAGCTCTCAACCATCGACATGCAGGGGAGTGTCAATTCCGCGGGCATCAGCCTGGCCAAGATCCAAAGCGCCGAAATGACCAGCCACATTCTCAGTGAGAGCATCAGTTGGAATCCTCTGGCGCGGCTGTTTCTGCAGGGCAGCATCAGCTACGTCCTGGATCAAACCGATACGCCGGCCAACGGCATCGGCGGCGCGGCCAGGGACCTTGTGCTCTACTCCAAGAACAATTACTGGAACGCCAACTTCATGACGGGCTACGCGCTGAGCGACAAGACCGATCTGCAAGGGCAATACTTTTACTACCGGGCCAGCGATTACCATGACAACTCGCTGGTCGGCCTCCCCCTGGGCGCAGGGGCCGAGGAGCACGGAGTCACCGCCAGCCTCCTGCACCGGATCCGAAGCAACATCCTGTGGAAACTGACTTACGGGTTTTTTGCCAACCATGACCAACTGGCGGGCGGGCACAATGACTATCGGGCCCACCTTGTCTATTCCAGCGTCACCTATCGCTTCTAAGAGCGCGTTTAAAAGATCCTCTCTGGGTAGCACAGGCGACCCGCCTGTGCCGTCCGGCGACCCGCCGGGCCGAACCGGAGTGACGGTGCAATTTGACATCGTGCTGGGATTCACCCCGGCGGCCTGATCGACCTTCCCATGAACCTCCTGATTGCGGATTGCGGATTGCGGATTGCGTACTCCGCCACGGTTCATGGCCGCTGAGCAGGTCCGAAAGGAACAAGGAGTTCTCCCTGCCCGGTCACTCTTCCCGTTGGGCGTTCCACTCCACCGTTCGCGGCGTGCCGCCGAAGGTGCTTTCGATCGTGCCTTGGATCGCATCACCGGCCAGCTTGCCTTGGTAGGTCTGGGAATATTTGAAGTCACCGCGTCCCCGCTCCACTTCGAAATAGATTTCGCCCTCCTTGAACGAAGCGTTTTTGATCACGCTGGGCCGCCCGCCCCGCTCCGGCATCGTGCCGGTCAAGTTGTCACCGTCAAGCTGCAGGGTGATCTTCGACTCGAAACGGCGTCCGGCGAAGGTGCTGGTCCATTTCCACGTTCCCTCAATGCCCGACAGGCGTCGCGCTTCCCAGGGATAACTGCGCGGCTCACCGCTCCAGTTGGACTCGACTTTCCCGCGGATCACATCCCCTTCGCGTTTTCCGGCGTAACGCGTCGTGATCGTGGTTTCATGCCGTGCGCGCACCACTTCGAATTGCAGATCATCGCCGGTGATGACCCCGTTGGTGATGGCGATCTCAGTGCCGGGACGAACCGTGGAACTGCCGGTCAGCCTGGCGCCGTCCTGTTTCAGCTTCAGCTTCGGATGCAACTCGGTGCCGTCGGGCATGGTGAAGCGCCATTGCCAGGTGCCGTTGAAGGTGGCCAGGTTCGTGCCGCCTTGCGCGAACGCCGAAGCGGCGAGCCAGAGGAAAAGAAGGCTGTGTTTCATGGGAGTCGGGAAGCGGTTGCAGGCGGGTTTGGGGTGGCCGGCACGCTGAAACGGAGCCGGATCTTCTCTTCATCGCGGTTGTTTCGGCCGCTGTAGGCGACGTCCAGGTGATCGCCCTTGTCCGCCACGGTCAACAGGCCGAAGCAACCCTCCCCCTTGCGCACGCGATAAACTCCCTCGCTGTAGGGGCCGCCCTTGATCGAAGGTTCCTGATCGAGCGGCGCGGCGCACATCACCGGGATGGGCGCCCCACCGCCGGTCGCGTAGTCGCCATGGCTTCCGTCGTCTGCCGCCAACATGTGCGAATCGCCGTGCAGGATGCAGACCCCGGCAATGTGGTTGGATTTGATGAAGTCGGCAATTTCGCGGCGCTCGGTGGCGAACACGCTCCAGTGATCCTCGTCCAGTGGCGGGGGAGTGCGCCGGGCCCGGTTGGTGGAAGCGGAGTTGGTGCTGGCCAGGCGGTCAGCCAGCAAATTGGCCGCCACGAGGTTGGTATGATGAATGAACCCGTATTGATTGGTCTTCACCCCCCGGTAATAGTTGGTGCCTTTCTCTCCCAGCCACGGCACCGAACTGACCCAGCAGATCAGCGGGAACTTGCCGTTCGCGGCCAGCAATTCGCGTTTGAACCAGGCCTTTTGTTCCGGCCCCAGCATCGACTTGCGGGCGTCATCCTTGTTGGTGACCGCATCCCGCTCCGAGCGCAGGTCGGTGAGGATGAACTTGACGCGGCCCAGGTTGAAGGAGTGATAAATCGGCACGTCGCCCGCCCCGGCCGCCAGGGGGTAATGCGGGACGTATTCCTGATAAGTCAGCCGCGCCGCGACGTGCGAACGCGACTCGCGCGAAGTGTTGTTTCCGCCGAAATCGTGGTCGTCCCAGATGTAAACGAACGGCACGTGACGATAGAGGTCGGCCTGCTGGGGCGAGGCCAGCACGGAATCATACCCCGCGCGAAACCGGGAACGCAGGTTGGTCGCGATGTTCAGGTAATGGAAGTCCCCCATGTTCATGTAAAACAGCGGCCGATGCTCCCGGATGCGATCGAAGACCTCGAGCGTGCTGCCCGTGCGCGCGCAGGAGGCAAACGCGATCGTAAACGAGGCGCGCCCTTCCGGGAACGTGCGAAACTCCCCGCGCTTCTCCCGGTCCAACCGCCCGTTGACTTCCAGAGCATAATGATACTTCGTGTCGGGCTTGAGCTCCGCCACCTGGAAAGCCACCACGTTTCCGTCATTCGTGGCGGACACGACGGGAGGAGTGGCGGAGCGCCGGTGGAAGGATTCGTCCTCGCTGTAGACGAGCCTGGTCGGCAAGCCCGGACGCGCCAGGCGCGCTTTGACGACCAGGGAGGTCGGGGTGACGGCGCCCGACCAGGGTCCGCGGTCCACTTCGGAGTAGAAGACACCCAGTTGGTCGAACAAGAATGAATAGACGTCGGCGAGTTCCGCGATGCGGGCCTCCAAGGGCGTGGCCAGGCCGTGACCGGTGTTCCCGCTGGTGCGAAGCAGGACGGGCCGCCGACCGGTGGTGGCGGCTTGCAGCCGCGCCGCCATCTTGCGCGACTGGGCCGGGTTCACCCGTCCATCGTTGTCCCCGGTCATGAGGAGGACCGCCGGATAATCAGTCCCGTCTTTGACGCGATGATAGGGCGAGTAAGCGAAGAGGGCGTCAAACTGGGCGCGGTCCTTGACCGTGCCAAACTCCGTGACGTTGAACGTGCCGTTCGGATCCAATTCAACCCGCAGCATGTCGTAGTCGCCCACGTGTGAAACCACGGCCTGGAACAACTCCGGATGCTGCGTCAAGGCCGCGCCCATGAGCAGTCCGCCGTTGCTGCGGCCCTCGATCGCCAGCCGCGCCGGTCGGGTGTAATTGGATTGAATCAGGGACTTGGCGCAGGCCACGAAGTCGTCGAACACCGTTTGTTTGCGCGTCAAGCTGCCCGCCTGGTGCCACGCTTCGCCGAACTCACCGCCGCCGCGCAGGTTCGCGATGGCGAGGATCCCGCCCTGTTCGAGCCAGACGCGGCGCGTGAAGTCGAAGCTCGGCTCGAGGCTGATCCCGTAGCCTCCGTAACCCGTCAGCAACGTCGGGTGCTCCCCGTTGAGCCGTGTGCCTTTCCGGCGCAGAATACTCATCGGGATCCGCGTGCCATCCTTCGCCGTGGCGAAGTCGCGCACTGCCTCCACGTCCCCAAAGTCGGCCGGCGCCAATCCGACAAAGGCCGTGCTTTCCACGTGATCGCGGTCTTTGTTCGGGTCATAACGCTGCCATTTGAAAGGCTCGGTGTAGGTCTCCGTCCGATAGAGCAACTCGTCCCCATGGGTCACCAGCAGCTCCTGCACCGCCGTCGGCACCACCGTCGTCTCGTTGGTCGCGGCGGAGCGACGGCGTTGCGGCTCGATGGGCACCAACAGCCAGGCCATGTTTTCGAGGTAGTCGTAAAAGATCAATTCCATGGGGCCGCCATCGAGATAACTTACGTACAACCCGCTGGCCGAAGGCGCGAAGGCCGCGATCGCATTGGTCGTCTCGGCCAGCGCGACCCGCGCGTTGGCCAGTTCGGGCCGGGCCAGCGGTAGCCGCAGAATCTTTCCCTTCGGCGCCTCTTTCCTGGAAAGCAGGTAGAGCGCCTCGTCGCGCGGCCACTCGATAAACAGCGGGTCGCGCCCAAACTGGGCCGACTTGATCCCGTCCTCGAATCGTGTGACCTGGCGCCACTCTCCCGTGGGGGATCGCAGCCAGTGCGCGTAATCTCCACCGTCGCCGTTGGCGACCGTGGCCAGGAGCCAGCGATAATCCGGACTGCTGGTCAGTTGAATTTCCGCAATGCGGGGGAACTGCCGGCCGATTTCGTGGCGATCGCGCTCCACCGGCGCGCCCAATTGGTGATGATAAACCTGCTGGTAAAAACCTAGGTCGCTCTCCGCCCGTTCCCCAGGGCCCGGATAACGGGTGTAGGAGACGCCCGCGCCTTCGGCATCCCACGCCGCACTGCCCCCCGCGGTCGGTCCGTTGACGCGCGGGATCTCATCCGCCAGCTTGCGGCCGGTGGACGCTTCGAAAAAGTGCAGGGCGCCCAGTTCGCTCCCCCGGGAGGAGAGCGAGACCGCCACCAGCTTCCCATCCGGGGAGGGGACATACCAGTCGATGGCCGTGGCGCCGTCGCCACTGAGGCGGTTGGGATCAAGCACCACCTCCGCCCGCGCTGGATCGTTGGTGCCGGTCAGAACCATCAGGATCGGCTGTTGGGCCGGGGGTTGAAACTTCATGAAAAACTGCCGCCCCTCGCGCCAGGCAAAATCGAAATAGTCGGGGGAGGTTTGGGCGAACAGTTCGCGCAGCCGCCACTCCACCAGCGGACGCGATTCGGTGCGGTCGAACCAGGCGCGGGCGCGGGCATTCTGCCCGGAAGTCCACTGGCGCACGGCGGGATTGGTGGCCGATTCCAGCCACTGATAGTCATCGGTCACGCGCTGCCCGTGATATTCCTGGGCGACCGGTTGACGTGGCGCCCGGCGCGGATGGGACGAATGGCAACCGGCGGGGACAAGCAGCGCCGCGAGCAGCGCGGCGATCGACCACGCGGGCAGTGGAGCCTGGCTGACGGGTGACGAAGCCTCCGGCGGACCCCCAGGAAGCCGAGGGCCGGTGGGAATACGCTGCCAGCTGCTTTGGCGCATGAGAGCTTTACGAATTTGTCCAGGATGGGGCCGATTCACCGGTCCCCCTGGCGGGAAGCATTCCATGCTTTGGGCAAATTGGTCCGTGCTGACATCAACGAAAGACGACCATACGCCGCTGAGGCCGGTTACGAAATAGTTTTCTCTCCCGCGGCGTTTGGCTCAATATCCCTTCGACCTGTAAAACGAGACCGGACAATGCTGAATGAAGATCACGGCCGACAACCGTCGCTCAATTCCTACGATGAAAACCACCGTTCTCCTTGCCCTGGCGGCATTCCTGGCGTTCCCCTCCCAGGGCGACGATGTCGCGGAAGAAGTCAAAGCGGCAGCGCAAAGATTGGCCGAGCAACCGAATTATAGTTGGACCACCAGGACGGAGTCGCCGCAGCTGCAAGCTGGCCGGCCAGCCGGTCGCGTCGGCGTCGGGCTCCCGAACGGCAGGACGGAGAAGGATGGCTTCACTGTGCTCGCTTACCAGGTGGGCGACCACACTCAGGAAGTCGTCGTCAAGGCAGGCAAAGTGTCCATCAAGTCCGGCGACGAATGGCTGACGGCGGACGAACTGAAAGAGAACCGCGATGGCAGCCAGGGTACTCGCGCGGGCCGGGCTCAGCTGCTGGTGCGGCGGGCGCAACAGTTCAAGAAGCCAGCCACGGCCGCACGGGAGTTGATTGACCGGGTGAAGGCATTAACCAAGGACGGCGACGTTTATTCCGGGGAATTGACCACCGAGGGGATCAAACAACTGCTCGCCGTTCGTGGCCGTCTCGGAGCCGGGGCCGGCGTTGGCCCGGACCTGTCGCGTCTCAAGGGTAGCGCAAGATTCTGGGTCAAGGATGGCGTTCTCGCCAAATTTGAGCAACACATCGAAGGCAAGATGAGCGGTGTCCGGAATAGTCGCGAGGTGGAGCTGAATCGCACGACCACCGTGGCGATTACCGACGTCGGCTCCACCAAAGTCTTCGTGGCAGCCGAGGCGAAAAAGAAGTTGCTGTCAAACTGAGGGGTCGACGCGGCTCCCCTTGGGCTGGTTGAAGCTGCTCGAGGCTGCCTGGCACTCCATGCGCCATTCATGACGAGGGTGCGGAACAAAAAACGGATTCAGCAGGCATTCGCGCTGGCGAAACAACAGTACGCCGAAGCAGGCGTCGATGCCGTTGCCGCCTGCCAGCGGTTGAATCAAATCCCCATCTCGCTGCCCTGCTGGCAGGGTGACGACCTTGGCGGGTTTGAACAGAACGGCTTGGTCCCCGGCGGTGGCCTGGCGGTCACCGGCAATTATCCCGGCAAAGCCCGCACGCCGGACGAGCTGCGGATGGATTTGGAAAAAGTGCTCTCACTCCTCCCCGGCCGGCATCGGCTGAGCCTCCATGCTTCTTACGGCGAATTTGGCGGCCGTCAGGTTGACCGCGACGAGATTGCGCCGGACCATTTCCGGCATTGGATCGCCTGGGCCAAAGGGCACGATTTGGGGTTGGATTTCAACCCCACTTGCTTTGCGCATCCGAAGGCGGCCGACGGTTTCACCCTGTCACACCCGAGCGAGGCCATCCGCCGGTTTTGGATCGAGCACTGTGTCCGTTGCCGCGAAATTGGCGCCGCCATGGGTAAGGCGCTGGGAAACCCCTGCGTGACCAACCTCTGGATCCCTGACGGGTTCAAGGACACTCCCGCCGATCGCAAAGCGCCACGCCAACGCCTGGCCGACGCGCTCGACGCCGTTTTCAAAAAGCCTTTCGCGCCCAGGGTCAACCGCGATGCCGTGGAACCCAAACTCTTCGGGATCGGCGCGGAGAGTTGCACGGTCGGTTCCCACGAGTTTTATCTCGGCTATGCCATCACCCGCCGGAAGCTCCTTTGCCTCGACGCCGGCCATTTTCATCCGACGGAAACGATCTCCGACAAGATCTCGAGCGTTCTCCAATTCCTGCCGGAGATCCTGTTGCACGTCAGCCGGGGCATCCGTTGGGACAGCGACCACGTCGTGACTCTGACCGACGACTTGCAGGCCATCGCCCGGGAGATCGTCGCCAACGGTTACCTGGAGCGGGTCCACCTCGGGCTGGACTATTTCGACGCCAGCATCAATCGGCTGGCGGCCTGGTCCATTGGCGCGCGCGCCCTGCGGCGCGCCCTGCTCGGCGCGCTGCTTGAACCGCCCGCCAGCCGCGCCGCCGAAGCGCGCGGCGACAACACCGCCCGCCTGGCGTGGCAGGAAGAAGCCAAGGCATTGCCGGCCGGCGCGGTGTGGGATTATTACTGCGAAACCCAGGACGTGCCCGGCGCCGACGCCTGGCTGCGCGAGGTGCAGCAGTATGAGAAACGCGTGCTCAGCTGGCGGAGCTAGCCGCTTGAACACGCTCCTCCGATTGTCCGCGGTGACCAAATGCTTCGGCGCCGTCCGCGCCTTGCAGGGCGTGTCCTTCGACCTGAACGCGGGCGAAGTCCATGCCCTCCTCGGTGAAAACGGCGCGGGCAAATCGACGCTCATCAAAGTCATCACCGGCGCGCATCCGCCGGATGGGGGAAGGATCGAAATCGATGGGAAGCACGTCCGCCACCTCACTCCGGCTGCCGCCCACAAGCTCGGCATCGCCTGTATTTACCAGCAGCCCGCGCTGTTCCCCCACCTCAGCGTGGCCGAGAACATTGCCCTCCGCCTCGAACCGGTCGCGGCCCTGCGGGCCGTTCATTGGCCCGAGCGCCGGCTTCGCGCCACGCAACTCCTGCGCCGCCTTGGAGCGGAGATCGCTCCCGACACCGAGGTGGGCCGCCTGGCCATGCCGGAGCAGCAGTTGGTCGAAATCGCCTGCGCGCTCGGCGCCGGCGCCCGCATCGTCATCATGGACGAGCCCACCGCTTCCCTCACGCAGCGGGAGCAGCGCCTCCTCTTTGGGGTCGTGCGCGACTTGCGCGCCAACGGCGTCGGACTCATCTACATCTCCCACCGCCTCGAAGAAATCTTCGCCCTCGCCGACCGCGTCACCGTCCTGCGCGACGGCCAGAGCGTCGGAACTCGCTGGGTCAACCCCGCTCGAGCCGAAGCGCGCCAGGAGACCAGGCTGACTGAATCCGAGCTCATCCAGTTGATGGTTGGTCGGGAAGTGTCCCAAATCTATCCGCCCGCCGAGGGAACAGCCGGCGAGGTCGTCCTCTCCTTGCGCAGCGTCGGCTGCGCCGCCAGCGGCGTGCACCACGTCAACCTCGAAGTTCGCGCGGGCGAAATCGTCGGTCTCGCGGGATTGGTCGGGGCGGGCCGGACCGAACTGGCCCGGGTGCTCTTCGGGATCACTCCGGCGGACGCCGGCGAAATCGTGCTGGACGGCCGGCGCGTCTGGCTTCGCTCGCCGCGGGAAGCCGTCGCGCACGGCATCGCTTACCTGCCCGAAGATCGCCGTCGTCACGGGGTGATTCTGGATCTGCCGCTGGCGGCCAACATCACGCTGGCCATTCACCGCCGGATTTTTCCCGGCGCCTGGTTGCGTTTCGGCGCGGAACGACGGCTCGCCCTCGCCTACCTGCGCGAGCTCGACGTGAAACCCTGCAGGCCTGAGGCCCCCGGCGGCTCGCTCAGCGGCGGCAACCAGCAGAAAGTTGCGTTGGCCCGGTGGCTTGCGGCCCGGCCCAGGGTGCTGATCCTCGACGAACCCACCCAAGGCGTGGACGTCGGGGCGAAGAGCGAAATCCATCGGTTCATTCGCCGGCTGGCCGGGGAAGGGCTGGCGGTGCTGATGATTTCCAGCGATCTGCCGGAAGTGCTGGGCCTGAGCGATCGCATCGCGGTGCTGCGGGCGGGCACGCTGACCGCGATGCTCCCCGGTGGAGCCGGCCCGCACGACGTCATGGCCGCGGCGCTTGGCCAGGTCGGAGGCGCGACATGAAACGCCATTTCCGGGAACTCTCAGTGGCCGCCGCGCTCGGCGCGTGGTTGCTTTGGCTGGCGTTGTTCACGCCCCATTTTTACGATCTGCACCCCCTTCTCTCCCGCCTGACCGCCGCCGCGCCAAAGCTGGTGCTGGCCTGCGGGATCACGCTGGTCCTGATCGCGCGCCAGATCGATATCTCCATCGGCTCGCTTTTTGCGGTCTGCAGCGTCGGGGCAGGAGTGGTGGCGGCGGCGCAGTTGCCTTGGCCAGCGGCGCTGCTGACGGCCCTCGGCTTGGGGGCGCTCGGGGGCGCCGTGAACGGCGCGCTGGTGGCCGGCCTGGGCCTGCCCAGCATCGTCGTGACCCTGGCCACAATGGTCACGCTGCGCGAAACGCTGCGTCTGAAGCAGCAGGGTGTCTTCATCAATCTGCCGGATGGCGTCCAGTGGTTCGGCTTGGACATGACGGCCGGCCAAATCACGGTGTGCGTCCTTGCGCTCGCGCTGCTCGTCCTGCTCGCCTTCGGGTTGAGGCGCCTGGCTGCAGGGCGGTTCGTTTACGCGGTGGGCTCTGACGCCGAGGCGGCGCGGTTGGCGGGGCTGCGTCCGCAGCTCACCACCTTTTGGGTTTTCGTGGTCATGGGCGGGTTGACCGGGCTCGCCGCAGTCATGAACCTGGTGCAATCTCCGCAGGTCGACCCGAACACGGGCCGCGGCCTGGAACTGGAAGCCATCGCGGCGGCGGTGGTCGGCGGGGTGGCGGTATCGGGCGGCCGCGGCAACGTGTGGGGCGTGCTGGCTGGCTTGCTCTTGCTGGTGTGCATCGGCCCCGGACTGACTTATGCGGGCGTGAAACCGTATTGGGAAAAGGCCATCCAAGGGGCGATCATCCTCCTGGCCGTGCTGGCCGACGGCGTGCGCAACAGGAAGGGGCGTTGAATCGTTAACGTTTTCGTTGGAACCATTCGGTCGCGTAATGGCGCAGTTCCGTGGCGTTTTTCACGTCGAGCTTCTCTTTGATCCGGTGATGGTAGTACTCGACGGTCTTGACGCTGAGATGGAGTTGCTTGGCGATTTCGTGAGTTTGGCGCCACTGCCCGATCAGCTGGAACACTTGCATTTCGCGGTGGCTGAGCAGCTCGACGGGGGAAACATTGAGTTCCTTCTGACCACCGAGCTGCTTGCGCAGGAGTTTGACGGTGATGTTGTCGCTCAAATAGATCTTGCCGCCGAGAATCTGGCGGACGGCGATGAGGACCTTTTCAATGGCTTCCTCCTTCATGATGTAACCTTTGGCGCCGGCATGGAGAGCCTGCTCGGCGTTGAGCGATTCATCATGCATGGAAACGACCAGCACCGGCAGGGTGGGGAACTGGGCCGTGAAGTTCTTGATTAGTTCCAGTCCGTTGCTGTCCTTCAGCGTGATGTCGACAATCGCCAGATCCGGCTGCTGCGCCGCCGCGCAATCCAGCGCCTCGGCAGCACTCTCCGCCTCGCCGCAGACCATCAGGTCGGCCTGTTGGTTAATGAGCTGGGTGAGACCGAATCGCACCATCGCGTGGTCTTCCACCAGTAGAATCCGCGCTTTGCGTACGGTCCGGCGTATTTCCTTCTGTCGTGCCATGTTTTCTTTCCTGAGTTGTGACGGGTTGTTTGGGCAAGGCGCAGGTGACCACCACTCCGCCGCCTTCCTGGGGTCGAGCCGCCAGTTCCGCGCCAATGCTGCGAGCGCGGTATTGCATGATGCGCACGCCCATGCCTTGGCGGGCATTTTCCGACTCCCGGAACCCGACCCCGTTGTCCTGGACAGTGAGAACGATTCGATCGACGGTTTCTTCGAGCGCGATTTGCAACCGGGTGGCCCGGCCGTGTTTGATCGCGTTGTTGGTGGCTTCCTGAACGATCCGGTATAAGTGCTCTTCCACGGTCTTGTTCGGGAAGCGGAAGGAGCTGGTTGATTGGACGGTGCAGGAAACGCGAAACAGCTTTTCCACGTTCACGGCCAGTTGCTGCAGAGCCGGGCCGAGGCCGCGATCTTCCAATTCCACGGGGAACAACCCCTGGGCCAGCATCCGGGTCTGCGCCAGGGCCTGGGCGGCCAGTTGCCCGATCTGGTTGGCCTCGGCGGCTTCGGGCACCGACTGCTGCGCCAGTTTTGCTTCCAGGGCGCGCGCGAGGAAACCGACCCCCGTCAGCAGTTGGCCCAGGCCGTCGTGCAAGTCCTTGCCGATGCGATGCTGTTCCCGCTCGCTCACCGCCAGGACTTCCTTGGCCAGGTTGATGCGCTCCAACGCCTCCCCGCAGTGCTGGGCCAGTGCCTGCAATGTCTCCAGATCTTCCGGGCCATAAGCGTAAGGCGTGTAGCTCTGGATCGACAAAATGCCGATGACCTCGGTCCCACTGCGAATGGGCACGTAAAGCATCGAGGCCGACGGCCGCGTCGTGTTGCCAAAACGAGTTAGCTCAACCGGTGGCGAATCCGGCGCGCCCCGGTTGATCAGTTGGCCGCCATGTTCCGCGACCCACCGCATCATCGGGCTGGGCTCGGGATTGAAACTCGCCGGCGGGACATCCACTCGCTGGCCGTTGATCGTATCGATCGTCAGCACCGGGATGAGTTGGTCCTGAGTGGGAGAAGACAAGTGGAAATAGCAGGCGTCCCACCCGAGCAAATCCGACGCGACTCCCACGATGATCCTGGCCGCTTCCTGGGCCGTGGAGGCGCCGCTCAGGTAATAGCTCAAATTCGAGAAGGCGGTTTTGCACTTCTCCGTCTTCAGCCGCTCCGTGATGTCCAGGGCCAATCCGCCCACCCACACCGGCTTGCCGTCCCGGCCGAAGATGGGAAACTTGCAGACACTCGAATAATGGGGCCCGTCCTCCTGGGGCAGCACTTCAATGGTCTGAATACTGCGTCCACTGGTGATGGCCAGCCGATCATTCTCCCTGAACTCGACGGCGGTGGGCAGGGGAAACACTTCCTCGTCGGTCTTGCCCCGTAATGCCTCCAGCGGTTTGTGGAAAATCTTTTCGGCCGTCTCGTTGGCGTAGACGTAGCGGCCCTGCATGTCTTTCATCCAGGCCGCCCCGGGCAGATGGCGCATGAACAGGGCGAACCGTTCCTCGCTCTCCTGCAACGCTCCTTCCGTCCGTTTGCGTTCAATGAACTGGCCAATCTGACGGCCGACCGCTGCCATCATCTTCCGCAATTCCTCATCGGGCTCTCGAACTTCCCGGGAGAAAAACTCGATGACTCCCACCACCCGGTCTTGAAAGAGGATGGGAAAGCCCACCGCGCTGCGCAGTCCGTCCTCCCGGGCCGCCTGTGCCGGCGGGAAGTTCGTCTCCAGACCGACTCTGACCGCGAGAATCCAGGCAGCCCGGCCACTGGCCCAGACACGGCCCGGGAGGCCGATTCCCGGAAGGAACCGGCGCGGGCGGTAGGCCAACTCCGGCCGGCCGAACGGGTCCGCCGGCGCATGCCAGGTGGCCAAACAGTGCAGCGCCGTGGCGTCCGGATTGAGGTTCCACAAGTTGCCGCGTTGCCATCCCAGACCCTCGCCCACCGCCCCGAGCAGCTTCGGAGCCGCCTCCTGCAAGGTCATCGACTCGGTCAAAATCTGCGTGACGGCGTACTGCACGCCCAGCCGCTGTTCGGCCCGCGTCCGCTCCGTGACGTCAAACGCGCAACCCAGCACCGCCGCCTGGCCTTCGTAATCGATCTTCGCCGCTGTGCAATCCAGCCAGCGCGCCTCGCCGCTCTTCGTGATCGCCTTGAGCACATAACGCGTCGGCACTTCCTCCCCTTGTTGCCGCTTCAGCCCACGCTCCTGCACCCATTGCCGGCAGTCCGGATGCACGACTTCCCAAAAATTCATCTCCACCCATTCCTGCCTGGAATAACCCAGGATTTCCTCCGCCGCGGAATTGATATAAACAAACCTGCCGTTGCGATGGATGAAAATGACCGCCGGGACGGTCTCCGTCAAAGTCGAGAATCTTTCGGCCACGCTCCGCGATTCCTGCCAGTCCCCGCTCGCCGCGAGGTCGGCGCGCAGCCCGTCGGCCCGGTCGAGAGAAGCTGCTGGTCGAGTTGGACGGTCCGTGCCGTCGACCTCCTCGGCGAAGCAATGCGGTGCGGCGGAGTCCTTAGTCTCCTTTGGATCCATTGCTTCTCCGATCCTTCATGTGCCGGGATCGCGGTCGCGCACGGTCGCGCACCCCGCCGATGGGATGAACGCGCACGCACCCTGAGCCATGCCGGTTTTCATCGATGTAGTCTCCCCCCGCAGCAAGCTCCGGGGCTGAACAAGTTTAGCCTAGCCATGGCCGATTCGATTGTAAAGCCAGGAAAACTCCTCACCCCATGTTGCGATGCCCCATCGAGCCGGTGGCGGGAGCGACCAGGGGTTTCCCCTGGACCTGCCCAAGTTCTCCCCTGGGTCGAGAATGCGTACGGCTCCGCGTAGCGATCACGGCACAACTCCGGTATATCAGCCTTGATCACTTTCCTCCAGAGATGACCCAGGATTTGGGGGAGCTCCATTTACAGTCTTGAGCACGCCAGGGACCGGCCTGCGGGCGTGATCCGCCCTTCGCTCGAGGCTTGGGAGGCCCATCAAACGGGGCACATCTCCAGGAGGAGGACAAAGAGAGAGAATGAAACACGTCGAACAACCAACCCGATCCAGCAGACAACAACTTGGAGTACTTACCATGCAAAAGACCCGATCTATTCTTACGCAGAAACCCCTAGGCTGGCGCCGTCCCTCACGACGCTGTTGCCTTTACTCGTGCGCGCTCCTGGCGCTCTGGCTTCTCGCCTTGGGCTTGGGCCTGCCGAGCCAGGCCGCGCAACTGAACTGCCCCCCGCTGCCCGGGGGCACCGCCCCGGTCAGCCCGCCCACCGGCGGGTTTGGCATCGATGGCGATCTCTTCGCCAATACCCCGTCGGGTATCGGCGACTGGATGCTCCGGCCGACGTCCCCGCCGGCTGGGATCGGCACCGCCGTGCTCAACGCCGCTGGCAATCCGTTGAATCCGACCCTGACCTTCCATCTGGTCGACCCCTTCAACAGCGGCACCGACAACAATTTCGGCCCCGGCATCTCTGGCTGTAAAAAGGCGGACGATAATCCCACTTGCTGGACCTGGGTGAGCAATCCGGTCAACAACAAGCAGGATATCAACAACGCCCTCATCCATATCACCACCGACGCCAACAATCACACCTGGATCGTCATCTCGGCGGACCGTTTGAGCGACAACGGCAATGCCTATATCGACTTTGAGTTTCTCCAGAACCCTCTGGCGACCACAACCAATCCTGACGGCCTCGGCGGCGGGTTCAGCTCCGCTGGACCCAACTGCGGGCGCACAGTCAATGACTTCATTCTGACCATCAACTTCATCAACGGTGGCACTCAGCCAGGCATGTGTTTCCAGAGATGGCTCCCCAGCGCGGTCGCGCCCTGCGGCTATGATTACTTTGACCAAACTTCCCTGCTGCCCGCCGGCCGGGTCTTCGCCGCAGTCAACACCACGAATATTTCTGTGCCCTATGGCGCTTTCGGCACGACCACGTATTCCCCCAACACCTTCGCCGAAGCCGCTGTGGATTTGACCGCGCTCATCGCCGACATTGATCCTTGCTTGTCCATTGGCGTGAAAACGCTGTTCGTTAAGACCAAGGAATCACAAGCACCCAACGCCACCATCGTGGACTTCATTTCTCCCGTGGCTGTCAAGCTCAAGCTCGGACCGACCGCCGACGCCGGACCGGACCTGGCCAAGTGCAGCGAGGGCTCCTCGACCACCTTCAACCTCACGGGCACGGAAACCGCTGGCACCTATACCATCACCAACCGGACGTGGAGTGTCGTCTCGGGAACCGCGACCATCGATTCACCGAATTCCTTGACGACTGCCGTGCACGTCAGCACCGCGTCGGCCACCCTTCGCCTGACCATCAAGGATAACCATGGGTGCGTGAACTCCGATGACCTGCTGCTGACGGTCAACCCAGCGCCGCCTTGCGGCATCACGGGAGCGGCCTTCGTCTTCGCCGGTTCCTCGGGCAATCCCTACAGTGGCCCCTCGGGCGCCGGACTGACTTATGCCTGGTCCCTGTCAGGAGCCAGCGGCGTGACCATCAATGGCAGTACCACTTCCCAAAGCATCCTGGTGGACGTTGGTTCGGCTGCCTCAGGTTCCTTCACCCTGACCCTGAAAGTCACCGGCGCCGGTGGCTGTATGACTACCTGTTCCATTCCCGTGGACATCCAACCTCATGAAGCGGGTTGTCAGCTTTCCGGTCCATTCGCCGTTTGCACCGGATCGACCTTGAATACGTACACCCTGACCAGTGGAGCGCCGGGGACCAGTCCCTCTTACGCCTGGTCACTCGTGGATAACAGCTCGGGCGCGACCTTTAATCCCGCGCCGACTTCCTCCAGCACCTCCGTCAAAGTGGATGCGGGTGGCGCCGGTTCCTATACCGTGCGCGTGGTTATCACCTTCAATGGCTCCGCCACCATCTCCTGCGAAGCCCCGACCACGGTCAACCCGCTGCCGGCCTGTTCGATCACCGGCCCCACGCCCGTCTGCCCCTCCTCGACCCACACGTATAGCTACGGTGGACCGGCCGGGACCTATACGTTCGCCTGGCAAATTAGTGGCAACGGCACCATTCCCGGCGCAAAGAATGGACCCAGTGTGGATGTCCTCGCAGGCTCGGCCTGCAACCAGAACTTCACGCTGACGTTGACGGTCACGAGCAACGGCTGCTCCAGTACTTGCAGCCAACCGTTCCTGGTCAACGACACGACCAAGCCAGTCATCAGCGGCGTCGGCGGTCCGGCGACCATTGAATGCCCGGCGACGCCCGTGTTTAGCGAACCGACTGCCAGTGATGACTGCGGTTCGGCGACGTTGACCCACGAGGATGTCACCACGCCCGGTAGCTGTGCCAATAACTACAGCGTGAAGCGCACCTGGACGGCGACCGACTCGTGCGGCAACACGGCCACTGCCAGCCAAACGATCACCGTGCAGGACACGACCAAGCCGACGATTAGCGGCGTGGCCGGCCCGGCGACGATTGAATGTCCGGCGAGCCCGGTGTTCACCGAGCCCACGGCCAGCGACCTCTGCGGTTCGGCGACGTTGACCCACGAAGATGTCACCACGCCCGGCAGTTGTCCCAATAACTACAGCGTCAAGCGCACCTGGAC
>WNGF01000211.1_pt1 | contig 101029 bp, 78 predicted proteins | sample 5400641 | NCBI WGS metagenome assembly WNGF01 (sample SAMN13153371, study PRJNA577476) | soil metagenome | isolation source: 80 cm soil or saprolite under grassland replicate 2 | place: USA:California | collected 2016-06-15 | reverse complement strand
CCTCGCCGTGATCGCCGTGCCACTGACCTTTGTCGTGCGTCAGCTTGTCGAGGAATCGCTCAAGGCCCAATCCCTGCTTCAAAGCTCGATACAAGCCGATGGCTGGCGCGGCGCAATCTCAGGGAACCGGTGGCTCGGGCCGCTGTGGAACTGGGCAGACCGGCAGTTCGACCTCGGCCAGGTGGCGCAACAGACTGCCTCGAAGATTGCCGGCTGGCTCGCACCTGCCGTGGCCAAGTCATTCAGCATCCTCTCGCAAACCGGCGCGATGTTGCTGGCCCTGTTCTTCTTTCTGCGCGATGGAGAAAGCATACTGGCCGGCGTGGGGCGCGTCCTGCCGCTCTCCGACGCAGAAATGGACCGGCTCCTGGCGCGAGTGAACATCACGATGTTGGCCGCGGTGTATGGCCGGGTCTTCATCGGCTTTGTGCAGGGTGCTCTTGGGGGTGTGATTTTTGCCCTGGTAGGCCTGCCGGCCGCAGTGTTCTGGGCAGCGATTATGAGCTTCCTCTCGATTCTGCCCATGCTGGGATCTTTCATCGTCTGGATACCCGCCTGTATTTATCTGCTGCTGACAGGCCACTGGATCTCCGCTGTGATCGTTGCGGTCTGGGGAGTGGCGGTGATCAATCCGGTGGACAACATCCTGTACCCCGTACTGGTCGGCTCTCGGGTGGGCCTGCACTCGCTGGTCCTTTTTGTCGCATTCGTCGGCGGGCTCATCGCCTTCGGCCCTGCGGGACTGGTCCTTGGGCCTGCCGTGGTCGCCGTTGCGTTTGGGCTAGCGGACGTCTGGCGGGAGCGGCAATTGGCCGAAGCCGCGGGTGGCAGCGCTTGAGATACGCGGCCGCCAGTTGAGTCGGGCTGCGACTGTCGTTTTTGCTTGCGGTGAGGCCGTTCCGTTGGAGTTCCGGAGCGCAGTGATTTGCGAACGTGATACGCTGTCGCACTCAGAATTCACACCTCCGGGCCACGCACCCAATTGAGAAGGAGTGAGAGCTGCCATGAGCTTCTACACGGACGTCATCGCCAAAGATGCGCGCTTCAACGCGATCGCCAGGGTAGCCGACATGAAATTGCTGGAGCCGTTCACGAGGGCCGCGGTGGAGTCGATCATCGGCGAAGCCAAGCTGCTCGGCATCGAGCTGATGGCGTTTGAGACCTACAGAAGCCAGTCGCGGCAACAGCAGCTCTTCGATCAGAAGGCCTCAAAGCTACGCACCGTCGGCGTACACCACTATGGGTTGGCGTGCGATCTGGTGAAGGTCATCGGCGGTGAGCCCTCGTGGAAGGGCGACTTCACGTTTCTTGGGCGCCTGGCGCTAAAGTATGGGCTGGTTTGGGGTGGAGACTGGGGAAGCCCCGAACAACGTCACACGTTCATCGACGCCGTTCACGTGCAGCGATGCGCCGTCTCGCAGCAAGCCCGGCTGTTCAGTGGAGACTGGTATCCGGCGGACAACTACGATCCATTCCAAATGCTTGCGCGCGGCATAGACGCATAAACTCCCCTCAACTGCCGGACCTCAGATGACGATGAGACCTTCGCGGTAGCCGCGGCTCACGGCCTCGGTGCGCGTGGAGGCGCCGAGTTTGGCGAGCACCGAGCTGACGTGAAATTTCACGGTGTGTTCGGAGATGCCGAGCCGCGCGGCGATCTCCTTGTTGCCGGCGCCGCCGGCCAGCAGCGCGAGGACCTCGCTTTCTCGCGCGGTGAGCGCTTCGCCCAGGCGCAGATCGTCCGCTGCGGCGAGCTCGGAGGGCGCCGGCAGCAGCGAGTCGAGCACCTCCGGTGAGACGACCGCGAGTCCCGCCGCTGCCGACTCGAGCGCGCCCAGAATTTCGCGCGGGGTTGCGTCGCGCAGCAGAATGGCGCGCACGCCTGCCTGCAAGGCGCGACGGACTTCCACCCGAACCGGATTTGCGATGAGCAGCACGGTCGCCGGGCCGCCCGGTTGATGCAGGATGGGCTCCACCCCAGCAAGCCAGTAGCGGGTTTGCTGCGGGCCCCGCAGGCTTGCCGGTACGGCGGGCGCGTCGAGCAGCAGAAGCTCGGGAGCATGCTTGCGTATGCTGTGCAGCAAGTCTCCATCGCGAAGGCCTTCGCCGACGAGCACAAAGCGGTCATCGCCGTGCACGACGGCTTCCAGGCCTGCGCGCGCAATCGCCGGCTTCGCCTCGACCATGACCCGAATCGCCCGAATCAAACCGCCTCCTCACCCCAGCACGCCAACATCATGCGTGTTGGGGACCCCGGTCGCCAGATGAACGCGTTGCAGAAAGGCCTCGACCGCGTCGCTGGTGACCGCGCAGCCGAATCCTCCGACAATCATGCTGTTGACGCCGATCACGTTGCCCTGCGCATCCGCCAGCGGCCCGCCCGAGTTTCCCGGAGCAAGCCGGATGTCCGCGATCAGCCAAGGGCTGTTGCCTGCCGCGCGATGCACGATTCCGGCGCTTACCGCGCGAGCGCCGTCCCACGGATTGCCGATGGCGATCACCAGTTCTCCGGGGCGCAGCGTGCGCGCGCTGCGAATGCATGGGGCAGGAAGAGCACTGGAGTTCACGGCCAGCGCGGCGAGGTCCCTCTTCGGGTCGCGCGCCACGAGCCATCCCTCGAGCGTTCGCCCGTCTGCCAGTTCGACCTCGTGCACCTGGGAGCCGGCGACGTGCGCGTTGGTCACGATCAGCCCCTCAGGCCGCCAGATGATCCCGGATCCCTGCGAATAGTTTGGGCTGCGAACGCGCACCGTGATCCGCTGCAGCCATTCGGCAACCGCGCCCACCGCGCTACCGATACTGATGCCCGTGCTCGGGCTTAGATTCACGGCGGGGCCCCCTATCGGCCCGCCTTTGGCAGATTGGGGATGAGCGGTGGCCACGGCTAACTCTCCTGCTTTTCGCCGACGGTCAGCGGCAGCTTGAGCAACTTGCCGCCGCGAATGATCTCGACGGTGACGGACTTGCCCACGTTCTCGGAATCGAGATAGGCCTGCAGACTGCGCATTCCATGCAGAGGCGAGCCCTCGATGGCGACGACGATGTCGCCGAGCAGCAGGCCGGCCTTTTCGGCAGGGCTGCCGGGTGCAATGGTGACGATGAGCAGCCCGCGGTCGCTGGCGGTGCCGAGCGACTGGCGCGCCACTTCAGGAAACGAACCGGGGGGGAAGGCCACAGGCTGCACTCCGATGCCAAAGTAGCCGCGCCAGACGCGCCCGTGCTGCAGGACCTGGTTCACGACGCCTTCCACGGTTGAGACGGGCAGCGTCACCACCGAGCGCCGCGGGCCCGAGGTGGCAATACCGAGCACCTCGCCGCGGGCGTTGACGATGGGGCCGCCGGAAAATCCGGTGAAGGGATTCAGGTCGAGCCGCAGCCAGCGGTCGATGCGCGCTCCCTGCCAGGTGCGCCACGGGCCTCCGATGGCGCTGATGATCCCATAGGTGGCCGCCAGCCCTTCCGTGCCACGCCGGCCGATGGCGAGCACGATTTCGCCGATGCGCGGCGGTGCACCATTGCCAAGCGAAGCCGAGCCGGTCTGCTGCGCCAGCTTCAGGACGGCGACGTCCGTGCCATTGTCGCGGCCCGCAACCGCGGCCTTGGACTTTTCGCCGGAGGGCAGCACGACCGTCACTTCGTCATAGCCGCGAATGGTGTGTGCGGCCGTGACCGCGATGCCGTCGCGCCAAAGCGTTCCGCTCACGCCTTCGCGGCCGCCCTCCGGAACGCCGATGACGAAGCTGCCAACCTGCGCGACGGCGTCCGCAAGATTGTTGGAGAACTCAACCAAAGAACTTTGCATTGGATACCTCTCCCGGCCTTTGCCGGTGACGCTACATTGCGCCCCATGGACGGCCCGGCGCATCCGCCGGTTGGCTAGGCCGCACCTGGCCAAATGACGAGGAGCTTCACGCCCTTGTCCGTATGCGGAACGTGTCAAAGCCTCACAACGTGTCCGGCGGGACACGCCCATTCGCACAGAAGTCATGACTAACCCATTCATTTTCAATGAAGTTCCTTCTGGGCACCGGCGTGCACTCTGCTTTGGCGCAGCAGCGTGAGGTGCACGATGAAAAGCAGGATTGAAGCCCGCAAGCAGGTCAGCAAAATCGGATTCCTTCTCACTGCATTTTTAGTCTCCATTGCCCGCGCACAGCAGGCGCGCACGACCGGCGTCGAAGCGGCGAGTGAGCCGCCGGCGCGGCAGGTCATCGTCAGCATTCCGGACCGCAAGCTGGCGCTGATCGAGAACGGCGAAGTGACCCGGATCTTTGCGGTAGCCGTGGGCAAAGCAAGCACGCCGAGCCCCGCGGGCAGCTTCCGCATTGTCAGCCGCGTCTCGAACCCGACCTACTACCACGAGGGAAAGATCGTTCCTCCCGGCCCGGCGAACCCGGTCGGCACGCGCTGGATGGGGCTGAGCGAGCAGGGCTACGGCATCCACGGGACCAACGCTCCGAGCTCGATCGGCAAGGCGGCTTCGCATGGATGCATCCGCATGGCGCGCGCCGACCTGGAGCAGCTCTTCGCCATGGTGCAGGTAGGCGATGTGGTCGAGATTCGCGCCGAGCGCGATGCGCAGACCGCCACGATCTTCAGTTTGGCGGAGAAGACCGTGGCTGCCGAGCGGACGGAGATTGCAGATGCCGGCCTCTCGCCCCAGCAAGCCAACTACGGGCTTGCCGGGGACCCCGATGGCGCGAAGAACGCTGTGCAGGCGCAGTAAGACGCCACTTCGCCCCAGAAAGCCAAAAACGAGCTCGCTGGGGAACCGGGGTTGCTGAGTGGAGTGATGCACGAAGGAAATTTGTATGGAATGCGCATTGACCTTGATGACGATTCCAGCCGGGCTGCTGCTGTCCATCGCCTGCGCCACGCTGATCGAAGAACTCTTTATCGGCGGACTCTTCCGGATCTTCTTCGCCCCGCGACCGGCAAGACCGCCGCAACAGAAACAAGCTAAGCCGGGACACATCGTCACCAACGGAATGCCCCAGCACGCCAAAGAGTTCCCCAACAAGCCTGTAGTTGGCTTGCTGGGGCGGAACAGCAGGCGAGCTGGGGAGCCCGGAGGCCGTTAAGGGACACAACAACCGAATCACAGGAGGCACACCATGCTCGCGTTCAAGTATCTATTGTTTGCCATCGCAGTCGCTCTGTTTGTCTCTGCCGCGGGAGTCGCGCTCTACGACCTGAAGCAGAGCTATCTGGCTCGTCGCCGCGCAACGCAGGCCGGCGAGAGCTACACCCCGATTCCCTTACGCTGGAGAACCACCATTGCACTGGCGCTGCTGGCCTGGATCCCGCTGCTGACGGCCTTCGCTATCGCCGTCATCCCCAGTGGCCACGCCGGTGTGCGCGTCAGCCAGTTGAGCGGCACGCGCCCGGGGACGCTCTATGCGGGCACGCATTTCGTAACTCCGCTGGTAGACCACGTCGAGCTCTTCGACCTGCGCGACCGGCTATTCACCGCCGGAGTGGAGCAAGAGGCTCCGCGTGCGAAAGGCTGGGATTCGGCGAAGGGCCCGGACGCCCTCAAAGCCCAAGACGCTCTCAAAGTCCAGGCCAAGGAAGGGCTCACGCTGGGCATGGCCATCACCGTCCGCTATCAGCTCGATGCGCGGCGGCTGGATTACATCCAGGCGCACCTGCCGCAGCCAATCGAGAGCGAACTGGTTCCGCCGGTGATCGCCAGCGCATGGCGCGAGCTGGCGCCCAACTACACGGTGCGCGAGATCTTCAGCTCCAAACGCGAAGAGGTGCGCCGGCAGGCGGCGCAGGTGATTACGCGCAAGCTCGGCGCCGACGGCATTGTGGTGAAGGAGGTCATGCTGCGCGACATTCAGCTGCCGCCGGAGTATGCCAAAGGTCTGGAGAAGCTTCTGCTGAAGGAGCAGGAGAACGACCAGATGGGCGTCGAGACCGAGATCCAGGCGAAGCAGGTGCGCATCGCCGAGCTGCAGGCCGAAGCGATGAAGGTACAGCAGGTGAAGCAGGCTGAGGCGGCGGCGAGCAGCAAGGTGATCGGCGCAAAGAGCGAGGCCGATGCCATGCAGTACACGCTCCCGCTGAAGGAGAAGCAGATCCAGCAGTCGCGGCTTGAGGCCGTGGCGCGCAAGGAATCGACGATCCAAAACGCCGAGGCCGCCGCGCAGGCCAAGATCATCGACAGCAAGGCTGAGACCGAACGGCGCAAGCTGCTGGCCGACGCCGAGGCGAACCGCATCCGCGTGACCGCGCTGGCGGATGCCGAGCGCATGAAGAGCGAGGCCGCGGTGCTGAAGGGAAATCCTCTGCTCATCAACAAGATCGTCGCCGAGCGCCTCAGCGACAAGATCCAACTGATGATGGTGCCCTCCGATGGCAAGTACTTCTTCGCCAATGACGTCTTCAAGGGCATGTCGGCAAGCCCCCAGGTGCAGGAGCAGATGGAAGAAGAGGATGATCCCAAGGACCATCAGGCCATGAATGGCCTGCATCGCTAGATTTACCCGGGCCCCGTGTGCTGGGTTCCTGCAAGCCCGCAGTTAGCTTGCTGGGGGCGGAAAGCACGGGGCCTTTTTCCCATAGAGTCGAGCCAGTGCTCACCAAAGTAACCGCCGGCGCGAGCAACGCGGCAGCGGAGGCAGAGATGACGGAATATAATTTGCCGCAAGCCATGTCACCTCAAAGGACAATGCTGCGCTTGCGACAATCGCTGATTGCGCTGCTGTTTTTCTTCGCGCTGGCGGCAGTGGCGCGTGCATCCGAGCGCTGGGATTCCCAAGTTTCGACATTTGCGAAGAAGATTGTGGCGGTCTCCGGGCCCTGCACGGCAACGCTGGAGTTCCGCAACCTTTCGTCGCTTCCGGCAGAGCAGGTGGCCGCGATTCGACGTCCGCTGGAGCTCGAGTTACGCGCCGCCGGAGTCCAGCTTCGTCCGAAGCACGAGGCCTCGGTCGGCATCCGCGTGACGCTCTCGGAGAACCGGCGCGGCTGGCTGTGGATCGCCGAAGTTCAGCAGGGATCCGAGACGCGCGTCACGATGCTCGAGGTGGCTGAAGATCGTGCCGCGGCCGCCGCCGCAAGTTCGCTACCCATGACGTTGCACAGCTCGCTGCTGTTGAGCACCAGCGATCTCCTGCTGGACGCACAGCTGATCGAGAAACCACGCGGAACTCTAATTGCGCTGACAGTGCGCTCGGCCCTGCTCTATCAGCAGCAGAACGGACGTTGGCAGCAGGTGCGCGAACTTCCGCTTCCACAGCAAGTCACATTGCCGCGCGATCCTCGCGGGCGAATCGTGCCTGCGGCAGATCATCCGTTCGATCTCTACTACCCGGGGGGAAACTGCGCGGCCGCAGGAGACCAGGCCGACACGATCGCGCTGAGCTGCCTCGCCAGCGACGATCCGTGGCCGCTCGGCGGACAGGGCGCGGTTTACAATCCTGCGCGCAATTACTTTACAGGCCTGCTGGTTCACCCCAGCACGCCAACAGCAGGCGCCCCGGGGACCCCGGTGCCGGGAGTGGGACGCGCGATGGCGCCGTTCTACAGCGCCGTACCGCTCCCGCAGGCCAAGTCCACGTTGTGGGTCTTTGCCGGCGTGGATGGCCGTGTCAGCTCATTGGATGGTACGAATGAGCGGCATTTGGGCGGCGCCGCCCGCGATTGGGGTTCGGATCTGGCTGCGGTGCACAGCAGCTGCGGTGCGGGCAACCAGCTGCTGGCCACCGGCAGTGCAGCCGATGCGGACTCGGATTCGCTGCAAGCCTTTGAGATCGCGGACCGCGAGCCGCTGGCTGTGAGTGCGCCGCTGAAATTCAACGGAAGCATCACCGCGCTCTGGAGCGCGCCCGGCGCCGGCACGGGAACGGCAGTGGTACACACGGCACAAGGAGGCTACGATGCGTACACCGTCTCGCTGGCTTGCAGTCAGTAGCCTGGTGCTGTTGTTCGTCTTTGCGCTGCCGGCGCGCACCCGCCCGCATTACGGAGGCACACTGCGCATCGAGGTGCGCGAGTCAAACTGGCAGGAGAGCGACGCAGTGCTCCCGCTGGTGTTCGAGTGCCTGACATCGGCCGGCCCGAGCGGAGAGGCACTGCCTGCGCTCGCGATGCGTTGGCAGGCAGAGAACGGCGAGCGCCGCTGGATCTTCGGGCTGCGCGCAGGAGTGTTGTGGCACGATGGCACACCGTTGACGGCCGAGGCCGTGGCCGCTTCGCTGGAGAGGCAGATCAAGGGAACGGCGCTGGAGGGAAGCACAATCCGCGCTGCCGGCGAGACGGTTGTCATCGAGAGCACGCGACCGATGCCCGAGATGCCCGCCCGGCTTGCGCTCAGGCGCTTCGCGATCGTGCGCGACCTGCCTCAGCCGGCCAATGTGGGCCCGGCGATTGGCAGCGGAGCATTTCGCGTGGTGAACGCAGCTGGAAATCGCGTGGTGCTCGCCGCCAATGACGCGTATTGGGGCGGACGTCCTTACCTTGACACGATTGAGGTTGGGACAGGACGGGCGATTCGCGAGCAGTGGATGGACGCCGGAGTACATCGCATCGATGTCGCCACGGTTCCGGCCGAGATGTTGCGGCGCGCGCAGCAGGAAGGGCTGCGGCCCGTGGTCTCGGCGAACTCCGAGCTGATTGCGCTGGTCACAACTCGGAGTGGCGCGGCGATGGATGTGCGAGTGCGGCAGGCTCTGGCTGCGACTGTCGACCGTGTGGCGCTGTTGAATTTCGCCTTTCAGAAGCAGGGGGAAGTTGCGCTGGGTCTGCTGCCCAACCGGCTCACCGGTTACGCCGCGCTTCTTGCGCCCGGTGACGCGGCGCGCCTGGGCCCGCCACCTGCGGCATCCAACCCCAGCACGCCAAATACGGGCGCGCTCGGGACCCCGGCGCGCCCGCTCGTGATCATCGGCTACGACCCGGCAGACAGCACAATGCAGCTCGTTGCCGAGCGCATCGCGCTGAATGCGCGCGAGCACGCGGTGCCGGCCACAGCCTCTGCAAGCGGCCGGGCTGATTTCATGGTGGTGCGCACGCCCCTGCCTTCGGCCAACCTGTCGAACGCGCTGAACGAATTTGCTGCGGCCGTTCCACCCCAGCAAGCCAAAAACGGGCTTACCGGGGACCCCGTGCAGACGCCCGTTTCCATCGGCTCCGGCGAGATCGAAGAAGTGTATCGCGCCGAACACGAGTTGCTGCTGCAGGCGAATTGGATTCCTCTGCTCTGTGTTCCGCGGGCCTACAGCGTCGCAGACCGGGTCAGCGGCGCGGCTGTGGATGCATCCGGCCGGCTCGACCTGAGCGGGGCATGGATCGAGGAGCCGCTATGACTCTGCGGCAGAAGCTTCTATTGACCATTGCGGGGTTAGTGGTGCTGGTCGTCGCCGCGGTTGCGTTGATGGTTTCGCTGCGCACCCGCCAGGCGCTGGCGCAGATCGAGCAGCACCGCTCGGATGCGCTGCTGGCACAGGTGCGCGGCGAATTTCAGCGCCAGGCCGATGGAATTGCGCACGCCCTCGAGCGCATGGCCGCCAGCGAGCAGGTGCAGCGCATCGCCTTCGACGCAACGCACGGCGGCGAGACCACGCTCTACGTCGCCGAGGCTGCCACGCTGGCGCAGGCATACCAGCTCGATTTCCTGGAGTTGGTGACGAGCGACGGATCGATCCTCTCCTCCGCGCAGGCCCCGGCGCGCTTCGGCTATCGCGAACAGATTGCCGAAGGGCCCGGTTCGTTTCTGCAGAGCGTTGAGGCCAATAGCGGCACCACGCTTGGAATGATCTGCCAGCAGGAAATTCCAGTGGGAAGCAGCACCTTTTATCTGGTTGGCGGGCGCAAGCTTGATGCGGACTTTATTCGCTCGCTGCCGCTTCCCGGCGGAATGTATGTGTGGTTCTACGCCGGAAAGCAGTACAGCGGGAATTCGCAGCTGGACGCGGCGAAGCTGTTGAGCTCCACGCCCATGCCGGTGGAGAACCTTGGCGGCATTCTCTCCGCGGCGCTCACCTCCGGCAATGAGGTCCACCAGATGGTGAACATCTCGCAGGCGCGCTTCGATCACGCAGACGTGCAGGCGGTGCCGATGAAGGACCAGTCCGGCGCGATCTCGGCGGTGCTGCTGGTGGGGGCATCGCGGCGGCCTACGCTGGAACTTATGCAACACATCCGCGCCATCGCGTATGCAGTGGCCGGCATTGGAATTCTGTTGGCTATTCTCTCCAGCCTTTGGGTTGCGGGGGTATTCAGCCGTCCCGTCGAACGACTGGCGGCTGCGTCGCGCGAGGTAGCCGCGGGAAACTGGAATGTGCACGTGGCAGCCAGCTCGCGCGATGAGCTCGGCCAGCTTGCCGAGGCGTTCAATGCAATGACGCGGGAGCTGCTGCAGCAGCGCGAGCGCCTGCTGCAGGCCGAGCGCGTTGCAGCCTGGCGCGAGTTGGCCCGGCGTTTGGCGCACGAACTGAAGAATCCGCTGTTTCCGCTGCAGATCACGGTGGAAAACCTGCTGCGCGCGCGAAGCCTGCCGGCGCAAGAGTTCGATGAGGTCTTCGAGGAGTCGGCGCGCACGTTGCGGGATGAGATCGCACACCTGAAGGCGATCGTTGCGCGCTTCAGCGACTTTTCCAAGATGCCGCAGCCGGAGCTGCAGACCGTGGATGTGAACGCGCTGATTGAGAAGGCGGCGGCGTTGCACCGTCCGCAACTGCAACAGTCTGCGAAACCGGTTTCACTGGAACTGGATCTGGACGCCGCAAAACCGCAGGCGCTGCTTGATCCGGATCTGATGCACCGCGTGCTCTCGAACCTGCTGCTGAACGCGCTGGATGCCATGCCCCAACCCCAGAAAGCTAAAGGCGAGGTTTCTGGGGACCCCGGGGAGGGCGGCCGGATAAAAATCGCAACGCGCGCGACGCCGGAGTCGACTGAGATTTCGGTGAGCGACAGCGGCGTGGGGCTAACGCCTGAGGAGCGCGACCGGCTCTTCACGCCCTACTACACCAGCAAGCAGCATGGTACAGGGCTGGGGCTGGCGATTGTGCAGTCGGTGGTGAGCGATCACGGCGGCAGTATCACGGTGAGCAGCGAGCCCGGTTGCGGCACGACGTTTACCATACGCATTCCGCATCGTGCGGAAGGGGTTGCCGCAGAGATTCGCGCGGAGGCCAAGACATGAGTCATGCGATGAAGGCCGAAATCTTGATTGTCGACGACGAGCCGAACACGCTGGCCTCGCTGGCGCGCGCTTTCCGGCTTGCAGGGCACGAAGCCACGGTCTGCGACAACGCTGCTCGCGCACTGGAGCTGGCCAAGTCGCGGAGCTATGACCTGGTCCTCTCCGACGTGGTGATGCCGGGACGCGATGGCCTCGCGCTGCTGGAGGACCTGAAAAATACCGGGGTTGCTGCGCCGGTGGTGATGATGTCCGGACAGGCGCATGTGGAGATGGCGGTGCGCGCCACCAAACTCGGCGCGCTCGATTTTCTGGAGAAGCCCATCTCCACCGACCGGCTATTGCTCACGGTTGAGCACGCGCTGCGGCTCAAGCGGCTGGAGAGCGAGAACAGCGAGCTGCGGCAGAAGGTCGGCCGGCACACGATTGTCTGGTCCGGCCCGCGCATGCAGCAGGTGATGGCGCAGATCGAGCGGGTCGCAGCCAGCGAGACGCGGGTTTGCATCCAGGGCGAGACCGGCACGGGCAAGGAGCTTGCTGCGCGCACACTGCACGAGAAGAGCCCGCGCCGCAATGGGCCGTTTATCACGTTGAACTGCGCAGCCGTGCCGGCCGAGCTGATCGAGAGCGAGCTCTTCGGCCACGAGAAGGGATCGTTTACGGGTGCCGCCACACGGCACACCGGCAAGTTCGAGCAGGCGCACCACGGCGCGCTGTTTCTCGACGAGATCGGCGACATGCCGCTCGGGATGCAGGCCAAGCTGCTTCGCGTGCTGGAAGAAGGCGAGGTGGAACGTGTGGGTGGGGACCGCCCGATCGCCGTAGATGCGCGCGTGATCGTGGCCACGCACCAGGACCTGGAGGCACAGGTGCGCGAAGGAAAGTTCCGGCAGGACCTCTTCCACCGCGTGTATGTGTTTCCTCTGCACATGCCGCCGCTGCGCGAGCGGAAGGAAGAGATTCCGCTGCTGGTGGAGCATCTCGCGCGGCAGGTCTGCGTACAGAACGGATGGAAGCCCGCCACGTTTGGCGAGGAGGCCATCTGCGCGCTGCGGCAGTATCACTGGCCGGGCAATGTGCGCGAGCTGCGCAATGTGGTTGAGCGGTTGTTGCTGCTGGCGCCAAACGGCGCGGTGGACCTCGACTGTGTAAAGCTGGCACTCCCGGAAACCGGCAGGGCGGTGGGACCGCCAACGACTTCGCTAATGCCGCAGCGCGGCGGCAGCGCGCAGGACCCGGGCGCGCCGCTTGCAGTCCGCGTGGCCCAGTTCGAGCGCGAAAGCATCCTCGCGGAGCTCGAACGCCAGCATCGCCACATCACCAACACGGCCAAGGCGCTTGGGATCGAGCGCAGCCATCTGTACAAGAAATGCCAGGCGCTTGGAATCAGCCTGCATGATCGCGAGCCGTAGCAGACGGGAAATGCGTTGCGGCCTTTATGTGCCGGCTGTCTTCCGAAGATTGGTGAGCGCGGATGTGACTGTCCCGGGTTGGGTCTCGGCGACCATGTGCGAGGGCAGGAAGATGGACAAGATAGTCCCCGTGCGGCCTGGGCCGCTGTGCGAGCGGACGCGAATCGAGCCGTGGTGTTTCTTTACCACCTCTTGCGAGACCCACAGCCCGAGGCCATTGCCGGTCTCCTTGGTGGTCTGGAAGGGCTCGAACAGATGTGCGCGGCGCTCGGGGCTAATGCCGCAGCCATTGTCGGCCACGGTCACGCGGACACCTGGGGTGCCCTCACCGCCTCTGGGATAGCGAATCACGCGCACTTTGATCCCGCCGCCCTGCGGCACCGCGTCCAGGCTGTTGGTCAGCAGGTTCCAGAAGACCTGGCGGATCTCGCTCTCGATGCCCTGGATGCGCTCGTTCGGCGGGAAATCAGTTTCGCAGCGGACCTGCTTTTTGCGCAGCTTGGGGGCCAGCAGCGCCAGCACGCTCTCCAGCGTCTTCGCGGGGTTGAATTGGGTGACGTTTTCGCCGCCGCGGGAGAAGCCCAGCGTCTGCTTGGCGATCTCTACGGCGCGTTCGACTTCCTCGGTGGCCTGCTGGATGTGCTCGCGCATGGCGGAATCCGCAGGGGCTTCGCGTTGTGCGAGGTAAAGCAGGTTCATCACCGCATCGAGCGGGTTGTTGATCTCGTGGGCGACGGTGGCTGCGAAGCGTCCCAGGCTGGCGAGCTTTTCGCTGTGCACCAGTGCCGCCTCGGTCTGCCTGCGCTGGGTCACATCGCGCAGGATCACCGTAAACAGCTTGCTGCCGCGGATGGTCGCCTGCGAGATGGTGGCCTCGATGGGGAAGAGCCGTCCATCTCTTCTGCGGCCTTGCAGCGTCATGGGCGATTGCATCGAGCGGCTGGTGGAGCCACTCTGGCCAAACTCCTGGATGTGCCGGCGGTGGGCCTCGCGCATCTCCTCGGGGATGAACTGGTCGAGCCGCTGGCCCATGGCCTCGGATGCCGGGCAGCCAAAGGCGGCCTCGGCGGCCGCATTGAAGACGACGATCCGCTGGTTCTCGTTGACGGTGATGATGGCGTCCATTGCCGAGCCAATGATGGCGGCCAGGCGGGCTTCCTGGGCCTGGAGCTGTTCGGCGGAGTGCCGCCGGTCGGCGATCAGCCGGTCCACTCTGGCCAGCACCTCCTCGGGATCGAACGGCTTCTGCAGATAGTCCTGGACGCCTTCGCGCAGCAGTTTTACCCGGAGCTGTTCGTCGGCAACCGCGGTGAGCAGCACGATGGGGGTCTCAGCGAACTCGCGGCGCTCGCGCAGCCGATGCACCACCTGGTCGCCGCTCAGGCGCGGCAGCATCATGTCGCACAGGATCAGGTCCGGATGGAACAGCAGCGCCTTGTCGAATCCCTCCTGACCATCGTAGGCGCAGATGACGCGGTAGCGGCTGGAGATCACCCCGGCGAGGAAGGCGTTCATGTCGCGATTGTCCTCGATCAGCAGCACGGAGGGCGCCATCGGCTGGACCTTGGTATCGTGACGTGCCTTGTCCCAGGGAATCGATTCTTCCACCACCTGCTTGATCGCGTCGCCGTCCAACTGCTTCGAGCTGCTCTGGACGCAGGCTCCGTCGGGTGCCGTCAACGGCAGCTCCACATGGAAGAGCGAGCCTTGGCCCGATGGCGGGCTTGAGACCTCGACACTGCCGCCATGCAGTCCGACGAATTCCTTCACGATCGACAGTCCCAGGCCGGTGCCTCCAAAGTTGCGCGTGGAGCCGCCGTCGGCCTGATGGAAGCGTTCGAAGATGATCTCGCGCTGCTCGGGCCGGATCCCCGGACCGGTGTCTTCCACCTCGATGAGAGCACGGTCATCGGAACGGTGCAGCCGCAACTGCACCTGGCCGCCGGCCGGAGTGAAGCGAAAGGCATTGGAGAGCAGGTTGATCAGTATGCGTTCGAACTTGGCGGGATCGACCTGGCCAGGAATGGAATCGACCGCCTGCACGGCAAAGCTGATCTTGCGCTCGGTGGCCAGCGAATCGAAGTTCGAGGCGATCAGCCGCACCAGGTGTGCCAGGTCGGCCTCGACGTATTCCGCCTGCATGTGGCCGGAGTCGAGCTTGGACAAGTCGAGCAGATCGTTCACATGACGCAGCAGCAGGCGGGCGTTGCGCTCCACCATTTGCAGGTCTTGCGCGTTGTCGCCTTCTACTGCGATGCGCTGCCGGATTGGCCCGAGGATGAGCGCCAGGGGAGTTCGCAGCTCATGGCTGATATTGGCAAAGAAGTCGCTCTTGAGCAACTCGAGCTCTTTGGACTTGGAATACAGCCAGGCCAGTTGCTCGTTGGCCTCGCGCAACTGCTGGTTGGCTTGGTCCACCTCGTGCGCCCGCTGGAAGATCTCGGTCTCCATCTGCTCGGCGCGAGTGCGCAACTCCTCGGTCAACTTGTGCTGCTCGGTGCCCGCCAACGTCAGGCGCATGAACTCGGTCACGTCTTCGACGCGATGAATGATGTAGATGACGTCGCCGTTTTTGCCCAGGATCGGGGAGTTCACCGGACTCCAATAGCGCTCCTGGAAGCCTCCGCCCTCCGACTCCGGCCGGCGGATGTCATACTTCTGCACGGGCATCGCGTCGGCCAGGCGGCCCTGCAGAACGCGCTCGAGCGAGGCGCGCAGGTTGTGGACGCCGGTGGCTTCCGAGTCGTCGGGATTATCGGGAAAGATCTCGAAGAGATTGCGGCCGAGGATCTGCTCGCGCTCGGTCATAGTGGCGCGCAGATAGGCGTCGCTGGCAGCGACGATCTTCAACTCTGGAGTGAGGACAAGGTAGAGGCCCGGAGCCGATTCGAAAAGACTGCGAATATCGGCCTTGTTCTCCGGCGCGAGACAGTCGGGGTCCGGGCGCGGACTCGTGGCATCATCGGACATAAGAAAAGATATAGTATGCCGCTGCGAGCGGGCTGGGCAACACACATATAGGGACTGGATACTCCCCGATAATGGCCTTGTGGTCTGTGACCGGCATCACACCCTGTGGTGATTGCCGAAGTAGTACAGGGCAAAAAACCGCAGTAGATTACAATTAAAATAAGCCGGGGAGGGGTTGTGTCTTCTTCTGACAATTCCGGCGCACTGGAGGACCGCAAGATCGTGCTGTTATGTGTAGATGACGAACCCCTCGGGCTCGAGGTGCGCAAGGTAATGCTGCAGCGCCAGGGGTACGAGGTGCTGACAGCAACCAGCGGACGCGAAGCCCTGAGACTTTTCTCCGCCAATCCCGTCTCGGCGGTGATCCTGGACTACTCCATGCCGGAGATGAACGGCTGCCAGGTAGCGGCCGAGTTGAAGCGGTTGAACCCCAAAGTAAAGATCCTGCTGCTTTCTGCCTACCTCGACTTGCCCGAGGAGGTCTCCAAGTACGTGGACGCGCGTGCCGTAAAAGCCACATCCCCCACCGCCTTCCTTAGCGCACTCCACCAGCTTCTTTCCTGATCTTCTTCTATTGAGCTCTCTTTGTCCTAAATAGCTCTGCATCTTATATGTTTAAGTGGTACGCCTGGGAGCTGTACGCCGGGAAGATGTATACCTGAACGTACGCGCACCCTGAAGCGCACTCTATGGAACCTAAGGCATTCAAAGTTCTGCTACGCCGGGCTGTGCTGCTGCCTCTGCTGACCACGGCAATGCTGGCAGCAGTGCTGCTGCTGGAGGCCTATGACATGCACCGGTCCATGCAGTGGGTGGACCACAGCGACCGGGTGACGTCCTCCTGCCGCCGCCTGCTCAAGCTGATTCTGGATATGGAGACCGGTCTCCGCGGATATCTCGTCACCGGCAATTTCGCTTTTCTCCTGCCTTACCAGGAAGCCCGCCAGAACTTCGAACCCCAGTATCAGTCGCTTCAACGGATGGTCGCCCATGACCCGGGCCAGCAGCGCCGGCTTGCGCAGATCCACGAGAGCTACACCCAGTGGCAGGAACATGCGGAGCTGATGATCGATCTCCGGCAGAAGGGATCCGAATATACCGATATCGCGGTGAACCTGGAAGGCAAGCGCCTGATGGATGTAATCCGCAGCCAGGGGACGGAGTTTCAGGAAGCTGAAGACCAATTGCGCGACACCCGTACCCGGAGGGCGCAGTTCCGCTGGCGGATGATCATTGTCAGCTGCTTCGTGGTTGGGATCGGCGCGGGCCTGATCATCGGCTATTTGACTACGGTCGAGATGCGCGCACTGGCGGCGGGCTTCCAGCGTTCGCTGGACAACGCCAATTCTCGGGCCGCCGAACTTGCCCGCAGCGAGGAGCGTTGGGCAACCACGCTGGCCAGCATCGGCGATGCGGTAATCGCCACCGATGCCCAGGGAAAGATCACCTTCGTCAATCCGGTTGCCGAACCGCTGCTGCAGTTGAGCGCCGGCGAATGCGTCGGCAGGCAGATGGACGAGGTCTTCAGGCTGGTGCAAGAGGAGACCGGCGCAGCCGTGGAAAGTCCGGTCGCCAAGGCCATTCGACTCAACCGCGTGATCGAGCTCGGCAATAGCGTCGCGCTGCTGGGCCACAAAGGCGTGCGGACGCCGATTGCAGACAGCGCCGCTCCCATTCGCGATGCCTCCGGCCGGATGGCGGGTGTGGTGCTTGTCTTCCGCGATGTTACCGAACGTCGCAATCAGGAGCGCGAGCGCTCCGAGGCGCTGGCGCGCGAACAGGCTCAGCGGCAGATCGCGGAGGAGACCGCAGGCCGGCTGCGCAAGATCGAGCAGGTGACCGAGATGACCCTGGCACACCTGCCTCTGGAGATGATGATGGACCTGCTGCTGCGTCGAGTGGCGGCGGCGCTGCAGGCCGATGCGGCGCAGATCCTTCTTCTTGACGAGAACAGCCAAACCCTCGAGCTGAAGACGTCGCTCGGGTTGCGAGGAGCTGTAACCAAGTTTGCAATGGGACAGGGGATTGCGGGCAGGATCGCGCAGACAGGGCAGTTGAAGATCGTGGACGACCTGGCGCATTCCGATGTCATCGATCCTGAGGTGCGGGAGCATACGGCATCGCTAATGGGCGTGCCGCTGGTGGTGGAGGACAAAGTCATCGGCGTGATGCACGTGGACTCGAAGACGCCGCGCAAGTTTACCCAGGAGGAAGCGTCGCTGCTGCAGGTAGTTGCCGACCGCATTGCGCTTGCCATCGAAGGACGCCAGGCGGAAGAGGCAATGCGCAAGAGCAAAGAGCTGCTGGAAAATCTGGTCCGCGAGGCCCCCGTTGCGCTTGCCATGTTCGACCGCAACATGCGCTATCTGCAATTCAGCCAGCGCTGGATACACGACACCGGCTTGCGTGATGGCAACCTGCTGGGCAGGTCGCAGTATGAGGTGTTTCCCAAGCTTCCGGAGCACTGGAAGGACATGCATCGCCGCGGGCTAGCCGGAGAGTCACTGAAGGCCGAAGAAGATTGGATTGCCGCCGACGGCAGGACGCGCACGATCCAATGGGAGATCCATCCCTGGGGAGACGAAGGCACCGAGAGCGGCGGCATCATCTTTTCCTTCGTGGACCTGACCGAGCGCAAACAGATCGAGAAGGCAATCCGCGAGAGCGACCGTCTTGCGACCACGGGACGGCTGGCGGCGACCATCGCCCACGAGATCCACAATCCGCTCGACGCCGTCGGGAACCTGCTGTACCTCATCAAGCAGGCCACGGAGGAGACCGAGACGCGGAACTTTGCCGCCCTGGCCTCCGAGGAGTTGCAGCGCGTCACGCAGATGACGCAGCAGATGCTCACCTTCCAGCGCGAGTCCGCCCAGCCGATTGCGGTGAAGATTCGCGATGTGCTGGACAATGTTCTGGCGCTGTATGAACGGAGGATCCATGCCGCGGGAGCCAGGGTCAGCGCCGAGATCGACTTTGACGGCCAGATCCGCGCTCTGCCGGGAGAGATACGGCAGGTCTTCGCCAATCTGGTCGGCAACGGACTGGAGGCGCTGCAGGACGGCCATGGCAGGCTGCGCGTGCGCGCCTACGCAGGAAAGGATTGGCGCTGCGGCAGCCGGGGGCTGAAGGTTGTGGTTGCCGACAACGGGCGCGGTATCCCGGATGAGATCCGCGGGAAAATTTTCGAACCCTTCTTCACCACCAAGGGCGAGAGCGGCACCGGGCTCGGCCTCTGGATCGCCAGCGGCATCGTCGAGAAATATGGCGGCAACATGAGGGTGCGGAGCAGCACCAGGCAGGGCCGCTCCGGGACCTGCTTCTCGATCTTCTTCCCATCGGAGACCGCCGGCTAGCCATGCCTTTGCAGTGCCCCATGGGATCACCCGGCCAGGTGAGTTCGGTCACCGGTACAATGCGCGCATGTCACTGCGGGAAGGGCCATTCGGCCGCTACTCTGAATGTGCTCGCCCGCGATGGAAGCGCCGTTTCGTTCTCCTAACAGCCATTTTCGGCGCGCCGCTGTGCCCACTCAAAGACTGCTTCAAGGTTTCGCTTCCAAGGTCCGTTGAGGAAGAAGGAACCCGCGCCTTCCGGTCAGGGGATAGGCGTTTTGGGCGCTTGTAAGATGAATTCAAAGGACTTAACTCCCGCTGCGGAAGTAAATTTGCCAGCCCGGGGAGTCCCGGAGTGGGCCGGGTTGGGTACCGATGGTTACCGTCCGCACTGCATGGTTACCTTCGTGCATTGCCCCGGTAGCGGACAGACGGTATGGTTCAGCTCAGGATAAGTGATGAGAATCCTCGTCTTGCATAATTCGGGGTTTTACCGCACGACGTTGAAGACCCTGCTGGAGGCGTGGGGTTACGACGTTGCGGCCGTCGGCGACGGCTATGAGGCGGTCCAGATTCTCGAAGGCGAGGACCCGCCGCGGCTGGCGATTCTGGACGCCATGATGCCGGGGATGAACGGACTTGAGATCTGCGAACGCATCCGCTCCCAGAAAAAAAACTACATCTACATCATGATGGTGAGCTCCGACGATCAGCAAAGCTCGGTACTCAAAGCCTATGAATATGGTGCGGACGATTTTATTCGCAGGCCGTTTGACGATTGCGACCTGAAGCTGCGGCTGAGGGTGGCCGAGCGGATCCTGAAGAGCCAGCAGGAGCTGGTGGACGCGCGAGAGGCATTGAAATTTGAGGCCTCCCACGACCCGCTGGTGAGGCTGTGGAACCGCAAGGCAATCCTGAACCTGCTGACCATCGAGTTGAGCCGCGCCAAGCGCATGCATTCGTCGTTGAGCGTCTTTTTCGCCGACCTCGACCATTTCAAGTCCGTCAACGATCGCTACGGCCACCTGATCGGCGATGAGGTGCTGCGCAATGCAGCGGTAAGAATGTCAGGCGAGATGCGCGAATACGACCACCTCGGTCGCTATGGCGGAGAGGAGTTTCTCGCCGTTCTGCCGAACTGTACCGCCGAGGTAGCGCGCGAGGTGGCCGAGCGCGTGCGTCAGAGCGTCGCCGAAAGGGCGGTCCTCACCGACCCGGTACGGGTGGAACTCACGGTCAGCATCGGCGTGGCACAGTGGCGCGCCAACGACGAGCTTCCTCACCTGCTCGAGCGTGCTGACCTGGCGCTGTACCGCGCCAAGGACGGGGGGCGCAATCGTGTGGAGCTGGAGGATGGGAGCCAGCCCGCCGATGAGGCCGCACCCCGCGCAAAAGCGGCGGCCATGTGGGCCAAGCGGGCCAAGCCCGCCGTCGAGGGGGAAAAACCGCCGGAGCCGGCGAAAGAAGCCGGCGGCAAGAAATTCGCCAAGGTCCGGCAGATGCCGCGGGCGGGCCTCGACCGCCGGCTGCAGATCGTCACCGTGCATAAGGGCAAGCCGGCGTTAGTGCATGGCCGGATACGAGACATCAACGAGCGCGGCCTGGGCGCGGTGATTCCGCGCTGCTTGAGCATCGACGAAAAGGTGACGCTGCAGTTTGTGATGGAAGACGGCAAGGAGTGCACGATCTTCGCGACCGTTCGCCACTGCCACGGGCTGCACTGCGGCTTTGAATTTATCTCGGTAGATCCCGCGCTGCGCGAGGCCATTGCGCGCGTCTGCGGCGTGGAAGAGCCAGGTAACGTTTCGCAGCCGGGCAACATCTCGCTGCGGAAGAAGTAGCCAGCATTGCCGGCGGGGTGAGTGAACCTCCGCCGGCACCTCGCCGGTAGAGTGAGTGAACCTCTGCCGGTGCCCACGGGGTAGCGCCGTGAACTTCGCGGCGCTACCTGGGGGCTTTTAGAAGCTCGCCGACGACCGGGCCAGTGCGATGTTGTAGGCCTGCTTGCGCGGCTGCCCGAGCCGTGCCGCCTCTCTGATTGCGGTTCGTGCATCTAGATGGAATGGCAGCTTACGATTGAGCCAGTGCATGGCCCCGGGCACGGGCTTGTAATGCACCGCGATCCTGGAATTCAGGATGCCGAGCGCGTCCATTGTGCCGAGATACTGATGTTGCCGCCCAACCCCGGGGGGCAGTGCGGTCACCGCGCTCAGCAGCACGATGTTCACCTCGCCCATCTCCATCAATTTCTTCTCCAGCGTCAGCTCACTCAGCGCGCTCGCGATCACAAGGTTTCCCTTGCTGTGGCCCACGATCATCTTCAGCGATTTGAGGCGGTTTTGCCCAAGCTGGTTCTTGCGCAGAAGCGATTTCAGGGTGACGATGTCCGGCCCGCAGCCGATCGAATCCCAGGTTTCGATCAAGGGTTGAAAGCCGGGAAAGAGGCCCGCCGCAAGCAGCGCATTCCTGGTCTTCTCCAGGAAGAATTCAAGCTGGTTGTCCTCGCGCAGGAACATCCAGCCGCCGAACCCCTCCCATGCGGCATCGAGCAGGCCGCAGCCGGAGACCACCGCGGCGACCGAGAGCTTAGTACTGTCGGCCACGTCGCGCGCAAGCCCGACCGCCCCCACGGCCGAGCTGCCGACTCCGGCGACGGTGATTGCACCGACGTCGGGAAATCTCTCGAAGAGCTCGGTCGCGTCGGCACACTCCACCAGGTTCGCGTTCCGATCGGAAGGAACGTAGATGACGGAGCCCTGCTCGCTGCTCATCCGCTCCACGCGGTCCAGGTCGAATGTTTCAAGGTTGTAGAAGAAGCGGTCCAGGTTGTCATTGCCGAGCTGGTTGAAGGTCTTGAATGCATTGTCCGAACTGGCGGGTTTGGTTTTTTGGCCGAACTGAACAGTGAGTGGGGATCGTGTTACACCGTTGACCGGGTTCCACCAGTTGAACATACTGCACACCTCCAAGTGATCTGCCTTCTCTGCGGGTTTCCCGACAGGCCGTGGTTGGCCTGCTGGGGTGGAACCGAGCATTGTAACTCCGGATTAATGTTTCGGCGGATTAATGTTTTCGGCCCAGCTTGGAAAATTTGGGTGAACGAAGATTAGTGAACGAGGATTCGAATGGCCGCCCGGGCGGAGTCCAGCCCTGGACGGCAACTCTGGAGTGCGCTATTTTGAAAGGCCTAGGCGGAAGGAGGCCCGCATGAGTCAGGACAAGTCGCCGCTGTTTTCCTGGTTTAATTTTTCTCCCGATACCACCACCATCACCGACACCAGCACGATCATCGGCTCCAACATTGAAGAGGGCGACGGCCCCATCGAGCGGCACGTTCTGCAGAAGGTCGGAAGCTATGGATATCAGCTCAATCGCATCATCGATGTGCTCTCGATCCTGCTGGAGCGTGCAACCGCAGAGGACCAGCTGATGTCGGACCTGAAAACTGACCATAGCTACGCCCCACCGGCCGGCGAAAAAGCCCGGCACGCTGTCGAGGATTTCTACACCATGGCGGAGAGTGCCGACGAGGCGTCCAAGGAATACAAGGACCAGGCCATGAAAGTGGCCGTCGAACGGCTGATCAAACGCATGCAGCGCCTGCGCGAGTCGGGCGATGCTGCCGACAAAGTGCTCTATGAGAAGTTCAGGACGCAAATCGAGGAGCAATTGCCCAACGGCGGCCGTTCGCACGAATGATTTCGGCTATGCCCAGTGAACATTTTCCCAGTTAGCGCCCGCGCTTTACACTATTAGGGTGAAGATTGCCCTGGCTCAGATCAATCCCATGGTGGGGGACTTTGTCGGCAACGCGGCCAAGCTGCGGCAGTACACGATGGATGCCCGCCTGCGCGGCGCCGAACTGGTGGTCTTCTCCGAGCTGGCAGTCTGCGGCTATCCGCCGCGGGACCTGGTGGAGCTGCCGGGATTTATTGCGCGCTCGCGCCAGCTGCTGGAAGAGCTGGCGGCGGAGTTTCCAGATATCGCTGTGATCTGCGGACTACCGACGCCGGCGGCTGAGGAGACCGGCAAACGGGTGATGAACTCGGCCGCGCTGCTGCGAGGCGGCCGCATCGAGTTCATCCAATCCAAGCGGCTGCTGCCCACCTACGACGTCTTCGATGAGGCGCGCAACTTTGCGCCGGCCACAAGCCAGCGGCTCTTCTGCATGGACGAGCTTCCCGTGGCGCTGACGATCTGCGAGGACGCCTGGAACGACAAGGCCTTCTGGAGCCGGCCTATCTATGAGCACGATCCGGTGGAAGAGCTGGTGCGCGCGGGCGGAAAGCTGGTGCTGAACATCTCGGCTTCGCCGTTCAACGTCGGCAAGCGCGAGCTGCGGCAGGCGATGTTGGCCAGCATCGCGCGCCGCCACCGGGTTCCCGTGCTGCTGGTGAACCAGGTGGGAGGCAATGACAGTCTTGTCTTTGACGGCTCGAGCCTGGCCTTGAACGCCGCAGGCGAAGTGGTGGCCCGGGCGAAAAGCTTCGAGGAAGATCTCATTCTGCTCGACACCGAGACCATGGCCGGCGACATGCACGAGCAGGTCACGGGCGTTGAGGCCAGCGCCTACGCCGCGCTGGTGCTGGGAACACGCGATTATGTTCGCAAATGCGGCTTCCGCAAAGTAGTGGTGGGACTGAGCGGCGGGATCGACTCAGCGCTCACAGCGGCGATCGCCGTCGATGCGCTAGGCAAGGAGAACGTCATTGGGATCTCGATGCCGAGCCAGTATTCGTCGGAGGGAAGCATCACCGATGCGCGCGAGCTGGCGGAAAACCTTGGCATTTGCTTTGACGTGGTCCCCATCAAGCCGATATTCGACGCGTATCGCGGCGCACTCTCCGGCATATTCAAGGGAATGCCGGAGGACGTGACGGAGGAGAACCTGCAGGCGCGGAGCCGCGGCGCGCTGCTGATGGCCGTGGCCAACAAATATTGCGCGCTGGTGCTGACCACCGGCAACAAGAGCGAACTCGGTGTGGGCTACTGCACGCTCTACGGCGACATGGTCGGCGGGCTGGCGGTGATCTCCGACGTACCGAAGACGCTGGTCTACAGGCTCGCGCGTTATGTGAACTCGCAACGGGCGGTGGTCCCGGAGGACACGCTCACCAAGCCGCCCTCGGCCGAGCTGCGGCCGGACCAGATGGACAGCGACACGCTGCCGCCATACGAGGTGCTGGACCGCGTGCTTGAGGAATACGTAAATAATTTGAAATCGGCCGAGGAGATCGTGGAGCTCACCGGCTTTGACAAGGCAACGGTCGACTTCGTCATCGGGTTGATCAATCGCAGCGAGTACAAGCGGCAACAGGCCGCGCCGGGAATCAGAATTTCCACCAAGGCCTTTGGAATCGGCCGGCGCTTTCCGATCGCCGCGAAGCATTAAGAGCAAGTTGCAAGTTTCAAGTTTCAAGGTTTCAAAGTTGAAGATCGCCGATCACGGGTGGCTCATTTAAGCCCTCTTTGGCTTGAGTGGGCAGTTGCTCTGCACTTCGCGCTCTGAGAGCGAGCGGCGCGCGATGCACTGCGGTAAATGAGGAAGGAAAATTTGCAATGCGCAAAGTTCTGAAGTGCTCTGCCGTACTGTTGATTTCGATTTCACTGTTTGCACAGGCAGGAGAAAAAAAATCCGCGACGGCGCCGGTAGCGCCATCTGCGACGAACGCTGTGACCAGGGAATCGGCTGAGTCGTATTTCCAGCGGATGTTCGGGTATGAGCCGGGGCTTGCTGTGAAGGTCGTGGACATTCAGCCGTCCCCCATCGCCGAACTCACCGAAGTGACCACCGTGATCAGCACTCCGCAGGGTCAGCAGGCGACCCGGTGGTACGTCTCCAGAGACCAGAAGCACGTACTCGTAGGCGAGTTGCTGCCCTTCGGCGCCGACCCGTTTGCCGATGAGCGCGCCAAGCTGGCAAGCTCGGTCTCGGGACCGGCAAAGGGCCCGGCGGACTCGAAATTCCTGATCGTGGAGTTTGCCGACCTGGAGTGTCCGGCCTGCAAGGATGCCGCGCCGGCCTTGGAAAAGCTTCGCAATGATTTTCCGCAGGCGCGATTTGTCTTCCAGAGCTTTCCGCTGCCGCAGCATCCCTGGGCGGCGAAGGCCGCGGCCTATCTGGACTGCATCGGACGTGAGAACCCGGACCAGGCGTTTGCCTTCATCGACTCCGTGTTCAGTCATCAGAGAGAGATCGAGGACGCGGTGCGCAAGACCGACGCCCAGGGTAAGACCACGGTGGACGACACCGCGGTCACAGAGCGGCTGCATCAATACACGACCGGGGCGGGCGCCGATCCGGCAAAGGTTGAGGCCTGCGCCGCGAAGCCCGAGACCTCCGAACGCATGCTGCGCAGCCAGGCGCTGGGCAGGGACGTCGGGGTCAACTCAACCCCAACGCTATATCTCAACGGACGCCGCATAGCGAACTTCAACTCTTCGCAGTACGAGTCGCTGAAGGCCATCGCAAGCTTCGAGGCCGAACAGGCGAAGTAAGAGGAAGGTTTCAAGGTTTCAAGGTTTCAGAGTTTTAACTTTTCAAAGTTGGATTCGGCGTTGCTCCGCAGCAGCGCCGATATTTCTTCCTGAGTTGAATTCACCGCAACAGCAAAATCAAATGCAACAGCAAAAACCCCACTTCTGCCAACTACGGGCAGAATTGGGGCACCACCGCTGTTGTCAACGCTGAAAATTTCGACTTGAGACCTGCGGCTTTAACTTTGAAACCTTGAAACTTTGAAACCCGCCTTTTACTTCGGCACCTTGGTCGGCATGGGTATATAGAGTCCGCCCGCGCGGCGGTCGTAGACGATGTGAGGCGTGAGAACGATGAGAAGGTCGTCGCTGGTCTTCTGTTTGCTCTCCACGCTAAAGGCCCTGCCCAGCCCCGGGATGGCCGAGAGCAGGGGAATGCCATTGATGGCCTCGATCTCGCCCTTGCCCACCAGTCCGGCGATCACCACGGGCTCGCCGTCTTCGGTGCTGATGGTGCCCCGCGTCTCGCGATTTGTGAGCGCGGGAGGGCCGTTCGGCTGAGTGGCCAGCACCGCGCGCAGCGTCAGCTCATACTCCAGGCTGATGAGTTTGCCATGTACATGCGGCGTGGCCTTCAGCACCAGGCCCAGGTCTTCATAGCTGAACTGGGGCGAAGGAATCGACGCGGCTGAGGTTGCGCCAGTGAGGCCGAGCCGGGCAAGAATGCTGCTGTTCACATTGACGGCCGAGTAGACGGTGGTAGCGATGGGGTAGCGCTGGCCTATCTTCATGGTCGCCGCACTGCCATGCCGGGAGCGCAGAAGCATCTGGTCCACGGTGCGCACCAGAGAGTTGGTGTCGCTGGCGTGCAGTGAGGTTGCAGGGATCGTGACCCCGGTCAGCGTGATGCCGCCGCCGAAGGTGCCAAACGGCTGCGCGAGCGGGGAAGTTGAGGAGGAGGCAAGCAGCCCGGCCAGAATACTGCTCGCGCTCGCCGATTGCCCGCTCGCCCCGAGCGCATTCAGAATCTCCTGAAAGCTGCCGCTGCTGACGAGCTTCCGGACTTCCGTGGGCACATTGAAGACCGTGAACTCGGTGGGCACCGAGGCCCCAAGATCGCGCGTGAAGCTGGCCGAGACCTGGAAGACCTGGGCCTCGATTACCACCTCGGGCCGGTCGTCGCTCAGGTCGTCCAGCAGGCGCGCGATGGCCTCCATCGTGGCCTGGGGTGCGCGAATCGTGATGGTGCCCTTGGCCGGGTTGCTGACGATGTAGCGCAACTCGAACAGAGTGCGCAGCGCGTTGGTGAGATCGTTGAGGGCCTGCGGCGAGGTTTCTCCCTGAATGTAAAACGTGCGCAGGCTCACGCGCACAAGGTCCCTGCGATTTTCCTCGGTGTCAGTGGCCAACAGTACCTGCGTCTCGCTGAGCGGGACCATCAGCGCCTTCGAGACCTGCAGCAGAAGCCGCGATCCGGTCTCCCAATCGACGTCGTCGAGCTTGATGCGGACATTACGCGGAGCAAAGCCCGCGTCGGCAACGGTGGTAATGCCGTAGAGCTCGGCAAATCTTTCCAACGCCATTTGCGAGGGGCCGCGAAACTCGAAGCTCCGCGTTCCGGGTAGCGGCTTCAGGCGGACCTCGCCGGTATCGGCCCCAAGCACCGGGCCTGGCTCCCTAGGCGGCAGCGCGTCGTGCAGCCGTTCGGCGGCGTATGTGTTTTCGGGGTCGAGTTGCAGCGCCTTGCGGAAGGCGGCCATTGCGGCAGGGGGATCGCCGGCATGCAGCGACTTGTCGCCTAGGCGCACCTGGGCGGCGGCGGCGTGCTGCTTCAGTATCCTTTCGGCGGTGATGAAGAAGACGTCCCGGGGCGAGATGGCGCGCACAGCGCTGAGCTTGTCCAGCGCCTCCTCGTACTTCTGCTTATGCAGAAGCTTTTCCATTTCAAGGTAGAGCGCCTTGGCCTTTCGCACATCGCGCTTGGAAATGCCGCAGGAAGGGAAGTGGGGCCTGACATCCGAGCAGGGTGGGGAAGCCGGCTCTGCTACGGCAGTGTTCGGTGCAGTGCTCTCCGGGCCCGGCCTTTGCGTTGCTATATCCTCGGCCGCATACACAGTAGCCGGAAGCAAAAGCGCGGCAATCAGCAGGGCAGCTCGAAGCATGCTGAATTTTACCGGATTTCCACCCCAGCAAGCGAAATACGGGCGCGCCGGGGACCCCGCTCGTGCTATCTCGGGGGACCGAGAAGTATCTCGCAGGCGGGGATACACAGTTCGGGCGAGCCGCAGGCCAGCTCCACGACCGAATAAATTCCGGTGGCGACCGCGACGATTGGGAAGCTGCAGGCCTTGGCCGCGGCGATGTCGGCGGGAGTGTCTCCGACGAAGCAGACGCGGGCGCCGCTTTGCCCCATCACGCCGACAGCAGGCGCGCTGGGGGCCCCGGTCTGCCCCATCACGCCGACAGCAGGCGCGCTGGGGGCCCCGGTGCAGAGCCGCTGTGCCTGCTCGGCGCCCCAGCGGAAGATCGCCTCGCGCCGGTCGTTGCGGTCACTGAAGGAGCCGAAGGAAAAGTATTCCGCGATGCCGGCCGCGCGGAGCTTGGCCCATCCGATGGACTCGAGATTGCCGCTGCTGACGCCGAGGACCTTTCCCGCAGCTTGCAGCTCCGCAAGCAACTGGGGCACGGCGGGACAGAGCTCGGGACGCAGCTCGGCGGTACGCGCCTCGACCTCGGCGGCCATGCGCGCCAGCGCAGAGGGAAGCGCGGCGCGGACCTCGGCCTCGGCGAGCCCGGCGAGCAGCAGCGCGTCCAGCAGAATGATCGGATCGGTGCTGCCTTGTACCGTCACACCTTGAAGATTGAGCGCGCGCCCGGAGAGATGGCGCAGCGCGGAGAGGAAGGCATCGTAGTGCACCGCGTCGCGCGAGTTCAGCAGCGTGCCGTCAATATCGAAGAGATAGGCGTCAAATTCCCGCCATTGGAACGTGTTTTCAACGCACAACATTCTTCGCCTGCCAGCAGTGGGTCTGTTCCCGGGTGCCGTCTTCGTCGATCATAATGCGCTCGATGCTGCGCGCGCGGCCCGTCTGCTCGTCGCAGTCGATGAGCACGGCGCAGAAGCGCACATCATTGACCGCAGGCTCGAAGCGGGCAGGCAGGCCAGTCAGGAAGCGCTGCACGATCTGCTCCTTCTGCACGCCGATCACGCTGTCATAGGGGCCCGTCATTCCGACGTCGGTCTGATAGGCTGTGCCTCCGGGCAGGATGCGGGTGTCGGCCGTGGGCACATGGGTGTGAGTGCCGACAACGGCAGTGACGCGCCCGTCGAGATACCAGCCGAGCGCGATCTTCTCCGAGGTCGCCTCGGCGTGCATATCCACCACAATGACCTTGGCGGAGACTTTGGAGAGAAGGCGGTCGGCAACGCGAAACGGGTCGTCGATGCTGGGCATGAAGACGCGCCCCTGCAGGTTCAACACCGCATACGCGACGCCGGAGCCGGTGACGCCTTCATAGAGGCCCGAGCCGGGAGTACCCACCGGATAATTTGCCGGACGAAGGACGCGGCGCGCCTGACTGAATGACTCATCGGCGGCGGAGTTCAGGTATTCGATCAGCTCACGCTTGTCCCACACATGATTGCCTGTGGTGAGGACATGAATGCCAAGCTCGAAGAACTCTTCCGCGATCTGCGGCGTGATTCCGAAGCCGCCGGCGGCGTTTTCGCCGTTTGCGAGGCAGAGCTCGACATTTTCCTGGCGAAGCAGGCCGGACAGATGCTCGCGCACGATGGCGCGTCCCGGCCGTCCGAAAATGTCTCCGATGAAGAGAATCCGCAAGCGCTCTCCCTGAGAACGGGGTCCCTAGCGCGCCTGCTGTTCCACCCCAGCAAACCAACTACAGGCTTGCTGGGGACCCCGGGCGCGTGCTGGGGTGAACACTTCATGCTATCACCGCACAGGCAAGCAGGAGAGCTGCTGCTCAACCGCTCAGCGCTCGCTCGCCGGTAACGGTTTACGCTGATTAAGCTGAGTTGCGGAATCCGAGCGCATGCAATCAGAGCTGCTGACCAGGAAATGTTCGAGATGTATTACCGGGGCGATCAAAGATGTATTAACGAATGTCGATCCAACGTCGAATTAATTTCGGGAGAACCTGCTTATTATCATTGAGAGCTGGATTCTTCCCATCCTATGCTGGCCAACATACATCCAAGCGGCTGGAGGATCTCCCATGGAAGCACGATTTGATTACGCCAAAGCCGCTCCCGGGATCTCGCGTGCGCTAGCCGAGGCTGAGCGGTATCTCTACACCTGCGGTCTGGAAGAGTCGTTGCTCAATCTTGTCCGGCTTCGCGCTTCGCAAATCAACGGCTGCGCCTACTCCATCGACGTGTATTGGAAGGAGGCGCGCTTCGACGGCGAAACGGAGCAGCGGCTCTATGGCCTCAACGCCTGGCGTGAGTCGACCTACTACACCGAGCGCGAACGCGCCGCGTTGGCCTGGGCCGAAGCCGTCACGCTCATCGCCGACGACCACGTGCCCGACAGCGTCTACGAGGAGGTCCGCCCATTTTTCGATTTCAGGGAGTTGTCCGACCTCACGCTCGCCATCGCGCTGACCAATGCCTGGAACCGGCTTTCGATTGCGACTCGAAAGGAAGCGGGCGAGCACATGCCGGCCGGAGTCGAGGAACCCAGGCGCGCCGGGTAATTTGCATTCGCTTCCACAAACTCCTATCCTGCAATTTTGTCCAGCATTGCCGGTCGGTGGGCGGCTCCAGACGTAGTGTCGCCTTTTTGGAACCGTAGTTCCTTGGCCGTACTCCCAAAGGTAAAGAATTTCTTGAATGCAGATCCGAGCAGAGCCAGGTTGGCTGGTGCGCGATTCGGCTTATGCGCTATTCACAAACGCTGGGCGCGGCGGCGCTCGGCCGAAGTGGAAGCGGCGACTGGGAGGATTCCTTACGTTCGATGATCCGGAACTTGTCGCCGAAGATTCGCGGAATGACCTGTCCCCAGATGAGCTTGCCGCTCTCGATGAGCTGGATGCCGATCTGGCCTTCGTCCATGCCGCCCTGCTCGCCGACCCACGTCACGCGGAACCTTGCTTTGCTCGAGCCGCGCTGCACGGTGATGATGCAACTGCGATGAAGGGGATACTGAATGCCGGAGAGCCGCGCGCCCGTGGTGGTTACGTCCACCGTGCCGGCTTCCTGTTCGAAGAGCTTGCCGTTGGCATCCATCCCCGAGACCCTGACCGGCAGCTCAAGCTTCGTCCGTTGCTCTCGGCGATCACTCATCGCTATCCCTTTCCTGGCTGATTCACTGCTGGAAATCACTATAGGGTGAGCCGGGCAGTGTCGGGAAATGAAAACTGTAGATTTCACTCCACATTTGATAACGACGGGGAGTTACCTGCGCCGTGTTGAACTTCAGGCTGACTGACCCGAGGCCCCGCCTCGCTGGCCCAGCGCCTCGATCACATCGACGGCGGCGGCGAATTTCCCCAGCGGCGCGCTGACCTGCACACCCTGCACCATGTCGCGGGCGTGGAGCAGCATCTCGCGCGCGATGTGCACGCCCTCGGCGCGCGACTGTTCGCTGCTGGCGCTGGCGGCCGCCATGCGCTCGATGATCTCCTCCGGCACCGAGACGCGCAGCTCGTTGCGCATGAACTCGGCGTTGCGCACGCTGGTCAGCGGCCAGATGCCGGCCAGCACAGGGATGCGGCAGTGCTCCACGCGGCGCAGGAACTCTTCCAGCAGGCGCATGTCGAAGACCGGCTGCGTGACAACATATTGCGCCCCTGCAGCGCACTTCTGCTCGAAGCGCCGCACCTCTTCGTCCAGATCGCTGATGCCAGGATTGGCCCCGACGCCAATGACGAATGAGGTGGCCGAGCCAATGGGATTCCCGCCGATGTCCACCCCGAGATTGAGGTTGCTGACGATGTTCACCAGCCCGATCGCGTCCACATCGAAGACCGCAGTTGCGTCGGGATAGTTGCCGAGCTTGGGCGGATCGCCCGTGATGCAGATCAGGTTGTGCAGTCCCAGGGCGCTGGCGCCGAGCAGGTCGCTCTGGATGCCGAGCACGTTGCGGTCGCGGCAGGTGAAGTGCAACACCGTCTCGATGCCGCACTCGCGTTCGATCAGGGCGCAGAGCGCCTGATTGCTCATCTTCGCCGAGGCGCGCGGAGAGTCCGGCACGTTGATCGCATCGATGCCGACGCTCCTCAGATACTTCGCCGCAGCCAGCTCCTTGGCCGGGTTGTTGCCCTTGGGCGGAACGATCTCGACCATCGTGACGAATTCGCCCGCCGCCAGCTTGCGTCCAAGACTGGAGCGCTCGGCGAGCGGCTTCACGGTGGGCATGGTGGCGGGCTTTGCCACCGCGACCTGGAAGGAGGCGGCGCGGGCTTCCCCCACGCGCAGCGCCGACTTCATGGCCTTGATGTGCTCGGGAGTGGTGCCGCAGCAGCCGCCGACCAGCGAGACGCCGGCCGCGACAAACTTGCGCGCGTAGCTGGCCATGTACTCCGGCGAGCAGAGATAGAGGTTGCGTCCTTCCACATTGCGCGGCATGCCCGCGTTGGGCTGCGCGGCAAGCGGCAGGGAAGTGACGCGGCGCAGGCGCTCGATGGTGTCCAGCATGGCGGCCGGGCCGACCGAGCAGTTGCAGCCGACGACGTTCACGCCGAAGTCGGAGAGGCGCGCGCCAAAAGTCTCCGCGTCGGTGCCGTCGAGCGCATTGCCGTCCTCGTCAATGGTGACCTCGGCGACGATTGGCAGTCCGGGAGCGGCGTCGCGCGCGGCCAGGATCGCCTGGTGCAGTTCTTCCAACTGGCCGAACGTCTCGAGCATCAGCAGGTCCGCGCCGGCTTCGGCGAGCACCTCGATCTGCTCGCGGAATGCTGCCCGTGCCTCGTTGCGGGAAATCTTGCCCAGCGGCTCGAGCCGCGCACCCAGCGGCCCGACGCTGCCGGCCACAAAGATCCCTTGTCCGGCGGCAGCGCGCGCCAGTTTTACTCCGGCGCGATTGATCTCTGCTACGCGCGCTTCAAAGCCGTGACGCTGCAGGCGGTAGCGGTTGGCGCCGAAGGTGTTGCTTTCCAGCACCTCGGCCCCGGCCTTGGCATAGTCGGCGTGGATGGCGCCGACCAGCTCCGGTTGGGACACATTGAGCTCGTCATAACAGCGGTTGATGAAGACCCCCTTCGCATACAGAAGGGTGCCCATCGCGCCGTCACACAGTACGGGCCCACGTCCCAGCCGCTCCAGAAACAATGACATCTTCACTCCTCAAACTATTATCGCAGGCGCTGCAATTCACAGCTTTTGTGAACCTTACCACAGCTGCGATCCAGGGGCCTCATACCCGGATGCTATAATCGCCTCATCCAGCATCTACGAATCCTGCTCTTCCGGAGTGCGCCGGCTTTGAAACAAGCGACGTCGAAACTGGCATGTGCCCTTGTGCTCCTGGGCGCAATTATCCTGACCGGCTGCGGCACCAAAAACAGCGGTGTTGCTGACAATGGCGACACCACCAGCCAGACGTCGTGTGCCACTCCGTCGGGCAATGTGCCCTGCAGGACGACCACGCATCTTCTGCACCGCAGCCTAGTGAGCAACTACGGCAACGGGGCGCTCGACATCGTGGACGCGACCCAGAACCGGGTCACCGGCTTTGCATTCAAGGTAGGCACCCAGCCGACTTATCTCCAGCCCTCGCCCGATGGCACTCTGACGCTCGTCAACGATACCGGCTCGAACACGCTCTCCTCGTTCAACAATCTGCAGGAGACGGTGAAGGCGACGATCCAGTTGGGGGGCTTTACCGAGAGCTTTGTCACCACGAACAACAACAAGTCCGGCTTTGCGGCGGTGCCCAATTACTCCAACGGGAACTTCAATGTTCCGGGGGCAATCGTTCGCTTCAATCCCACAGACGGCACCCTGAACACAGCGATTCCGTTTCCCCATGTGCGCATTCTTGCGCTGGACCCGGCGGAGAAACACCTGCTGGCGTTTACGGATGCCGATGACGACGCGCACTGGGTGGACCTGACGACGCTCGATCCGGCGACGCAGCTACCAGTAATCTCCGTTCTCGCGCTGCCGCCCGGGACGCTCTCGCGCCCGGTTGCGGCATTCTTCTCCTCAGACGGCAACACGGCATTCATCTTGAGCTGCGGCACGGAGTGCGGAGGCCCGACCCAGGCAACGGTGACCAAGATCGACGTGACCAACGCGGCCGCTCCCTTCGTGGTGAATCAATGGCTGGTCAACGGCGCGCGCATTGGCCTGATCGATCTCACGGCCAACAAGCTCTACGTCGCCGGATCGATGACAACCTTGTTTTCCAACGACTGTCCGTTTGCGGACCTGGGCACTCCAGCGTGCAGCGGCAACCTCGGCGAAAACAACGTGCAGGACGGCTGGTTCACCGTGATCGACCTGACGGCCGGCATGGCGTCAACTCCGCTGCGTATCGGCAACGGGGTGAAGCGCTGGATCCGCAATATCAACGGCAGCTTCTGGGTGGCATCGCTGCACTGCGGCGTGGAGAACTGCGTCACGCTGGTCAACTCCACGGCAACCTCGGCAAGCTTGACCAATCGCATTTGTGTTGACAGCAGCCATGGCAATGTAGAGAGCTGTGGCAGCGCCACGGGCGTTTCCTTGGCGGCAATTAAGGGCGACAGCACGGACGACGTCTACACCATCGAGGGCGGCGAGCTCTTTATCTATGACCAGCAGGGAAATCCGGTGAAATCGGAGTTCACCACCGACATCAGGGGCGAGGCCAGCGACGTGAGCTACATCAATTAACATTCGCGCAGAGTTCAACGCCCCTCGCTTCGAGGGGCATTTTCTTTTTGCTCGTTCAGCTCTCGTGCGGTGCTTTGCCACCGATCACCAGTTCCAGCACCAATACGGATGTGCCGATGACGATGGCGCCGTCCGCCAGGTTGAAGTCCGGCCATGAATGCGTGCCGATGTAGCAGTGCAGGAAGTCGGTGACGCGGCCGTAAAGGATTCGCTCGTAGAGATTGCCGAGGGCGCCGCCCAGAATCAGCGCCAGCGCCAAGCCGGTCCAAGTAAACCGCCGCGCGGAATTCCAGAGCAGATAACCAACCACACCCAGCGCCACGATCGAGAAGCTCAGCAGCAGCGGCAGCCGGACGTTCAGCGGCCAGTCGGCAAGTAGGCTGAAGGCCGCGCCAGTGTTTTCCACGTGCGTGAGCGAGAAAAAATGCGGCACCACCGGCACGCTGCCATAGTTCAGCGGAACGTGCCGCCGGATGAGCACCTTGCTGAGGCGGTCGGCGGCGATCACCAGCATGGCGATGCTGAAATAGCTCCTGCGCAACGCGGCGCGCGACATCATTTCCGGCGGCATGAATCGCACCTCAGGGACGGTCGCTCCCGGGGTCCCCAGCGCGCCCGTAGTTGGCGTGCTGGGGCGAGGAGGCGGTGGCGGCCTGCTCGGCCTCGATCACCGCCAGGTTGGCGCTGCAGCGCTCGCAGACCGTTGGGTAGGCCGCATCCTCGCCGACGTGGGTGGAGTAGTTCCAGCAGCGCTCGCACTTGGTTCCGTGCGCCTTGCCCACCTCGAAGCGCAACTCCGCGCCGTTGACCGGGGCCGCGCGCTTCACCTCCACTTGCGAGACCACCAGGAAGGCGGCCAACTGGTCGGCATATTGCGCCAGCCGCTTGTAATCATCGCCCGAGGCATGGATGACGACGCGGGCCTCCAGATTGGCCTTGATGCTCTTGTTGGTGCGCAGCGCTTCGAGCTCGCGCAGGGCCTGTTCGCGCACGGTGAACAGATAGTCCCAGTCGGCGCGGACCTGCAGCGCCTGCTCGCGGTCGCGAATCTCGCCCGTGAGGTCGCTCGCGTTGGGCAGCAGCGCCAAATGCACGCTCTCCGGCCGCGAGAGCATCGCGGGCATGAACTGCCACGCCTCGTCCGCCGTAAAGCTGAGGATCGGCGCGGTAAGCCGCAGCAGCGCCTCGCCGATGCGCCACAACGCGGTCTGCGCCGACTTGCGCTGACGCGAGGAGCGCGGAAAGGTGTAGAGCCGGTCCTTGAGGATGTCGAAGTACTGCGCGCTGAGATCGACGGCGAAGAATTCGTTCAGGCGCTGGTAGATGCGGTGGAAGAGCATCTGGTCGTACCAGGCGCAAACCTCGGCGGCCAGGTCGGCGGTGCGCAGCAGCATGTACTGGTCGAGCGGCTCAAGCTGTTCGAAGGCCAGAGCGTCTGCGCCGGGCACAAAGCCGTGCAGGTTGCCGAGGATGTAGCGGAAGGTATTGCGGATCTTGCGATAGTTCTCCGCCACGCGGTTCATCAGGTTCTCGCTGGCGCGCACGTCCTCGCGGAAGTCGACCGAGGCGACCCAGAAGCGCACGATCTCGCCGCCCATGCGCTTGGCGATATCGACCGGATCGACGGTGTTGCCGAGCGACTTGGACATAGCGCGGCCGTTCTCGTCGAGCGTCCAGCCGTTGGTGGCGACCGCCTTGTAAGGCGACTTGCCGTTGAGCCCGACGGAGCAGAGCAGGGAAGAGTGGAACCAGCCGCGGTACTGGTCGCCGCCCTCCAGATACATGTCGGCGGGCCTCCAGTGGCCGAAGATCTGGGGCAGCACCGAGGCCTGCGAGGCGCCGGACTCAAACCAGACGTCGATGATGTCCATCTCCTTTCGGAACGTGGCGCCGCCGCAGTGGGCGCACCTGGTCCCCTGGGGAACGATCTCGCAGGCGGGCAGGGAATACCAGGCGTCGGCACCTTTGCGCGCGAACAGGTCGATGACGGCTTGATTGGTGGTCTTGTCCTCGTGCAGCTTGCCGCAGCCCTCGCAGAAGAAGACCGCGATGGGCACGCCCCAGAGCCGTTGGCGCGAGATGCACCAGTCGGGGCGCGTGGCGACCATGTTGGCGATGCGCTCCTCGCCCCAGGCTGGGTCCCAGCGCACGCCGGCGATCTCGTTCAGCGCCTCGCTGCGCAGTGTCCCCTCGCCGATCTTGCCTTCCATCGAGATGAACCACTGCTCGGTGGCGCGGAAGATGACAGGCTTGTGACAGCGCCAGCAGTGGGGATAGGAGTGCTCGATGTTGTCGCGTCCCAGCAGCACGCCGCGCGATTCGAGCAGCTGGACGATCGGCTCATTTGCGGCGAAGACCTTCTTGCCGTCGTACTCGGGCAGGCCCTCGGTGAGGTGGCCTCCGGCATCGACCCGCGTGGTGGGATCAAGCCCGTACTTCGCGCCGGTGCGAAAATCGTCTACGCCGTGCGCGGGAGCGGTGTGCACCGCGCCGGTGCCCTGGTCCATGGTGACGTAGTCGGCCAGCACGCCGAGGATCTCGCGATCGAGGAAGGGGTGCGCAAATTTGGCGTGCTCGAGCTGCGAGCCGCCCACCGTGGCGATAACGGCGTGTCCAGCCTTAGCTCCGATTCCGAGTTTGGCCATCACGGCCGGAGCGAGCTCGGCTGCGAGGATATAGACCTCGCCACTGGCGTTGTCGAGCACCGCCTGGTATTCAGCGCGGGGGTGGAAGGCGACCGCCATTGAGGCCGGCAGCGTCCACGGCGTGGTGGTCCAGATGATCGTGCCGATCCTGCCGCCAAAGGTCGCCAGCTCGGGCGAGATCTCGGCCGGATTGCTCTTCAGCACATACTTCACGAAGATGCTCGGGCTGGTGTGGATTTCGTATTCCACCTCGGCCTCGGCCAGCGCGGTGCGGTCGTGGATGCACCAGTAGACCGGCTTGAGGCCCTTATAGACCAGGCCCTCCTCGAAGAAGGCGTAGAAGTTCTCGATGACCTTGGCCTCATAGCCGGGGGTCATGGTCGAGTAGGGGTGGGCGAAGTCGCCGAAGACCCCGATGCGCTGGAACTGCTCGCTCTGCAGGTTCAGATATTTCTCGGCGTACTTGCGGCACTCGCTGCGCACCTGAAGCGGGTCCATCTCCAGCTTCTTGCGGCCCAACTGCTCGTCGACCTTGATCTCGATGGGCAGGCCGTGGCAGTCCCAGCCGGGGACGTAGGGCGAGTCCAGACCCGTCATGGTGCGCGACTTCACGATGAAGTCCTTCAGGCATTTATTGAGCGCGTGGCCGAGGTGCAGGGCGCCGTTGGCGTAGGGCGGTCCGTCATGCAGGACGTACATGGGCGAGCCCGCGCGCGACTTTCGAATAAGCTCATAGATGCCCATCTGCTGCCAGCGCTCGAGCATCTTGGGCTCGTTCTGCGGCAGGTTCGCCTTCATGGGGAAATCGGTTGTGGGCAGGTTGACGGTCGCCTTCAGGTCCACTCGGGTCTGTATCTCCGATCCACGGGAATTCTTCATTATAAGCTGAGAGCAGCAGGGAAACGGCAATCGGCAATAGCACTGGACAACCTGAACCGGCGCAAGATGAGTCTCAGCTAGTGCGGCACGGGAATGGCGCGCATGATGCCGTATCGGAAACTTTTTTCATCCATCGAGCCGGAACGCGAAGCGGAGCCGAAGCTGTGGTTTGGCGAGTCCCTGAGCCAGCCGCCGCTCTGGCGGTCCCTGCTCGACAATCTGCGCGAGCGCCTCTTTCCGCCCAAGCTGCCGCCGCTCGAGCTCACCTCCAAGCCCGTCGCAGTGGCGGAGGAGACGAGCGCGTTCCACTACGGCAAGACGAGCGCCGGCCTCTCGCTCGCGGTGCACGCCGCGGCGCTGGGCGCACTTCTTGCGCTGTCGGTAGCCGGCGCGCGGGTGGTGATCCAGCCAAAACCAACCGTGAGCCTGGTTGAGCCGCCGGTCGGCGACTACGTCTTCCACGTCACAAAAGACCAGCGCCCCAGCGGAGGCGGTGGCGGCGGCGGAAGTCATGACAAGCTTCCCGCCCCCAAGGGCAGGCTGCCCAAGGTCGCCATGACCCAGCTTGCGCCTCCGGCGATCGTGATCCGCAATGAGCATCCCAAACTCGCCGTCGAGCCGACCGTGGTGGCGGCCCCCGAAATGCAACTGCCGCAGACGGCGGCTTTGAACCTGGGCGATCCGATGGCGGCTGCGCCCGGGCCTCCCTCCAACGGACCCGGTCTGGGCGGCGGCATCGGCTCGGGCAGAGGAGGCGGAGTGGGCAGCGGCACCGGCCCCGGCGTCGGCCCCGGACATGGAGGCGGCTTTGGCGGCGGGGTCTTCCGCGTCGGCGGCGGCATCTCGGCGCCACGCGTAATCGAGGACCCGAAGCCCGAATACAGCGACGAGGCCCGCAAAGCGAAATTCGAAGGGACGGTAGTGCTGTGGCTGATCGTCGACTCCAAGGGCAAGCCGCGCGACGTGAAGGTGGTGCGTAGCCTGGGCATGGGTCTTGATGAGAAGGCGGTGGAGGCGGTGCGGCTGTGGAAGTTCAGGCCGGCGATGAAGGACGGGAACACCCCCGTTGCGGTTGAGGTCAACGTAGAGGTCAACTTCCACTTACTGTGAGAGGGGTTCAGGATGACCCTCACGTGGTTAGTAGATTCCTGGAATGAGCCTGCATGTGCGGCCGCAGTACTCATCGTACTCGGTGCCGAACTGCGCGTGCAGAAGCCGTTCTTCGGCGTGGATACGAGCCACCAGCGGCGGCACTAGCAACGCGGCGAGCAGCAGTCCAACGATTGAGCGAAATGCCAACCCCCATCCCACCGTGTTGACCAGCATTCCCAGGTAGCTCGGATTGCGAAGGCTGCGATAAATGCCGGTGGTGACCAGCCTATGCCCCGGTTGGATCGCCACCAGGCCACTGAAGCGCCGGCCCAGGGTGAAGACCGGCCACAGGCGCAGCACGCCGCCGGCCGCAAACAGCGCCACTCCCAGCCACCGCACGGCATCGCCATCGACGGTGAGGAAGTCTACCCGGTCGGTGAAAGGCGGCAGAATGGCGATGGCAAGCAGCAGCAGGCCGAAGACCAGGAGCACCCAGCGGTTGCTGCGGTCCTCCCGCTCACCGGAGCTCATGCTTCCCTCACTCAACAGCGCTGCGATGGTCAGTGTGACGATGAGAACCGCAATTGCAATCAGCGGAGGGTGGGAGAAGTAGGCGCGCAACCCGCCCTCGCCGAGCACAGCCAGCGAAAACTGAAACAGCACCGCGCCAATCGTAACGGTCCGCAATTTGGGTGAGCTCATCCTTCCGTCACTCGCTCCTGGTCCCGGCCGCCGTGCCGTTCGCCCAACGATCTCTGGATTGCTATATCTCTGGATTGCTAACAAACGGGCCTTCCGGCTTCGCGTATTATCATCGATTACTATGAATTCAGGGGAGATACTCGCGCGTCCGGGTTGACGACGCGAGCCACTCCACAGCCCACAAGCCGAATACAGGCTCGCTGGGAATCCCGGTGGACAGGTGAATGAGCACTGAGACGGCCACATGCACGGTCTGCGGTCAGGCGCTGGACGCGCAGGGCAGCTGCCCGCGCTGCCAGTCCGCTTCGCCCACAGCTGCCGCGCCGGCTGCGGCTTCGGATGCGCATCCCGACCAGGTGGGCCACGTCTGGACCATCCGGGACTGGCGGCCGCTGCTGACGCTCTGGCTGGTCATCGCACTCGGCTTTTCCTTCACCAGGCTGGTGGTCAACAGCTACGACGAACAGCAGGACAAGCTCGCCAAGCAGTACTACGCGGCCGGCACGCGCGCCATGGAGTCGCAACAGCCCGAGCAGGCGGTCGAGGCCTTCGAGGGAGCGCTCGTCTACTCGCACGACAATTTCGACTACCAGCTCAAGCTCACCGATGCGCTGCTGGCCTCGGGCGCAGCCGGCGAGGCCGTCGCCCAATTGCACTCTTTTTTGGACCAGCGGCCCACCGATGCGCAGGTAAAGCTCAAGCTGGCGCGGTTGGAGGCGCGCCGTCACCACGTCGACGAGGCGTTGCGCTATTACCTGGAGGCGATCGAAGGCGATTGGCCGGAGCACACCGATCCGTTTCCGCAGCGCATCAATGTTCGCTTTGAGTCCGCCGAGTACCTGATAGAGCAGGGGCGGCATGTGCAGGCCCAAGGCGCACTGCAGGCGCTGACGGCGGTGCTTCCAGTGAGCTGGCCTGAGCAGGAGAAGCTTGGCGATCTGTTTCTGCGCAACGGCGAGGCCGCAAAGGCCTTGAAGGTCTATCAGGTGGTGCTGGACCGGGACCCGGAGAACCAGGCTGCGCTGCTGGGCGCGGCCAAGGCCAGCCTTGCCAGCTCCGGCTATAGCGGCGCGCGCCGCTATCTGCTGGCGATGACACCGCCGACCGACGAGGCGCGCAGTCTGCTGGCGGAGCTCGATCGCCTTGAGGCGCTCGATCCGTTTGCGCCAAACGCAGGCCAGGCAGCTCGCGTCCAACGCACGCTCGCGGCCTTCCAGATTGCCAGCCGGCGAATGGCTGCTTGCGGGGCCACGATCGAGGCCGCCTCGCCCAAAGTCCAGGAGCGCTGGAGGGCGCTGCAGCGCTGGGCCGGCCAGCTTGCGCCCGTGATGAACGAACGGAAGCTGCGCGGACGAGACGACCTGATTGAGAGCATTATGCGCTTTGCATTCCAGGCCGAAATGGCCGCTGAAAAAGACTGCGGGCCTGCGTCCAACGCCTCGGTCGACGACGAAGCCCTGCTGTTGCTGGCCCGGGAGCGAATGGGGGCCGTGCAATGAAGCCGCTGAGCGAAAGCAGCCGTGAGCGGCTGATGCGGCTGATGGCGACTCCGGTGCGGCGCAAGTACTTCGAGTCGCTGCGCCGGATGCTGGGTCCTGCCGGACTGATCTCGATCGGCGAAGAGCAGTTCTTCCTGGTGCTGGCGATTGCCATCGGAATTCTCGCCGGCTTCTGCGTGGTGCTCTTCCGGGTTGCAATCCACACGATGAGGATCTGGCTGCTGGGCAGTTCGCTGCATCCCAGCGCGCCCCGGGTGCTGCTGGTTCCTGCGCTCGTTGGACTGCTTATCGGTGTGCTGGCGGTGCGCTTCTTCCCGCGAGTGCGCGGCAGCGGGGTGGTCCACACCAAGGGCGCGCTTTACATTTACGATGGCCACATTGCGGACAGTACCGTGGCAGCGAAGTTCGTGCTCAGCGCGCTCTCAATCGGCAGTGGGCAGTCGCTGGGTCCCGAAGACCCTGCGCTGCAGATCGGAGCGGGCCTGGCCTCGGCCATTGGGCGCCGGCTCAAGCTCTCCAGGGAGCGGCTGCGGCTGGTGGTTCCGGTGGGCGCGGCGGCCGGTTTGGCGGCGGCCTTCAACGCGCCGATCACAGCCGTGCTTTTCGTCATCGAGGAGGTGATCGGGCGCTGGAGCGGCGGAGTGCTGGGAGCGGTGGTGCTCTCGGCGATCTCCAGCGTGGTGGCGGAGCGCTGGTTCATGGGCTCCGAGCCGCTCTTCCGCGTCCCCAAGTATCACCTGGACAACGCCGCCGAGCTTGTGGCCTACGCGCTGGTCGGAGTGCTGGGAGGCGCGGCCTCGGTGCTCTTCATCAAGCTCACGACAAAGCTGCGCTCCGGGCTGCGCCAGCAGCCGCAGTGGTCGCAAGCGCTGCAGCCGGCTTTGGCGGGGCTGGTGATCGGCTTCTTTGCCATCTGGTATCCCCAGATCATGGGCGCCGGATACGAGTGGACGGACCTCGCGATGCACAACCGCTTTCCCTGGGAGGTGCTGGGAATTCTAGCCGGGCTGAAGTTGGTCGCCACCGCCTTGAGCTTTGCCAGCGGCACACCGGGCGGGCTCTTCGCTCCGGTGCTCTTCATGGGCGCAATGCTCGGAGGGATGGTGGGGATGATCGAGCAGCAGTTGGTGCCGTCATTCTCGGTTCCGGTCGGCGCCTACGCGCTGGTGGGCATGGGAGCGCTGTTTGCCGGCATCCTGCGCGCGCCGATGACCTCCGTCTTCATGGTCCTCGAGGTGAGCGGCAACTATGCGATCGTGCTGCCGGTGGTGCTGTGCAACTCGATCTCCTACGCCATCTCGCGCGGCTTCCAGAAGGTGCCGCTACTGGACCTGCTTGCGCGGCAGGACGGCCTCGACCTGCCCTCGCTTGAGGAAGAGCAGGAACAGCCGGAGCTATGTGTGGAGGACGCCATGCACGCCGCGGTGGCGCGTCCGCTCTCGGGCAACGAGCCGATCGCCGCGGCACGCGACTTTGCCGCAGGCAGCAGCGAGGAGAATTTTCTGGTCTCCCTCGGCGAGGGGCGCTGGAGCGTGCTGCGGCGCGAGACGCTGTTCGCCGACGAAGCCGAAGCAGGCGCTCCCGTCCGCAGCCTGGTGCGCGCCCGCGTGCCACGTCTTTACCAGGATCAGTCGCTGGACGTGGCCCTGCGCTTCCTGAAGGACCGGCCGATGCTGCCGGTAGTGGATCGCGGCGACCTGGACCGGTTGATCGGGGTGATCGGCGTGGAGGAGATCCTGCGGACCTACCGCCGGGCCGGGCTCGCCGAGCCGGAGATGGCCGAGGTTTCCTGAGGGCGCTGCATCGCTGAATTTCATGCCGGAGAAAGGTCTCAATGCAGCGCGTGAGTAATGGCAAGCGCAGTCTGTGCTGAGTGTGACTAAACGCGGCCTTAGAGCAAAAAGGATCGCCAGGGCAATGATGGGCGAACCAAAGTTGCACTCACCGAACCGCCTGCTCCAGTCGGGAAAACCCTAACCTCCGCTCGCATTAGGCCCGCCACTACAGTGAGTTTAGGAATGCGACCAACTCCGCTTTCTGCTGGTCGGTCAGGGCCATGTGGAACCGATCGTCGTAAAAATTCACCACCTCATTCAGACTTGCAGCGGCACCGTTGTGGAAGTAGGGCGCGCGCGCCGCAAGGCCCCGCAGGATTGGCCCTTTGATTCGGTTAACATCGACACATTTCCCCGAAATCAGGGCCTTACCGGGATCGGATGTATAAAACACCACCTTTTTGCCGGTTGCCGGATCTGTGCAACCGCTTATTTTGAAGATGGGCAAATTCGGGACACTGAGATTAGCCAATGCGCCCGAGATGGCTGTGTTCTCTTCGAAGCTCGTAGCGTGGCTGGTCCCGATGTCCAGTGGCAAGGGCAACGAGTGATTGCCCACGTTAGGTGTGTCATGGCAGGTCGTGCAGGTCCCTGGGAATGATGCCAGATTACGCAGCGCCGGATTGTCATTCAGGCCGCGCACTGCCATGATCGTTAATGGAGAGCTGTTAAACAGCTTCTCCCCGGCAGCGATGGCCGCACGGGATGGCGTGGTGCTTCCCTCCCAGCCTTGATAGATCGTGAATGCCGCGGAATTAAACTGTGCCCCCGTCGGATCGCCTCCCAGCGAATCGTTTATGCCCGGATAGTACGTCTGTGAGGACACATTCGTTGGCCCTCCCAGCGCGCCGGCTACATTCAGGTAGCTTGCAGCGTTGTCGTAGATCTGCCCAGTCGAAAGTCCAAGCTCGAACGCAACGATTGAGGAGAGCTGGCTGTCAGTGGGAGCAGTCGACGCTTGCGCATGTCCCAGCGTGGCATCCAGCGCCTGATGTTTCAGGTCGGCTATTAGGTTCGCCTGAAATGTCGCTCCGTTGTTGAGTGGCTGCAGGCTCTCCCGGCCGTCAAACATAACTGCACTGAGGAAGTTCAGGTTGGCCGTAGGTAATGGGCGCCGGTATACGGAAGCGGTCTGTAGGCCGGTCGTGGGATCAGTGACCAGAGCGCAGCCGTAGGGATCCGATACCGCCGTTATCGTGAACTCGGCCGTTGCAGGAACCGGCAGGGGAATGCGAATAAGACCGTTGTTCAAAATCAAGCTGTGGCTGGAGGGGGTGCCCGTCGCGGTATCAGGACAGTTTGCGCCATCTACAGCCGCAAACAGTGGGTCCGTTCCGTTGGTCGCCTTGAAGCGCGCTTGGGCATCGGAGGCGGTGAAACTGAAGGCTTGACTGGGAAGGTGACAAGTGCCACAGCTTCGCCCGTTGGTCCCCAAATTCTGAAAAAACGTGGTAGTGCTCCCATTGATGCTTCCGGCAGTGTTATATGTCGAGATATTTCCGCTCGGGTCAGTAAAGGGTTGCAGATTGGGAATGATCGTCGTAGTACCAAGCACCACGATGGATGCACAAACCGGAATACTTGCTGCATGCCAGCCACGTAAATGCATATAGAGTCCTCTCTTTCCGAGGATGGGCCTTTTCACCGGGGTAATAACGGCTTGTCGCGTGCCGTGTTGGGCAACGGTTGCGGCAATGAGCACGTTCTTAGGTAGGTAAGAATATGCAGAAGGAACGCGCTATACGCAATTACTCTAATAGACCCAGCCCAGCGCGCCCGACACCTGAGCTTGGCATGCTCCTGCGCCATCGTCCGATGCGGCCAAAAGATATTGCTGAATGCGTGGACATCGTAAAGACGCATCCAGTTATTGGCCCGCGTTATGGACGAGCAATCGACGATTTGCGGGCGGCATGGCTGCAGTTGCTTGGCCGCGAGGCCATGATAACGGCCGTTATGGAGGCCGTGGAGGATTTGCGCGCTCGAATTTGTTTCGTTGCCGTCAGCGTTTGTGTGACCGACGATTTCATACGCGAGCTCAAGACCGCGCCCCTGTTCTGGGTTGGACCGGAACTGGCAAAGCGGACTGTGCAGGGCGACTGTCCTGTGCTAACGGACCGGCAGTTGCGGGAGCAAAATTCGCGGGGCGGGGTGAGCAATGTCACATGGGAGGCTTTCCCTCGCGCAGGATACGAGGCGCACGGTGAACTTTACCGAAAAATCATGGAATGCTACATCGAAACCCATCAGGGGTTTCTTTGGAAGGAGCTCATTGCTGGCCAGGTAGAGAGCCCACAGCGATTGCAGTGGAACCTCAGGAATGGCGGCCTATTGTGGGACGCAGAGCGCGGCCGCTACGTGGATGCCTTGGATCGAGACCCGGAGGAAATCGTAAGGGAGCCGCATATTGTTGGCTTGACGCGAGATATCGAAATCAGCCGCCCTGCTTCGTGGGTAGGCGCTCTTTTCAGGTACCATCCGCCGAGGTTCGGTTTCAGCCGGAGCGAGCAAGAGCTGCTGCTTTCCGCGCTGGACGGGGCGACCGATGAGGAACTGTCGAAAAGTCTGCATGTGTCGCTCGCCACAGTGAAAAAGCAATGGCTTTCGATTTATAGGCGCGTTGCCGCTGGCCTTCCGGAACTAATCTCAAGCGAATCCACTGAAGGCCCTGAAAGCAAACGCGGAAAAGAAAAGAGGCGCCACCTTCTGGCGTACCTGCACGAACATCCGGAAGAGTTGCGCCCCACAATCGCGAAAAGCCTTCTTTCGTAGGCTGCGCACGCCCCGGCGAACCCGAGACGGCATCAGGCATCCAATACCAGAGTTGCAGATAAAAGCCGGGAGTTGTCATGCTGAAAGTGGAGACCTTGCGCAGCGCGCACGAGCTGGACCGGCTGAAGGCGCGGTGGACTTGGCTGGAGCGGCAATGCCAGGGTCCTCACTACGATGCCACGCTCTTCCAGTCTTACGAGCTTAATCGGCTGGCTGCCCGCTGGTTCGTGGCCCGCGAGTCGCCGAACGTCGTCCTGGCCGAATCCGACTGCGGCCTGGCCATCATCCCGGCCGTGCGGCGCAGAAGGGAACTGGGACTCATCGGCGAGACCCTCTTCGACTATCGTGACGTGCTGAGCGCCGGAGACCCGGCTGTGCTGGAGCACGCCTGGAGGGAACTGGCCCGGGCAGGCCTGAGTCTGGAGGTGACGGCGCTGCGCGGCGAGGCCGTCAGGGAGCGCTGGACGGGGCTCAATCCCATGCCGTTCTGCAACGCTCCCACAACGCGCAGGAGCGACATCACCGCGCAGCAGTTCACCGCCTCGCACCACAAATCCGCCAAGGCCAGCCGGAGACTCGCCCGCGAGGGCCTGCGTCTGGTTCGCCGGGAGAATGTCCGCGGGGAGGATAGCGGGCTCCGGGAGATTGGCGAATGGATCTACCGCGGCAAGGCCACTTGGCGCGGCCAAAGCGAAAATCTCTTCCTCAATCGCCGCCGGCAAGACTTCATGTTGTTCGTTCTATGCAATGGCCTAGCAAACAGTACTGTATGGAGTTATGAGACATTGGACGTGGAGATTGCGGCGGCGCTGGTGACCTTCCGTCAGGGGCGTACTCGCCATTTCTACACCATTCATCACGATCCACGCTGGGAGCGCTTTTCGCCTGGCCAGGTGATGATCTTCGACGTCACCCGCGAGTCTTTGGCCGAGGAGTTGGACGTGGACTACATGACCGGCGAGTATCCTTACAAGAACCGGATTGCCACCGCCATGGTTCCGCTCTACCGGGTGGAGGCCTCGGCCCGGCAGATAGCGTCATGGACCAGCGAGCCGGAGGCCGCCGCCCCCGCAGCCTGACCGAAGAGAAGCCGCCTGAATCGAGAGAAGCCCCGTGCCCGATCCCGCAAAACAGCTTGAAGCCATTTATCTCGCAGGCTTTGAGATAGAAACCTTCGAGCGCTACCCGAACTCGCTTGGGCTGCGCAAGGGCAACTGCATCGCCCTGGTGCAGGCCTCGCCGGACGGGCTGAAGACCATCGGCCAGGCAGGATGGCGGATGGGCGAGATTCTGGGCGTGCTGGTGGAGCGGGCCGGCAAACAGGTTTTTCAAGCCAAGAGCGAGCTGGTGGAGGCCACGCCCGAGCGCCTGCGCGAACTGGAGGACTTCCGGCACGAACTGGAGGACCTGCTGTCGCCGCGGGCTTAGGAAACAGTTTGGTGCCCCACATCTGCCGTAGTTAGCAGACGTGGGACTCGAACCCTGATCTGCCGGTCGAACTTCTACATCGGCAACGGCTCGTTGCTGCCAAATAGGACCACGCGGGGCTGGAAGAGCGTACCGGCGATCCGCTGAACGACGGCAACCAACAGGCGCTGTCCGGCAAAGACCTTCACCAGCGGCGCATCCGAGAACTCCGGCAAATTGATCGAACGGCCATTGCGAATGGCGGCGATGCACTGGGCCGAGGCCGTAACCGCGGGGAAGGCCGGGAGCATCCGGCGCGGATGGAGATAGAGTGAGGGACGCTGAGGGCGTTCCGCTGCACGTTCTACAGCCACTTTTGCGAATTTATCAGAATACTCATTATCGGACGTAGGAGATATGGCCGCCAATTCGGCCTCTCGCGCCGCGCAGTATCTTCCTTCATCCGCCGCAGATTGAGGCGGCCCGGCCTGGGCCGATTCCTGTGCCGCTCTGTGCCGCTCTGCCAACTCATCCAGGCCGATTGCCTGCGAGATGTCGAACTCCCCGGAGCGCGTGCGCCGCAGCTCGCTCAGGTGCGCCCCACAGCCAAGGGCCTGGCCCAGGTCGTGGGCCAGCGCCCGGATATATGTTCCGGCGGAGACCTCGGCGAGGAAGCGGGCGTGGTCCCCTTCGACGCTGTGGACTTCGAAGCGATAGACCTCTACGGCCACCGGCTTCATCTCCACCACCTTGTCCTGGCGGGCGAGCTTGTAGGCGGGGACGCCGTGGATCTTCTTGGCCGAGTATGCAGGCGGCGTCTGCTGGATGTGACCGGTGAGCGAGGCGAGATGCCTCTGGATCTCCTCGAGCGAGGGCCGGATACTCGAGATCGCGCCTAGGGGCGCGCCTTCGCAGTCGTAGGTCTCTGTTGCGAAGCCGAAACGTATCTCACCTTCATATACTTTCCTTGAATCGTTAAAGAATTGCGCGAGCCTGGTGAAGCGCCCCAGCAGCAGCGGCAGGACTCCGGTGGCGATGGGATCCAGGGTGCCGAGATGCCCCACGCTGCGCTCGCCGGTGATGCGCCGCACCCGGTTGACGACGTCATGTGAAGTGAGGCCCGCGGGCTTGTCCAGAACGAGAGCTGCGTTGATCATTCCCTTTCTATCGTCAGGCAAAGCCTGGTATAGGTCAACTTTGCCCCGGTAGCGAATCCCCTGGCTTCCGCCCCAGCAACTGACTGCAGTTTGCCGGCGACAGCTTACCGGTGACCTCATCGATTGCCGCACGCAGGCAAAATATGCCGTATCATTTCACTCTCACCGGGGCTGATGATTAGCTATGATTCCGCTGAAAGACGACAATCCGCAGCTTACGACCCCGCTGCTGAACTACTTCCTTATCCTCGCAAATGTCCTGGTCTTTCTCTTCGAGCTATCCCTCAATCACGGTGCGGAGAAGGCATTTATCTTCACCTTTGGCCTCATCCCGGGACATGTGACCGGGCTGCTGAGCGGAGCGCTGGCGGGTGCCCATGCTCACGTTCCCGCCATTGCGCCAAGCGTGGCGCTGTTGCCCATTCTGACCAGCATGTTTATCCATGCCGGGTTCTTCCACGTGCTATTCAACATGTGGTTTTTGTTTGTCTTCGGAGGAAATGTTGAAGATACCCTAGGACATTTCGGGTACCTCGTCTTCTACCTCGTTTGCGGAGTGGCGGCGGCCCTGGCGCAGACACTCTCGAACCCGGGCTCGATGATTCCGACCGTCGGCGCAAGCGGCGCTGTTGCCGGAGTGATGGGCGGCTACTTCGTGCTGTATCCGCGCGCCCGGGTGCTGATGCTGGTGCCGTTCATCTTCATCTTTTTTCTCTGGCTGCCGGCCTGGGCGGTGCTGGGTTACTGGTTTGTTCTGCAATTTCTGAGCGGGCTGGGATCATCGCTGGTGGGCGCCGGCCAGGGCGGGGTTGCCTTCTGGGCGCACGTGGGAGGCTTCGTGGCCGGAGTCTTGCTGGTCAGGCTCTTCCCTGCCCGGACGCGGCGTTACCGCTACTAAGTGCAATTTAACCCTAAGGCTGGGCATCGCGCGGGGCTAAGAAACGATTCCAATTGTTTACACGGAATTTTCAGGAGCACCACTATGCCAGAGCTCAATGAACTCGACATGTGCTGCGGTCCGCCAGTTCTTTATGGCCGTGCCGAACCGGATGACGAATATCCGCGTCCGGAGGAGCCGCCGGATCCCAAGCTGATCGACAAGCACAAATACGAATTCGAATACGAGTACGAAGAAGAAGAGGACGAAGATGACGAGAGCAACTACTCGTCCTGAGCCTCACGATCTGTTTTCAAATCGACCCTGAGCCGCGGTAAACGCTGCCGCGCTTGTGTCCTGCTGAACCCCATACATATCGAGGGTGCCCACACCGTTGCCTGCCAGCGCCATCTGGGAGAGCTACAGTGTTCCCGCCGAGGGCACAATCACCAGCTCATCCATATTCGCGTTTTCCGGCAGGGACACGGCCGTGGCGACCGCCTCAGCCACCGTGCGCGGCGAGAGCATGCGGCTGCGCGGAGCGTCCGGCCAGAACTGCCGCCAGATTGCGGTGGCAGTAGCTCCGGGCAGCAGAGCGACCACTCGTACGCCTCGCGGACGAAGCTCCTCGCGCAGGGTCTCCGTGAAGGCCATCAGAGCGCGCTTGGATGCGTTGTAAGCGGCCATGCCAGGGAACGAGAGCCGGGCGGCGATGCTGAGATTGTTGACCACGACGCTTCCCTTTCCGAGACAAGGCAACAGCGCCTGCGTGACCAGAAACGTGCCATGCAGGTTGGTGTCGATCACCTCGCGCCAGACCTCGTATCGCAGCGAGGCGATGGGCGCATTGGGCCCGGCGATGCCGGCGTTGTTGATGAGCACGTCGAGACGCTTGCGCCGCCGTACTGCGTTGGCGAGCTGCGCTACGGAGTCGGGGTCGCGAACATCGCAGGCCACGGCGGTGGAGTTCGGCAGGCGTGAGGCGATGCGCTCCAGCGCGCGCCGGTCGCGGGCGGTGAGGATAAGGTGGAAGCCGCGTTCGGAGAGCGCCTCGGCGATGGCCAGGCCAACGCCGCGTGAGGCTCCGGTGATGACAGCGAGCTTGGCGCGAGCGGGCATGTGGAGAGAGTAGCAGATGGAGTCAACTCCCCCACCCTAGCCGGAAGAAGGCTAGGATGGGGCACCCTCAACTCTTTCGATAATGCAGGCAGTAATCAGAAGCCGTTCGGGGTCTTCTGGCGCATCAGCGAGAGGAATTCGTTGCGCGTCTCCTGCTGGCGGAAGGCGCCGAGCATGGCCGAGGTGACCGCCGCCGAGTGCTGCTTCTCCACGCCGCGCATCATCATGCACAGGTGGCGCGCCTCGATGACCACGCCCACTCCCTGCGGCTGGATGATCTCCTGGATGGCGTCGGCCAACTGCTTCGTCAGCCGCTCCTGCACCTGCAGCCGGCGTGCGAAGACGTCCACCAGACGCGGCAGCTTGCTGAGGCCGATCACCTTGCCTTTGGGCAGGTAAGCGATGTGCACCTTGCCGTAGAACGGCAGCAGATGGTGCTCGCAGAGGCTGAACATCTCGATGTCCTTGACGATCACCATCTCGTCGTACTCCACCGAGAAGAGCGCTCCGTTGACGACCTCGGCGGGAGAAAGCGAGTAGCCGTGGGTGAGGAACTCGAGCGACTGGGTCATGCGGCGCGGCGTGTCCTGAAGGCCTTCGCGCGCGGAATCGTCGCCAAGGCGCGAGAGCATCTCGCGCACCAGCTCCTCCATGCTGGCTTGTGCCAGGTTTGCGGTTTCGGTTTGACGTAGCGGGCTCATAATTTGGTACCCCACATCTGCCGTAGGCAGCAGATGTGGGATTTTTGATCTTCTTCTCCTATCTTGCGGCTTAGCATTTTCAGCGCCTGGGCGGCTCGTCGCCCGCATACTCGAAGGAGTTCTTCGCGGTCTCTTCGATGCGTATACCTTCCAGATGAGCGGGCAGCGGCGCCCGGCTCAAAATCTGCTGGATGCGCATGGTGAGGTTCTCCGTGGTGGGAACCACGCCTCGAAATTCCTCCAGCTCGTTCAGGTTCCGGTGGTCGAAGCGGCCCAGCACCTCGTGTTCAACCATCGCATCCAGCTCGCCGAGATCGCAGAGCATTCCGGTCTGCGGCGCGACCCGGCCGCTGACCGTGACCTCCAGAAAATAGTTGTGCCCGTGCCCGTGAGGGTTGTTGCACTTGCCGTATACCTCGCGATTCAGCTCCTCGCTCAGCGCGGTGCTGTGCAGGCGGTGCGAGGCGGAGAAGAGATAGCGGCGCGTGAGATAGACCTTCATGCCTCCTCTTCTCCGTAGTAGTCCACGAACAGGTCCGGCTGCTCATAAAGCCGCACCCGATAAAGGCGCGCGGGATGCAGATGCGACTCCAGGCGCGACCAGATGGAGATTGCCAGGTTCTCCGTGGTGGGAACGCAGGAGGCAAACTCCGGGACCTCCTTGTTGATATGCCGATGGTCAAAGCCGTCGAGCACCTCGCGGTTGAGAATGTCCTTGAGCAGCTTCAGGTCGATCACGAAGCCGGTGACCTCATCCACCTCGCCCGCAACGGTGACTTCCAGCGTGTAGTTGTGCCCGTGGCCGTTGAGATTCGCGCACTTGCCGAAGACCCGCAGGTTCTCCTCCGGAGTCCACTCCGGGTTGTGATAGTAGTGCGAGGCGGAGAACTCGGCCTTGCGAGTCAGATAGATCATTCAGGGTGCTCCTGCTCTTTCCCCCGTTCTGCGAGGACAGGGAGATTCAGGCTGGGCTACTGCTTTTTCAGGGCTACTTAGAATTGGATGCGGCAGAGGGCCTCTGGGCACCGGGGTCCCCAGCAAGCCCGTCTCTGGCTTGTTGGGGTTGAACACCGGGGTCCCCGGCAAGCCCATCTTTCGCTTGTTGGGGTGGAACGCCGGGAAGGCTGTTGTTGGCTTCTTGCGCCGATGTCCCATAGGCCCGTCCGCGCCAGCTTACGCTTCCCTGCTCGTGTGCGTCGGCAGATCGCCGCAGCAGGGCGGCAAACCACGGCAACCCAAATAGCGAGAGCAGCGAAGGCCAATACGGAAAATGGGCGCGCGCCACGCGTGCGTAGAAGACCGCGAAGTTCGACAGCGCAAGGAGCCAGAGCAGCATCCCCAGCAGGTTCGCAGGCCAGTAGAGGGAGGAGCCAAACCGGACTTCGCGCGAAACAAGCGCCGTTGAGAATGCCGCGACTGCCAGCAGCAAGAGCAGCCACACAAATTCGCCGAGGCGCTTGCGGGCCAGCGGGCGGGCATCGGGAAAGAGCAGCGCGAGGTTCTTGGTCCAGCCTTCGCGAAGCTCGTTCCAGCTGCTGTACATGCGGGTGCGCACCGCTCCGCGCCCATAGCGGAAATGGATCCCGTAGCCTTGCGCTTTGTAGCGGCGGGCCAGCGCCACGTCCTCCAGCAGTTCGGTTGCGACTGGGGCAAAGCCTCCCACCTGCTGGTGCGCGGTGGCGCGCGCCAGCAGATACTGGCCGTTGGCGGCGGCGTCCGGCTGCGCCGGGTCGTTGATGCGGCGCGGGCTGAAGCGCACCGCCAGCTCGCCGAAGATCAGCGGCATGATCAGCCGCTGGCGAATGCCGGTAAGCACCTGCTCGGGGGAGTAGGAGAGCAAGTCCGCCTTGTGCTTTTTCGCCTCGGCCACGGCAGCGGCAAGCGAGCCCGGCAGATGTTCGGTATCGGCATCGGTAAACAGCAGCCACTCGCCGTGCGCAGCCGCCTCGGCTGCAACCAGTGCGTTGGTCTTGCCGGTCCATCCTTGCGGCAGCGGCTCGGGGGCATCGAGGACGCGAAAATCCACGAGCGACTCGTTCGCCTCGATAAAGGGACACTGGCCGGCGCGAATGAAGCTTGCGGCGATGTCGCGCGTGCGGTCCGTGGATGCGTCGTTGACTACAATCACCTCAAACGCGACGCCCTTCTGAACAACCAGCGAGCGCAGGCAACGCTCCAGGTTGGCCTCTTCGTTGCGCGCAGGGACAATGACGGTGACCAGCGGCGGCGCGGCAGGGATTGGATTCGCAGAGCCCATAATAAGTGTTTTGTCGCCCCGGCAAGCGAGCTGCGCGCTCGCGGGGGCACCGACCGGTTTATTATAAAGGACGTGAACTACTGGAAAAGAACTGCACTCTTTGGGCTGACCATCTCGCTGCTTCTTGCGCTAATCTTTGCGCTTGCCTCGTGCCGCACCTCGGAACCCGCGGCGATTGGCACAACTGCACCCGATTTCACCGTGAGCGATGGGCAAAAGACCGTGACCCTGAGCCAGTTTCGCGGTAAACCCGTACTACTGAATTTCTGGGCGACGTGGTGCCCTCCGTGCGTGGAGGAGGTACCCAGCCTGGTGGCCCTGCAACAGCAGGTGGGCGATAAGGTCACCATCGTTGCCGTCAGCATGGACCAGGACGAGGCGGCCTACAAGGCGTTCACTGCAAAACACATGCCCGGCATTGTGACGGTGCGCGATGCCGAGCATAAATCGAGCTCGAGCTATGGGACCTTCGCCTATCCGGAAAGCTTCCTCATCGGCAGAGACGGCAAGATCGAGCGCAAATTCATCGGCGCGGTGAACTGGACCTCGCCGGAGATGATCGACTTCTTCAAGAAGCTATAGTTTATAATTGAAGCAAGGCAGTCTCCCGCCCCGAGCCACGGGCGGGCAATGCTGCATCCCTCTCTCTCTTGCGAATGCAAGCGAAGCGCAAGAAGATCCCAACACCCAAATCAAAGGACTTTATGAATCATCGTCGACTGTATTGGATTTTCTTTACCTTTATTCTCGCGGCACTGCTTGCGGCAGGCGGCTGCAAACAGGGCGGCACTCCGCAGGCCGGCAATCAACAGACGAACGAGTATGGCCAGCCGACTGGTCCGGCCAGCAGCATGCCCGGAGTGCAGACGCAGCCGTCCGCGCAGCCTGGCTATCCCGAGAGCACAGGCGCAGAGCAGGCTCCAGGAGCACCGGGCGCAGCGCCGGGCGGCGGATACCAGGCGCAGCAGCCTCCTGCCGGCGCAGCTCCTGCACCTGCGGTGATGGAGCTTCCGGCCGGCACCCGCCTCGAGGTGAGGCTCAACAATGATTTGGGATCGAAGATCAGCCAGCCCGGCGAAAGCTTCAACGCGACCGTCACCCAGGACGTGGTGGTCGACGGCGCCAGGGTAATTCCCCGTGGTGCACGCGCTGAAGGCAAAGTGATCGATGCGAAGCCGCTGGGACACTTCAAGGGCGGAGCGCGGCTGGCGCTGCGCCTGCAAGAGGTGAATACCACCGCAGGCAGCTATCCAATCACCACCAGCACGGTTGAGCGCTTCTTGAAGGGCAAAGGCAAGCGAAGCGCCGGATTGATCGGCGGCGGCGCCGGCCTGGGCGCGCTGATCGGCGGCGTAACCGGCGGCGGCAAAGGCGCGGCGATCGGCGCGGGGGTTGGCGCAGGCGCAGGCACCGTGGGGGCTGCAGCGACCGGCAACAAGCAAATCGTTATGCCCGCGGGAACCGTGCTCACCTTCAAGCTGCAGCGCTCGGTGAGGCTCGGCGGGTAGGGCTGCTCAAGCAGAAAGAAGGTACGAGACAAAAGATACGAGACAAAGAACCCTCCGCGAGGTTTCAACGCGGAGGGTTTTCTGTTGGGATCACTCTGATGCTACTTCGGTCTCGAGTGCGATGATCTCTAGTGCGACGGTCTGGAGTGCGACGGTCTTGAGTGTGACCAGGCGAAGGGGTGCTCGAAGCTCAGGTAGCCGATGATTCCCTTCTCTCCCGTGCTGGGTCCCACGCCGACCGGAACCGCGATGCCAGGGACGATCTGCAGCCCGCTCTTGAAGTTATAGGCCCAACGGATGCCTGGGCTGAGCAAGATGCTATCGCTGCGCGTGGTCTTACCCGGCGCAACCACGCTTTCTCCCGAGGTCCACACCGTCTCCAGCATGCCGTTGAAGCGGTTGGAAAATTGCCAGATGAAGGACTGCCCCAGGTTCACGGCGACCACGCCCGCTCTTTCACCCGTGCTGTTCCTGGCATGTGGCACCCAGGTGGCGCCCGCGTTGAAGTGCGTTACCAGCTTCTTGCTAAGTACGAGACTGACTGGGATATTCGTCTGCAGACCGTTGCCGCCGAAGCCGCGCCCGACAGTCGAGTCTCCCGAGGCGACCAGCAGCGAGAGGCGCGGGGCCATCGCCAGCTTGGTTTCGCCCGAGCCGATGAGTTGATAGCGGTAGTTGATCAGCGTATCGCCATAGCCAAAGTCGCCGAAGTCACCGGCATGGGTGGCGGCCAGCGTAAAGCTGAACTGGTGCTTCTGGGTGCGGAGCGGCCATTCGTCGGTGAGGGTGTAGACCCAATCTTCGCTGTTGGCGAGGCGCTGGAAGAGGCTGATGTGCTGAATGACGCCGTCTTCCTGGTTGTAAGCCTCTTCGATGAGAAAGCTGTTGTCCTGGATGGGGCCGTTGGGAGTTTTGTCTTCGGGCTCGCTGGCCATCGGAGCCTGGTTCTCGGCTTGCGACGAGATGGAAGACTTCGCGATTTGTTCGGCCGCCGCGCCGGCCGCCATCGCAAAGGCGGCGAGTAGCACGAGGCAGACGAAACGAAGACGCATGATTCACCTCTCCCGAGTTCAGCAAAAAGTCATCTTCTGCACGGGGTCATCTTCTGCACGGGGCCCCCGGCAAGCCCGCTCCAGGCTTGCTGGGGTGGAAGCGCAGACTGCGATGATAACAGCAGTTCTGTACCCGCCGGGTCACGCGTCACTACAGCGTCATGGTCAGCCGCACTGCGGTGAGTAAGGCGTTCCGGCCATCTCCCGCGGGACTGTGCACCCACTGCAGGTCAGGCTGAACGAAGAAGTACTTGTTGGCCTGCCATTTGTAGAACAGCTCCACGATGCTCTCGCGCTCTCCGGTGGCAAGCTTGACTTGCGTTACGCCGAGCCCGGCCGAGTCCTGTTTCCGCCGCGAAATCAAGCCCGGATAGGCGATACCGGTGCCCCAGTATCCTGAAATCGCGTTGCGGTCCGCCGGAGCCCAACCCCATTGGAAGAAGACGCCCGGGGCGCGGTTCCCTTCGGACCGCTTCCCGAACGAGTAGTCCGCGGTGGCGTAGACGCCATAGTTTCGCACGGGGTCCGTCGCGGTAATGACGCCCTGGTTTGTCAGCCAGGCGCCCCGCCCCTGTTGCCATGTACCGACGCGAACAACGCTGCAGTGCGCAGCCTGATTGGAAAATGTCTTGAACTGCACTTCGGCGATTGTGAAGGCGCCTTTCAGCGAAGGAGAGGCCGCTTCGTCGACCGGATCCTGCGCGGAAACATAATTGCCCTTGTACACACCCACGCCCGCCGAGATCCGCTCTGTCGGCGTAAACCACACGCTGCCGCCAAAGGAAGGGTAGGGATAAGTTGGCAGCGGGACCGTGGGGATGTGGCCGTAGGAAGAATTCACAAATTCGGTGCCGTTCTCGGCAGTGTCGAACTCCGTGTCGGCGTACTGCCGGCCCACTTTGATGCTCAGACGGTCCTTGAGATAGGTGTCGCTGTAAAAGGCCTCAACCAGCTTGGTGAATGTTGGATTGTCAAGGCTGCTTGGCGCCTGGACTGCGCCGAGACCAAACATATTGATTCCACGGCCGTGGATGTCCTGGCCGCTTATGAAAACCTGGCCTCGCCCGATCTTCAACTTGGAGAGCTCCAGCGTCAGCGAGGTGCCAACGCCTCCCAGATACTGCGCGCGATGCTTCGCATCGGCTCCGCCGTATGCTCCGGTAAAGCCTTCGGCCGTATAGCTGGTGCTCACGGAAATGCCTCGTGACTCCCACCACTCACGGCTGAAGCGCTCTTGAGGTTTGGAAACCTCGTCGGCCGGCTCCAGATCGGACCTGGACGGAGTCTCCATCACAGCGTCCATCAAGACTGCTTCTTCGGCGCGCGCCGGTGCCGACTCCTCCGCCCAACCGCGGCCGTCGAAAGCGAAGAGCGTGATGCCAAGAAATACCGACCCAGCGAGTGACACAATCCAGCGGCTCATAAGTCCCTCGTGCAACTGCTTAAGAAAAAACGGGCTGCGGGCTAACTGCCTTTCCCCGGGGTCCCGCTGCGCGATGGTTGCCGTTATGAAAACGATATTCAATTTCACGCAGCCCTAACCTACCATTGAAAGGCCGAACGGCAATGCCTCCGCGGTCACCTATGGACGTGACGCGGCTCACATTTGCCCGTGACAACAAGTTGTGCTGCGAGACGGTCGCCGCCGAAATCCGGACTGAAGCGTCCAGCGCCTAGTTCTGGGCGCGAATCCGGCGTGGGCGGTCAGGAATAGGAGTGGTCTGCAAGGGTGTTGAATTTGTGCTGTCCCGGAGGGAGTGGGGCAGGACCTATTTTCGAGGGATTTCCACCGTGGCCTGCTCCACGCGGTAGCCGCGCGCCTGCAGTTGCTTGACGATCCCTTCGCGGCCGATCACGTGCGCCGCGCCCACCACCATGAAGCAGGCATCTGTGGAATGGAGGCACTTCTCCAGGCGGTCGGTCATGTGCGGGTTGCGGTCCTCGCGCAGGCGCCGCTCATAGCGCTTTTCCTCCTCGCCGCCGCCCATCTCCGAGCCGCTGAGCAACTCATCCATCTTGTCCGCCGCGCCCTGGCTCCAGTAGGAGGATAGCTTGGCCCAGCGCTCCTTGGAGTTCTCGGCCTGCGCAATGGCGGACGACAGCCACTGGTCGGCAATCGATTCGGGCATCTCCTCCAGCAGCTTGATCTGCCACTCGGCTTCTTCCAGTTGCTCGACGCGCCGGTTCCCTGCCCCGTCCAGGAAATGCATGTCGATCCCGTCCTTCGGATTCAGGCCGGCCTGGACCATGGACATGGTCTCGATCATGACTCCAAGCGCCCAGGGGCGGAGCTTGGAGAAGATCTCCGGCGGCAGGTGGTACGCGCTGAAATAGGCAATGAGCTTGGCGCGCGTCTCCGGTGAGACGTGCTGGAAGAGATCGTCTCCGGGCGGATACGCGGCGGCAAGCAGGAGCTGTTGCATCTGAGAGGGATCGACCTTGCGCATGTCCACCTCAACGATGAGCACGTTGGAGGACTTGAATGCGTCCTCGATGACCGCGGGAAACGGATACAAAGACTTGTCGCCGAGATGGATCGAGCCGAGCACATAGGCGGTATTGGTCTTGGAGGAGACCTTCCACATCAGCAGCGGCGACCCGGGTTTGTAGGTGCCGGACTGAGCAAGAGCAGAGACGGAAATGATGAGGCACAGAAAAAGAGGGATAACGCGCTGTAGGCGGTGACGACTCATGGGCAAATTGGCTCCGACTCGACAATCAGAGTTTATCAGCGGTACAAAACCAAAAACCCCGCCCTAACCAGAAGAAGGTTAGGACGGGGTTAACTCCAATTCCGCGTCTTCCGCACCCTCGCAGCTACAGCTTTGCATTCCGCAGCCTCAAGGCGTTGCTGATCACGGAGACCGAGCTGAGGCTCATGGCGGCGGCGGCAAAGATCGGATGCAGCAACCAGCCTGTGAAGGGATACAGAATTCCGGTCGCTAGCGGCACGCCGAGCGCGTTGTAGACGAACGCCAGGAACAGGTTCTGGCGGATGTTGCTCATGGTGGCCTGGCTGAGGCGGCGGGCGCGCAGAATGCCCCGGAGATCGCCGCGCAGCAGCGTGATGCCGGAGCTGTGCATCGCAATGTCGGTGCCGGTGCTCATGGCAATGCCGACTTGCGCCTGGGCAAGCGCCGGCGCGTCGTTGACCCCGTCTCCGGCCATCGCAACGGTCCTTCCCTGCAGCTGTAGCCGCTCGATGACCGAAGCCTTGCGCTCGGGCAGCACCTCGGCCTCGAAGTCCCTGATGCCGAGCTTGCGCGCCACGGCCTGCGCGGTAGCATGGCTATCTCCGGTGAGCATGATGACGTGCAGCCCCTCGCGCGTGAGGTCTTCCACCACCATGGCGCTGGTGGGCTTTACCGGATCGCTGATCCCAAAGAGCCCGATCAGTTCGCCGTCGGCCGCCAGATACAGCGCCGTCTGCCCCTCATTGCGCATCGCCTCGGCCTGCGAGTTCGCCTCATTTGGCACGGCAATGTTCAACTCCTGCATCAGCGCCGCATTACCTACCGCGACGTAGCGCGCATCGACATCGCCGAGGACGCCACGTCCGGGACGCGACTCGAAGCGCTCTACGCGATGCGGACGAAGCTGCGCGTGCTGGGCGGCCTGCACAATGGCCGCGCCCAGCGGATGTTCGCTGAGGGCCTCCAGGCTTGCAGCCCACTGCACCAGGTCCTCCTGACTGTGCCGGTGCAAGGGGAGGACGGTCTCCAGCACGGGCTTACCCATGGTGAGCGTGCCGGTCTTGTCCACCACCACGGTGTCGACGCGCTCCATCGCCTCGATTGCCTCGGCGTTCTTGATCAGCACGCCGGCGCGGGCGCCGCGACCCGTGCCAACCATCACCGCCATCGGCGTGGCAAGTCCCAGGGCGCAGGGGCAGGCGATGATGAGCACCGCAACCGCATTGACGAGCGCGCGCGGCAGCGCCGGCGATGGCGCAAAGATCATCCAGCCGATAAAGGTGAGCAGCGAGATGCTGACCACGGCGGGCACGAACACTGCGGAGACCCGATCGGCAAGGTGCTGGATGGGAGCGCGGCTGCGCTGGGCCTCTGAGACCAGGCGCACGATCTGCGCCAGCATGGTCTCGCTGCCCACGTGCTCGGCGCGCATCAGCACCGAGCCGTTGCCGTTTACGCTGGCGCCAACGACGGGGTCGCCGGGGTTCTTTTCGACCGGAAGCGACTCGCCGGTGATCATCGACTCATCGACAGCAGTGCGGCCTTCCAGGACCATTCCGTCCACTGGAACCTTTTCGCCGGGACGAACGCGCAGCAGGTTTCCAGCTTGGACCTGGCCGAGCGGCACATCGATCTCGCGACCGTCAGCTTCGACTCTGCGCGCCATCCTGGGCGAGAGGTCGAGCAGCGCGCGGATGGCGCTGGATGTCTGCCCGCGTGCGCGCAGCTCCATCACCTGGCCCGCAAGCACCAGGATGACGATTGCAGCAGCGGACTCAAAGTACACGGCAGGTTGTCCACCATGCCCGCGCAAGGATTCCGGAAAAATCGTCGGCCAATAGGTGGCGATCGCGCTGTACAGGTAGCTGACGCCGACTCCGAGGCCGATCAGCGTGAACATATTCGGACTACGGTGCTGGACGGACGCGATTGCGCGCCGGAAGAACGGCAAGCCTCCCCAGAGCACGACAGGCGTGGCCAGCAGGAACTCGACCCAGGCGGCAAAGTTCTCTGCGCCGGGCGCGGGATGCGCGGGCGCCGTGAACATGTGCCACATGGCATAGAGCAGCAGGGGCACGCCGAAGAAGGCGCTCACCCGCAGCCGCCGCGTCATATCGATCAGCTCGGGGCTCTGCTCGTGCGCGGTGGAGACCGTGCGCGGCTCCAGGGCCATGCCGCAGATGGGGCACGAGCCGGGATGGTCCTCGACAACCTGCGGGTGCATCGGGCAGACCCATTCCGTGCGCGTGGCCGGCTGTATGGTCTCGGGCTCAAGGGCCATGCCGCAAGAGGGACAGGCCTCCGGCTTGGTGGAGCGAACCTCGGGGCACATCGGGCAAACGTACGTCGTGCCTTGGGAGGCGGAGAAAGAAGTCTTAGGCACTGGAGGCGCGGGCTGGACTGCGGATGGCGTGACAGACGGCGAAGAAGGCGCGCCAGGCTTCCCTGTGGCCGCCGGGTTCGAGGCAGGCCGAAGCGGCTGCGTCAGTACCGGCGAGAGCGCCGAGGGCTTCGCCGCAATCGGCTGGATCTGAATGGGCTTGGCCTGAGTCGGCTCGAACAGACTCGGTTGAACCTGAGCCGGCGAGGAGGCAGGCATTCCCGCGGGCTTGTAGGAGGGCGAGAGAAATTGGGCGGGCGCCGAGCGGAATCGCTCATTGCACCGGGGACTGCAGAAGAAGTACTCCACGCCCTGATGTACACACGAGCCTCCACGGGCGGCGCTCGAATCCACCGTCATTCCGCAGACCGGATCTTTTACCTTCGTCTCCGTCAAGAATGCACTCCTTTTGCGCAACTGCTGGTGATGTCCCCATCAGAAAAAGCGAGCTGATGGGGCCCAGTTCGCGCTCCGCGATCATGTATGAAGGGAGAGCAAGGCCGCTCTCCACCTGGTTGATATACACCTGGCTGATATACTAGAACGGAACTCCGCCGCATGCGACCGCATGGTGGCTAGATGGTAAAGGGCTCGAATGACCAACGTCGAAATCAGCTACAAGTATGGGATGTCGCCGGACGAGGCAGTGATGCGGGGCATCGACAACATTCGCGAAGTCTACGGCATCCGGCGGTTGAACTTCGACGAGCAGGCGCGCAGCGTGAACGTGGAGTACGACGCCACGCGGCTGAATCCGGCGACCATCGCCAGCCTGCTGCGCCGCGCCGGGCTGGACGTGCAATATAACGGCCGGCAGTAGGCGTCTGCACGGAAGCTGTAAAGCTGGTGAAACTCTCCGCGCGTGCTTTGCAGTGCCCCCAAAACGGTGTGTTATATTGAGGAAAGCCGTACTCCTCTGAGCGTCAATAAGAATGCGCTGGGGGATCCCTACGGCTTGATGTGGAAGCGCCAAAGCTTCCGCGGGACGCGCCCTTAGCTCAGCTGGATAGAGCGACTGACTACGAATCAGTAGGCCGGGAGTTCGAATCTCTCAGGGCGCACCATTTTTTTCACACTTTCTTCTGTCCGCCTCCTCTAAAGTATTTTCATGCGAGTGCTCATCGCCACCTCGAATCAGGGCAAGCTGCGCGACTTTGCCGGAGCGGCTGCCGTCCATGGGATCGAAGTTGCTGGACTTTCCGGCTTTGCCAGCCTGCCCCCCGCGGTCGAGGACGGCGCCAACCTCGAGGAAAATGCGCGCAAGAAGGCCGAGCACTACAGCCGCTACGCTCCCGGCGAGCTGGTGCTGGCCGACGACTCCGGCCTGAGCGTCGATGCGCTGAACGGAGCGCCGGGCGTGCACTCTGCGCGTTATGCGATGTTCGAGGGAGTCAACTCCGATCAAGCAAACGTCGATCAGGCCGGCGTTGATCAGGCCGACGTTGATCAGGCAAACAATGCCAAGCTGCTGCGCGAACTGGAGGAGATTGCCGACCGCGAGCGCGGGGCGAGATTCGTCTGCGTGATCTCGGCGGCGCGGGACGGGCAGGAAGTCGCGCACTTTCACGGTGAGGCGCGCGGGACCATTCTGCGCCAACTGCGTGGAGAGTTGGGCTTCGGCTACGATCCGCTCTTCTACATGCGCGAGCTGGGCAAGAGCTTTGCCGAGCTGACGCCAGAGGAGAAGGCGCTGGTCAGCCATCGTGGCGCGGCGTTGCGCAAGTTTCTGGAGTGGGCGCGGGTTCGAATGCGCTGAATTCGGGGCTGAACGAAAGTCAACTACCCCGCCCTAACCAACAAAAGGTTAGGACGGGGCACCCTTAAGTTTTTCTCAACGTGCAGTCTTTGCGACACACACTCAAGCTTCCTTTGTTTGAGTGGGGTTGTTGCTTCGCCGCTCCGCTTCCCTTCTCTCCTGTTCGAGTTCGCGGGCAAACTTCTTCTCGGCGTCGATCATCAGAAACTTTCCCCGGCTGCGGGCCAGCACCACGCCTTCGCTATTGCGGATTTCCGCGCGATTGTAGCTCGCGCGGCCTCGCAAGCTGCCAATGCGGCCTTCGACGACGAGAGGCTTGCCCAGCGGCACCGGACGAAGGTACTCCACCTCGATGCGGCTGGTCAGCGCGATCCGGCGTTGCAGCTTGTTGGCCTTGCTCATGGCTTCATCCAGAATCGTCGCGATAATGCCTCCGTGAGCGTGGCCGGGAGGCCCTCCGAACTCTGGGCTGAGTTCGAATTCCGCCATGTAGCTGTCGCTGCCGGGGCCGACCTCAAACTTCAGCTGCAATCCGGCGGGATTGGCCGGACCGCATCCGAAGCAGTAATCGCGCTTCCAGCCGCCCTGCGGGATCTCAGGTGCGGGCGTCGACCTGGGCGGCTTCTCCGGTTTGTTGTCAGGCTGCTTCTCTGGATAAACGGCGTTCGGCTCCGGCATGAGAGAGCTTTGCTCCTTTGACTTCGATTCCCCGTCGGGTGCGTGCGATTCACCCTGCGGATCTGCGATTCAGTCCCACATCTGCGAACTGCGGCAGGAGTGTGGGAAGCACGGTCGTATCCCAAAGTAGCGGCGCCGGGGAATACGGTATTTTTACAAGTCGGCGGAAGGCCACCGGGGCATCTTAAGGGTGAGGAAGGCAACCATGCTCTCGCGTACCACCAACAGGCCGGTTCCGGGTGGCGGCAATCGCTCCCCCCTTCCGCCCCGGCAGTTTGGTGGGGGTGGAGGAGGCGGCGGCCGGGGAGATGGCGACGGCGCGTCCAGCTTCCAGCAGCAACTGCAGCGCTACAGGCTGGGGCTCGTGCTGGCGGCGGCCTCCATCGTCATGCTTTTCCTGTCGTTTACCACCTTGTTTGTGGCGCGACGCCAGGCGGGCCACTTCGACTCCACCACTGGGGCAATCCAGAGCGACTGGATTGGCGTGCCGCTGCCCATCAAGATCCTGCTGATCAACACTGTCGTGCTGATTGTGAGCAGCTTGCTGCTGGAGACGGCCCGGCGCGCCGCCCGCATGGAAGCCATTCTGGTTCCCATGGGCCGAATCCCGGGAGTGCTCCCCGTCCGGCAGGTCTCGATGTGGTGGGTCTGGGCTGCGTTCCTCTCGGGCTCAGGATTCCTCGTCGGACAGTACTGCGCCTGGCACCGGCTGCATCTGAGCGGCCTGGGCGTGGCCAGCGGTCCGGCCAGCACCTTCTTCTATCTGCTCACGGGAGTGCACGCGCTGCATCTCGCAGCCGGGCTGGTGATCCTGCTCTATGCAGCATTTGCGCCCGGGCCGAGACGTTCGCTGGAGCGGCGCTGCATCACCTTGGACGTGACCGCCTGGTACTGGCACTTCATGACCGTGATGTGGGTCTACGTGTTGCTGGTCGTGAAGTTGATGAACTGAGCGTTAGATCATCCGAGTAAAGCGGCAGCGCACCCCGCCTCGAGCACCCCAGCAAAGCGGCTATAATAGAAAGATTCGCAAGCCGCCGGATTGGCGCCTGTAGGGCTCGCCGAAACGCCGGGCGGCCGCTATTGCCATGTCCACCGATGCCATCGTAGTTCGCGGCGCGCGCGTTCATAACCTGAAGAACATCGACTTTGAGGTCCCGCACAACTGCCTCACGGTTGTGACGGGAGTCTCCGGCAGCGGGAAGTCCTCGCTCGCCTTCGACACCATCTACGCCGAAGGCCAGCGCCGGTATGTCGAGTCGCTCTCGGCCTACGCCCGGCAGTTCCTGGAACGCATCGAGAAGCCTGACGCGGACGTCATCGACGGCATCGCCCCGGCGGTGGCCATCCGCCAGAAGAACCAGACGCGCAATCCGCGCTCCACCGTGGCCACAGCCACGGAGATCTACGACTACCTGCGCCTGCTCTACGCCCGCGTCGGCCGCACCTACTGCTCACAGTGTGGAGACGAGGTGCGCAATGACACGGTGGACGAGGTCGCGGAGCGCATTCTGGCCCTGGGCCAGGCGTCAATGGGTGAAGCCACTCGCCTGCAGGCGATGTTTCCGCTCCTGCACGTTGAGCCGCAGCCAGGCGAGCCGCAGCGGGGTCCCCAGCAAGCCCGTCGTCGGCTTGCTGGGGTGGAGCCCAGCCCCGAAACCGAAGAGAAGCCGCGCGGCCGCCGCAAGAAGCAGCCCGAGACTGTCGATTCCGGCTTTGCCCTCCGCGAGCGGCTCTTCGAGCTGCGCAAGCGCGGCTTCAACCGCCTGCTGCAGGACGGGGAGCTCTTCGAGTTCTCCACGCCGGAGTCGCTGCTCGGGATTGACTTCAGCCGGCCGGTCTTCATCCTGCTCGACCGCATCGTCGCCGACGCCGAGTCGCGTTCGCGCATTGTGGACGCGATTGAGAGCGGATATCGCGAATCCGGGGAAGTGCTCTTTGAAACCGCGCCATCGGAGGGTGAGCCTGTTCGGTTGCGGTTCTCGCAGCGATTCGAGTGCAAGCGCTGCCATCTCAGGTTCGACCAACCCGAGCCCCGCCTGTTCTCCTTCAACAATCCGTATGGCGCCTGTCCGCGGTGCCAGGGCTTCGGCAACACCATTGACTTCGATATGGCGCTGGTGATTCCCGATGGCTCGCGAACGCTGGCCGAAGGCGCCGTGGAACCCTGGACCAAGCCGAAGTACCGTCCCTTTGGCGCCGAGATGCGGCGCGCGGCCCGCCTGGAAGGGGTCCCGCTTGATGTGCCCTGGTGCAATCTCACTGCTGACCAGCAGCGCTTCATTCTTGAGGGCGATGATGGATGGGGCGGCGTGCGCGGCTTCTTCGAGTACCTGGAGCGCAAGAAATACAAGCTGCACGTGCGCGTTTTCCTGAGCCGGTACCGCGGGTACTCACTCTGCGGCGCATGCAATGGTGCTCGGCTGCGTCCCGAGGCCCGGCAGATCAAGATCGCCGGCCTGGATATCTGCCAGCTCTGTCGTAAGACCGTGGAGCAGGCAGCGCAATTCTTTCGCACGCTCGTCCTCACCGAGCAGGAGACCGGAATTGCCGGAAAGCTGCTGGAGGAGATTGGTGACCGGCTGCGCTTCTTGAACGATGTGGGACTTGAGTATCTGACGCTGGACCGCCTTGCCTCGAGCTTGAGCGGCGGCGAGGCGCAACGAATTCAGCTCGCGACATCGCTTGGCTCACGGCTGGTCGGGACCCTTTACGTGCTGGACGAGCCTTCCATCGGCCTGCACAGCCGTGACACCGCGCGCCTGATCAACATCCTCAAATGCCTGCGCGACGCGGGCAATACGATCCTGGTCGTGGAGCATGATCCTGAGGTGATGGCCGCAGCCGACGAAATCCTCGACCTCGGTCCCGGCGCCGGAGAGCACGGCGGCAAGCTGGTGGCCAGCGGCAGCTATGAGCAGGTCCGCGCGAACCATCAGTCGCTCACGGGACGCTATCTCAGCGGAGATCTGCGCATTCAGCTTCCACCGCAGCGGCGCGCGCCGGGCAAGCAGCTCCTGCAACTGCGTGGCGCCCGCGGGCACAATCTGAAGAACATCGAGGTCACGTTCCCGCTGGGATTGCTGGTCGCCGTCACCGGCGTCTCGGGTTCGGGCAAGAGCACGCTGATCCACGATGTGCTCTATCAGCAGTTGATGGCCTCCAAGCATCAGCCCACCGGGGAACTGTCCGAGGGCTGCGTGAGCGAGCTGGAGGGCGACCAGTGGCTCGATGCAGTGGAACTCGTGGATCAATCGCCCATTGGGCGCACACCGCGCTCCAATCCCGTCACCTACATCCGGGCCTTCGATCCGATCCGCGAGCTGTTCGCTGCTCTGCCCGAGTCGAAGAAGCACGGCTACAGCGCGGGGCACTTCTCATTCAATATCCCGGGCGGCCGGTGCGACACCTGCTGCGGCGACGGAACTGTGACCGTGGAGATGCAGTTTCTGGCCGACGTGGAGCTGATCTGCGAGGACTGCAAGGGCACGCGCTATAAGCCGGAGATTTTGGCCGTGCGCTACCACGGAAAGAACATCCACGACGTGCTGAATCTCACCGTGAAAGAGGCGCTTGGATTTTTCAGCGGCGTGCCCAAGCTGGTGGACAAGCTGCGCGTGCTCGAGGAGGTGGGCCTCGGCTACCTGCGGCTGGGCCAATCGGCAACCACGTTGAGCGGCGGCGAGGCGCAACGCATGAAGCTGGCCGCGCATCTACAGCCGCAAGCTCGCGACACCCTGCGCAAGCCCGACGGCAGCACCATCAAGCGCAGGTCGCACACGCTCTACATCTTTGACGAGCCGACCACGGGACTGCACTTTGACGACGTAAGCAAGCTGCTGGCAGCCTTCAAGAAGCTGATCGATGCGGGCGGCTCCATCGTGGTGATCGAGCACAACCTGGACGTGATCAAGGTTGCCGACTGGGTCATCGACCTTGGTCCCGAGGGCGGCGAGCGCGGCGGTGAAGTGGTGGCCGAGGGCACGCCGGAGGAGATCGCCGCAAACCTGCGCTCCCATACCGGCCAGTGGCTGCGCAGGGTGCTGCCGGCGCCGGCCGTTGCATTGTGAGCGCACTTTGGCTGAAAAAGGTAAGACGATGAAAAACCTCGGCACATGTTTCTTGCTGCTATTGCTGGCCGGGGGTTTTCCAGCACGTAGCGTGGCGCAGCAGGACTCGGCAGATGCAGCTCGGCGCAAAGCCGAGCAGGCCGGCGCGGAGTTGCAGCTGAAAGCGGACCAGGCAAGCGGCGCCTCATGCGCCAAATTGAGTTTGCGGGCCGCGCGGCATGCGATGGACGACGCGGACCGTCTCTTTCTCAGCGGCAACATGCAGGCCGCGCACGACGCTGTCGGCGTTTCCGTGCGCTATGCCCGGCGGGCAGTTGAGTGTACGCTTGAGTCGCGCAAGTACCAGAAGCGCGCCGAGATCGAACTGCGCGGCCTGATCCGGCGGATGAACGAACTGGTGCGCACACTGGACTCAGAGGAGCGGCCGCAGTTGACGCACGCGATCGCCGAGTTGGAGCAGGAGCGCGACCGGCTGCTGCAGGCGATCTTTGGCGCGCAGGCTGCACGCCCAAGGGAACAGGAGCGATGAAGAGATTCATCTGCGCTTTACTGCTGGTCGTTTGTGCCTGTGCCTCAGCACAGCTACACCACGATCCGCTGACCAGCATCGAAGTCGACCAGATGCGGGACACCGCGCAGGACCCGGAGCGCCGCATCGATCTGCTGCTTGGCTTCGCCCGCACGCGACTGCTGGGCGTCGCGGGACTGCACATTGACACAAAATCCGGCCGGCCCGGCTTGGCCAAGGCCGAAGAACTGCTCGGCGACTTTGCCCTGATCATCGATGAATTGGACGACAATCTCGATATGTACGACACGCGCGGGGAGGACCTCCGCACATCGCTGCGCCATGTGCTGGATGCAGAGTCGGGCTTGCAGCAGCAGTTGAAGGGACTCGCTGACCAACTCGCGCAGGTGCAGGCGCAGGGATCCCAGGGATCCACTGCGGTGGGCCTGACGGCGGCCCTGGCAGACGCCACGGACTCACTACAAAGCAGCAACGAGAGTGCCGGCTCCATGCTCGCCGCCCAGGAGCGCAAGAGAGGCGAAGCGGGAAGCGAGAAGAAGTCTGGCCCACCCCAGTAGCCCGGTACATTGGCTTATCTCGATGTACCAAGCCAGGGGCAATGGGCCCCATATCTCCCAGGTTCGGGAGATATGGGAGGTAAGACCGCTCGGCGGCAAGGTAAGCGGAAACCCTGGGCCGGGCCGGCATTGACGTGGGTCCCCCGACAAGTCCTGCATTCGGCTTGTCGGGGTGGGATCCATGTACGAGCACGCTATCAAGAGTTCAGCTCAAACCTCTGATCGTGCTACGCGGTTTTGATCCGCTGCTCGCGATCGCGCTGCTCGCGCTGCTGGCGCTCGGCCGTCTCCACTGTCTCGCGGGCCACGCGCGCCCCGCGCTCGCCTTGCTGCTTGGCGCTTTCGGCCATCTCGCCGCTCTGTTGTCCGATCGCATCCAGCGTCTTTCTCTGGAATTGAATGAACTGGTCCATGGTCTGCTCGGCCAGGTCGCAGAATGGCTCAACACCCGGAATGCTCCCGAACATCTGCCTCCACAGGTTTGCCGCGTCGGCATTTTGCTGATAGGCGATGTCCAGGAATTGCTTTTGCGTCTCGAGGGTGCGCTCCACTCCCCTCGTGAAGAGGTCGATGGTGTGCCGGTAAACCCCGGTCGTCTCCTGGATCGATTTTTCTACATCGCGAGTGCGGCCTTCATATCTCGGTTCAGGCATAGTCTTCTCCATGCAAGGTGAAATGTTGGTTAAGGCTTTCGCCGTGGTTGGGTGGGACTTTCAGTTGTGTGTGACGAAGCAATCAGATGGCGGCGTGTGGGAAGACGATGCCTTGCGATCTCTCAATTCACTTGCAATTTATTTTGTAGTCCGCGCAGGGCCACGCAAGCACTGTTGAACTAGGCCCTCTCACTTGGCTCCGGTGCACTCAGGCATGGGCATTCGCTTGCACGTTGTACATTGACATATGTACATGCACCATATCTTCAGCTTGCAGGTACGCACATTCGCAGCTTTTGATAAGCTGGAAACACCTTGACCAGAACCTGGCTTCCACTGTTGCAGGAGACGTACCGCGAGCTGCGGCCGCGCGCGCCTTTTCCCGAATTCGAACTTCAGTTCTATCCATTCGTGAACATCAACAACACAATTCGCCTTGCCGAGGGCCGGATCAGGCTGCGCCTCTCCGATCTGCTGGAGGGCGCACCGGAGCCCGTGCTGAAGGCCATCATTCACATTCTTTTCGCGAAGATCTACCGCCGCCCGATCGATGCCGGACACAGCTCGCGCTACCGCCGCTACATCGCCTCGCGCGAGATGATGCAGAAGGCGCAGCAGCTGCGGCAGCTGCGCGGACGCAAGCGCCTGGAGTCGGCGCAGGGCCGCTACTATGATCTGGAGGAAGTCTTCGACACGCTGAACGCGCGCTTCTTCTATGGCCTGCTGGGAAGACCACAGATGAGCTGGAGCGCCGACCGTGCGCGCCATCTGCTTGGCCACTACGATCCGGCGCACAATGCCATCATCATCAGCAAGGTCTTCGACCAGCCGCACGTGCCGCGCCTAGCCATGGACTACATCATGTACCACGAGATGCTGCACCTGAAACATCCGGTGAAGGTGAACGGCAGCCGCCGCTGCGTTCACGGCAAGGAGTTCCGCGAAGACGAAAAAGCCTTCCCGGAACTGGAAACGGCAAGACTATTTCTGAAAACGTTGTAGGTGTCCTTCGCGAACTTGAGTCAGTCTAACTTGGCTCGTGTCCCGGCTCTTCTTCGCCGCCCAGGCCCTCCAGCCAGCGCCGCAGGTCGTCTCCCGTGATGCGCGTGGTGGAGCTGGCTGTCAGGCGCGAGCTCTTGAGCACCTCTTCATCCACAAAGATCGGGCAGTCGGTCCGCATGGCCAGTGCGATCGCGTCGGAGGGGCGCGAGTCCAGGATGATCGGCTCACCGTTGCGAGTGGCCCAGATCGCGGCGAAGAACGTGTCGTTGCGCAGCTCGGTCACCACCACTCGCTCCACGGTCGCGCCCAACCCGAGGATTACGTTCTTCAGCAGGTCATGTGTCATGGGTCGCGGCGGCGAGACCTTTTCAATCTCCAGCGCGATCGCATTGGCCTCGAAGACGCCCACCCAGATCGGCAGCACTGACTCGCCGTTCACATCCTTCAGGACCACGATGGGCATGTTGGTGTTTGGGTCCAACAGCAGTCCCCGAATTCGCATTTCCACTTCCATGGTTCCTCCGAACGCCCGAACAGCGGGTCACACTACGCCGGCTGCAATTTCGCTCCGTGACCGAGTTGAGTCCGCCAGCTCGCCGGCCAGGCTGTTGGGGTACGCATGCGTCACGCGCACCTGTACGTAAGCGCCCACCTCCGGCGCGCTCACTCCCTCATGCACGGTGAAATTCAGCGTCTTGTTCTGCGAGGTCCGCCCCGTGATCTGGCCGCGCGCCGGTTGGAAGCCCTCCACCATCACCTCGATCAGCTCGCCGATGTGGCGTGAGTAGTTGGCGCGCTGGATCTCGCGCTGCCGCTCGTTCAGCGTAGCCAGCCGGGCTGACTTCTCCTCCTCCGGAATCGCGTTCTGCATTGCGATGGCCGGAGTGTTGGGTCGCGGCGAGTACTTGAAACTGAAGATGCCGTCGTACTGCACCTCGTCGAGCAGCGCGAGGGTCTCGGCGAACTCCGACTCGGTCTCGCCCGGGAAGCCGACGATGATGTCCGTCGTCATCGAGATCGTCCGGTTCCTCGCCGCGCGGACCCAGGCAATGCGCTCCAGGTACATCTCGCGCGTGTATTCGCGGGCCATGGCGGAGAGCACGCGCGAGGAGCCGCTCTGCACCGGAAGATGCACGTGGTTGCAGAGCGTGGGCACCGCGTCGATGGCCTCCACAATGTCGCGGCTGAAGTGGCGCGGGTGCGAGGTGGTGAAGCGTACGCGCCGGATGCCGGGCACCTCGCCCACCGCGGCCAGCAGCTCGGCAAAGCTGCGGCGGCCAAGCGGATCGCGGTAGGAGTTCACGTTTTGCCCGAGCAGCTGGATCTCCGTCAGGCCGCTGTCCACGATGCGCCGCGCCTCTTCCAGCACCGAGACCGAGGTGCGGCTGCGCTCGCGTCCACGGGTATAGGGCACCACGCAATAGGCGCAGAACTTGTCGCAGCCCTCGATGATCGTGATGTAGCCGCGATGCGGGTTGGTGCGCGCCGTGAACTCGGTCTCGAAGGTCTCTTCCGTGTTGCGGTCGTCGAGCCCCGTGGCGCGCTCGCCGTGCTCGAGCTGTACCAGCATCTGCGGCAGGTTGCGATAACTCGCCGATCCGGCCACCAGCGAGACGTGCGGCGCGCGCTCAAAGATGCGCTCGCCCTCCTGCTGCGCCACGCAGCCGATGACGGCAAACTTTTTGCCTTGCTTCTGCAGGCGCTTGAAATCTGCCAGCCGGTGGAAGACCTTCTGTTCGGCTTTATCGCGAATGGAGCAGGTGTTGTAGAAGATGAGGTCGGCCTCCTCGGCGGACCGCACCTGCCGGTAGCCCTGCGAGACCAGCGATCCGGCAACCTTCTCCGAATCGTGAAAGTTCATCTGGCAGCCGAAGGTCTCGATGAAGAATGTCTTTTGCCGCTCCAAACTCACCCCACAAATGCTAACTGCGCTCGCCGAGTACCGGCGCTTGCCGGGCCCCGCAATCACGAAGCTCCGGCTGCCCTTCATTTCCCGCCATTATCGCAGATTCGATGGAAGCGGCGCCGGATGCTGAGAATCCCGGCGTTCTGCACGAACCGTTCTGATCTGGAGCTCCGCGCTAAATTGACGAAAGCGCACCAAGCACTTATGATCGACCGTGATACCTTCCTGGCAGGCCGCGCACTGCCCCCTCGTTCAATGGTAGGACAGCTGACTCTGGATCAGCATATCGGGGTTCGAATCCCTGGGGGGCAGCCAAAGACTTACTTCTCCGGATTTCCTGAAAACCCCCGAGGCCGACCGGTAACGAGAACCGGTAAGATCGTTGTTCGCGAACAACCGAGCTACCGCGGTGACATTCATAGTCTGAGCAAGCTCGAAGCAAACAGGTAAGAGATACGTGGACGAAGATCTCGAACAACTCACCAGAGACGAACTGCTCACTGAGGTGAAGAAGCTGCGTGCTGGAATCCGCCAGCATCGAGACAGTACGAGGCAGGAACTATGTTGGCACCATCCCCAATTGTGGGGTCTTCTTCCGGAGAAGGTCGATCCGGATTTGGCCGTACCGGCCTGGCCGCAGTTCTTGCGTGGTTGTGTGCAGTATCGGGAGTCGCTCGACGTCCAGGTGCCGAATGCGCCACGAACTTCCGACGAATATCTGGACCGATTAAGACCTCGAAATACTTAACTTCTCCGCTCCCGCTCAAAGGTCGGCAATTCTCCCGTGGGGTTGTCTGTGGATCAGCCCCTGGGGGCAGCCATTCTATTCAAACACTCCCTCCACCCCGGATTTTCTGGGGAAGCATACCATCCCCCATGCGGGTGCGCCGGTCCGAAGCAACCAGCCTTTCAGGCGCCACATCCATTCTGCGCGGTACGAGCCTCCTGAGAAGTAGAGGCTCATGTTCCGAGGTCCGATGAACGATCAAGCAGTGGAAGTTGTCGTCATCACCGGTGCGACTGCTGGGGTAGGGCGGGCCACTGTGCGTGAGTTCGCCAGGCGCGGGGCTTGCATTGGTCTGTTGGCGCGCGACCCGGACCGGCTCGAGATTACGCGCAAAGAAGTTGAGGCATTGGGCGGGCGGGCCATCGGGATTCCGACCGATGTGGCGCATGCCGACGAGGTCGAAGCCGCTGCCTCCCGCATAGAGGAGTCATTTGGACCCATCGACCTCTGGATCAACAATGCGATGGTGACCGTGTTCTCGCCTATCAAGGAACTCGAGCCGGAAGAGATTCGGCGCGTTACCGAGGTCACATATTTGGGCACCGTGCACGGGACGTTGAGCGCCCTACGTCGAATGCTTCCGCGGAACCAGGGCACGATTGTGCAGGTTGGCTCTGCTCTGGCATATCGAAGCATACCGCTACAGTCCGCCTATTGCGCCGCCAAGCATGCCGTGCTGGGCTTTACCGAGTCGCTCCGCACTGAGCTGTTTCACGACAGGAGCAAAGTTCACGTCACCATGGTGCAATTGCCGGCCTTGAACACGCCCCAGTTCGAGTGGGTCAAGAGCCGGCTGCCCCACAAAGCTCAACCGGTGCCGCCAATCTTTCAGCCGGAGGTCGCCGCGCGGGCAATCTACTGGGCTGCTCACCAAAGAAGGCGCGAAGTATATGTCGGGGGCTCCACCGAAAAAGCGATTGTTGGCGAGAAGATCGCACCCGGTCTGCTCGATCGTTATCTAGCAAAAACCGGCTTCCAATCGCAGCAGACTGGTGAAGAAGAAACTCCGGATCGCCCTGACAATCTCTGGACACCGGTGGGCGGAGAATATGCGGCCCATGGCTCGTTCGACAGCCGTGCTCGCAAGCGCAGTTGGCAGCTGTGGGCCACAATGCATCGCCGGTCGATTGCCGGTCTACTCGGAGCTCTCGTCGGGCTCGTGTGGTTTTACCCGCAACGAAAGATGCGGAGAGCAGGAGCACTGAAGCTTTCCGGCAGATCGCGCAAGACGTTCCGGCGGGCCGCTTAATGGATCTTTCGCTGCAGTAACGAAGATGTTTGACTTCGATCCAAGTTTCCTCGTTCGTATCCACCCTCGTAGGGGAAAGTTTCACATCAGCCAGAATCGGACGGTCTTCCAGGTCAACGCCGACGGAATTGTCGCCCCTGGTTCAGACGATGGATTGTTCGTCAGCGGAACGCGCCTGCTGTCGGCCTATCGATATCTCATCGACGGCAAGCCACCTCAGAGCAACGCGCTCGAAAATGTTCGACAACACTCCTGGTTGGGCTACTACATCGCCGTTCCGCCGAATTCCGGGAAAGGCGAGGAGGACCAGGGGAGCGGACATGTCAAAGAAGCATCGCAGCAGACTCTCGAACTGAGGATCTCGCGTTACCTTGAAGACAGTGTTCACGAAGACGTTGATCTCACGAATTTCACCAAGAAGGCGACCGAATTTCGTTTCGAGTTAGAACTGGATAGCGATTTCGCAGACCAGGACGAGCTGCAAGAAGGAAAACGCGAGCAGCAGGGAAAGTTGCAGCGCGTTTGGCGGCAGGACGCGAATGGCCGCTGGGAGCTCAATTTTGATTACCGGGTGCAACACGCATATCAGCATCAGGGCGGCCGGGGCGTCGCTTCCCTTCACCGCGGTCTCCGAGTGCTAGTCGCACGGGCTGATTCGACTCCTACGTATGACCAGAACCGAATCGCGTTCGCGGTGAAACTTGCGCCTCGGCAACAGTGGCACGCCTGCATCCACTTGATTCCGCGCGTGGAGGACCACGAAGCTTCGCCGGTGGCGCGCTGTGTCTCGTTTTTGGACGAGGCCTCCCGATACGATCGCCTGCGGGAATCCTTCCTTAGCGCCGCCACAAGGTTTGGAGCGCCTACCGGCGGAAGGCTCACACCCGTTGTGGTTTCGCTTCTCGAGCGGGCAAAACAAGACCTTGTATCCCTAAGACTTTTTGATCTCGACCACCGGGACCACGCATGGGTGATGGCCGCTGGTCTGCCGATCTATGTCGCCCTCTTCGGTCGCGACACGCTGACTGCAGCGTGGGAAGCTGCCTTGCTTGGCCCTGAGATGATGCGCGGCACGCTTGCCGAACTGCCGCGCTGGCAAGGAACCGAGGTCAACGATTGGCGCGACGAGCAGCCTGGACGCATGCTGCATGAAGCACATGATAATCCGCTGGCGGTCCTGCAATTCAACCCTCACGCACGTTACTACGGTTCGATCACTACGTCAGCCTTTTACCCAGTCGTAGTCTCGGAGCTGTGGCACTGGACAGGGAAAAAGGACTCCATTTACCCGCGGCTCTATCCCGCCATGCGCGCCATCGATTGGTTGGATCGGTACACGCATTTGCGCGACGACGGATTCTATTACTACCAATCGCACTCTCAGCAGGGCGGGAGACACCAGGGCTGGAAGGACTCCAGCGACGCAATCGTCGATGCAAACGGAGCACAAGTCGACCCGCCAATCGCGACCTGTGAGGAACAGGGCTTCGTCTATGCATCGAAGCTGCAATTTGCCGAGGTTCTCTGGTGGATGGACAAAAAAGAAGAGGCGCGGCGTTTATACCGGCAAGCGCAAGAGTTGAAGAAGCGCTTCAACGAAGCCTTCTGGATGGAACAAGAAAATCAATTCGCGCTTGGGCTGGATTCAAAAGGCCGGCAGATCCGGGCTGTCACCTCCAATCCGGGCCATTGTCTCGCAACTGGAATTGCCGACGGGTCCCTGGTCGAGAGAGCGGCCGATAGGCTCCTTGCCGATGACATGTTCAGCGGCTGGGGTGTTCGTACGCTCTCATCCGACAATCCGGCTTACAACCCCTACAGCTATCACCGGGGATCGATCTGGCCGGTCGAGCACGGAGCGTTTGCTATCGGCTTCATGCGCTATGGGCTGTGGGGACATCTCGAGCGCATGTGCAGGGCCCTTTTTGAGGCTTCCGCGATCTTCGATTATTACCGACTGCCCGAGGTCTTCAGTGGACATCCGCGAGACGCTCAGCATCCTTTTCCCGCGCTCTATCCCAAAACCAATTGGCCGCAGGCATGGTCGGCCTCGGCAATGTTCTCGCTGCTTCAGGCCATGCTCGGTCTGTATCCGTACGCTCCGCTGAATATCCTCGTCGTTGATCCCCACCTCCCGGAATGGCTTCTGGAAATCACGCTCGAGGACCTCAGAGTTGGAGATTCCAAGATCAGCATCCGCTTTTACCAGAAAGAGAACGGCTTGAGCGATTACCAGATCGTGAACCAGCACGGGCCTCTGCATGTGTTGCGCCAGCCAAGCCCCTGGTCATTGACGGCTGGCTTCGGCGAACGGCTGAAAGATCTTGTCCTCAGCTTCGCGCCGATGCGGCACGGCAAGCGTGCTTCGTAAAGAGGCCAGCGCCTTCGGCTTGCCGGGGCCGAAGATCGGCTGAAAAGTTCACTCGCGAGCGCTTGCCCTCGCGGCTTGACGCGAAAACAGAGCTGTGCAAGAATCGCCGTTTCAAAAGAGAGAACCCACAGGAGACCCGACAACATGTCACTACGGATCAACGACACGGCCCCAAACTTCACCGCCGAAACCACGCACGGCACGATCGACTTTCACCAATGGGTCGGCGACGGCTGGGCAATCTTGTTCTCCCATCCCAAGGACTTTACCCCGGTGTGCACCACCGAGCTGGGCTATATGGCCGGGCTCCAGCCGGAATTTGACAAGCGCAACTGCAAGATCATCGGGCTCAGCGTGGACCCGGCAAGTAGCCACAGCAAGTGGGCGTCCGACATTGAAGAGACGCAAGGCCACAAGGTGAACTATCCGATGATCGGCGACCCCGAATTGAAGGTCGCCAAGCTCTACAACATGCTGCCGGCCGAGGCCGGCGAATCCTGCGCGGGCCGCACTGCGGCGGACAATGCCACCGTGCGCACGGTGTTTGTCATCGGGCCGGACAAGAAGATCAAGCTGATGCTCGTCTACCCCATGAGCACCGGCCGCAACTTCGATGAGGTCTTGCGGGTCCTCGATTCGATCCAGCTCACGGCGAAGCACAAGGTCGCCACACCGGTGAACTGGAAGCAGGGCGATGACGTGATCATCCTGCCCACGGTCACGGACGAAGAAGCGAATCAAAGGTTCCCGGGGGGTTGGCGCGCGCCCAAGCCCTATCTCCGCATCGTCCCCCAGCCGGAGTCGGAGGATTCGGAGGCTTCCGCGCTGCGGGCGCAGGCGTCTTAAATCGGCCGTGAACCTGCTTAGGTCGCGGCATTGCAGAGAACAAATAACGGGAACCAAGTTCCGTTATTTGTTTGTTCGCAAGAGGGTACAAAACGAAGACGGGACACTTGGTCCCGTCTTCGTTTCCATCCGTCGACTTGTCCCCAACTAGAACGCTGAGACTCCGTCCGGAGTTCCGAGTCCGGTAGGACCATCGTAGCCAGTTACGGCGGTGCAGAGATAAGAGCCGCCGCAGTTGCCATTGCTTCCGCTGACGACGTCGAAGAGCGAACTCGTATGCGAGTACAGATCCGTGGCCTTCGACGTGTTGCCGCCTGCCAGCGCATACACACCCGCAATGATTGGGGATGCGAGGCTGGTGCCGCCAACCTGGAACCAGCCGCTTTGACCGTAATATCGTACGCTGGAGTACACAGCGGCCCCGGTATTGGGATCGGCATCGGCGGACACATCAGCCACTGTACGGCGCGAGCAGCCGGTGTCCTGCTGCCACGACGGCTTCGGTTCGTAGGCGCTGCAACCGCTTCCCGCGCCGCTCCAAGTTGTCTCCGTCCAACCGCGCGCGGTAGAGCTGTTGCGCGTCAGACGCGTGCCGCCGACAGCCGTGACATTCGGCGATGCGGCCGGATATTCCACGCCATAGCCGCTGTCGCCCGAGGAAAACGTGATTGGCACACTGTGGTCGAAGGACCCATCCAGACCGGTCTCGCCCGAAAACTCATTTGCGCCCCAAGAGTTGGAGACAACGGTGGCGTGTGCAGCTGCGTAATTCTCTGCTGTGCTGAGATTGGCGAAGGAGTTTGAGTCGGCCTCGACTAGGAGGAGTTTGCAGTTGGGACAAATGGCATGCGCGATTTCGACATCCAGTGCGATCTCCAGCGCCCAGCCCGCGTTCGTCTTGGGATACTGAGTTCCACCCCGCTGATCGACCTTGCGGAAACAGCCGTTGGCCGTAGTGCAGGCCGGCAAGCCATACTGAGCACTGTAGACGCTCAGGTCACTCTCGATGTTTGGATGGTTAAAGGCATCCACGATAGCAATGGTAATGCTTGAGCTTCCGGTGGAGGTCAGGTTGTACGCGTCTCTGAAATCCGCCGGCCCAAGAGCGCTCGCCGGCGGGGTGCCACCGGCATGGGGATTCCCGCGAGCGTCGCTAATTACACGTGCATGACAGCGTCCAGATCCCGGCTCGGCGGGCCCGGGACACACAGGCCGGTGGTCTGCAGCAAACCCAGCAGCGGTCAAGATAAGGAAAAGTAAAGCAGCGAAAGGCAGGCAGTTTCCTTTGATCATCGTCTGTGACTCCTGGCCGGAATCAGGCTTACCGGAACCCTTAATCGTTCGCAGCTGCCTGATCGCGAAATACCATTCTTCAAATGACACGGCAGAATTGCTGTACTGGAGAGCCGATCCGCTTGCGTGTCCAGAAAAGCAGCAGCAGCTACACTGCCCTAGGGAGAGTAGATGCAGACCATTATTCCAGGGTTGCAGATCAGGTGTCGAGCAAATAAAAACGTCACCCGAAATGGCCGGGTGACGTCGATATAGACCTGCGGACGATATGGATACGCGGTCCCGTGATTTTTTCCAACCACAGACCATCAGTGGTCGTAGCGGTGGTCGCAGCTTGGGCAGTTCTCGGCCGCTTCGAGCGTCCAGTAAACGTGCGTCACTTTAATGGATCCATCTGCATAATGACGCTCGTAGGTCGAACTGCGGCCGTTTGCCGACTGGCTGACAAGGTCACCCCACTCATTTGGATCCCTGGTGTCAGCGGCCGAGCCTTTGTCTGCCGGAGCGTTCCCGGTGCCGGCGGCAGCAGTGTTGCTGCTGTCCAGGTGCCCGCTGCCCCTGCAGGTATGGGGACCCGACGTGAGCTTCTTGTGAGCATAGTTGGGATCATAAATACACAGCAGCTCATCGAAGTCGCCCGCGTTCGGCTTCGTACTGTCCGTGATGCCTGCGTTGCTGCCCGTGTTTGAGAAATAGTCCATGCAGGTGTTGAGGTCGGCGCCGCTTGTGCTCTGATGGTCGAGCCCGAATGTATGGCCTATCTCCTGGCAGACCACGTGCTGCTTCTCATTCGGGTTGTTATACGTCGACGTGTTGAAGTACGTATCGTTCACCTGCGCTGTGCCCTGGGTGATGTGCTTCCCGAAGTAGCTGATCCATATGGTGGCCAGCCCGAGCCAGCCGTTGCTGCCGTACGTGCCATTGCAAACCTGCACCGTCCCTGAAACCGCAGAGCAATCTGGGCCTGAGGTGCCGTTGTACGAGATCAGATGCAGGACTACGTCTGATGAATTGTTCGTGTTGGTTGGCGTGTTCCAGTCGGTTATTGCATAGCCGAGGTGCTGTTTCCAGTCGGCCGTAGTCATGTTGTCCCCAATCCCCAGATTAAAAGGGTTAGAGGTGCGGGCCCAGTGATAGCCACTCCACGAATGACGTGCCAGCACCGCTACCGGCAGGGCAAGAATTATCATCAGCGCCAAAGCGCCACGAAGAACCGTCCTCATATCCTTTCCTCCAGGGAATCATGAATTCCAATGCTAAGGCGGTTCGAGCGAATCGCTAATCGGCAGACCTGTCGCGGCAGATGCATTGGCTGAGAAGGGAGATGCGGGCCATGATTGCATGGTTGGATTTCAATAAAAACGTCACCCGAAACGGGACGGGTGACGTTCGATAAAGGACGTTTGCTACAGCTTGCGGAGAGTTACTCCCCAATATTCAGCGCGCGCTTGAAGGAGCCGCGTTCGTTCTGGATCTTCTCCTGCAGCAGCATGATCGCGTAAATCAGCTGCTCGGGGCGCGGCGGGCATCCGGGCACGTAGACGTCCACCGGAATCCACTGGTTCACGCCCTGCACAATGGCGTAGTTATTGAAAACGCCGCCGGAGGTGGCGCAGGCACCCATGGAGATGACCCACTTCGGCTCGGGGATCTGGAGGTAAAGCTGGCGGATCACCGGCGCCATCTTCTGCGAGACGCGGCCGGCGATGATCATCAGGTCGGACTGGCGCGGCGAAGGACGGAAGACCTCGGCCCCGAAGCGCGCAATGTCAAAGCGCGAGGCGCCCATGGCCATCATCTCGATGGCGCAGCAGGCCAGGCCGAAGGTCATGGGCCAGATTGAGTTCTTGCGGACCCAGTTCACGGCCGCATCGAGCGTGGTGAGGATCACGCCTTCCTGCTCGTGCTGCCCGCCGTAGGTGACCTGCGCGATGCGCGACGGACTCTGCGGGTCGCCGGCAAGCGACTGGAAGCGCTCGGTTGCACTGATGTTGTTTTCCATAGCTCCTCGCTGAACACGTCATTATAGCGAACGGCGAGCGAGGATTTCCAGCTTTGGAGGCCCACCCGCATAAATCTCACCCCAGCACGCCGAGAACGGGCGCGCTGGGGGCCCCGCATGCGGGCCCGCGGCTGGATTCTTGGCAAGCTCGGCAAGCCCGTAGTTGGCTTGCTGGGGTGGAACGCTGGCAGGCAGCCGCCGCTCCTGCTACCTTTGAACTATGTACAGCCCCGGCGTCTGTGGAGCGATCCTCGCCACCCTGCCCCAGCACGCCAACGAAAGGCGCGCTGGGGACCCCGGCTCGCAGTTGGGAGCCGCAGGCACGCCGGCGCAAAGCAAGGCCCAGGACGTCGGCCCGCTGATCGATGCGCTGAACGCCGACACGGAGATGGTGCTGGTGGCCGCGGCAGAGACGGCCGACGCGCTGGCTCCCGCGGTTTGGACCCGCGCCGCCTACCTGGTGCGGCTCCCGCCCGGCGCCACTGAGGCCGACGGTTTGCGCGCGCTGCTGCAGGAAACCTTGAGCCGCGGGCGCGACGCGGTGCTGGTGACCACGCTCGCGGGCCCGCCGCTTACGGCCGTGAGCGTCGGTCTCATGGTCGCCGCCTATCGCGCCGCGGGCCATGAGATCTGGGCGATTGTTTCGGAGAATGTTCCGGAGACCCCGGAATCGCAGCAGCTGGCATATCCCATGCTGCTGGGCCGCAGGATGATCGAGTTGTTTTTGCGCGGGCGCGAGTGGCGGTCGGTGCAGGATGTCCTCTCGGCCAACCGCGAGCATGTTCACGCGCTGAATCTTTCAGATGGGGTCAGCAACGAACCTTCGGCTGGCTCGTTGGGGTGAAGGAGCGATCGGTTTGAGTCAGTCCACATCCAGCCTCAGTGCGGTCCAGTTTGTGCAGCAGGTGCTTGCCACCGGTCCAAAGATCGCCGTCTTCGACTGCGACGGCACGCTCTGGTCGGGCGACTCGGGCGCCGACTTCTTCTATTGGGAGATGGAGCAGGGCTTCATCGCGTCCGAGATCATTCCCGTCATCAAGCATCGCTATAACGAATATCTCGCGGGGCGCGTCGATGAGCTGGCCATCTGCGGCGAGATGATCCAGATCAACAAAGGCGTGGAGGACGCTCGCCTTCGCCGGGCCGCCGTCGAGTTCTTCGGCAAGATCGTCGCCCATCGGATCTTTCCCGAGATGCTGAAGCTCGTGCGGCAACTGACTGCGCAGGGCTGCGAGGTTTGGGCCGTCAGCAGCACCAACAACTGGGTGGTCGAGGCGGGCGCGGCGGCCTTCGGAATCCCCGCCGAGCGCGTGCTGGCCGCGACCTTGGCGGTGGAAGATGGCCTGGTCACCGATCGCCTGCTGCGCGTACCAACCGATGAGCTGAAGCAGACGGCGATCGAGGAGGTCATCGCGCGCCCGGTCGATGCCGTTTTCGGCAACTCCATGCATGACTTTGCCATGCTGGAGAAGGCCCGCGACGCCTACGCGATCCATCCCAACCGGGACCTCGAAGTGCGCGCCGCCGAGCTGGGCTGGACGACCTATTGGCCCGACGGCACGCCGAGTCCCAGCAAGAAGATCGTAGATCCGGCTGTCGATCACGGTGAGCACTCGCACTGAAATTGTTGTGGTGCCCCACTCAAGCTTCCTTTGGTTGAGTGGGGCAGTTGAGATTGCATGCAAAGCCAAACCACCACAAACCAGGTCGTAGCCGCAATCATCCCTCGCGATGATCGCGTGCTGATCTGCCAGCGCCGAGAAGACCAGCCCTTCCCTCTGCAGTGGGAGTTTCCCGGCGGCAAGATCGAGTCGGGCGAAGAGCCGGTTGCGGCGCTGGAGCGCGAACTCGAGGAGGAGCTGGGAATTCGTGCAGTCATCGGGCCTGAGCTTGCCACCGTGCGCCATCGCTATAAAAAACAAGGGCGCGATGAAGAGCTGGCAGTCGAGCTGCACTTCTTCCTGGTGCGCGAATTTTCCGGCGAGATGGAAAACCGTATCTTCCGCCAGCTCCGCTGGGAGGAGCGCGCGATGCTCGATGTGGAGAGCTTCCTCGAGGCCGACCGCGAGCTGGTGCGGGAGCTCAAGAGCGGGGAGATCTAAGTGGCGTTGCCCCCGAAGAGCATCATCGCCGTCAGCACAATTACAACCACCGCCGTCGTCCAGGCCACGATGTTGAAGAAGCGAGTGTTGATGTAGCGTCCCATCAGATCGCGCTTGTTGATCAACAGCAGCATGGCGATCAGCACAAAGGGCAGCACCGCGCCGTTGATCACCTGCGAGAGAATTGTGATCTTCACTAGTGGCAGGTTGGGCCACAGGATGACGCCTGCTCCGGTGACGATCAGCCCGGTGTAGAGCCAATAGAAGAACGGCGCTTCGCTGAACTTCTTGTCCAGGCCGCTCTCCACGCCAAGTCCCTCGCAGACGGCGTAGGCCGTGGAGATGGGCAGGATCGAGGCGGCAAACAGCGAAGCATTGAAGAGTCCCACGGAGAACAGGATATAGGCGAAGCGGCCCGCCAGCGGACGCAGAGACTGCGCAGCCTGCGCGCCGTCCCTGAGCTCGTGCTGGCCGTGGACAAACAGCGTCGCCGCGCACGCCAGCACGATGAACCCGGCCACGATGACGGCGAAGATGCAGCCGACGATCACATCCAGCCGCGATGCGCCGTATTCTTTTTCGGTGATTCCCTTCTCCACGATGGAAGCTTGCAGATAGAACTGCATCCAGGGAGCGATGGTCGTGCCGATCAGCCCGACTACCATGTAGAGATAGCTTGAGCTGCGGAAGAGGTGCCGGTCGGGCGGCACCAGCGTCGCCATGCCGGCGACCTTCCAGTCGGGATGGGCGAGCACGCCGGCAACGATGTAGGAGATGTAGATGAACGAAGCGACGAAAAATACCTTTTCGACCGACTTATAGCTCCCCTTGACCACCATCAGCCAAACCAGCGCGGCGCACAAGGGCACGCTTACCCAGATGGGGATCCCGAACAGCAGCATGCTTCCGGCGATGCCCGCGAATTCGGCGACCACGTTGCCGAAGTTGGTCAGCAGCAGCCCCAGCATGAGGAAGAACGTAATGCGGAGACCGAATTCTTCGCGGATCAGGTCGCTCAGACCCTTGCCGGTGACGGCGCCCATGCGCGCGCTCATCTCCTGCACCACGATGAGGGCGATGGTCATGGGGATCATGACCCAGAGCAGTCCGTAACCGAAGCCGGCTCCGGCCTGGGAGTACGTCCAAATGCCGCCGGCATCGTTATCGACGTTGGCAGTGATGAAGCCCGGCCCGACGACGGCCAGAAAGATCATCAGTTGGACCTTCCACTGCTTCAGCTTCTTTTGGGTCATCGAACGTCGCCGGAATGGACTGGAATTTACATCGCTGGAATCAACATCGGAGGTGCGAGCTCAACCAGCATAAATGTACCGGTGCTGGAAGCTCAAGCCGGAGCGGTGAAAATTTGCACGCAGATTGCTCCTGCACTCAAAAAGCAAGATCAAAAGCAACAGCCCCACATCTGCTAACTGCGGCAGATGTGGGGCACCACTGCGTCAAATTTCATTCACGTTACAGATGCGACCGCAGGATGGAAATCACATCGTCGGCCGTGATGACGCCGGTGAGCGCGCCGTTTTCGTCCACCACGGGCAGAGTGAGCAGGTTGTACTTGTCGAAGATCTCGGCGACCTCGCGCTCATCGGCCTCCGGAGATACCGAGATCAGCGGTTCGAGCTTCAGCTCCGACAGGTGCGTATTGGGATGGGAAACGACCAGCTTCGCGAGCGGCACCGCCCCGACGAGCTTTTCGTTTTCGCCGACGAGATAGATGGTGCTCATGCTCTCCAGGCCGCCTTCGAAATGCTTCAGCATCTCCACCGCATCGTGCACGCGGGCGGTGGGCGCAATCGCCATGTAGTCAGTCGTCATGCGGCCGGCCGCGGTATCTTCTTCGAACTCGAGCAGTTCCTCCACGTCCTGCCGCTCGGCCGGTTCCATCTCTTCCAGGATCTCCTCGGAGCGCTCCTCCGCCAGCTCGGCCAGCAGGTCGGCGGCGGCGTCGGGGTTCATCTCCTCGACAATGTCGGCGGCGCGCTCGGACTCCATGGCGTTCATGATGGAAACCTGCAGCTTGGGGTCGATCTCCTCCAGCGCCTGCGCGGCCACCCCCTCGTCGAGCGTCTGGAAGACGGCGTCGCGCTCGGCGGGCGCAAGCTCTTCGATGATGTCGGCAATGTCGGCCGGATGCAGTTGCGAGACGCGGTCCGAGGAAATCTTCAGCCGCACGCGGCGCGCCGGATCGGTCTCGATGAGATTGACGAACTCCCACGGGATGTTGCGCGCAGGGACCCGCTCCAGCCAGTTGGCGAGCGCGTGCCGCGGCACCACTCCCCTGAGCAGGCGGCGAACTGCACCGCGTGTGCCGGCATCGACGAAGGCGATCCGGAGATTGACTCCCTGCGGTGCACGCACGGGGTCGCTGTCGAAGGCCAGCTCGATGTCGTTCACGCGGACTACCTTGCGCCCGTGGACGTCGATGATCTGCTGGTCAAGCAGGTCGCGCTCCAGCAGCAGCATGCCCTCGCCGCTGGAGTACTTGGGGAGGTCGCCAATGCGGGCCGTGGTGCGCACACCGCCGTTTACCGCGCGGATCAGCTCGGTGGCCACAAGACGGTCGCCCTCGGAGGTGCGGACGATCAGGGCAGCGATGCGCGTGGGATCGTCCTGCGGGACCAGCGCGACCTCGCGCACGCGGCCCAGACGCCCGGCTTCCGCGTCATAGACCCGCTGTCCCAACAGCTCCGAAAGTGCAAGCGTCGTCATCGCACCCAAAGAATACAGCTACCTTCGCAAGCCGACAAAGCGAAAGGCGAGCCGGCCAGAGTCGCGAAAGACATAGCCCTCAAGATTCCACCCCGGCAAGGCAACCTCCAAGGCCTGGCGCCGAATCGGCCCGCGAGCCAACGAGTGCCATGGAGAAAGCCCCCTCAGGAAAACAAAAAGTTCGCGCTACAATCCTTGTGCTATGGCAACCCGCAAGCTTGAACTGCGTGCCCTCACCGGTCAACTGCTCACCTTCGGCTTCGACGGAACGGAGCTCTCAGCCGGGCTGCGCGCCGACACGACGAAGCTGAAGCCGGGCGGCATCATTCTCTTTGCCCGCAATATCGCCACACCGCAGCAGACCCATGCCCTGCTCAAAGACGCGCAGAAAGCGGCCGGGACGACCCTCTTCCGCTGCGTGGACATGGAGGGCGGCACGGTGGACCGGCTGAAGAATGTGACCGATCCGGCCCCGAGCGTGCAGGAGGTAGTTGAGGCCGGCGACAAAAGGCTCTTCCGCGAGCATGGCCGCGTCATCGGCAGCGAGGTTCGGGCGCTCGGCTTCAACGTGGATTTTGCCCCGGTGCTGGACTTGCGCTTTGAAGTATCGCTGGCCGTGCTGGGGTCGCGCACCGTCTCGCCCGACCCGAAGGCCACCGTGGCGTATGCGAGGGAGTTCCTGCGCGGGCTGAAGGATGCGGGCGTGGCAGGCTGTGGCAAGCATTTTCCGGGGCTGGGCGAGGGAAACCTGGATTCGCATCAGGCGCTGCCGGTGGTGCACAAGAGCTGGAAGGCCCTCTGGAGCCAGGACCTCGTTCCCTATCGCCTGCTGGCCCGGCAACTGCCCTTCGTCATGGTGGCGCACTGCGCCTTTCCAGAGGTGACCGGCGACTCGGTACCCGCCTCGATCTCAAAAAAATGGATCGCCGATGTGCTGCGCAAGAAGATCGGCTATACGGGGCTGGTGGTCTCCGACGATCTCGAGATGGGTGGTGTGCTCAACGTTGCGAGCATCGAGGAGGCGGCGGTTGGGACCATCGAGGCCGGCGCCGACATGTACCTGGTCTGCCATAACCGGGAGCTGGTGCATCGCGCCTGGGAGGCCATTCTGCAGGAGGCCGAGCGGAGCGCCCGCTTCCGGAGCAAGGTAGAGGCGGCGGCGCGCAGGATCCTGGCGGCCAAGAAGCGCTGGCCCGCGATGCAGGCAAAAATGCCGGCTCCGCCGTCCGAGGCCGCTATCGCTCGTCTGCGCCAGAAGCTGTGGATCTTCGACGAAGAGGTCCGGCTGGCTACAAACGAGAAGGTGGCATCCGTAGCCGAGTAATGGAGCGCCTGCAGGCACAGGATCTACGGCGGGAGTCATACGGGAATGGCGGCAGAAAAATAGGACGGCCCGGAAAGGCCGCCCTAAATACAGTAGTAACATCCATCAGGAGTGCGTATGAATAATCATGACGAACAGCCCCTGGGTAAACGAACACCGCACCGGCCCTTCTACAAGTAGAGGCCGGGCTGACAGCAGAGTAACTCAATTCGGCACCGACTGCGGTGAGCCTTATCACAGATTGATGTTCATCGCTCACGAGTATCTTGAAAGTCACAGTTAAGACTCGAAAGTAAAGACCCGAGCCGATTTCCATAGCGGACCGAATCGCGGCTCTCCCCGATGCATCACATCCAGAATGATCCCTTCGCCGTTGAGCGATCAGCCCACGCCGGGTGCAACGCTTTCTGCTCCATCCAGCGGAGGGCCGGGATGAGGTATTCCCCGGTTGTTCCGGGATGGCTCATTTTCGCCGCCTCACAAAACTTTACCCTCCTTCGCCGGGTTCCCAAGACGTTCCGCCGACCGCAAGCGAATCCTGACGACAGAACCTGAAGTAAGAGCATTGCGAGATTGCGGGAGCTATACTGGATGGCGCCTTTGCACTCCTGCAAGAGCATTGAGCTGCGCCATTTTGGACGGCACTTTTTGGATCGCAGTTTTCTGGCCCACGAGTTTCGGGTTGAACTTTCGGCGGTATCGATTTCTGGGGTAATCATTTCTGGGGTAGCCATTTCTAGGGTAGCCATTTGACGCCACGAACGTTGAGGTCGCGCACGTTTCACCCCAGCACGCCGACAGCGGGCGCGCCGGGGGCCCCGGCTTTCCTGGCACTGTTGCTCATAGCGCTGATGAGCTTCGCCGGCTGCCGCAGCTCCGCTCCGGAGAAATCCAAGGGCCACGCCGGCGCCGGACCACCGCCGGTGCCTGTCACCGTGGCCACCGTGACTCGCCAGGATGTGCCGATCCTGCTGACCGGCCTGGGCACCATTCAGGCGTACAACACCGTGACTTTGCGGACGCGCATCGACGGGCAGATCATGGCGGTCTACTTCCGCGAAGGCCAGGACGTGCACAAGGGCCAGGTGCTTGCGCTGATCGACCCCCGGCCGTATGAAGTGGCGCTGCAGACCGCCCAGGCCAATCTCGCCCGCGACTTGGCGCAACTGAATACCGCCAAGGCCAATCTCGCGCGCTCCAAGGCGCTGCTCGATGCCGGAGTGATCGCACTGCAGGAGTACCAGACGCAGGAGGCCACAGCCGGACAGTTTGAGGGAACGGTGAAGGCTGACCAGGCAGCCATCGAGAACGCCAAGCTGAACCTGACTTATACCCGCATCGTCTCGCCCATCGAAGGCCGCGTCGGCCTGCGCATGATCGATCCCGGAAACATGGTGCACGCCGCCGACACGAACGGAATGCTGGTAATCACGCAGATGCGGCCCATCGCGGCCATCTTCACGCTGCCGCAGGAGCAGCTTCCCGACGTGCTTGCCCATAGCCGCAAAGAAAAGCTGAATGTGCGCGCCTACAGCAGCGATGACCGCTCGGTACTGGCCACAGGCAAGTTGGAAACGGTGGACAACCAGATTGATCCCACGACGGGCACGGCAAAACTGAAGGCGGTCTTCGATAACAAAGACGGCGGGCTCTGGCCCAATCAGTTCGTCAACATCCACCTGGAGCTTGCAACGGCCAAAGATGCGCTGGTCATCCCCGCCGCGGCCGTGCAGCGCGGACCGGACGGCAACCTTGCCTACGTCATGAACCCAGACCATAAGATCGCCATTCAGCCGGTCACCATCGCGCTGACCCAGGGAAACATTGCGGTGATCTCCTCCGGCCTGCAGGAAGGAGAGCAGGTGGTGACCGAAGGACAGGACAAGCTGCGGGCCGGTTCGCTGGTCTCACCCAAGATGGCGCCCAGGACGGAGGCGCCGCAATCGGCGGGCGCTCCGCAAAGCTCGTCACCGGCTGGCCGGCGCAGCGCAGCGCCGGCTTCACCGGCGTCGGGTCCTGCGCGATTTGGAGGATCCACCGCCCCGGAACCGGCGGCCCCTGGGACTGCCGGAGCGCGTGGCACCGTCTCATCAGGCGGCAGGATCTCCCCTGCTTTCAACCCCAGCAAGCCAACAGAGGGCTTGCCGGGGGCCCCGCCTTCCAACCCCAGCAAGCCAACAGGGCGCTTGCCGGGGACCCCGCCTTCGCGCGCGGCTGAGAACCTCGGGGGCACTCGATGACGTTGTCGCGGCCGTTTATTCTGCGGCCGATTGCTACCTCGCTGCTGATGGTTGGACTGTTGCTGGCGGGTCTGGTCGCCTACCAGCAGCTTCCCATCTCCGCCCTGCCGCAGGTCGACTACCCGACCATTCAGGTCACCACCTTTTATCCCGGAGCCGGCCCCGAAGTGATGGGCTCCAGCATCACCGCGCCTTTGGAGCGCCAGTTCGGACAGCTCCCGGGCCTCAGCCAGATGACTTCGAGCAGCACCTTCGGCAGCTCGATCATCACCCTGCAATTCAACCTGAACGAAGATATTGACGTGGCCGAGCAGGGCGTGCAGGCCGCCATCAACTCCGCCGGGGCCTACCTGCCCGCCGATTTGCCCAATCCCCCGATCTACAACAAGGTGAACCCAGCCGACCCGCCAATCCTAACGCTGGCCCTGACCTCGGACACCCTGCCTCTCTCGGATGTGCAGGACCTCGCAGACACCACGTTTGCGCAGAAGATCGCGCAGCTTTCGGGCGTGGGGCTGGTCTCACTGAGCGGCGGGCAGAAGCCCGCGGTGCGGATCCAGGCCAATCCGGTGCAGTTGGCCTCCTATGGCATCAGCCTGGAGCAGTTGCGCTCGGCGATCGCGCAGGTGAACGTGGACCTCGCCAAGGGGCAACTGGAGGGCGCGCGCCAGACCTACACCATCCACACCAACGACCAGCTCTTCTCCGCCGCTCAGTATCGCAACCAGGTGATCGCCTATAGAAACGCCGCGCCGGTGCGCCTCGATGACATCTCCAACGTGATTGACGGCGTGGAGAACACCGGGCAAGCGGCGTGGATGAACACCGCGCCCGCAGTCATCATGAACATTCAGCGGCAGCCCGGCGCAAACACGATCAAGGTGGTCGACAGCATCAAACTGCTGCTGCCGCGGCTGCAGACGGCGCTGCCGGCCTCGGTGAAGGTGCACGTGCTCACCGACCGCACGGAGACCATCCGCGCCTCGGTGCGCGACGTGCAGTTCTCCATGATGCTGACCATTGCGCTGGTCGTGATGGTGATCTTTCTCTTCCTGCGCACGCTCTCGGCCACGGTGATTCCCAGCGTCTCGGTGCCGCTCTCCATCGTGGGCACCTTCGGCGTGATGTACCTGCTGGGCTACTCGCTGGACAACCTCTCGCTGATGGCGCTGACGATCTCCACTGGCTTCGTGGTGGATGACGCCATCGTGATGATCGAGAACATCAACCGCTATATTGAGCAGGGCGTGCCGCCGGTGGAGGCCGCGCTGCGCGGCGCCGGACAAATCGGCTTCACCATCCTCTCGCTCACCGTCTCGCTGATCGCCGTGTTGATTCCGCTGCTGTTCATGGGCGACATCGTAGGACGGCTCTTCCGCGAGTTCGCCGTCACCCTCAGCGTCGCCATCCTGATGTCGGCCTTCATCTCGCTGACGCTGACGCCGATGATGTGTGCGCACCTGCTGAAGCCGCCTGCGCAGCAGAAGCACGGCCGCTTCTATCGCTGGAACGAGGAGGCCTTCAACAAGACAATCGCCTTCTACAGCCGCACCCTGCAGTGGGTTCTGCGCCATCAGCGCGAGACGTTGGCGGTCACCGTAGGCACGCTGGTTCTGACGTTCCTGCTTGCGTGGGCCGTACCCAAGGGCTTCTTCCCGGTGCAGGACACCGGCGTGATCCTGGGCATCTCGGAGGCCCCGCAGTCGGTCTCCTTCCAGGCAATGTCGAATCTGCAGCAGCAGCTCGCCGGGCTCGTACTGCAGGACCCGGATGTGGAGAGCCTCTCCTCATTTATCGGGATCGATGGGACAAATTTCACCGCGAACTCCGGACGAATCCAGATCAACCTGAAGCCGCGCGCAGAGCGCCACTCCAGCGCAACAGAGATCATTGCGCGTTTGCAGGACAAGCTCAGTTCTGTCTCCGGAATCACACTCTACATGCAGCCGGTGCAGGACATCACCGTGGAGAACCGCGTCAGCCGCACGCAGTACCAGTACACGCTGGAAGATTCCGATGCGAATGAGCTGGCGCAGTGGACCAACCTGCTGGTCGAGAAGCTGAAGACGGTGCCGGCGATCCGCAACATCGCAACCGACCAGTTGAACTCTGGACTGGCCGCGCACCTCGTGGTGGACCGCGATCAGGCCTCGCGGCTGGGCATCGACATGGCCGCCATCGACAACACGCTCTACGACGCGTTCGGACAGCGCCAGGTCTCGACCATCTTCACCCAGTCAAACCAGTATCACGTCATCCTGGAGGTCGATCCCCAGTTCCGCGACGACCCCGGCGCGCTCAACCACGTGTACGTGGCCTCCTCGAGTGCGCCCTCATCGTCCGCGGCATCGGCGGCCGGCGCGCGATCGTCGACCGGATCGCCCGCCGCATCCTCGGCGATGCCCGCCTCGGCAAACCCGGCGGCATCCACTTCAAGCGGCGCAACGACGACTGCTTCGCCGACGAGCACCATGGTCCCGCTCTCGGCCTTTTCGCACTTCGAAACCGCCCCGGCCTCGCTTGCCTTGAACCATCAGGGACAGTTCCCGGCCGTGACGATCTCCTTCGACATCGCAAAGGGCGCATCTCTGGGAAAGGCCGTGAAGGACATTGCCCGCGCGCAGCTCGAGATCGGCATGCCTGCCAGCGTGCATGGCAGCTTCCAGGGCACTGCGAAGGCCTTTGAGGCCTCGCTCGCGAACGAAGGCTGGCTTCTCCTCGCAGCCATCGTCACCGTCTACATTGTGCTGGGCGTGCTGTATGAGAGCTACATCCATCCGGTCACGATCCTCTCGACCCTGCCCTCGGCCGGAGTGGGCGCCATCCTTGCGCTCATTCTGCTGCGCATGGACCTGAGCGTGATCAGCCTGATCGGTATCATTCTGCTCATCGGCATTGTCAAGAAGAACGCCATCATGATGATCGACTTCGCCCTCGAGGCCGAGCGCAATGAGGGCAAGTCGCCGCACGATGCGATCTACGAGGCATGCCTGCTGCGCTTCCGCCCCATCATGATGACCACCATGGCGGCGCTCTTCGGCGCGGTGCCGCTGGCCTTCGGCAGCGGCACGGGCTCCGAGCTGCGGCGGCCCCTGGGTGTGACCATCATCGGCGGGCTGCTCATCAGCCAGGTCCTCACCCTCTACACGACTCCGGTAGTCTATCTGTGGTTTGACCGGCTCGGCTCGGCGCTTCGCCGGCTGCCAGGCAACTCCACCGAGACGAATGGACGCGAGCCCGGCGGAACGCTTCCCTTCCCTCGCCCCGGCAAGCCAGAAGCGGGCTCGCTGGGGACTCCGGACCCGGAGACCCAGGGATGAGCAACATCAGCGAGCCGTTCATCCGCCGCCCGATCGCCACCACACTGCTCACGATCGCGCTGCTGCTGGCCGGCGGCCTCGCCTACTTCCAGCTTCCCGTCTCCTCGCTGCCGGCAGTTGAATTTCCCGTCATTACCGTTGCCGCCACGCTTCCCGGCGCCGACCCGCAGACGATGGCCTCGTCGGTCGCCACCCAACTGCCCGCCAATCTGCCCACCAACCCGACTTATCGCAAGGTCAACCCCGCCGATGCGCCGATCATGATTTTGGGACTGCAATCAGACGCGCTGCCGCTTGACCGCCTCTACGACGTCTGCGACTCCATTCTTTCGCAGAAGCTCTCGCAGGTGGAAGGCGTGGGACAGGTGACAGTGGGCGGCGCCTCGCCTCCGTCGGTGCGCATCGAAGCCAATCCCATGCGGCTGAACAGCCTCGGCATCGGCCTGGAGCAGATCGCATCGGCGGTTGCCAGTCACAACGTAAACCGGCCGAAGGGGTCGATCTCCACCGCCTCGCACAGCTGGACCATCACTGCGAATGACCAGATGTCGAAGGCCGCGCAGTACAGGCCGCTGATTGTCGCCTACAAGAACGGCGCGCCCGTGCGCTTGAGCGACGTGGCCGATGTGCAGGACTCCGTGCAGGACGTGCACAACGCAGCCAACATGAACGGCAAGCCGGCCGTTGTCTTGATCATCTTCCGCCAGCCGGGGGCGAACATTATTGCCACGGTGGACCGCGTCCAGGCCCTGCTGCCGATTCTGCGGGCCTCCATTCCGGCCTCGGCAAGTCTGCGGGTAGTGTTGGACCGCACCATGACCATCCGCGCCTCGGTGCGCGATGTGCAGCGCGCCATGATGATATCCATCGCGCTGGTAGTGGTGGTGGTCTTCGTCTTCCTGCGAAACGTCCGCTCCACCTTCATCCCCAGCATCGTCGTACCACTGTCGATCGTGGGCACCTTCGGCATCATGTACCTGTGCCACTACTCGCTGGATAACCTGTCGCTGATGGCGCTGGCCATCTCGACGGGGTTCGTGGTGGACGACGCGATCGTGGTGATCGAAAACATCATGCGCCACGTGGAAGCCGGAATGACGCCGCTCCAGGCCACGCTGCAAGGAGCGCGAGAGATCGGCTTTACCGTGGTGAGTATGAGCCTCTCGCTGGTGGCCGTCTTCATTCCCATTCTGCTGATGGGCGGCCTGGTGGGAAGGCTCTTCCGCGAATTTGCGGTGACGCTCTCGGCGGCGATCCTGGTCTCGCTGGTGGTCTCGCTCACCACCTCTCCCATGCTTTGCGCGCGCCTGCTGCGCAGCGAAAAAGAGGTCCGGCACGGCAAGCTCTATCACTGGAGCGAGCGTTTCTTCGATGCGATCAGCCGCTTCTATGCGCGGACGCTGCGCCTGGTGCTGCGCCATCGGCGAACGACGCTTGCGACGCTGCTGGTCACCATCGCGCTGAATATCTATCTGTTCATCATCGTTCCCAAGGGGTTCTTCCCGCAGCAGGACACCAGCCGGCTCGCCGGCAGCGTGGTCGCGCAGCAGGACGTCTCCTTTAACGAGCTGCGGAACAAGTTAAATGCGTATGTGCAGATCATCCTGAAGGACCCGGCGCGGGTGAACGTGATGAGCTTCACCGGCAGCTTCAGCACGGCCAGCAACGCCGGACGAATGTTCGTGATCCTCAAGCCGATGGAGGAGCGCGACGAAACAAGCGACCAGGTGATCGCACGATTGCGCCCCAAGCTGGCGCAGGTCCCGGGATCGTCCCTGTACCTGCAAACCGCGCAGGAGCTGCAGATCGGCGGCCGCATGGCGAGCGCGCAGTACCAGTACACGCTGCAGGGCGACGACGTGGCCCTGCTCAACGAATGGGCGCCGCGGCTGTTGGCCAAGCTGCAAACGTTGCCGCAACTCAAGGAGGTCAACAGCGACCAGCAGATCCATGGGCTACGGATGGACGTTGTGGTGGACCGCGACGCCGCGGCCCGGCTGGGCATCACTCCGATGCAGGTGGACCGCGCGCTCTACTCCGCCTTCGGCCAGTCGATCATCTCCACCATCTACCGTCCTCTGAATCAGTATCGCGTGGTGCTGGAGATGGATCCGCGGCTGAACCGGTCGCCGGATGTGCTCAATGCGGTTCACATTACATCGAGGAACGGAGGCGTGGTCCCGCTGTCTGCAATCGCCGGTCTCCAGCCTTCCAGCTCACCGCTGACGGTGAACCACCAGGGTTTGTTCCCGGCGATCACGCTGTCGTTCAATCTTGCAGAGGGCGTTTCCATTGGCGAGGCCACCCGGATAGTCGAGCAGGCAAAACGAGACATCAATCTGCCGGCCGCAATTCGCGGCAGCTTCCAGGGCACCGCGGCAGAGTTCAAGACCTCGCTCAAGAACGAGCCCTGGCTCATCGCGGCCGCCCTGATCTCGGTCTACCTCGTGCTCGGCATCCTCTACGAGAGCCTCATCCATCCACTGACGATTCTCTCGACGCTGCCTTCCGCCGGGGTGGGTGCTATTTTGGCGCTGTTGCTCTTCCGCATCGAACTGAGCGTGATGGCCATTATCGGCGTGATCCTGCTGATCGGCATTGTGAAGAAGAACGCGATCATGATGATCGACTTTGCGCTCGACCAGGAGCGCAGCCACGGCAAGAGCAGCGAAGATGCGATCTATCAGGCGTGCATCCTGCGCTTCCGTCCCATCATGATGACCACCATGTCGGCCATGCTCGGCGCGATGCCGCTGGCGCTCGGGACCGGCACCGGCTCCGAGCTGCGCCGGCCGCTGGGCATCGCCATTGTCGGCGGATTGGCCGTCAGCCAGTTGCTCACGCTCTACACTACGCCGGTCGTCTACCTCTATCTGGACAAGCTGCAAGCGTGGTTGCAGGGACATCGCAAGCCCGTCGCGCCGCCTTCGGGCGCGCTTCCCACGCCCAGCGCGTAGGAGCGGGTGCCCCATCTCCCGCCGCCCTTTTGCGGCTGAGGTGGGAGAACGACCCTATCGTTCCATCGGCAGCAACGCCCCGGTGATCGTGCCCTCCGGGTCGCTCAGGAGCTGCGCGCAAAGCAGCGCGATCTTCTGCGGAGAGAGCCAGCGCGACGGGTCTGCTTCAGGCATCGCCGCGCGGTTCACGGCTGTGTCGATCGTACCCGGCAATATTGCGTTGATGGCGATTCCCTGCTCGCGGTTCTCGAGCGCCACGGCCTGCACCAACGAATGCAGCGCGGCCTTGGTGGCCACATAGGCGGAAAATCCCGCGTGCGCCTGCGTAGCGGCAAGGCTGCCGATCAGCACGATCCGGCCGGAACGCTGCGCGCGCATCGGCACCAGCGCGGCGCGAAGGCAGTAATAGGCGGAGTTCAGGTTCTCGTCCACCAGCCGCCGCCACTCCTCCTCCGGCAGCTCGTGCAGTGGGCCAAAGGAAAAACCTCCCACGGTGTGCACCATGCCGTCGATCTTGCCGAAGCGCTCCACAACCGCGCGCACCGCTGCAGCCGCGCCCGCGGCAGAAGCCAGATCGGCGGCGACGGAGAGAAACTCCGGATGACCCTGCACGGTCTGGCCGCCCTTGCGCGATGCTCCGGCGACAGTTGCTCCGCGTCGCAGCAGATACTGCACGATCTTGCTGCCCACATCCCCGGCTGCGCCGGTGAGCAGAATCACTTGCCCTTGCATCACCACTCTCCCTCAGCTTCCATTCACGCGCATCACGGAAACTCAACAATTGTCATCCTGACCCTGAGCGTAGCGAAGGGGAAGGACCCCAGCCCAGCTCAAGTCTCGCTTGCTGCCCGTAAGGCTTATCGGCCACTCGTTTCACGCGACCTCAAAATGCAAACATCGCCTGGAAATCCACTCGCCTGCTCGCCGCTCCCGAAGAGAACGAGCCACCGGCAAGACTAACCGATTTCCCAAAATTTGAGATGCAGTCGGGCGCATTCAAAATTCCACTCGGGCAGGGAAGAACGCCGATGGGCGTGCCCGGATTCCAGAAGTTGAAGACATTGCGCGCTACGACCGTGAGCGTCAGATTGTAGCGCCGCGGGCTGCTGCCCGGAACAAAGAGTCCGCCAAAGCCGTGCGGGGCCGGGGCGCCGAAGCCGCCTCCTCCAACACCGCCGCCTGCGGGCGGGCCTTGTGCGCCGCCTCGTCTTCGCTGCCCCGACCGCGCCGCGCGCGATTCTGCATCGGGTCCCGCGGTCTCAGGCCCAAAGCCAAAGGTCTTCGAGACCCGCACATTCAGCGTGGCGTTTGCCGGGCCGTTGCCGTAGTTGATCGGAATCCGCGGCTCGCCCGGCGCGGGGTTCACATTGAAGCTGCCGTAACGCGTGGTGATGACGCCGGGAGCGCCAGGAATACCAAATGACGGCCGCTCATTGAAGAAGGTGTTCCCGTTGTCCCGGCCGGTCGTGATATTAAAAGGCGCGCCCGAGTTGATGATCACAAACGGGCTGACCCGGAAGTTGTAGGGCAGCGATGCTGTGCCGCTGAAATAGAGCTTATGCCGTACGTCGTAGCCGGCGCGGCCATAGTCCTGGCTCAAGTCGAACTGGTTCGACCGGCTGCTGTTGGGCCCGCCCGTGTTGCTGTTGGCCCAGCCCAGCGTGTAGTAACCCATCAGCGAGAACCTCTTGCCTGCGCGAAACTGCACGTTGGTGATGATCTGGTTCTGGCGGAAGACCGCCGCCGAGTTGGATTCGTAAATGTTCTGTGTGCCCACCGTGCTGAAGAGCGGACGCGTCTGGTCGCCCTCTCCCGGAAGCGGCGCATTGACGTTCAGCAGAATCAGCTGATGCACTCCGCGCGAATGCAAATAGCTGACCGACAGGCTTCCGATGTTGCCAAGCTGCCGCTCCACTCCCACCGCGGTCTGCATCGTGTAGGGCGAGCGCAGACTGCGATTGATGCGGTAGATGGTCGGCGATGTGCTCCCGGAGCACTGCGAGATATCGATTGCAACCGGCGGCAGCGTGCCCGGCGGGCACTGAATCGGGCCGGAAGTCGCGGCATTGGCGATGATCTGCGTCTGAGTCACCCCATTCAGCCGCTGCGCCTGCAGGACAAGGTCTTCGGTGAAACGATCGTAGAAGATTCCGTAGCCGAAGCGCAGAATGGTCTTCGGCGCGCCTTTGCCTCTGCCTAATCCCCAGGCAAGGCCGAGCCGCGGCGCAAGGTCCGCCTTGTCGCCAATCGCGCTCTGCGACTCAAAGCGTAGCCCGTAGCTCAGCGTCAGGTTCGGGCGCAGCTTCCAGTCGTCCTCGGCGTAGACTCCCACATCAGCAAATGTCAGCGCGCTGCGCGGGCTTCCCGAGACGATCGAGAGCTGCGAGGCACTGCCGCTTAAGTAATCGTCAAGCGAGCTGTACGTCACGGAGCCGTTAAAGTTCGACTCCGAGATGCTGGTGTCGTGCACCACCCGCAAACGTCCGCCGAATTTCACAAAGTGTTTGCCCGCGGCCCAGGAGGTGAGGTTTTGCAGCTCATAGCGGTTCAGACCGGCCCAGCTCCTGCCCACTGTGCTGCCGCCCGCATTGAACTCTCCGAGCACATTGATGGCCGCACCTGCGCCCAACGCGTTGGCCGTCTGCGAGCTCTCGTTGCGGATGAACTGAAAGCGAGTCTGGTTGATGACGCGCGGCCCCAGCACGTGCGTATTGCTGATGCGGACCGTATGTTCGGCCTCGTCCGAGCTGTAGCCGCGCGAAGGCAGAGTGATTCCGCCGATGCCCTGGTTCTCCTGGTCGTTCGACTCGAACTGATATCGTCCGGTCAGAGTGTTGCTGGCCGTCGCCTGCCAGTCCAGGCGCCCACTCATGTTGTTACGCGTGCGCGGACTGGGAACGGCAACGCCGTCAGGCAGAACATCGGGAATTGCGCTCACAACGGCCAGCTCCGATATATTGCGCCGCTCGGCGTTGAGAAAGATCGAGAGGTCCTTTCGCAGCGCCCCGCTCAGGTCGCCGCTGTAGATCTCCGAGTGGTAGTCCGGCACATCGCCATGCACATACGGGTTGCGCGAGTTGAAGACCGAGTTGTTCTCGTTGATCGCCGCCTGCCCGTGCCACTTGTCCGTCCCCGGCTTGGTGAAGACCTCCACGTGCCCATAGCCCGGCTTATCGTATTCTGCGGAGAACGGGTTTTGATTAATTCGAATTTCGCGGATGGAAGACTTGGGCGGCAGGCGCCCGCCGGAGAAGCCGTCAACATAGATCTGCGTCCCGTTTGGGCCTGCCGTGGGACCGGCCAGCGCCTGCAGGTCCTGCTGCAGTTCGTCAGGATCGTCGGGCAGCGCCTGCAGATCTTCGCCCTTGAGTACCAGCGCGCCGGCGTTGTTCTCCGGGCTCACGTCCAGCAGCGGTGTGCCACTCTCGCTCTCAACCGTGATCTCCTCCTGCTGCATCGCAATCGCGAGCGCAATGTCGAGCTTCTGCGTCTCTCCCGCGCGCACGATCACATTCTGCATTTCGTAGGCCGCAAAGCCTGCCGCTGTCGCGCTGATGGTCGCAGCTCCGGGGGCCAGCCCTTGCAGTACGTAGGTCCCGTGCGGATCGCTGCTCGTCGTCCGCACAGTCCCGCCGGGGCCGGTGGCCGTGACCTCGGCTCCCACCACCACGGCGCCTGTGGGATCGGTCACCCTCCCGCGCAAGCCACCGGAATCGCTCGCCTGCTGCGCTGCAACTGCCGCGCAGAGTACCGTGAGCCAAAGCAGCAACAGGCCGGTCCGCCAGCTACTCTGCTTCCCCTTCATTCTCTGCAATTCCTCTCTGCCTGCGCCGTTTCGGACTGCCATCGCGCTCGGCCGGAAAATGGGGTGAGGAGCGCCGGCCGCCGCGCTCGACGTGCTTAGACACTTCTTAGAAGCCGCACACCTATACACAGGGTGGAAACACCGGAAAGACCGCAGTGTCTCTGGCTAAGGCTTTTGCTTATACCCCCTATTAAATTTTTCAATGCCTCTGATATATTGTCGCTGCTGTTCTGACCAATTAACCTATACCTGCAAAATATCAAGTCTCCATTTCAACCCCCTCTCGAGGAGATTCATGTCGAACAACGCTCTACGCAACTTCCTGTCGCTCAGCTACGCTGAACTGGAAGAACTCAATCTGAAAGCCAAGCAGCAGCGCAATGACCGCGTTGCCATGGACAAAATCCAGGAAGAACGGCTGAAGTACCTGACAGACGAGAAGCGCCTCAAGGCCGTCACGGTGATGTTCAGCGACCTGGAAGGCCGCCTGCATCTTCTGGACTATGACAAGAAGTTCCTCATCGGCGCCTACGACAACCTCACCTTCGACGGCTCCTCGATCCGCGGCTTCACCGCACAGCATGAGAGCGACCTGCGCCTGGGAATCGACTGGTCGGCATTCTACTGGGTGCCTGCGGACGTCTTTGGCACCGGCAAGGTGATGGTCTTTGGCGAAGTCACCGAAAAGGACGGCAGCCCGTTCACCGGCGACCTCCGCGGCGTGCTCAAGAACTACGCCGCTGACCAGTTCAAGAAGAACGGCTACACCCTGAATGCGGCCAACGAAATCGAGGGCTTCCTCTTCAATGGACGCGACGCCGAGCAGGCCTTCTGCGACAGCGGAAAGTTCGAGTACGTCGACCAGGGCGGCTACTACTACTCGCTGCCGGGCGATCCGCTGCGCACCTTCATCGACACCGCCGCCGAGGTGCAGCGCGCGATGGGCTTCCAGAACGAGAAGGACCACCCCGAGGTCGCTCCCTCCCAGTTCGAAATCAACTACGGCTACGGCGAAGCTGTGGCCGCCGCCGACCAGATCCAGCTCTACAAGCTGCTCTGCCGCCAGGTTGCCAACAACCAGGGCTACACCGCCAGCTTCCTGCCCAAGCCGGTCGTCGGAGTCAACGGCAGCGGCATGCATACCAACGTCTCGGTGAGCAAGGGCGGCAAGAACCTGTTCTGGGACCCCAAGGGCCTGGAGAAGATCAGCCAGTTCGCCTGGGACTTCGTCGACCGCATCCTCACCCACGGCCTGGACATCTGCCTGGGGCTGAACCCCAGCGTCAATGCCTACCGCCGTCTCGATCCGCACTTCGAGGCCCCGAACCAGCTGAAGGCCTCCGCGGTCGATCGCGGATCGATGGTCCGCATCCCCATCGGCAACGAGCGCAGTGCGCGTACCGAAGTCCGCGCGGTTGCTCCCGACGCCAACCCCTACATGGTGATGCTGTCGGTCTTCAAGACCGGCCTCGACGGCACCATCGCCAAGATCGACAACCTGCGTCAGGCGCATCGCTATCTGCCGGACAACATCTACTCGGCAATCGATCTGTGGCGTGCGTCGGACTGGATCAGCAGCCTGCTGGGCGCAGACGTGAAGGAGCGCTACGCCGAGCTGAAGCAGAACTCGGCGGACCGCTGCCCGCGCCTGCTGGGTACCGAGGTCAAGATCCCCGAGATCCAGTTCCACCACCAGGTCTACAACCAGAAGCTCTGGAACCGGTTCTAAGCTGCCCCCGATCTGCCAGCTGTCGGCAGATCGGGGCTGAAAGCCGCGTCGCACCAAGACCAAGGCCCCGGCTCAGCCCGGGGCCTTTTCCTTGAAATATTCGAAGTGGCCCAGATTTGCCCTTTCTCGGCAAATGTGGGGAATATCCGCAGCTCACCTGCCTGCGCGCGCCAACTCCATCTCCTCAGTGTCGTCGCTCGCGGCGAGCAAAGCGCGGTAACTGGCTAGCTCGTCCTGGTCCATCTCCAGATAGGAGCCAGGATTCGAAAATCCAGGATTCGAAGACCCTGGCGTCGCCGGCCCGGGCTCAGCTCCGAGCTTTAGCGTTGTGCCCAACCCTGCGTACACATAGTGATCGCCAAAGAT
>WNGF01000243.1_pt1 | contig 101126 bp, 93 predicted proteins | sample 5400641 | NCBI WGS metagenome assembly WNGF01 (sample SAMN13153371, study PRJNA577476) | soil metagenome | isolation source: 80 cm soil or saprolite under grassland replicate 2 | place: USA:California | collected 2016-06-15 | reverse complement strand
CCGCCGGGAAGTTCGCGAAAGAATGCCGTGGCCTCGATGCCGTCGATGCCGAGCGCCCAGTTCACCAGTCCCTCGCAATCCTCGGCCGTGGCCCCGCTCTCGCAGAAATCCGCCTGCGTGAGGTGCATCCAGGAGATTGGCCCCTCGCAGTGCAGGCTGCAGAGTGCGCGGCCAAGCAGGTGCATCTTCGGTGCGGGATTGGAGAAGTAGACCTGCTGCGCGATGGCGGCGGGATCAGCCCCGGCGAGCACCAGTTCGCGCGCGACGGCAAAGGTCTCGGCCGTGGTGCTGGAGAAGCAGAACGAGCCGGTGTCGGTGAGCAGGGCGGCATAGAGGCAGGTTGCCATCGTGGCCGTGGTGCCCACTCCGGCGGCCTGCGCGATGCGATAGACAAGCTCGCCCGCAGCCGGAGAACTGCCGTCGACGTAATTCACGTCGGCGTATTCGCCGCTGGTGGCGTGATGATCGACGTTGACGGTGAATAGTTCGTCGAGGCCGGCGAGTTCGGCGCGCTCGAGGCTGCCGCACTCGAGGACCAGCGCGGCATCGTAGCGGCCCGGCTCGACGGGACCGGTGCGGACCTCGTCGGCGCCGGGCAGCTTGCGGTAGATGTACGGAACGCCGTCGCTGAGAAATCCCGCGGCCTGCCTGCCCATGGCGCGCAGGAGCTCCACGGCAGCCAGCACGCTGCCCACGGCGTCGCCATCCGGGCGGGCATGCGAGGTGACGACCCAGCGCTGCCGCGAGCGCAGAGCCTCGACCACCTCGGCGGGGTCCCCGGCGCGCCTTGTTTTGGCGAGCTCGGGTGGGACGGTGTTCATGAGCTCCTGTTCCGCTTGCCGCGCTTTTCGATGCGCTCCAGCAGCTGGTCGATGCGCGAGCCGTACTGGCCGGAGGTATCGAGCACAAAGTGCAGGTCGGGCGCCACGCGCAGGCCGACGGCTTCGGCGAGGCGGTGGCGAATGAAGCCGACGGCATCGTTCAGCGCGGCGACGGAAGCCTTCTGCTCGCGCTCGCCGCCGTCGGCGGCAATGTAGACTCGCGCGGACTTGCCTCCGGGGGCGATGGCCACCTCGGTCACCGAGAGCAGGCCGACGCGCGGGTCGGAGAGCTCGCCGGTGACGATGCTGACCAGTTCTTCCTTGATCGCCTCATGGAGCCGGTCCTTGTGATGCTGTGCGCTGCGGTTTTCCACGAAGGATGCTCCTCGGGCCCGGTGCCCAGGTCAGCGCCGCATACTTCGCGGCGCGGACCTTTCAATCATAGAACCTGGGGCGCCAAGCCGCTGGGAAAACCTGTCACTGTATCACAAGGTAGAAATTCCAGGTTTCAATGTTTGAAGGTTTCAGAGTTTCAAGGTTAAAAGCAGAGACAAAAGCAAAAGCAACACCAAAAGCAACTGCCCCACTCAAGCCAACAAAGGGCTTGAATGGGTAAGGCAAAAGCAAGATCAAAATCAACTACCCCACTTCTGCCAAAGGAAGGCAGAAATGGGGCACCTGCGACAATGAGCAGAACCAAAATCAAGAACAACTTCCCCACTCAAGCCAAAAGAAGGCTTGAATGGGGCACCCGCGCTGTGCACTCGATCCTTCGCTTCGCTCAGGATTTCGCCTGCGGGCTCCCGCTTCGCTCACGCCCGCAAAACGGCTCAACCTTGAAACTTGCTTTTAGAGCTCGATCACTGCGCCTTCGCGGGCGGCCTGGGTATGCGGATGCACTTCGCGGGCGGCCGCGACGATGCTGTCCAGGACGGGATCATCGTGGTCGGGATCGTGGTGGAAGAGGACCAGTTCCTTGACGCCGGTCTCGCGGGCGATGGCGACCGCCTCGCGCCAGTGGCTGTGGCCCCAGCCGCGGCGCTTGGCCTCGTACTCCTCGGGCAGATACTGCGCGTCGTAGACCAGCACGTCGGCGCCTTCGGCGAGCTTGCGCACGTTGTGGTCGAAGATGGGATGGCCGGGCTCATTGTCCGTGGCGTAGACGAAGACCGCGTTGTCTGTCTCCATGCGGAAGCCCAGGCAGCCCTGGGGATGATTCAGCAGCAGCGACTGCACCCGGCAGTCGTCGAACTCGGCGCGCTCCTCCTCGATGTCGTAGAAGTTGCGGTGCGCGACCATCTCGGTCATGTCGACCGGAAAGTAGGGGTCGGCCATCTGCTCTTCGATGGTGCGCTGCAGGCCGCGGGTGTGGCTGGAGGAGTGAAAGAAGAAATGGTTGTCGCGGCTCTCATAGAGCGGCTGGAAGAACGGGATGCCCTGGATGTGGTCCCAGTGGAAGTGGGAGAGAAAGACGTGGGCGTAGATGGGGCGTTCGCCGAACTCCGCCATGAGGCTCTTGCCCAGATTGCGAAAGCCGGTGCCGCAATCGAAGATGTAGATGTGATCGTGGATCCGCACCTCGACGCATGGGGTATTGCCGCCGTACTGCAGGTTCTCTACTTGTGGGGTCGGAGTCGAGCCGCGAACTCCCCAGAAGCGGATTCTCATGCGTTCCTTCCAGATTAGTTGAGGGTGGGTCCGCAAATGTCTGGCGAGAGATTGCGCACCGACTCATGCCTGCGGGGGGACAGGAGTAAGTGAACAAAGTATATGTCACCCGGCAACGCACCTCAACCGGGCAGTTGGACCGTGAACCCAGGAACATGGACAGTTACCCGCGCCGATTCCGGTGACAAACAAGGGCGTACCGCCCCAGCAAGCCAAAACGGCTCGCCGGGGACCCCGGAACTATCCCGATTGACTACCCCAACGGCCAAAAAACGGCCTGACTGGACGACATCGGCGGGTATCGCGGACTGGCTGATTTCATCTCGAAACAGAATTCCCGTAAAGAACACTGAAGTCACTGATTTTGTCATGGACCGAGGAACTGATGTTTGACTTCGCCGCGAGCAAACGTAAGCTAGAACTGCAAGTAATTCTTTCTCCGGCAGCCAGTGCAGCGCGCCGGAGGCCCGGATTCGCCCCAGCAAGCCATGGCGGGCTTGCCAGTGATCCGAATGGCAAAGGAGTCTGCCATGAACGATGCGAGTTCATCAGAGAAGCGCGCAATTCGGCGCTTCGCGCTTCAACTCCCGGTGACGATTACGGGACACTCGGGTGAGAGCCTGCAAACGCCGGCCGAGAGCCGCGACGTGAGCTCGCATGGCATCTGCTTCTTCTGCGATTCGGAGATGGAAGCCGACTCCCCGATTGAGTTCACCCTCACGCTACCCTCCGAGATCACAATGTCGGAGCCGCTTTCGGTCCGCTGCAGCGGTAAGGTAGTGCGGGTGGAGCGCCAGCAGTCCAGGAAGTTTGCCGTGGCGGCCGCCATCAGCAACTACGAATTCTTGTGCGAAGAGGAAGTAGTTCCCCAACTGGCACAAACCAGCAAGCTGAAAGAGGGCTCGCTGAGGACCGTGTAACCAACCCCAGTAAGCAAAGAAAGCGCTCGCCCGTGATCACACCCCAGCAAGCCAAGAACGGGCCCGCTGGGGACCCCGTGATCGCAGGGGGCTGACACGCCGTCCGCAATGTGATGGAATAGCCGGATGGCAATGCGGCGGCTACTGCTGCTCGGAGTGGGACTGGCCTTGGCCGGGTGCGCGCAGGCCCAGGGACAAATGTCGCTGGGTGTGCTCTTCTCCGGCGATGCCAGCGTGCGCGGCGCGGTCCTGCTGCGCGCCCAGTCCACCGAGGTGCTCAGCGGCTCGCAAATCGCGGCCGGGGAGGGCAGTGCCCTGCTCAAGCTGGATCGCGGCGGCCAACTTCGCATCTGTTCCAAGACCAATATTTCGCTCAATGCGGGCGCGAGCGGCCAAGCGCTTTCGCTGGGGTTAAACGCCGGCGCAATGGAGCTGGACTACGCGCTGGAGAGCGGCGCCGATTCGCTGATCACACCCGACTTCCGGCTGCTGCTGATCAGTCCGGGCAGCTTTCATCTGGCAATCTCGGTGGCCTCCTCAGGCGACACCTGCATGCGCAGCCTCCCAGGCAACAGCGCGTCGGTCTTTGTCACCGAGATGATGGGCAGCGACAGCTATCAGCTCGCGCCGGGAAAAAACGTGCTCTTCATGAAGGGGAAGATCGCCCTGGCGACCCAGGCGCCTGCGGTTTGCGGCTGCCCGGAGACATCGCCGCCCAAGGCCGAAGTTGCAGCTGCGCCTGCTGCGCCCCCTGCGGCGGAGACCCCTGCGCCCGCCGGGCAGACGCCCGAGACGCGGGCATCAGCGGTGCTCCCCGCAATCGAGGCGCCGAAACCGCAGGCGTCAGCGGCTCCCGAAGCTGAGGCAGCGGCTGACCAGCCGGAGGTGGCGCATATTGAGGCGGAAAGCCGGTTCAGCTATCGCGGCGACGGGGAGACGCAGGATTTCTACAGCACGGCCGCGCGGCTCTCGGTCTCCAGCGATAACTCCAGGCTCGCCCTCGCGCTGCTTCCGCAGATAAACCGTCCCGGCGAGGCAAATACGGGCCCTCAGTCTGGCGGAGCGGCCTCAACGACGGCTCCGGCCACGGCAAACGCCGCGGCGGCGAGTGCTCCGGCAGAGGCGCCGTCGAATGCAAAAGCCGGTGTATCCGAGCCGAAAAGGGGCGGTCTGCGCGGGTTCTTCAGAAGACTCTTCGGCGGGCATTAAGTTCCCTGTAATGACCCAGGGCTGCCTGGAACCCAAATTGTTTTGCTCCACCTCTGCCGCAATTCGCGAGACGCGCGGAAAGCAGCGTCTCTGAACTGCTCGTCAGGCGCAGGATCAGGGCCCCCAAAAATCCAGCTCTGGCCGAGAAAAAGCCGGGCGGGGCTCATCCTGTTTTCCTCTGGGCCGTGATAAACTCCCATTTTGCCAACGTTTTAACGTTCAAGCTGTGGCGGCGACGCTGTTTCATCTGCCAGAGACGGGAGTGGGCCCGTCCCTCCCACACCTGCCAACAACTGGCGGATGTGGGGCCCGTATTGGGCCTCAACCTGTGAACATGGAGATACAAAAGCGATGACGAAAGCCGATCTTATCGAAGAGGTTTCGCGACTGGCCGAGTTGACCCGCAAGGACAGCGAAGTCATTGTGGAGACGATCTTCGACAGCGTGGTGCGCACGCTGCGCGCGGGAGACAAGATCGAAATTCGTGGCTTCGGCAGCTTCCGCACCCGGCAGCGCAAACCGCGGGTGGGCCGCAACCCCAAGACCGGCGACCGCGTCGAGGTGCCTCCCAAAAAGATCCCTTTCTTCAAGCCAAGCAAGGAGTTGAAGGAGATGGTGAACCGGGAGGGGGGCGCGCAGGCCGTGGCGGCCGAAGCGGCGGCAATCGAGCCGTCGGCAGGCCAGCCCGAGAGCTAAGGCTCGCGCTCTCGCGGTCGCGTTGAATCCGGGCGCCGTTGATCCCCTCCAAATGTGAACCTGCCGAACTCCATCACGCTGGCGCGCATCGGCTGCCTGCCGCTATTTCTCTGGATCCTTTCCAGCGTGGGTTCTCGCATGCTGCACGGCCGGCAGGAGCTGCCGGCCGCGGCTGTGCTTCTGCTTGCCTGGGGAAGCGGCGCCGTGGACGGCTACATCGCACGGAGGACCAGCCAGGTGACCAAGCTGGGCACACTGCTTTCGGCGCTCACCGATCGCCTGGTGGTCTCGACGGCCTTTGTTGCGCTGGTGCGCTTTGCTCCGGAGCTGCTGCCGGCCTGGGTTGCGGTGCTCATTGTGGGACGGGAGTTTCTGGTGACCGGGCTGCGCGCGGTGGCCACGCAGGAGCGGATGGAGCTGCACGTGCTCGACCTGGGCAAAGTGATGACCGCTGTGCAGACCATCTCGGTGCTTTGCCTCGCGACGCTGCCGGGCGTGGCCATAGCCTCCGGCGTGCTGTGGACGATGCTGGCAATCTCGCTGCTCTCGGCCGCTGCTTACTTTCGCGTCTTCTGGATCGATGCCAGGAATAGACATCAGGGCCGTGCGCGAGCGTGACAACCCTAAGTTTCAAGGTTTCAAGGTTGCAAAGTTTCAAAGTTGAAAGCAACAGCAAAGATCTCCGCCTCAGGGTCACTCCGGCGGGTGGCCCATTCCAGCCTTCTGTTGGTTTGAGTAGGGTAGTTGCTGTTAACTTTGAAACTCTGAAACTTGAAACTTTGAAACCTGCTTTTATGAGCGACTTCCCTGCTGGAAACTTCGTCTCCGAGTACTCTGAGGCTGAGCGGCGCTGGTTGCTGCGGCTGGCGCACCTGAGCGTCCGCGCGGTGGTGATCAACCCCAGTACGCCAAATCTCGCTGTGCCGGGGTCCCCCAACCCCAACACGCCAACTGCAGGCGTGCCGGGGCCCCCTAACCCCAACACGCCAACTGCAGGCGTGCCGGGGTCCCCGCAGCAGCCGCTCGCTGCAGAGGCCGAAAGCGAGCATCTGCGCGAACAACGCGGGGCCTTTGTCTCGCTGTACAAAGATGGCAAGCTGCGCGGCTGCATCGGGAGGATCGCGGCGCTGACGCCGCTGGAGCGAACCGTGCGCGAGATGGCCATGGCCGCCGCACGGGAGGACCCGCGCTTCGTTCCGGTGAGGCCCGAAGAGCTGGACCTGCTGCAGATCGAGATCAGCGTGCTGTCGCCGATGCGCGAGGTGTCGCCCGGCGAGGTGGTGGTTGGCCGCGACGGTTTGCTCGTGACCTACAACGGGCGGCGAGGCCTATTGCTGCCGCAGGTGCCCGTGCAATGGAAGTGGAGCCGCGAGATTTTTCTGGCGCAGACCTGCATGAAGGCAGGATTGCCGCCGGACCAGTGGCTGCACGGAGCAACGATCGAGGCATTCACCGCAGAGGTCTTCGGCGAGCACGAACCTTGCGAAAGTTTGCGGGAGTAAGAAACGCGGGGTTAACCTCAATGGAAATTTGAGGGTGCCCCGTCCTAACCTTCTTCTGGTTAGGGCGGGGTAGTTGCTCTTGTTTTTGTATTTCAGGTGTCACGTCAAAAACAACTCGAACCCGACCGCACTCTAGTCCGCATCGAGGCTCTTCCCAGCATCTACGCTCTGCCCCGCATCCATGCTCTGATGGAGATCCACACTCTGCTCGGCCTCGGCACCTAGTGCCTCAGCACGGCGTGCGCTTCCGGAGAAGTAGAGTGCGGCGCCAAGCAGGACCAGTCCCACGCCTACGGTAAGCGCATTGAATGGGCCGATGTGTTCGCTGTGGTTGCGCACGCAGGCGATGACAATAAGGGCCGCGGGTGGAGCGGTGACGAGCACAAGTCCGGCCGCGCCCCCCGGCACGCGGTATGCGCGCTTGAGTTCGGGTTCCTTGATGCGCAGCGCGATGAGTGCGGCGAACTCCAGCAGGATGCTCAAGCCGGTGAGCAGAACGTCGAGCATCACCGTGCGCTCAAATCCCAGCACCATGGCGCCGGTCCAAAAACACGCGCAGACAACGATTGCAACCCAGGGAGCGCCGAAGCGGTTTTCGCGCGCGAAGGCACGCGGCAGAAAGCCGTCGCGCGCCATCGCGTAGGGCAGGCGCGAGAGCGAGAGCACGAGCGCATTGAAGGTGGTGAGCGCGGCGGCCAGCGCGGCGGCGGTCATGAAGAAGGCCAGGCGCGGGCCGCCGAGCAGTGCAGCCAAGTTTACCCACGAGCCGGTCTCCCATGAGGAAAGCGGAATGCGCGCGTGGGCCATGGCCAAGATGGGCGCGATGTAAGTGGCGATCACAAGCACGAGCGAGAGCAGCATCGCGCGGCTATAGGCGCGGCGCGCATTGCGCACATCTCCGGCGATGGTGGAGGCGTTGTCCCAGCCCATGTAGTTCCACATCGCGATGAGGATTCCGCCCAGCGCATCGGTGCGCGTGAACGCAGCCGGCGCTACCACGGGCACCGCATGCGGCCCGACCAGTTCCGTCAATCCAATGGCGCGCGCGATGAGGAACGCGAACGGCGCAAGCAGAAAGAGCACGAGCACAACGGAGCTGTCGCCGACGGCCCTGGTCCCCAGCATGTTCAGAAGCACGCAGAAGAGGATCATCAGCGCTCCGATGGCGAATGGGAGCACGCCTCTACCGAGCGCCGGCACCAGATGGGTGAGATAGGCGGAGAAGAGGATAGGATAGAGCGCCATGTCGAAGATGCTGCCGGCGAAGCTGAGCCAGCACTCCTGAAAGCCCCAGAAGGGACCCAGCGCGCGGCGCACCCAGACGTAGAAGCCTCCGGTCTCGGGCAGGGCGGATGCGAGCTCGCTGACCATGAGCGTGGTGGGCACTGCCCACAGCAGCGGGGTAAGGCAAAGGACCAGGATTGCGCCGCCGTAGCCGCTGCCCGCGACGATCTCCTCAAGACCAAACGGCCCTCCGGCCACCATGGCGTAGATGGCGGCGACCAGCGCCAGCACTCCGATTTTTCGGGGACGGGAGAGGCCAAGTTTCAAGGTTTCAAGGTTTCAAAGTTTCAAAGTTGAAAACCGTGGAAGAATCATACGTCAGCACAAAGGTTTGATCTCGGCTTTCGAGAGTCATTCTTCGCGTACCGCTGAGAGGGCGAACAGCAGCAAGATACAACTGCAGAGCAAAAGCAAAACCAAAAACAAATACCCCGCCCCAACCAACTGCAGGTTAGGACGGGGCACCCGGTCCAATCTCTGATCAAACGCGGTTCTGACCTCTTCCGCGTCTCTATTCGCGCCGGCCTTCGCTCCGGCTACTGTTTTCGCGGAGCGATCTGACTATCAATGGTGTTGATGCGCTCCTGGAAGCCGGCGTGTCCGTCGCGCAGCACGCACCACAGCGCGCTCTGCGCGCGCACCAGCGCGTGGCGATGCGCGGAGTCTGGCGGATAGAAACTGGTGATCTCCTCCAACAGCTTTGAATCACGATCAAAGACTTCGATGCGATCTTTCAGGTTCACGCGAAATCTCCTCTTGCTATGCCGGTACGCCAACTCAAGCGCGCCGGGATTCCCAGCAAACCGCCTCCCGGTTTGCTGAGTGGAATTGCCTCTTACCTGGCCTCGTGGGCCTTGCTTCGAGCAAAGGACACCATGCGGTGCCAGCGGGAGTCGTTCTTTCCCGCAACATTCGTCTCAGCGCTTGCGGCCTGCACCGCCTCGGCGCCCTCCAACTGGACGAGATCACCGAGCTCCACCTCCGCGGAGACGCGGGTGACGATCGCCGTCGAGGCATGCTCGCTCACGTTGAGCACAAGCAGCTCGCCAAGGATGCGGTTCGGCATCCGCTTCTCCGCATCGCCAGGCACGTCGGCCTTGTGGACGGCGGAGGGTTCCGCCCCACGCGGCAGGTGCTCGGAGGCGCGGTCCATCTTATTCAGATCATGGGAATGATAGCCGCGCGAGATGACAAGATAGTCGCCCGGCTTGGCGCCCTTGTGGGAACCGAAATTCGTGTAAACGATCAATCCGGTGCCGAGCAGTCCGGCAAAGTCGCGCGCGCCCACGATGTGTCCGGTCACCGCGGCGGAGCCGAAGCGGAAGCTGTCCAGCGGCGGCTCGGGGCTGCGGTACGTGAACGCCGGCCGCTCCTGGAAGGGCACGAGGATGTCGCCCGGAATGGCCGCGTCGCAGGAAAAGTCGAAGGTGGCGATGGCGGTCCCGTTCTCGACCGTGTGCACGGTGAGCCAGCCGATGTCCTCATAGCGATCGCCGAGGGAGTCAAGACGGCTGCGCTGCTCGGGCGTGAAATCCTCGCGGTTGGGGTCGGAGACCTGACGCACGATGCTGTAGCGGTTGCCCGGCGCAAGGTCACGGCCACGCAGGAAGAGGGTGTCACGGCTCGAGAGGCGGTCCGCGTTCGGGCTCTCCTTGGAACCCATGATCAAGCTGGAGCGGGGAATGGCCTCGCGGGTGACGAAGCCCGAGCAGTAGAGCTGGCTGTAGACCGGCCCCGAGGGCTGCGAGGAGGCTGTAGCGGGGTCTCCGACCTGCCCGCCTTTGGCAGGTTGGGTTTCAGGTCCGGACTGCGCCCAAGTTTCAGGTCCGGACTGCGCCCAAAGCGCCCCCGACAGCAAAAGAATTGCCATAAACCGTTGAGTCATTCCGTGCTCTCATTTCTGCCGCAAACGGCATTTCCTGCTTGTACTCTGGAAACTAGCAAGGGCAGGGGTACCGGTCAAGTAACTATAGGCATACTCCGGCAGGCACTCGGCTTACGGTCCATTCGTGAGGGCCAATTCGGGTTGCCAGGCAACCGGGGTCCCCCGGCAAGCCCGTAGTTGGCCTGCTGGGGCAGAACGCTCCCAGCCCGGTACACCAGCACCAGGCGCGCTGGCCCCCTGGAGGAAGCACTGGCCGGCGTAGTCAATTTTGCTTTTCTTGTCCCAGTATCAAAGACGCCGCTACAGCCACGAGAAGGCAGGACGAAGCGCCCAGCGCGGAGACGCGCCCGTGGCCCGCGGCGGGGCACTCTCAAGCTTTTCAGTGGTTTCCGTATTTTTCTGCAGAAAAAACGCCGTCAGGCATTGCAACCCGGCGGTCGCATCATTACCATTTGCGCACCAATGAGTGCTCCAAACATCAACTACTCTGCCCGCTCGCTGCGCCTGCGCATTCCGCGGATCTGCGTCTCCATCCCGTCGGAGGATCCCGCCGAGATGATGGAGAAGGCCGAGGCAGTTTTGCGCGAAAACCCGCTGGTCGAGCTCCGGCTGGACTACCTGCCTGCCCCGCTTGGGGCGATGTCGCGGCTGCGCAAGCTGGCCGAGACGCGTCCGGATTGCATCCTGATCGGCACCTGCCGCCGAAGGGGGAGCGGAGGCAACTTCCAGGGTTCGCTGGACGAGCAGATCGAGGTGCTGCGCAAGGCGGCCAATGCAGGCTGTGCGGCGGTCGACGTGGAGATCGAGAGCGCCGAGGCAATGAGCTCCGAAGAGTGGGAGGAGCTGCGCTCGATGGCGGCCATCGTACTCTCCAGTCACGACTTCGAGACAACTCGCCGGCTGGAGGAGACCTTTGCGCGCATGCGTCCCTTCAACGCTGACTTCTACAAGGTTGTGGGCACGGCAACCTGCCTGCATGACAACGTGGTGATCACCCGCTTTCTGGAAGAGCACTGCCAGGAGTATTCGATGGTGGGCATGTGCATGGGCGAGCAGGGCATGTTGAGCCGCGTGCTGGGCATCCGCGCCGGCGGCGCCTTCACTTTCGGCTCCGAGGCCGCGGGCCGGGCCACTGCGCCGGGGCAGCCGACCTACCGCGAGTTGCGCGACCTCTACCGCATCGAGCAGATCGAGACGGTAACCAAGGTTTATGGAATCGCGGGCGATCCGGTCTCGCACTCCATGTCGCCCTACGTCATGAATTCGGCCCTTCGCCGGGAGAACGTCAATGCGGTCTATCTGCCGCTGCACGCGCGCACGCTGAGCGACCTGCTGGCCACCGTCACCGACCTGCCGCTGGACGGAATCAGCGTGACCATGCCCTACAAGCAGGCGATTGTGCAGCATCTGGACAACAGCGACGTGCTGACCCAGCGCACCGGCGCCTGCAACACCGTGGTGCGCGGCAAGGACGGAAGGCTCTTCGGCTTCAACACGGACGTCTACGGCATTGTGGCGACCATCGAGGCCCGCGTGCCGCTGCAGGGCGCTCGCGTGCTGGTGATCGGCGCCGGTGGTGCGGCGCGGGCCGCGGTCTTTGGACTGCGCGCCAAGGGCGCCGAGGTCTGGATCATGAACCGCACGCCGTCCACCGGGGCGGAGTTGGCCAAGCTCTCGGGCTCGAAGACCGTGAAGCGCAACGAACTGCCGAAGATGAGCTTCGACCTGATCTTCCATGCGACGCCGGTGGGAATGGCTTCCAATCAGGAGTCGCCGCTGGCCGAAGACGAGCTGAACGCGACCTGGGTCTTCGATTCTGTCTACAACCCAGTCGAGACGCCGCTGATCAAGATGGCGCAGGCCAAAGGCTGCGGCACCATCAGCGGGGTGGAAATGTTCCTGCACCAGGCTGCGCGGCAGTTTGAGATCTGGACGGGCAAGCCGGCGCCGATCGACGGAATGCGGCAGGTGCTTCTGCGGCAGTTGGGCGCATCGGGCGCGGAAGGCGCAGCCGGGGCCGCAACCGTAGTGGCTCCAAAGGGCCGGGCAGTGGCCAGTAACGCGGCTGTGGCCGAGGCGGAAGCCGCCGAGGAGCACGCAGGTGCGGAGAAGCAAGGCGCCGCGCAACCGGCCGAGCCCAAAGCCGCTTCGGCCAAGGCGGTGAAGGCCGTCCACGCCAGGCAGGAGGAGAAGGCTGCGGCCGCAAAAGCTGCCGCCGCAAAGCCGGCCGCGAGCAAGAGCTCCCCGACGAAGACCGCAATCAAGACGCCGGCAAAGAGCGTGAAGATTGCCAAGCCTGCCAAGAGCGTGGTCAAAGCTTCGGCGAAGGCGAAGAAACCCGCAGCAAAAAAGGCAGTAAAGGCGAAGGGGAGATAGAGCTGCAAAGTTTCAAGGTTTCGCAGGATGACACTCCAATGCGAAAAGGGCCCGCCACGGGCCTTTAACTTTGAAACCTTGAAACTCTGAAACCTTGAAAACTTTGCCCTTACGACGCTTCCCTGTGGCTCTGGCATTCCGAGTAAAAGACCACGGTGTTGCGGCCGCGGGCCTTGGCTTCGTACAGCGCGGCGTCTGCGGCCTCGAGAAGGTCCGCTTTGCGCCGCGCATCGTCTGGGAAGATGGCGACGCCGAGGCTGATGGTGAGGTGCTCCGGGACCGCGCCCGCCTCGCTGGAGGAGATGCGGAACTTGGCTGCCTGCACCGCATGACGCAGGCGTTGCGCTACAAGCATGGCGCCCTCCTGGTTGGTCTCCGGCAGCAGCAGGATGAACTCCTCGCCGCCGTAGCGTGCGGCCAGGTCGATCTGGCGCAGTTCGCCGGTGAGAATGGCGGCGAAGTCGCGCAGGACAACGTCTCCGGCAGGATGGCCATGTGTGTCGTTGAGCCGCTTGAAGTGATCGATATCGATCATCAGGAGGGCGACGGGCGTGCCGCGGCGTCCGGCGCGGGCCAGTTCAAGGTCGAGCTGCTGTTCGGAGTATCCGCGCGTTTTCAGGCCGGTCAGAAAATCCGTAAATGCAGTGCGCAACAGAGTTTCGTTGGAGTAGTCGCGCGCCAGCATGCTCTCCGAGATCAGAGAGAGGACCCAGAGGAGCTGAACGTCCTCGTGCGAGAAGCAGTCGTCGCGCTCTCCGAAGAGCTGCATGGCCCCCACCACGCGGTTGTGCACGAACAGCGGCAGCACCAGCACGCGCGCAGCGCCCATGGTGCGCAGCAACGCGTCCACCTGGGCCTGGCTGCGGCGGCCGAGCAGCAGCGGGCGGCCCACTTTGGCGGCGCGGTAGTTGAGCACGCTGGCCCGTGCGAAGGTCTCCGTACTCGACATCGGCAGATTGCGCATGGCGCGCAGGTGCATGCCTTCGCCGTTCTCCGCCCAGAAGTAAACCGCTGCACGGGAGAAGCTGACGATCTCGGCCGCCATGTCGCAGAGCAGATTCAGGGTCGAGTCCAGTTCCATCTCCAAGGCCGAAAGCATCCCCATACGCAGCAGCACATTCACCTCGCGACTGCGCCGGATCATGGTTGCAGGACTAAGTTCGGAAAAAACGTCGACGGCAAAGCGCTCTAGCGACTCGGACTCGGGGCTGAGGGGTAGGTGCGCCATAGGATTTTTTGAGTCTATCTCTGCTCTTAGTTGGATGCGTGCAGCTCACCTACAGCAACCAAAGTTAGATTGCCGCTGTTCTACTCCGGTTTTCAGTCCTACCTGACTTCGATGGACCAAATCCTGATTTTGATTCCGCTTTTGAGCTGGTTTGTTTTGCGATTTGGACCGCCCCGGGGCTGTCCCCCGGCTGTCCCAACGTGCAGCCGGTTTCCCGTTCAGACGCGAAATTCCGCCCTCAGTTGCCAAATCCGCGTCTTTGGGCATAGGATCAGAGTGTTGAGAATTGTCATAGATCGGCTGAATCTGTCTGACCCAAAACTGTGGAGTGAAATACAGGCTGCGAAGCCCGGCAGACGGGCGCAAGCGGCGGCAGAGCTGACAGCGCAGAAGTAAAGGTCGGGACGAAGCTGCGTCCCCCCTGTAGTGCAGAAATTTCTGAAGCAGTTCACCGTTCAGTTAAAGCTGGTTCCTAATGCCCGGACAACTCTTGCCCGGCGTCGACGGAGAGCAGAAGATGGCGTGGTACGCATACTGCATCAGCGAACAGGCGGATTTTCAGCAAGCTAGGGTTCGCCGCCCATTTCCAATTGGATCCCTCAAAGGCGTAAATGCAGGCCCGGTGCAGGGCTTCCCCTGCGGCGAGTTCGTGGTCATGGTCAGTGAAATCGAACATGGCCGGCCATTGACGACGCAGACCGGCGTGGAGCACGCGCGCGTGGTAGGCGAGTGCTTCCGGATGGCGACCGTGCTGCCGTTTAAGCTGGGAACGATTTTTGAGACGGATGACGCCCTGCGCCACGCAATCCGCAACAACAAGAAGACCTTTGCCGATTCCATCGCCAGGCTTCGCGGAAAAAGCGAGATGCACATCAAGGTGAGGGTGCGCGAAGGCACTGGTGTGGCAGAGGTGCTGGCCGTGCTGCCGCACAAGGCCGGCAGCGAGTATCTGAGCCGGCTGCGCGAGCAGGCCAGCCGCGACCGCGAACGGCAGTCGCGCGCCCGCGCCCTTTCCGTGCAGGTGAACAAGCTGCTGAACCCGCTGCAGGAGGAGGTCTCCTGCAAGAAGGTGGAGCGCGGCATTGTGCTGGACATTGCCCACCTCATCCACTCCGAGAGCGTCGAGAAGTACCAGAACCGCTACTCCAGCGCGCTGCGCCAGTTCAAGGACGTGGAGATCACCCTCAGCGGCCCCTGGCCGCCGTATCACTTCATGCCCGCCCGGCAGAAAGTGCGCACGGTGGTGAACGGCTGAAGCTTCGGGACAACCGCATGCAAATGGAAAAGGGTCCGCCGCGCGCGGGCCCTTTGCTTTTCCGTGCGCCACGCCTCGGAAGCCAACCACGTCCCGGATTAGACCGCCAGAGACGGCGGAGCGGAAGGGACACCATTTCCTCGCGCTGTGAGCCTTCCAGCTTCTCTCGCCAGAGTGGAGGAACAGGGCAACCAAGTAGATAAAGTTGCTATTCTAATTCTAAGTAGTGGCATAAACTACACACAAGCAGCGCAGAACGCTGTATCAGCGCGCCTTTTTCGGTTGTCTCCGTACCAAAAAAATGAACCGGAGTTGGCAACCGGCGGCTGAGCGGCTGCTTCCAATTCTTGGCTCTGGAAACCTTAAGAAAGACAATGAAATGCAAGCTGCGGGCAGAGTTCGGGTCCTGATTGTGAACGACGACCATACCCAGTCTGCTTATCTGGGGGCGCATCTCAATCGCCGCGGCTATGACGTCAGCGCGGCTGCCACGGCCGAGGAGGCCATCGGGATGTTCCGGAGCCTCGATCCGGCCCTGGTGTTCCTGGATGCCGATGCCCGCGGCATGGACGTGATGGAGACCCTGGAGCGGCTGAAGCAGATGAAGCCGGAGGTGGCAGTGGTGATGACGGCCACCAACGGGACGCCGGAGATGGTCTTCCGGGCATCGAAGCTGGGCGCCGACGACTTCCTCTCAAAACCGATCGACATGTCTTCGCTTGAGCAGCGCGCCACGCAATTGCTGGAAGGACGGCGGCTGATGAACGAGGTGAGCAATCTGCGCGACCAGGTGCGCCGGCGCAGCGACTTCAGCATGCTCTTCGGCACCAGTCCCAAGATGGAAGACGTGAAGAACACCATCGAGCAGGTGGCCGAGACCAATGTGACGGTGCTGATCCGCGGCGAGAGCGGCACCGGTAAAGAAGTAGTGGCGCGCATGATTTTCGCCCACTCGCTGCGCCATGACAAGCCGTTCATCAAGGTGAACTGCGCGGCCATCCCGCACGAACTGCTGGAGAGCGAGCTGTTCGGCTACGAGCCTGGCGCCTTCACCGGAGCCAACCGGCAGAAGTTGGGCAAGTTCGACCTGGCGCACGGCGGCACGATCTTCCTGGACGAGATCAGCGAGTTGCATCCGGCGCTGCAGGCCAAGCTGCTGCACGTCCTGCAGGACGGCGAGTTCTCGCGCCTGGGCGGCAAACGCGAAATCGCGGTGGACGTTCGGGTGCTGGCGGCCACCAACAAGAAACTGGAAGAGGCGGTGGAGGAGGGCTCCTTCCGCGAGGACCTGTTCTACCGGCTGAATGTGGTTACGATCGGCCTGCCGCCGTTGCGCGAACGCCGCGAGGAGATCCCAGTTTTTCTCGACTTCTTCCTGCGCAAATACAGCGAATACTACGGCAAGCAGCCCGCTCCCTTTACCGAGTACGCGGTGGCCAAGATGTGCGAATACAACTGGCCGGGCAACATTCGCGAACTGGAAAACCTGGTGAAGCGCTATGTGATTGTGGGCAACGAATCGCAAATCATACGCGAGCTCTCCGCCCACAAGCCCGCCATGCCTCACCCCAGCAAGCCGACACCGGGCTTGCCGGGGGCCCCTGATCGGGCCACGAGTGCCAACGCCGCACCGCTTTGGGGTGCGAAAGAGGGGGGTGCGAAAGAGGGGAGCGCGAACGGCGGGTCTGCAAATGACGGCGGAGCAAGACAGGGCGCAAGGTTGGCCAAGGCGCCTGCAGGCGACGGCGATTCGCTATCGCTGCTGGAGATCGGGCGGCGCGCCGCAATGGAGGCCGAGCGTGAGGCGATTGAACGGGTCCTGAACGAGACGCGATGGAACCGCCGGCAAACCGCGAAAATACTAAAGGTCAGTTACAAGGCGCTCTTGAACAAGATGAAACTCATGGAAGAACAGGACCTGGCCAGGAAGAAGTCCTCTGCAACGCCATAGCAGCGAAAAGAACCCCCTCAATTTCAGGCGATTTGGTTGCCCGGTTTTCTGGCGGCGCGCAAAAATTTTGCTTCGTATTGCCTCGGATTTCTTTGAAGAATTTGAAAAAAATCCGCTTCGCTGGCGTTCCACGTGCATCCAACCTGAGTAACAAAGAGGCCGTAAACTCAATGGTAGATCCTCTCAAGAAGTCTCAATCTCTCGAAACCGACCGGATTCAACGGAGCGGTGTCTAATCTCCTCACCCCCGATTTTCCCTTCCCTTGCCTCTTTCAGAAAGCGACCTCGAGTGAGGTCGCTTTCTTATTTCTTCCTGTGGCGTCTAACTTTTTATCTCGGTCGCCAGCGCGGCTGGCCAGCATTGACCGCGGGGGCGGGCGAGAATATCATCATCAGTTTGCGGTAGTCCCCAAACTGCTAAGCGGGCCTGCTATGGACAAAGAAAAACTCGAGCACTACCGGAAGCTGCTGGAAGACAGGAGAGTTCACCTGCGGGAGAGCGTTGCCCGCACGGAGGAGGACGGCCGCGCCGCTCAGACCTCCGACTCTGCCCAGGATATCGCCGACCACGCGTCGAGCTCCTACCAGAAGGAGTTTCTGTTTGCGCAGAGCAACAACGAGCGGCGGCTGCTGCAGATGGTGGAGCGCGCGCTCTTTCGCATTTCGGAAGGCGCCTATGGCGAATGCGAGCAGTGCGGCAACGAGATCAACGAGCGGCGGCTGGAGGCGGTCCCATGGGCGCGGCACTGCATCGCCTGCCAGGAGCGGCTGGAGCGGGGCGAGCTGCAGCAGCAGGGGCGGAACAGCTAGCCGACCAGCGGCCGACGCATAAATTTTCATCCGGCGCCCCAGAGATAGGAATCCCGCGCCGATTCTGTCACTGCGCTTATGTGGGGAAGTCAATGCCCTGGCACCCACGTATTTGCAAGGTCCTTAGGCTTTATTCCCCGGCCCGGGCTCCTCCCCATGGAAGATCTCCCAGACCTTGTGGCGCAGCACCGATCCGCCGTACGCGCCTGCGAAGCCGGGCATCACGATCAGGATTGACCCGGCAATGCTGGCCTTGGTGAAGTGGGCGGCGGGAATTGCCAGGCCGGCGGCCAGGATGGTGAGCGGCACGGGAGCACCGACCAGCAGGACCCATCGCCAGGGCCGCTCCGGCCGCAGAAGTCCCAGCATCATCGTGGCGACCGTCACTGCCAGCGCCGAGAGCAGCGGGTCGGGCTGGTCCATCCAAGCCACAAACACGTGGAGCGCGCCGCAGCCCACTCCGAGCAGCAGCGCAAAGAGAGCGAACAGGAGCGGGTAGCGCTCAGGTTGAGAAGAAGGGTTGGATGGCATCACTGCGATTGTAATGCCCCGCTCAGATTCGCCAAAAGGCCGAAGTTCAGCTTTCACAGCTTTTGGATTTCGGTGTCATCCTGACCCGAGCGAAGCGAAGGGGAAGGACCCCAGCGCTGCTTCGACTCTCCAGACCGTCCAAGGTCACCTAGCCAGAAACTTCCATCTGTGTTTCCGAACTAAAAGCAGTTCGCCGGAGTGACCTTTGAAGCTGCATAAGCGGTATTCAACCTTGCTGGGGTCCTTGGCTGCGCTCGGGATGACACGTCACCGCACTGATTCACTTCTCAAGCATTACTCGTACTTGTAAAATCCGCGGCCGGATTTGCGGCCCAGCCAGCCGGCGTCGACCATTTTGATCAGCAGCGGGCAAGGGCGGTATTTGTCATCGCCAAGGCCGGTGTGCAGGACGTGCAGGACGTCCAGGCAGACGTCGAGGCCGATAAAATCCGCCAGCGTGAGCGGGCCCATGGGATGCGCCATGCCGAGTTTGAAGACCTGGTCGATGGCCTCCGCGCCGGCCACGCCCTCCATCTTGGTGTAGATCGCCTCATTGATCATGAGCATGAGGATGCGATTGCTGACGAAGCCCGGGGCATCGTTGACCTCGACCGGAGTCTTGCCCAGCCGCGTGGCGATCTCTTTGGCGACTTCGAATGTCGCATCGTTGGTGTTGAGGCCGCGGATGATCTCGATCAGCTTCATCACCGGAACGGGATTAAAGAAGTGCATGCCGATAAAGCGGTCGGCGCGCTGCGTCTTGGCTGCCAGCAGCGTGATGGAAATCGAAGAGGTGTTGGAGGCGAGGATTGTCTCCGGCGGGCAGAGGCGGTCAAGCTGCTCGAAGATCTTCTGCTTCACCTCCAGGCGCTCGATGGCAGCTTCGATAACGAGCTGACAGCCGGCCAGCGGCTCTATCCTGACCGTGGGCTGGATGCGGGCCAAAGCGGCGTCGCGCGCCTCAGGTGTGAGCTTGGAGTGCTCCATCTCGCGGCCCATGTTCTTGAAGATGGCGGCGAGGGAGCGCTCCAGAATGCGCGGCTCGACGTCGACCAGGACCACGTTGTATCCGGTCCTGGCACAGACGTGAGCGATGCCGGTGCCCATGGTCCCGGCGCCCACGATGCCGATGCTCTCGACGGCCATCTGCCTGCCTCCGTGCGGAAAGGAGTGTACCAGAGGCGAGAGGAACGAGGTTTCAAAGTTTCAGGGGGTACATTTGCGAGAGGTGACCGCGGACAGCACAGGTAAAGATCAGCGTTGCTGGGGTCCTTCCGCTTCGCGTCAGGATGACATACAAGAACAAGAGCAAAAGCAAAAACCCCACTTCTGCCAAAGGACGGCAGAAGTGGGGCATCGATTTTGCTTTTCAACTTTGAAACTTTGAAACCCTGAAACTTTGAAACCTTGTTCTTACTGCTTCTGCTTTGCGATTGCGAGGCGGGCCTCAGCCAGCGCCAGCTCCTGGAAGGCCTCGTCGAACTCGTCGGTGTTCTCGGCTTCCTTCAGGTGCTTTTGAGCGCGCTCACGGGCGGCTTCGGCGTGAGGCACGTTGACGTCCTCGGCGCGCTCGGCGGTCTGCGCCAGGACAGTAACCCGCTCGGGCAGCACTTCGACGAAGCCCCAGGCCACGAAGAGCCGTTCGGAGACGCCGCCGGCGGTGGTGTAGGTGATCTCGCCGATGGCCAGCTCGCTGATGAGCGGCGCATGGCCGGGAAGGATTCCCAGGTAGCCGTTTCGGCCGGGGATCTGGACCTCGGTGACGCGGTCCTTTACGACCTGGCGCTCCGGCGTGACAATTTCGAGTTCGATGGTGTCTGCCATAAATTAAGTTTCAAAGTTTCAGGGTTTCAAAGTTGAAGTCAAAAAGCAAAAACAACTTCAACCGCCCTACTCAAGCAAAAGAAGCTTGAGTGGGCCACCACAAAAGGTGGTCCACCCTCAAGATTTTTCCTACGCCTTGGCTTTCATCTGCTCGGCGGCCTCGAGCACCTCTTCGATGGGGCCCTTCATGTAGAAGGCCTGCTCGGGGATCTCGTCGTGCTTGCCCTCGATGATCTCCTTGAAGCTGCGCACCGTGTCGGCCACCTTGACGTACTTGCCCGCGAAACCGGTGAACTGCTCGGCCACGTGGAAGGGCTGCGAGAGGAAGCGCTGTACCTTGCGCGCGCGAGAGACGACGAGTTTTTGCTCCTCCGAGAGCTCGTCGATGCCGAGGATGGCGATGATGTCCTGCAGGTCCTTGTAGGTCTGCAGCGTGCGCTTGACGCTCTGCGCCACGTCATAGTGCTCCTGTCCGACGATGCGCGGATCGAGAATGCGCGAGGTGGAGGCCAGAGGATCAACCGCCGGGTAGATGCCGATCTCGGTCAGGGCGCGGTTGAGCACCGTGGTGGCGTCGAGGTGGGCAAACGTTGTGGCCGGCGCCGGATCGGTGAGGTCGTCGGCGGGCACATAGATGGCCTGCACCGAGGTGACCGAGCCCTTCTTGGTGGAGGTAATGCGCTCCTGCAGCTCGCCCATTTCGGTGGCCAGGTTGGGCTGGTAGCCCACGGCCGACGGCATACGGCCGAGCAGCGTGGAGACCTCCGAGCCCGCCTGCGTGAAGCGGAAGATGTTGTCGATAAACAGCAGCGTGTCGGCGCCCTCGACGTCACGGAAATATTCGGCCACGGTAAGGCCGGTGAGGGCCACGCGCAGACGCGCCCCGGGAGGCTCGGTCATCTGGCCGTAGATCAGCGCGGCCTTGGACTTGGAGGGGTCGCCCGCGACGATGACGCCCGACTCCTGGAACTCGAGCCAGAGGTCGTTGCCTTCGCGGGTGCGCTCGCCCACGCCGGCGAAGACCGAGTAGCCGCCGTGCTGCTTGGCGACGTTGTTGATGAGCTCCTGAATGACGACCGTCTTGCCGACGCCAGCGCCGCCGAAGAGGCCGATCTTGCCGCCCTTCAGGAAGGGCTGGATGAGGTCGATGACCTTGATGCCGGTCTCGAACATCTCGGCGCGCGTGGACTGCTCGTCAAAGGCGGGCGCGGCGCGATGAATGGGCAGCCGCTGCTCCGACTTAATCGGGCCGAGCTCGTCGACCGGCTCGCCGATGACGTTCATCACGCGGCCCAGGGTCTCGCGGCCGACGGGGACGCTGATGGGGCCGCCCAGATCAATGGCCTTCATGCCGCGCACCATGCCCTCGGTGGGCTGCATGGCGACACAGCGCACGCGGCCTTCGCCGAGGTGCTGCTGCACTTCGAGGATGACGTCGATCGGCTGCGGGACCTGGAAGCCCTCGCTGACCACGCGAAGCGCGGTGTAGATGGTCGGAATGGCCGACTCGGTGAACTGGACGTCCACGGCGGGCCCGGCGATCTGAATGACGTGTCCGATGTTCTCAGGCATATGTGTTGAACCTAGGTTTCAAAGTTGAGCCGTTTTCGCGGCGTCTGAGCCGCGAGGCGAAATCCTGAGTGAAACGAAGGATCAGGCACGCCCGGCAGTTGAATTCGTTTGGTGCCCCACTCAAACTTCCGTTGCTTGAGTGGGGCAGTTGATTTCGAGCACTTAATTACAGCGCAGCTGCGCCGCTTCTATTACAGCGCGGCTGCGCCGCTAACGATCTCGATAATTTCCTTGGTGATGGCGGCCTGACGCGCGCGGTTCATGGTGAGCGTCAGTGCGTCGATCAGATCGCCCGCGTTATTTGTGGCCGAATCCATGGCGGTCATGCGCGCGGCGTGTTCGGCGGCCACCGACTCCAGCATGGCGCGGTAGATCTGCGCGATCACGTAGCGGGGCAGCAGCTCGCGAAACAGCTTTGGCGCGGGCTGCTCGTAGATGTAGTCCACCGGCGAGTTGGCAAAGTTGGCGGCGTGCCGGTCGATCTCCGAGGTGTCCTGCTCATGGGGCTCCACACCGGAGTGCAGCGCGGCGTTGGCGGCGCGCTCGCGCTCCGCGGGCGAAAGCTCGACCGAATCCTGAATGACGTGCTCGCCGATGGAGCCGACGGGCAGCAGCTGCTCGATGACCAGCCGCTGCGCGATCACCGACTTGAACTCGTTGAAGACCACGTAGACGGCGTCGATCTCGCCATCCTTGTAGCGCGCGATGATGTCTTCCGCGATGGGCGCGACGTGGCTGAAATTCGGCACCTTGAGGATGCCGATGTGTTCGCCCGTTACGCGCATGGCCGTCGTGCGCTCTTCCCCGGCCGATTGCGCGGGATAGCGGCGGCGCAGAAGGTCGCGGCCCTTGCGCCCCACGCATTCAATGTCGATGTTGATTCCCGCCTTGCTGTCGATGAAGCGCTGCGCCAGCTTGAGCAGGTTGGAGTTGAAGCCGCCGGCGAGCCCGCGGTCGCCGGTGACGACCACGAGGACGATGTTGCGCTCCTCGCGCGTCTCCAACAGCGGATGCTTGGCCTGGCCGGTCTCCTGGTCGATGACGTCCGCGCGCTTCACCAGCGAGCGCAGCACGTTGGTGAGCATCTGGGCATAAGGCCGCGCGGCGAGGGCGCGCTCCTGGGCGCGGCGCAGCTTGGCCGCCGAGACCATCTTCATGGCCTTGGTGATCTGCCGCGTGCTCTTTACGCTGCGGATACGGCGCCGGATGTCGAGTACGTTGGCCATTGTCTATTTACTCTGACGTCTTTTACTCTGACGTGTCCTCTAGCGTGCAGCCGCGCCGGCAGCCGCCGGCGTGCGCTCGGCGAGGAAGCGGTCCTTCGCCTCCTGAATGGTCTTGCCCAGATCGGCCTTGATCTCGTCGGTGAGCGACTTCTTCTCCCGAATGTTCTTGAACAGTCCGGGATTGACGGTCTCGATGTAGGAGTACAGGGCCTTCTCGAATGGGCGAACGTCCTCGACCGCCAGATCGTCGAGATAACCGTTGGTTCCGGCGTAGATGGCAGTCACCTGATGGGTGAAGGGCAGCGGTTCGTACTGGCCCTGCTTGAGCAGTTCGACCAGTCGCGCGCCGCGATTGAGCTGGGCCTGCGTGGCTTTGTCGAGATCGGAGCCGAACTGCGCGAAGGCGGCCAGCTCGCGGTACTGCGCCAGCTCCAGCTTGAGGCTGGAGCCGACCTGCTTCATGGCCTTGACCGCCGCGGAGAAGCCTACGCGCGAAACCGAGATGCCGACGTTGACCGCCGGGCGCACGCCGGAGTTGAACAGGTCGGCCTCGAGGAAGATTTGGCCGTCGGTGATGGAGATGACGTTCGTCGGAATGTAGGCCGAGACGTCGCCCGCCTGGGTCTCAATGATGGGCAGCGAGGTGATGGAGCCGCCGCCCTGCGCATCGCTGAGCTTACTGGAGCGCTCCAGCAGGCGCGAGTGCAGATAGAAGACGTCGCCCGGATAGGCTTCGCGACCCGGCGGACGGCGCAGCAGCAGAGAGATCTCGCGATAGGCCGCGGCGTGCTTGGAGAGATCGTCGTAGATGATCAGCGCGTGGCGCTTGGTGTCGCGGAAGTATTCGGCGATGGCCGTCCCGGCGTACGGCGCGATGTACTGCATCGGCGCGGGATCGGAGGCACTGGCGACGACCACGACGGTGTAGTCCATGGCGCCGGCCTCTTCCAGGATTTTGACGACCTGCGCGACAGTGGAGCGCTTCTGCCCGATGGCGATGTAGACGCAGAGGAGGTCGCCGCCCTTCTGGTTGATGATGGTGTCGAGCGCGATGGCGGTCTTGCCCGTCTGGCGATCGCCGATGAGCAGCTCGCGCTGGCCACGGCCGATGGGGATCATGGCGTCGATTGCCTTCAGACCGGTGGCCATGGGCTCGCGCACCGGCTGTCGGTCGACGACGCCGGGAGCGATGCGCTCGACCGGATTGAACTCGGTCGTGGCGATGGGGCCCTTGTCGTCGATGGGCTGGCCGAGAGCGTTGACCACGCGCCCGATCATGGCGTCGCCCACGGGCACGCTCATGATTCGGCCCGTGCGCTTGACCTCGTCGCCTTCCTTGATCTCGTTGGCCTCGCCCAGCAGCACGGCGCCGACCTGGTCTTCTTCCAGGTTCATGGCGAGCCCGGAGATGCCGTGCGGGAAGGAGAGCAGCTCGCCGGCCATGACCTTGTCCAGGCCATGAATGCGGGCGATGCCGTCGCCGACGGAGATCACGGTGCCAACTTCATCGACGGTGATCTTGCTCTCGTAATTTTCGATCTGCTCAAGGATGAGCTGCGTAATCTCGTCTGCTTTGATCTGGGCCATGTCTGCTCTCGGCTTCTCTCTGCCCCAGCAAGCCAGCGGTGGCTTGTTGGGGACCCCCTGTACGTTTGGCTTTCGGTCTCTCCCAGGTCAACGCCCAAATGCCGGGCGTGGGACCTGGGGCACCCACAACTCTTAACTCTCGATCAACTGGCGGCGCATGCGCTGCAGTTGGCCGCGCACCGAGCCATCATAAATCGTGCTGCCCACGCGCACGGTAACGCCCCCGATCAGGCTCTGGTCCGTGGCGTAGCGCGGCAGGATGGTCTTGCCGGTGACCCGCGCGATCTCGGCCAGCAGCGCGGTCTTCTGGTCTTGGGTAAGTTCACGGGCGCTGACGATATCTGCGTCGATGCGGCCGCCGCGCGCATTGAGCTCGCGCTCAACCTGCACGGCAATCTCCGGCAGCAGCGCGATGCGGTCCTGGTCGATCAGAACGGCGACGAAGTTGCGCAGCGGGCGCGCGGTGACTCCGGCCTTGGCCGCCAGCGCATCCAGCACCTTCAGCTTCTGATTGGCCGTGACCGCGGGCGACTCCCAGACCCCGCGCAACTGCGGGCTGGCCTGAAACGCTTCGGCCAAGGCGCGGAGCTGCGAGACGGAGGCGGTGGGATCCAGCTTGGCCTTGGCGATCACCTCGGCCATGGCGCGGGCATAGCGGCTGGAGACGGCGGCCATTATCGACCATCCTTTCCGAGCTGGGAGGCAAAGCTGCGAATGATCGCCTGGTCGGTCGTCTCATCCACCTTGATCTTCTTCTCGGCCAGATCGATGGCGAGTCCGGCGGCGAAGGCCTTGAGCTCGCGCTGGGCGCTGCGGGAGGCGGCGGCGATCTCCTGCTCGGCGGCGGCGATGACGTGCTTGGCGTCGCGCTCGGCGTCGGCCTTGATGCGCTGCTCCTCGGCGCTGAAGTCGGAGTCGGCGGCGCGGCGGATCTCCTCGATCTCGCGATCCAGAACCGCAAGGCGGCCCTCGATCTCGCCCAGCCGGGCGCCGGCGTCGGCGCTGGCCTTGCGGGCCTCCTCAATCGAGCGCTGGATCTCGGCCGTGCGTGGAGCAAAGCCGTGCGGCATGGCACGGCGCAGAAGAAAGAGTGCGCCCGCGGCAAGGATGCCGAAGTTGATGGCGACGAAGGTCCAGTAGGCGGCCTCTTTGCTGAGCCCGGTCTTCTCACCGAACTTGCGCACGAGGGAGGAGTACTTGAACTGGGCGTTTTCCTCCTCTTCTTCGGCGCCTTCGGCGTGTTCGTGTTCGGCGTTTGGCGGTACGACCTCGGTCTCTTTACCCGGCTCGACAGGAGTGGCTTGCTGGCCGGCGTTTGGTTCCGCGACGGAGGCCTGGGCGATGGAGGCGGCCAATGCGGCAGAACGCGCAGCGAAGGCCGGCTGGGCAATCAGGCAGCCACAGGCCAGCGGAAGGCAGGCGAGGAGAAGACGGAGAGAGAGGCGTTTGGACATTGGCGTTTATCTGCTGCCCGCAATGGCTGCCGGACCGGCGCCGACGCTCTGAAGAAGGGTCCCGACGATCTGATTGGCGATGCGTTCGCTCTCGGCGCCAAGAGAGGCGCGGGCGGCGGCGCTCTCGGCCTCGATCTCCGCCTTGGCCTGCGCGACCATCTGGTGGGCGCGTTCGCGGGCTTGGGCGATGGCGTGCTCGCGGGCTTCCATGGCCTGCTTGCGGCGCTGGTCGAGCGACTTGAAGATGTTCATACGGGCATCGCGTAGCCGGGTCTCATATTCTGTCGCCCGCTGGGCGGCAAGGTTGATATCCGAGCGAGCTTTCTCCACCGCTCCCTGAGTGCGCTTACGGCGTTCGGCCAGCACCGCCTCGAGGGGCTTATGCAGGATCACGTGGTACAGGCCATAGAGCGTCAGAAGCAGCACCACCGTAGGGATGGCGCCAAGCAGAAGGTCACCTAATTGCTTTAGGGTCTGTTCCATTTCAGTGAGTGCGAAAATCGGTAAGTTTCTGGTGCAGCGAGACGTTTTAAAGCTTACATTCCGTGAGATGTACTGTCAATTTTCGCGGCTGCCGGGCAGCCCCCGGGACCGTATTATTCCGGGCCCCGGAAAAATCGCATGAGCAGCCCTCGATTCGGCTTGACAGCGGCCACGGGGGAGCTAACATACCTTGCATCGCCTCCGATCCAATCCGGATCGAGATGGGCCTGAGATTGAGGAAAAGAACCACCGCTCCTCAACCTCAGGCCCATTTAATTTTCAGCGCCAGTCGGTTTCGCAAAAGCAGTTTCAGGGTGTCGTGTTCTCACATTGCAGTTCGCGGTCCTTCCGCAACAACGAAGCGTTGGGCCACCATCGCGAGTTGAAATGGCCTCAAAGCAGCACTGCCCATTTGAGCTGCGCTGGGGTCCTTCGCGCCGCTCAGGATGACTCCTCAAGAACGAAACAACTTACAGCAACTGCAACTCAGGAGTTCTTCACCACGAACCTGCGCAGCTGGCGCAGCAGCGACTCGGGCGCGTCGACCTCGAACTCGACCGTTTCGTTCTCGACGTAATTGCGCGAGAGGACCACCGAGCGCGACTCCAATTGCGCCAGCGCCTTGCCCTCCGACTGCGGAATGCGCAGACGGGCACGCTGGATCGGGTCCTCGTGCAGGTGCGCGTCGATTGCGGCCAGCAGATGGTCCAGGTGCAGGCCGCGCGCGGCGGAGATGTGCACGCTGGTCTCCGCGTCCTTCAGGCGCGCGCGCTTGGCTTCGTCGAACAGATCGATCTTATTCAGCACGTGGATCTGCGGCTTGTCGGCCGCGTCCAGCTCGCGCAGCACGGAATCAACCTGCGCCATCTGTTCGGCAGCCGTAGGACTGGTGGCGTCGGTCACCTGCAGCAGGAGCGCGGCGCGCTGCACCTCTTCCAGGGTGGCGCGGAAGGCCGAGACCAGAGTGGTGGGCAGGTTGCGGATGAATCCCACGGTATCCGACAGCAGCACCTGCCGGCGCGAGGGCAGTGTGACGGGGCGCAGCGTGGGGTCGAGCGTGGCGAACATGCGCGAGCTCTCCACCACGCCGGCCTGGGTGAGCGCGTTGAAGAGCGTGCTCTTGCCGGCGTTGGTGTAACCCACCAGCGCCACAACGGGCACCGGAACAGCTTCGCGGCGGCGGCGCTGCTGCGAGCGGATGCGGCGCACCTCCTCGATCTGCTGCTTGACGTGGCGGATGCGGCGATAGAGCTTGCGACGGTCGGTCTCGAGCTGCGTCTCGCCTGGCCCGCGGGTGCCAATGCCGCCGCCAAGCTGCGACATCTGCGCGCCGCGCCCGGTGAGCCGCGGCAGAAGGTATTCGAGCTGCGCCAGCTCCACCTGCAGGCGGCCTTCGCGGGTCCGCGCGTGGCGGGCAAAGATGTCGAGGATGAGCTGCGTGCGATCGATGACGCGGCAATCGAACTCCGTCTCAAGGTTGCGCAACTGCGACGAGGTGAGCTCGTGGTCGAAGATGATGAGGCCCGCGTTGGCCATCTTGGCTGCGCCGGCGATCTCCTCCACCTTGCCGCGGCCAATGAGGGTCGCCGGATCGGGACGGTCGCGGCGCTGCAGCACCTCTCCTACTACCAGGCCACCGGCGCTTGAGGTCAGCTCGCTGAGCTCTGCCAGCGATTCTTCGCCGTTGAAGGGGACGGCGTGGTCTTCCGTATCCAGGCGCAAAGTGCGTGAGGCGGAGCGAGCCTGACGGGCCTGTGGAGGGATGCGCCGCGACTTAAGAGTGGCCGATCCAAAATTGCCGGGAATAAATTTGGCAGACTCAGAGCTGCCCCCACCGGCTTCGCCGTTTGCGAACTCCGCCTTCTCTGCTGAAGGAACAGCGGGATGCGGACGCTGGCGGAATTCGACTCCGACGAGAAATGCGCGCTCGCCGCCACGCGCGAGCTGCCCCCCACCCGCGGAACCCGTTGCGGATTCCGGGGTTCTGGAAGACGCCCCGGCAGAGGCTCCGGAAGATCTGGAAGACGCAGAAGAAGACGCACCCCGTGAAGCGCCGGGCGGAGTTGCGGGCGGACGCGGGTTAGCGATGGCTCACCCCTGCTGCGTATTGGAGGCGGGCACCAGAGGAGTGGCCGCCGGGGCCGCTACGGGACCGGAGCGCTCCAGGTGCGGCGCCCGCGCCATGACGACCGTGGAGATGGCGTGCTTGAAGATGAGCTGCTCCTGGTTGTTGGTTTCCATTACTACCGAGTACTTGTCGAAGGAGCGGATGCGGCCCGATAACTTGACGCCGCTGAGCAGGTAGATCGTGATGACGGACTTATCTTTTCTTGCCGTGTTGAGGAAGGAATCCTGTATGTTCTGCGCCGGCTTGCTTTCCATCGGTCACACTCCTTGCAAACGTCAAATACAAACAGTCCAACAGCCGAAAGACCAACTACCGCCTTCTCTGGAAAATTGAGAAGCGAGATCCTCTCCCACAAGGAATGCTTGCCTCTCCGGTCTGGATTACGATACGGCTACCGGCGCGCAATTTCAACCTGGCTGCGAGATTGAGAAGCACCAATTAATGCGGCAGAAATGCGGCTGCCGGACGGCGATTCCGGTTTGGCCCTGAAATCTGGAACCGGGTACACCGTCCAAACCTGCTGTCGGTTAAGGGCGGGGTAGTTGCGGCGCAACGCCGTATGAATCGCCCTTTCTTGTAAATCACCCTATAATGTAGCCGACATGGACGAGCGAGAGTATTACGACGAGCGCCAGGAGACCAGGAACCATCTGCTGACCTGCCCGCACTGCCGCCAGGAGAGCGAGTACCAGGTGGGATGGATTGTGCGCATGAAGAAGAAGTCGCTTCCGCCGCGGGCCGACGAGCGCGACCGGGCCAAGTTCGCCAAGGCACAAAGCTACATGCTGCGCAAAGACGACATGCTGGCGTGCAAGAACATGCGTTGCCGCAAGCGCTTCGAGATCGCCGGCATCCAGAGCGTGGCATTTCTGTAATTTCAGCTCACTCGCGTAACATTCTTGGGATGGCCAGAGGCGGCGGCGACCCACTAAGATTTTTGCGGTTTCAAATTCTCCTGCCCGCAATCCACTTTTCCCTATGCCCTGTCATCGCCCTGCTGTCCGCCAGCACTCCCGGTGGAGCTTGGTATCGCTTGAGTTCGGTGGACCCCATCTGCTGGCCATTCCTTTTTTCAATCAGCAGCAACCTGGGGATCTTTGGGCTGTTCGCAATTTTGGGAACCGCACAATGGTGGGTCGTCGGATATCTCATCGACGCTGCCATACGACACCTGTACGACTGAGAAGCCCTGAAGCACACTGCTTCCATTCTGTTTTTTTGGTCATCGCGCTATACTCCTGTCCGGCTTGCGGGCGTGTATCCAAACGCCCCTTGAGGTACCAGTGAAGATCCTGGTGTGCATGAAGCAGGTCCCGCAGAAGGACGCGCCGCTCAAGCTGAACGAGCGCGCCACCTGGGTCCGCGAGGACGTGGGATACGAGGTCAATGAGCCCGACGCCTACGCACTCGAAGAAGCACTGCGGCAGAAGGAGAAGCACGGCGGCGAGGTGGTGGCCATCACCGCCGGTCCGGCGCGGGCGCAGCAGGTGCTGCGCGAGGCACTCGCCAAGGGCGCCGATCGCGCCATTCATCTGGAGGACGAACGCTTCGTCTCGCTGGACAGCTTCAACGTTGCGCGCGCGCTGGCCGCTGCGATCAAGGATGAGTCGTTCGATCTGATCTTTACCGGGCTGCAGTCGGACGACTGCGGCTACGCGCAGACGGGAGTGTTGCTGGCCGAACTGCTGGGCAGGCCGCACGCGACCATCATTATGCAGATGGAAGCCGGGGGTTCCGATGGCGGGGGTTCCGATAACCGAGGTTCCGATAACCCAGGCGGCATCCGCGTCAAGCGCGAGTTGGAGAGCGGATACTTCCAGTATGTCGAGCTGCCGTTGCCGGCGGTGCTCACGATCCAGTCCGGCATCAACAAGCTGCGCTATGCCACGCTGATCGGCATCAAGCAAGCCAAGAACAAGCCTCTGCGCAAGGTGGGCTGGGCAGAGGTGGAGTCCGTGCTGAAGCCGAACCAGTGGACGATCGAGCGGCTCTACGTTCCGCAGAAGACCAAGCACACCGAGGTACTGCAGGGCCCCGCGCAGGACGTGGCGAAGAAGCTGGTAGCGAAGCTGCGCGACGAGATGCGCGTTCTGTGAATCCGAGCACAGGGAGCGGGGTCCCCAGCGCGCCTGCAGTTGGCGTGCTGGGGTGGAGAGAGCGGCGATGATGGAGACGGCAATGCAACAGGAGAGTGAGCAGCCGGACCAAAAACAGCCGGATTACGTCCAGGAGCGCGAGCGCCTCAATGCCATGCGCGTGGCCGGAGGGCTGCTGGTGATCATCGGGCTGTTGCTGTACTTCTTCCACCTCGCGGAGGCGCGCATGGGCGGCGCCACCATGGGTGTGCTGGCCGCGGCATTTGCGGTCGTGGGGTCGGTGCTGCTGTTTGTGGGGTGGTGGAAATTGCGCGAACTGCGGTAGAGCAAGAGCAACTACCCCACTCAAGCCAAAAGATGGCTTGAATGGGGGCACCCGCATCGTACTTTGGTGCCCCACATCTGCCCTCCTTTGGCAGATATGGGATCTGAGAAAGATCGACGGAGAAAGTTCGATGGCCGAGACGATTCTGGTGATCGCCGAGCAGCGCGAAGGGAGGCTGAACCGCGTCTCGCTGGAGACCGTAGCGGCCGCGCAGGCGCTCGCGAAGCAGACCGGATGGGCCGTCGAGGCAGCGGTGGTGGGCGGCGCGGGAATCGGCGCTGCGGCTGGAAATAACGCCGGCGCGTCGTCGCCTGCGGCCGAGTTGGCGCGCTGCGCAGTCACGAAGATCAGCGCCATTGAAGGCGCGGCCCTTGAGCCATACACGCCGGACGGCTTTGTCAGCGCTTTGAAAGCCTTTATCGAAGGCGCGCGGCCCAGGCTGGTGCTGCTGCCGCACACCTACCAGGTGCGCGACTTTGCTCCGCGGCTGGCGGCTGTTTGCGGCGCGGCGTTGGTCAGTGATTGCGTAGGCTGCGGATACGAGAACGGAAAGCTGATCTTCACGAGGCCGATGTTTCAGGGGAAGTTTGCCGCCGATCTGTCGCCCGCCGGAGACGGACCCTGGTTTGCGAGCTTCCAGAGCGGTGCTTATCGCGCCGATGCGGCGGAGCTGGGGGCGAGTGCTGCCCCAATAGAGCGGGTGAGCGCAACGATTGGCGAGGTGCGCACCCGGCCCGAAGCCCCGTTCCGCGAGGCGCGGCAGACGGTGGACCTGACGCAAGCTGGAATCATCGTCTCTGTCGGGCGGGGCATCAAAGAGCAGAAGAACATCGCGATCGCACAGGCGCTGGCCGAGGCGATGGGCGGAGAGCTGGCGGCCTCGCGTCCCATCTGCGACGCGGGCTGGCTGCCCATGGAGCGGCAGGTCGGCTCGAGCGGCCAGACCGTGAATCCGAACCTCTATCTTGCGCTGGGCATCAGCGGCGCCATCCAGCACCTGGTAGGCATGAAGGGCTCGCGCAACATCATCGCCGTGAACAAAGATGCCGAAGCGCCGATCTTCGAGATCGCCGACGTGGCTGTGGTGGGCGACCTCTTTGAGATCGTCCCGGCACTGACAGAGGAAGTCAAGAAAGCGAAGAGCTGAGGTCCAGATGATTTTCCGCACGCCGCTGGAAGGGATCGAACATCCGGTGCTGGAAGCCGATGTGGTGATCGTCGGCGGCGGACCTGCCGGCATGGCCTGCGCGCTGCGCCTGGCGCAACTCATCGACGAGCACAACGCGGCCCATCCGCAGGCGCAGCTCTCCAAGGAAACCATCTACGTGCTGGAGAAGTCGCGCGCGGTGGGACAGCACTGCCTCTCCGGCGCCATCCTCGATCCGCGCTCGATGGACGAGCTCGTGCCCGACTGGCGCAAACATGCGCCCATCGAGGCCGAGGTCACAGGGGACACGCTTTACTTTCTCAGCCGCAAGTCGGCCCACAAGTCGCCCCTCACGCCGCCGCCGATGCAGGACCATGGCAACTACATCATCAGCCTCAACCGGCTTGTGCGCTGGCTGGGCGGACTGGTTGAGGCGGCGGGGATCACCATCTTCAACGGCTTTGCCGGCAGCGAGCTGATCTTCGACAGCGAGCACGGCGAGGGCAAACGCGTCGCCGGCGTACGCACCGACGACAAGGGCGTGGACAAGTCGAACCTCCCCAAGGCGAACTTCGAGCCCGGCCAGGACCTGAGGTCGAAGATCACCATCCTCGCCGAGGGCCCGCGCGGCTCGCTCACCAAGCAGCTCATCACACTGCTCGACCTGAGCAGGGACCGCAATCCCATGACCTATGGCCTCGGCGTGAAGGAGCTGTGGGAGCTGCCCGCCGGACGCGTTGCTCCCGGCGAGGTGATCTACACCATGGGCTGGCCGCTCACGACCCGTGAGTACGGCGGCGCTTGGATCTACGGAGGACGGCTGAACCAGGGAGGCAAGGACAGCACGGTCTCGCTGGGCTTCGTCATGGGCCTCGAATATCCGGACCCGCGTACCGACCCGCACCACGCACTGCAGTCCTTCAAGCAGCATACGTTTGCGGCGCGGCTGCTCGAGGGCGGAAAGATGGTGCGCTACGGCGCCAAGACGATTCCCTACGGCGGCTGGTGGTCGATTCCGCCGCTGGGCGGCGACGGTTGGATGATCGTGGGCGATGCGGCCGGCTTGGTGAACACCGAGCGGCTCAAGGGCATTCATCTGGCGATCAAGAGCGGGATGCTGGCCGCCGAGACCGCCTTCGAGGCGTTGCTCGCCGGCGACAGCAGCGCGCGCCAGCTCGGCAAATTGCAGACGAAGGTGGAGAGCAGTTGGATCAAGCAAGAGCTCTACCCGGTGCGCAACTTCCATCAGGGCTTCGAGCAGGGATTTACGACCGGAATGCTGAATACCGCGCTGCTGAAAGTGACCGGCGGCCACGGGCTGCGCGACCGCTATCGGGCCCATGCCGGGCACGAGCGCACGCTGCAGCTCTGGGACATCATGGGCCATCCTGGCGGCCGCGAACAGCTCCTGGGCTGGGCACGAGGCGACGGCAAGCTCACCTTCGACAAGCTGACGTCCGTCTACCACTCCGGCACGCGGCACGAGGAAGACCAGCCCGCGCACCTCGTCATTCACGATACCGACATCTGCAATCACCGCTGCACGCGAGAGTACGGCAACCCCTGCCAGTTCTTCTGCCCGGCCAAGGTCTATGAGATGGTGGACTCGCCGGATGAACCGGGCAAGAAGCGCATCCACCTGAACCCCTCCAACTGCGTACACTGCAAGGCCTGCGACATCATGGATCCCTACCAGGTCATCACCTGGGTACCGCCCGAAGGCGGCGGCGGGCCAAATTACGAAGGCATGTAGCTGGCGTACAAAAAAGCTATGCCCGTTTCTTGCCCGCCCGCGCGGCCTGGCCTGCCAGCTTCTTTTCTTCCTTCAGCAGCGTTTCTCTCAGCAGCATCTTGAGATAGGTCTGGTAGCGCAATCCTTTCCGCTCTGCTTGCGCTCGCGCTCGGGCAATATCTTCCTTTTCCAGACGAATGGTGGTGGTGGGAGTTGCTCCCTTGCGCTTTGCAGTGCCACGGCCGAGGCGGCCCTCGGCTGCCCCGCGCTCAAACTCATGAACAATGTTCTTGCCTTGCGAATCCCACCACTGAGCTTCTTCAGCTTCGTTCTTAAACTTCGGAACTTTGAATTCCTCCGCCATAACTCCTCCTTTCTGCTGACAAGTCATGACGTATTCTGCAAGTAAAATTCCCGCAGCTGCTTCGGTGCCGGATAAGCAGTGACCACACGGATTTTGTCCTTACGCCATGTGGTCACGACGAGAAGAATACGACCCTTATCGATTGCGCCAACCTGCACAATGCGTTCTTCCCCTTCGCCTACCTGAAGCGTGAGGTCGATAGGGTCGTTCAGCACCGCTTGCTCCGCCTCCGCCGGAGTGACCCGGTGCTTGGCGATATGTTTACGGTTGCATTTGCGGTCGGCATCTGACGATCTCCCAAATATGATAGTAGTTACAACGTAGCTACGTGTCAAGCGAATTGCGATGCAGCAGCAGCCACAATCCCGGCCCTGAGTCCTCGCCACAGCGCTGGCATCAATTAGGATAGGGTAGGCTAGAACCTAGCCTGCTCATTCATGCCGTTAATAGATCAATACGGGCGCAGCATACGCGACCTTCGCATTTCGATCACCGACCGTTGCAACTACCGCTGCGTCTACTGCCGGACCGGCACCCACGGTCCCGAATACCCCGAGCTCGCGCTTGACGAGTACCTGCGCATGGCGCGGGTCTTCGTCTCACTGGGCATCCGCAAGATCCGCCTCACCGGCGGCGAGCCGCTGCTGCGCCGCGATGTGATCGAGATGGTGCGCCAGTTGCACGCGCTGCGCACGCTGGACGGAACGCCTCCCGAGCTGGCAATCACCACAAACGGGCACCTGCTGGCCGAGATGGCCGCGCCGCTCAAGGCTGCAGGCCTCGACCGCGTGACCGTAAGCATGGACGCCGTGGACCCGGAGCGCTTTGCGCGCATCACGCGCGTGCCCAACGGATACGCCTCGGTGCTGGCTGGCCTTCGCGCAGCCCGGCGCGCGGGGCTGAGCCCGGTGAAGGTCAACTGCGTTCTGCTGCGCGGCTTCAACGAGGACCAGGTAGAGGCCTTCGGCCGCTTCGCGCAACAGGAGCAGGTCGCCGTGCGGTTCATCGAGTTCATGCCTCTGGAGGAGGGCCGCGTCTGGTCTCCGCAGGTGGTGGTGTCACTCAAGGAGGTGCTGGAGCGCATGGCGCGGCTGGCGCCTTTCCATGAGCTGCCGCACGAGCCCAGCTCGACCTCGCGGCGTTATCGTTTCGACGACGGCAGCGCTGAGTTCGGCGTAATCGCGCCGGTGACGCTTCCCTTCTGCGGCGCCTGCTCGCGTATCCGGCTGACCAGCGACGGCAAGATCCGCACCTGCCTGTTTTCGCTGAATGAGCATGACCTGCGCGCGGGGCTGGGCGCCGGAGACGAGGAGATGGCGCGCATCATCGAGCACGCCGTCGCGCACAAGGAAGCGCGCCACCACATCGGCGAGCCGGGCTTTGTGCAGCCGGGCAGGAGCATGGTGCACATCGGCGGATGATCATGGAGGCCCTGAGTCTTCCCCTCTGTCAAAATCATATGGGTCGCCCATTCAAGCTTCTTGGGGCTTGAGGGGGTAGCTGCGGCGGCAAATTCAAATACCCCACTCAAGCACCTGAAGCTTGAGTGGGGCACCACGGCCGATCTTTCCCAAATCTGCACGGCAGCGTTGCTTCTGTATCGCAGCTTCGCAGAAGCTGCCGAAGTGGCCGATTTCATTTGGTTAGACGGATTTACAGCCGCCCCACGGGATAAATTGCTTGCTTCTCAGGGCAATATTCATGCATCATTAACATGAGCAATAAATACGGCTTCAACATCCCTGCGGGTGGGACCTTACCAGGTATGTGCACCCGCTGGAGCCGTCGAACGCGCTTTCAACATCCCCGCTCTCGCGCTGAAAGCTGGCGGCGAGGGCTGAAGGCAGAAAAACTTGGCTACTGCTGTGAATACGACTTCTCAGTGCTCCCTCGACAATTATCTTGTCCTGCCGGAACACTCGTGCGACGCCCGCATTCGCGAGGCGCGCGAAATTCTCGGGGAGCAGTGCGTCGTGCTCGGACATCATTACCAGCGCGACGAGGTGATCCAATTTTCCGACTACCAGGGCGATAGCTGGAGGCTGAGCGAGCTGGCCTCGCAGGCCCGCGGGCGCTACATCGTCTTCTGCGGCGTGCACTTCATGGCCGAGTCGGCCGACATTCTGGCGCGTCCGGACCAGAAGGTGGTGCTGCCCGACATGAACGCCGGCTGCTCCATGGCCGACATGGCGGAGATCTCGCAGGTGGAAGACGCCTGGGAGCAATTCGTGCGCCTCGGCCTGACCAGCGACGAGGGCAAAGGCATCACTCCGCTGACTTACATGAATTCGGCGGCGGCGGTGAAGGCCTTTGTCGGCGAGCGCGGCGGGGCGGTCTGCACCAGCAGCAACGCGCGCGCCGCGATGGAATGGGGCTTTGCGCGGAACCGAAAACTGTTCTTCCTGCCTGACCAGCATCTGGGGCGCAACACCGGTTACGGAATGGGCATTCCGCTAGAGGAGATGGTCGTTTGGGACCCGTACCTGCCGCAGGGCGGCCAGACGGCTGAGGCACTGCGGGCGGCGAAGGTCATCCTGTGGAAGGGGCACTGTTCGGTGCACATGCGTTTTCTGCCCGAGGACGTGGACCGCATGCGGCAGCGCTATCCGGGAATTCAGGTGATCGTGCATCCGGAGTGCCGCTGGGAGGTCTGCCAGAAGGCCGACGACACCGGCTCGACCGACAAGCTGCGGCGCCTGGTGACCGAGGCCCCGGCCGGGACGAAGTTCGCCATCGGAACGGAAATTCATCTGGTGAACCGGCTGGCCAAGCAGCATCCCGACAAGACAATCATGACTCTCAATGATTGCGGGTGCCTGTGCACCACCATGTATCGGATCTCGCCGCAGCACCTGGCGTGGTCGCTGGAGAACCTGGTGGAGGGCAACGTGGTGAACCAGATCAAGGTGCGGCCTGCGGTGAAGCGCTGGGCCCGCGTGGCGCTGGACCGCATGCTGCAGATCAAAGGGTGAAACCCAAGGGCTGAGACGACCATGCGGACCTTTACACTTCGCGAGGCGCAATCGATGCTGCCGGTGCTGGAGAGCCTGCTGCGCCGCTCGATTGAAGCCAAGAGCCAGATGGAGGAGATCGACCAGGAGCTCACCGAGCTGGGCGAACGCATCTTCCTGAGCGGCGGCATGCTTTTGGACGTTGCCACCTGCGCCGCCCGCAAGGCGCAGCGCGACAAGGCCATCCAGAATGCGAAGGACACGCTCTCGGAGATCAACGCCATCGGCGTGCAGGTGAAGGACCTTGATATCGGCCTGCTCGACTTCCCCTGCCTGGTGGACGGCGAGATCGTGCTGCTCTGCTGGAAGCTCGGCGAGCCGACCATCACGCACTGGCACGGCACCGAAGAAGGCTTCGCCGGACGCAAGCCGATCGACAAGCGCATGAGCGGAGAGTGAAAGAAGCAAGTTTTCAAAGTTTCTAAGCTTAAGAGCAAGAAAGCAGCTGCGTGACGAGCGCAGTTGCTTTTTTGTCAGTTTTGAGGTGTCATCCTGAGCGGAGCGAAGGATGACACCTCAAAAAACGAAAATAAAACCAAAAACAACTCCCCGGCCTAACCAATCGAAGGTTAGGACGGGGCGCCCGGTTACTGTTTTACATTCAACTTTGAAACTTTGAAACCTGGTCTTTTACCTGCTCTCCTGCATGGCCTCGTCGAACTTGGCGAGGAAGCGGTCCACGCCGTCGTCGGTGGCCAGCGGGCCCATCAGGCCGACGCGGACGATCTTTCCGGCCAGCGGGCCAAAGCCGCCGGCGATCTCGATGCCGTGCTTTTCCAGCAGATAATTCTTGACCTTCACATCGCTGATGCCCTCGGGAAGCAGCGGTGTGTTGAGATTCCAGATGCGCTGTCCGTGAGCGACCAGCATCTTGAGCCCGAGCCGCTCGATGCCTGCGACGAAGCGCTCGTGCGCGCGGCGATGGCGGTCATGCCGGAGGGCGAGGCCTTCCTCCTCGATCACCGCCAGCGCCTCGTGCAGCGCGTAGAACATGGTTGCCGAGGCCGTGTGGTGGTAGCGGTGCGAGACGGTCAGGTAGTCGCTGATCAGCGACAGATCGAAGTACCAACTGCGGTTCGGGCCCTTGCGCTGCTTCAGCCGCTCCTGGGCGCGCGGTGAGACGGTGATGGGCGCCAGTCCCGGAGGCGCGCTGAGGCCTTTCTGCGTGCAGCTATAAGCGACGTCGATGCCGTTGCCGTCAACGTCGACGGGCATCGCACCAAGCGAGGTGACGCAGTCTGCGATGACGATCGCGTCGACCTCGTGCGCGGCGTCGCAGATTGCCTTGCTCTGCTGGAAGACGCCGGTTGAGGTCTCGGCCTGGACAAAGGCCACCACCTGGGGACGCTCGCGGCGGATGAAGTCCACCGCCTCGTCGTCGGTTGCGGCCTCGCCCCAGGGCTTTTCCAGGCGCGCGATCTCGGCGCCGTGACGCTTGGCCATCTCGTTGATGCGCTCGCCGAAGAAGCCGCCCACGATGAGCCCGAACTTTGTGCCCGGCTCGACGAAGTTGGAGATCGCCGTCTCCATGCCGCCCGAACCGGTGGCGGAGATGGGCAGCGTCAATTCGTTCGCGGTGCCGAAGACCATTCGCAGGCCCTTTTGCACGCCCTGCGAAATCTGGAAGAAATAGGGATCGAGATGGCCGACCACCGGTTCCGCCATCGCCTGATAGATGCGCGGATACACCTGGCTGGGTCCCGGGCCGTAGAGCAGGCGCTTGGGCGCATGGACCGAGGTTTTGATGCGAGATTCTCTTTCGCTAACAGTGCTCATGAATTCCTTCTCTCCAGAGACGGGGATCTCTCACGCAGGCCCCGGCTTTCATCCCCAATCTGCCAAAAGCGTGCAGATCGGGGGCCCCGTGGAATCCTTCAAGCCTACGCGGCTGAGCTGCGGGAGGCAAATTGAAAAATGCGGAAATTTCAGCCTTCGAACTGCGCGCGAAATGTATCGAATTGCTGCCGCAGCTTTTCCAGTTGTTCGCGAAGTTCCGCGGTCTCGGCCTCCAGCGCGGCGATGCGCTGCTCGGCCCGAGCGCTGAGGGCGTGAGCGTTCGCTGAGGCGGCAGAAACAGCGTCCGGAGCGGTCTGGAGATCGGCCGGCGTTGCGGTCTGGCCTGCGAGGAACGCCTCCTGTTCTCCGCCCAAGGCATCGGCATAGCGCGACTCCTTGGTTCCGGGCTGGCGCGGCAGCAGCACGGCCAGCGGCGGATCGTGTGCGATGAGCTTCTGCAGCACCAGTTGCAGCTCATCGAGATCCTCGATGCGGTGCATGCGCTCGCTGCGCCCGCGCAGCTCGCCCGGGGTCTGCGGCCCGCGCAGCAGCAGGGTGCACAAGATGGCGCTCTCGCGGCGTCCAAGGTTCCAAACCTCGCCGAGACGATGCTCGAAGCGCGCCACGCGTCCTTCGCTTCGCGCATCGCCTGCCAGGCCCTTCTCCGCCAGCGTGCGTAGCGCGCGGCGCGCGGATGCTTCGTCGAGCTCCATCACCGGCTCGCGGTTTGACTTCTGGTTGCAGGCGGCCACAAGCGCATTGAGGGTGAGCGGATAGTAGTCCGGTGTGGTGATGTCCTTTTCGAGCAGCGAGCCCAGGACGCGGCGCTCGGCCGCATCCAGATGCAGGTCCAATGGCTTTCTCCGGACGTAGTGTTCCGCGACGCAGTTCGCCCAGCACGCCACGGCTCCCTCGCGGGCCCGTAGTTGGCTTGCCGGGGTGGAACAGCGGGCGTGCTGGGGAAACATTGTGCAGCCCGCAGCGGTGGTGAGGCAAGAAGCGGCATTTTTACTTCAGCCGCGAAAGGCAGCGGGAGCCGGGCGCATGCTTTCGCTCCTGTCAGCGCAATTCGCAAACCAGGCAGGTGTGGCGCGCCTACGGATGTTAGTTGTGGCCACAGATACAAAAATGCCTTCGGTAGAGTAGAATCTAACAATCCGAGATAGAAGAATCTGACCACGAAGCAGCCGAAGGTGGGGCGGATTTGTGCTCGGCCCGCATATATTGGATAGGATCGATTTTTGAGAAACGGGCGGCTGGTCACTTTCTCACCCCAGCAACCGACTGCGGCACCCCTGCAAGCCAGTGACGGGATGGCAGGGAACGTCGGACTTGCACGGGACCCCGCCTCCGCTCTGGGAGCTTGCATGAAGCGCTTGATCAGCTGTATGGCCGTGTTGTGCCTTGCGGCACTGCTTGCGGCATTGACGGTTGGATGTGGTGGGACCTCCAGCAGTGGGAACCTGGCCTACGTCAGTAATTCCACTGGCACAGGCTTCAAGGTATTTACGGTGAGCACTCAGGGTCCGCTGACCAATCCAAGCCAGCAGAATACCCCGGCACCGCCGAAGCAGTTGCAGATCTCCGCAAACGGCAAGTGGGCCTTCTTCCTGGAGAACTCCGGCAATCGCATCTTCGGTTTCACTCGCTCCGGGAATGGCACCTTCGTTAACCCGATCACCGGTTCTCCCTTCAACTTGACGTCGTCGGGAAGTTCGATCGTGATCACCCCCAACAACAAGTTCCTTTACGCCGCGATTCCCGGAAGCAACGATCTTGCGATTTTTGTGATCAATCAGTCCACCGGCGAACTCACCCAGATCGGCACCAACCACGTTGGAGATGCCATCACGCAGTTGGCCATAAGACCCGATGGCTCCGCGCTTTTTGGACTTGCACCCACGAACCAGGAGGTGGTCGGGTTCCGTTTAGATCCCAATTCCGGCTCGGCCCAAAAACTCAGCACAGGCTCCATCGGCTTTAATGCTCCCGACAAGGGCCTGATTCTCTCCGCCGACGGGAATTTCATTTATGTGCCGGACCAGAGCCAGCCCCCGGCTGGAGTGGGTCCAGTCATCTACGGGTTTAGTACCAATGCCAATGGCGACCTCGAGCCCATTGCCGGTGTCACCTTCAATGAACACGCCGATGCGAATACGCACATCTTTCCTACCGTGCCGGTGGGCGGCGCCACGTCGAACGATAATCGCTGGCTCTTTATTGCCAATCAGGGCTCGCACAATATCTCCGTGTTTGACATCCACACGCTGGGTGGCGGCGATCCTCGCGAATTTCCTGGTGTCGCGCCGTCTCCATATGACTGCGGCACCTTTGTGCCGCCCGAGGTGAGCTGCTCGACGCCCTCGTTCATTGCCGTCTCCAAGCTGAACAATGCGATCTATGTGCTGGACACGAACGCGGCCAGGATCTTCCAACTCGCGGTGGACCAGAGCACCGGCGTGCTGCGGTCGCTGGAACCGCATTCGGTGGACGCCGGCTCCACCCCGGTCTGGATCACAATAAGGTAGGCGCCGACGATGAAGCGGCTCTTTATCGCACTCCTGATTGGGTTTGCCGCGCTGCTGTCCGGCTGCGGCAGTTCGCGCAGCAGCACCCAGCCTAACGCCACCATCGTTACCGGCAGCGCCTCCCTGTCCGCCACCGCGATCCCTTGGACAAACGTCGGCGGTGCGAATCCTTCATTCAACTACGGACACTCCAGCGCGGGAGATGGCACCGCGCCCATCATTATCGCCACCCCCACCGCCGGAGCCATCATCACTCTTAACGTCACCGGCTCGGCAACCGTCAATGGCGCATCGCACGCTCCGGGCGATGCGGGCCCGACAGCCTCCACCTATCCAGGCAACTTCATCTCGTCGCCCAAAATCGTCGTCGGCGCATTCACGAACAGCTCGGGCGTGGTGCTCAATCCCGGTGGGCCGGTCAGCATTGGCTCCTCGGCCACGCTCACCGTCCCTGCGGGAGTCTCACAGCTTCAGGTCGGCATCAACTCCTCCGCCAACACTTTCTCGGCGAACTCGGGGAATTTCACTCTCTCCTGGTCAATCTCGACTTCGAATCCCAATCAGGTTTACACCGTCGTCGTCACGCCGGCGCAACTGACGCTGAACTCCGGCGACTTTGATTCGATCTCAGCGATCGTGTTTTTGTCGATCAATAACGCCGCACCCAAGGCCGTCTCTCCTCAGCCGGCGATCAAGTTCTTCTCCTCGGATGCGCGGGTTACGGTTTCGCCGGCGGGCGAGGTCTGCGCGGGGCAGTGGGACTCGCGCTACCTGACCTGCACGGCGACGACAAAAATCGATCCAAACACCGGGCTAAGAGTGCCCGATCTGCCCAGCGGCTTTGTGACAGTGACGGCATTCGACGCCGCACATAACGTCCAGGGAACGGTGCAGGTTTCAGTGCACCTGCGTGCCGCCCGCGTTACGCTCAGCTCGAACTGGGGTGGGCTGACCTGCATCTCGCAAAGACTCCAGGCGCAGTACATCGCATCCGCGGTGGACGCCAACGGCAATCTCATTCTCAGTTGTACGGATTTCCCGGGCACGGCCGGCTGCATCCACGACAATGACTACACGTGGAGGACCGAGAGCTCCTCGGTGGCGCTGGTCAATAGTTTTGGTTCGGTGGTCGCGGGCAATCCAGGTGTGACGAATGTATTCGCGACGCTCAATGGGACCGTCAGCGAGCCGCTGGCCTTCGTCACCTGTCCGCCAGTCTCGATTGTGCTGTCCACCTCGCCCTTTACCCTCAACGCCAACCCGGCCCCGCCGTTCACCACCGATGATCTGTTGCTGAGCAAGGGCGAACAGCGGTATTTGAACGCAACCCTGATCGATATCAACGGCAACACGCTGGTCGCCTCGCCGCTGACCTACATCGTCTCCGATCCGCCAGCCGCCAGCCTCGGTACTCCGATCAACCTGAGCGTCAGGCTCACGGCGCTCACTGCCGGACGGTTCACGGTAACGGCAGCCTGCGAGCCACCCGCCTGCAACCCGTCGGTGGCTGACTTCATCTCGCCAGCCTCGCCGCTGCCGCAGTCAGCACAGGCGGCAGGCTTCGGCTACCCCGTGTACAGCAACGTGATCGGCGCGACGGTGCAGGGAATCAATGGTAGTGCAGTGCTGGTCACTGGAGCCGTATTCGCCTCCGATGGCGTTACGGCGGCCCGCCGATTGCTGATCTATGACAGCGAGTCCATGGCGCTGAGCAGGACTGTGGCATTGGGAAATGTCCCGAATTCTCTAGTGGTTGCGCCCAACGGCGCCAAGGCATATCTGGGCAGTTGCGACGGCCTGGTTGTGGTGGATTTGAACAGCTTCCAATCGTCCCTGCAGACCTTCCCGGTTTCTGGCCAACCCAGCACAGCAGTGGTGACGGGAAAGGTGTTGGGGGTCTCGCCCGACGGCCGCTATGTAGTGGTCTCCGACAACTCCTGCCCGTCGGTCCCCTCGAATCCGGCGAGTCCGCCCAATCATTTCGTATATCTGATCGACACCACGGGTACCAAAACCGCCGCGCGCTACAACATCGCGAACATCACCTCGGTGACCTTTGCCGCCGACGGCACCAATATCTGGGTCGGCAGCAATCCCCCTCCCGGCGCTCTTGACAGTAACGGCCTTCCCGACAATGGCAGCGTTTACGTCTTCAAGGCGGACACCTTCGTGCCCATCGCAACCAATGCGAGCACTCACGTCACCTCGTTGGCGTGGATGCCCGACGGGCAGTCCTACTTCGCCAGCGGGGACCAGTTGGTCGACTACCGCGCCTGCGAGAACCAGGTCATCGCGAACATCGCATCCCCAGTGTCCACCGTGCCCGGCGGACTTGTGGCGACGGTCCCGCCCGTCATTGAACCTTTCCCCGAGATGTCGCATCTGCTGGGGCTAGACGTCAATACGTGGTTCGATTATTCAATAGCGAACAGCGCGCAGGTTCCCACTGCGACGGTGCTGACGACCCCAAGCGACCTTGTGCCGGCCGGAACGGAGGGCAACGTGTGCCTCTCCAACGTGAGCGTCAGCGCACCCGTCACGACCACCGGGACATTATCGTGCACCAGCGCGACCCAGGTCAGCTTCGCCCCCAAGCTGCAGGAGCTATTCGTCACCGGTCTGGATGATCAGACCTGCGCCAGCGAGTCTTCCATCCACGGCTACAACGCGCTGACACATTCGGTCGTCGATCTGCCCATAAACCCGGCGGTGGTACCGCTCAGCGGCGGTATCCTGAGCGATGGCCGTAAGCTGTTCTTTGGCAGCTATGACGTCGCCACCCGCGGCGCGGTCCTGCATCGCATCGATCTCGCCACCAGCACGGGCGCGCCGGGCACGCTCATGGAAGACAATGCAGTTCCAGTCACTGTTAAGCCGAGTTTTGTTGCGGTTGTTCCCAAGTAGGTTCCGGGCCCCCAGCAAGCCCGTAGTTGGTTTGCCGGGGTGGAAGTAACGTCCCCAAGCAAGAAGGAGAGACCTTTGAAAGCCAAACTGATTCTGATCACCGTGCTGGCGCTCGGCGCGATGGCCCACGCGCAGGGATTCGCTTCTCATGTCTCCATCGGCGTCGGTCTCCAGGGCATCTTCCCGGGGGCGACCTTTAAGGAGGACGACGTCAACTTTACAAACAGCACGCAGTCCACCACGAACTCGGTTGGCGCCCTGGGCAGCTTGCGCTTCGATTTCGGGCACCACAGCGCGCTCGATATTTCGGTCACCGTGAACCGCAATACGGAACGCTTCGTCCTCAACACCCTCTCCGGTGGGGGGATCGTGTCACGCGTGCAGACCAACAACGCCGAGATCATCGGAAGCTTCATCTTCCGGCTTCCCTCCAGTGATTTCGTAAAGCCCTACGCGCTGCTCGGCGGAGGCGCGGTGCGCTTCTCCCCGAATAATGCCTTCACCGTATTAGGGGCCGTGCCCCAGGTCGATACCAAGCCCGCCTTTGCCTACGGCTTTGGCGCCGACTTCCCTTTCGGCGACCATCTCGCACTCCGCCTGCAATATCGCGGCCTGGTCCGCAGCTCGCCGGACTTCAAGCTGTCCGCTGTGCCCTTCGGGACCGGGCTGAAGACCCACGTGGCCGAGCCTTCGGTACAGCTGGTGTATCACTTCTAGGACGCCGGGTTGCGTAAGTCAGTTGCGTAAATGAAAAGCACCTGCCCCACTCAAGCAAAAGAGGCTTGAATGGGATACCAAAACAAAAGGCCGGGGCAATTTGCTCCGGCCGTTTGTTTAGTGATCTGTTGCTTGTCTTACCGCAGCTCGTACCCTGAGTAAACGATGTCCAGCTTCGCCGTGCCACCCAGCCGGACGTTGGTCACAGACTTGTTGGAGGCCGGAACCCAGAACTCACCGATCTTCTGGTAGCGGTGTTCGATGCGCGTCTTTTTGATCCAGAACGAAGGGTTCTTGGCCGGTTCGGCGTCGATGCTCTCCACCGCAAAGTCCGCGGCGTTGACGCAGACCTCTCCGCGGTAGAGCAACTTGTTGTTGCGCTTGGGCTCAACGGCAAGGCGGTAGCAGCCGCCATAGGCGCTGGGACGCGAACCGAGCAGGGTGAATGAATAGTTGTCCATGGTCAGCGCGGTCTCGCGCTGGTTCTGGGGATTGGCGGCCTCGCGCTCGGCCTCCAGCAGCTTCATCAGCACCTTATTTTTTAGCATCTTGGAGCCGTTCTCGGAGACCACATCGAAGCTCTTGCTCTCCGGCGCCTGGTAGTGCGCCAGTACCTCCATCTCCGCCTCGCGCGTGTTGGGGAAGCCGTTGTAAACCAGATGGTAGCTGCGCTTGCCCTCATAGGCATGCAGGTCGGCGGAGCGCTGCGCATTGCCGAGCTCCAGGCGCTCGACGATCTGCGCCGTCGTCAGTCCCGGCACCAGCGCGCCGGCGCTGACGGCAGGGGCAGCGATGGTTGCCGCAGCCAGCTCGGGGCCGTTCGCCGCCGCTGCGCTGCAGACGAGCAGGCCCGCCATCATGCTCACAAAAAACAACTTTCCTATGCCCTGCATCATTCGCACCTCCTGCTGGTCCTTTAGAAACACACGTTCAAGATACTTGGAGCGGCGCTCCAGAGCAGTGAATTAGATCACAGCTGTGGCTGCTGGGGTGCCCGGCGAGCTGCAGATGGCTTGCTGGGTGGTCCACAACGGCCACAATCTCTTGCGCGTTACGTTCCGATCGCCCGCAATGCGTTCCTTCGGCCCGGACTTCGCCCGTCCTCAGGACACCGCGTCGCCCTCTGCGCCAAAGCCAGATCTTTGCGCCACAAAGCGCCCGATGTTGAGCGGCCCCGAGGCCACGAAGAGCAAAACCAGCCGGGGCAATGCGGCCAGGTCGCTCGTAAACGTCCTGCCCTCGGCGCCTGTGAGCAGTGTCCCGCGGCGCATGATGTAAAGATTGAAGGCATCACGGCGCACAAGGCCGGGATACCGGTGGCCGCCTCCTGGCAGACCAATATTCACGAGTACGCCGCGCGCCGCGCCAACCTCATCCTGCCGCGCGTGCTCCGCGGCAAAGCGCGCGCCGGGCTGCTGAAAAAGATCGAAGAGATCAGCTTCCGCCTCGCCATGCTCTACTACACCGTGGGCCGCTTCCACTTTGCCCCCAACCAGGAGCTGATCGACATGCTGCACGGCGTTAGCGGACGGCGCTGCTACTTGATGGAGCGCGGCGTCGATCTGGATGTGTTCAACCCCGCGCACCGCACCCGCGGCAACGACGGCCAGTTCGTCATCGGCTACGTGGGGCGGCTCTCCACGGAGAAGAAGATCCGCAGCTTCGCCGGACTGGCTAAGGCGGCGAAGGACGCCGGCTACAGCCATGTGAAGTTCGTCTTTGTGGGACACGGCGGCGATGAAGATTGGCTGCGGCGCAATCTTCCCGAGGCCGAGATGACCGGCGTGCTGCGAGGCGAACCCCTCAGCCGCGCCTACGCCAACATGGACCTGTTCGCCTTCTACTCGGAGACGGACACCTTCGGCAACGTGGTGCTGGAGGCGCTGGCCTCGGGCGTGCCGGCCGTGGTGACGGACAAGGGCGGGCCGAAGTTCATCGTGGATCACGAGCGCTGCGGCTATGTCTGCTCAAGCGAAGAGGAGTTTAACGCCAGCGCGCTTCGCCTGGCCGCCAACAGCGCGCTGCAGCGCGACATGGCGGTCGCTGCGCGCCTGAGGGCCGAACGCGCCTCCTGGGACACGGTCTTCGATGCAGTCTATGCGGCCTACCGCCGCGAACTGTTCGGCGTCGAATTGGCAGCCGGGGAGCCCAGCGAGCCTGATATTGCTCGCACGGATGAAAACAGGGGGGCTGCCGAAGAGCCCGGTCGATTTCAAGGAATGCTAGCTTCGTGCAAGGCAGACTCTCTGCCTCTGCAATCTTAGTGGCGAGCAAGGTTTCAGAGTTTAAAAGTTTCATTGTTAAAACCTGTCGGGTGCCCCACCTTCGCCGCCGCATTTGCGGCTAAGGTGGGAGGCAGAGCACTCCAACTTTGCGAACTTCCCCGCAGCTGCTGTTGCCCCGCGCCATCCCCCTTTGTAAAATCGCCCCATGGCGGAGATGGGAAAAATCCTCCTTGGACTGGGGCTGCTGCTGGTGGTGCTCGGCGCAGTGCTGTTGCTGGGCTCGCGCTTTGGACTTCCCATCGGCCGGCTTCCCGGCGACCTGCACTGGCGCAGTCGCAGCGGCAACACGCAGATCTACTTCCCAATCGCAACATCCATCCTGCTGAGCGTTCTGCTCTCGCTGCTGCTGTGGCTGCTACGCAGCTTCAGAAGATAGGTCTTCAAAGTTTCAAATTAAACCGCACGGCAAGGGAGACTTTCTCCTCAGGTGACCTGGACCTTCACCGCAGATCGAAGCTGTGCTGGGGTCCTTCGCTGCGCTCACGATGACGCACAAAGTAAATGCAGAGTCCAAACCCACTTCTGCCCAAAGAGGGCAGAAACGGGGCACCATAGCTCACCGCGGATCTCACGGATCGGCCCGGCATCGGCCACAGGTCACGGTTCTCGTTTCCACTTTGAAACTTTGAAACCTTGAAACCTTGCAACCTGCCTCTATACACTTCCCCCGTGGATGAACCTCAGTTCTCCTTCGACTTCTCCGCTGCCGTGCCCGCGCGCCGCATCTTTGGCGTGCGCGAGCTGGTCTCGGCCGTGCGCGGGCATCTGGAGAAGGGCTTCTTCGACGTGTGGGTCGAGGGCGAGATCTCCAACTTCCGCCCGGCCGGCAGCGGCCACATGTATCTCACATTGAAGGATGGCGATTCGCAGCTCCGCGTGGTGATGTTCCGCACCCAGGCGCGGCTGCTGCGCTTTCGCCCGGAGAACGGGATGCAGGTGATCGCGCGCGGCCGGGTCACGCTCTACGAGGCGCGCGGCGAGCTGCAACTGCTGGCCGAACACATGGAGCCGATGGGCGCCGGCGCGCTGCAAGTGGCCTTCGAGCAGCTCAAGGCCAGGCTCGCCGCCGAAGGGCTCTTCGCGGCCGAACGCAAGAAGCCGCTGCCGCTGCTGCCGCGCCGCCTCGGCATCATCACCTCGCCGCGCGGCGCCGCCATTCGCGACATCCTCAACGTGCTCGCCCGCCGCCACCAGTCGCTCAATGTGCTGATTTATCCCGCGCAGGTGCAGGGCGCGACGGCCGCAGGCGAGGTGGCCGCCGGGGTGCGCTTCTTCAACTCCCAATACGAGAAATCGCAGCGCGCGAGCGTTCAGCCGGCAAAAGCCGAGGGCCGCGGCAAGGCGGTACCCTGCGAGATCCGCGATCCGCCCGTTGTCGGCAAATCGGGGCAAGACGTCCCCGGCGCGCTCTCCGGCTTCCATCCCACATCTGCCAAAGTCGGGCAGATGCGGGGCCCGTTCGCGGTGGACGTGATCCTGATTGCGCGCGGCGGCGGCAGCGTCGAGGACCTTGCCGCCTTCAACGACGAGGCCCTGGCGCGCGCCATCGCCGGCAGCCACGTTCCCGTCATCTCTGCCGTCGGCCATGAGACCGACTTCACCATCTGCGACTTCGTTGCCGACCTGCGCGCGCCCACGCCATCGGCTGCCGCGGAGATCGTGGTGCGATCGCAGCAGGAGCTGGAGGAGACGGTCGCCGCCCTTCGCCAGCGGCTGCGCCGCGCCGCGCAGTACAGGCTGCTCTACGAACGACAGCGGCTGGGCCCGCTCGCCGCGCACCGCGTCTTCGTTCGCATGGAGGACACCATCGCCCGCCGCCAGCAACGGGTGGACGACCTGAGCTTCCGCCTGGAGGCCCTGGCGCGCGCCCGCCTGGCGGAGCGCTCGCGCCGTCTGGAGCTGGCCCTCTCGCGGCTGCGCCGGCGCGACCTGCGACAACAGGTTGAATTCCGGCAGCGCGAGTTGCAAGCTCGGCTGGCCTCCCTGACGGCGGCCATGCGGCAGGCGTTTCTGCGCCGCCAGTCGCGCCTGGAGCAGGCCGGAGCAAAGCTGGCGGCGCTCTCGCCGGTCGCCATCCTGGAGCGCGGCTATTCGCTGGTCTTCGACGCCCAAGGCTCGCTTGTCAAAGATGCCGCGCAACTCCAGCCCGGCGATGCGATCCGGGCCCGGCTGGCGCGCGGCGAGGTCGACGCCCGCGTAGAGGCCCTGCGGCCGGGCGGCCCTTCCCCCGAGCAACGGGATGAGGGACTTCCTGCAGACCCCGCCAGAAGCCCGGGCGAAGCTGGTTCGTCCTGAATCAGCCCTCCAAGCGGGACGGCCATCGACTCCCGTGCAGGGTTTTGGCTCCCTGCTGTTTTGCCGCTGTTTTACAATGTTCATCTGACTGCCGCCTGCCGTGCGCGTGCAGCCTGGGTAAACGCGCACAAATGAGGAGACCATGCCGACGCTGCACAGCCTGACCGGAAATCCGCTGCACCTGACCGTCGGGGCCGTGCTGGACATTCTGCTCGTCGCGTTCGTCATCTATCATTTCCTGTTGCTGGTGCGGGGCACGCGTGCAGTGCCCATGCTGACCGGGGTCGGCGTGCTGGTCGTCGCCTTCTACATCGCGCACCTGAGCACGCTGCGCACTCTGGACTGGCTGGTCGGCACCATCCTGCCGTACAGCATGTTCGCCCTCATCGTGATCTTCCAAAGCGAGATCCGCCAGGCGCTCTCACGCCTGGGGCGCAATCTCACCTTCTCCCGCGGCTCGCAGGCCGACGCCATGGACGGTTATGACGACATCGTGATGGCCGCCAACCGCTTTTCCCAGGACCAGACCGGCGCGCTGATCGTCATCGAGCGCGAGGTCGGGCTGCGCACCTACATTGAAAGCGGCGTGGCGCTGGACGCCGAGCTCTCGTACGAACTGCTGGCGACGCTGTTCCGGCCGAGCGCTCCGCTCCACGACGGCGCGGTCATTCTGCAGGGGAACCGCGTGGCTGCGGCGGCATGCTTCCTGCCGCTCTCGATGAACCCGCTGCTCTCCACTCAGCTCGGCACCCGCCATCGCGCCGGCATCGGCGTCACCGAGGAGACCGATGCGGTCTCGATCATCGTCTCGGAGGAGACGGGAGGCATCAGCATCGCGGTCGGCGGCCAGGTCGAGCGCGATGTAACGCCCGACCGCCTGCGCACCCGGCTGGGCGAGCTGCTGCGGAGCTACGGGCCGCAGCCGGACTTCCCGCTACCCTTCGGCATGTCCGCCGATGAGAGCTACTCCCCTGGCGAGATCTGCGAGCTGCCACCGCCCGAGCGGCCCGGCACGGGAGGAGAGCATTCGTGATCACGCGCCTTCGCCACCTGATCTTCGATCACGCCCTGCTCAAATTGGCTTCGCTCGTCATCGCCGTCCTCATGTGGTACGGAGTTGCGCGCGAGCCGATCACGGAAATTACCCTGCGCGTTCCCATCGAGTTCACTCGCACTCCCCGGGACCTGGACTACAGCTCGGAGGCGGCGATTCCGCAGGCCCAAGTGACCGTGCGAGGACCAGCGGGCGTGCTGCGCGAGATGCCGCAGGAAAACGTGCACGTCGTGCTGGACCTGAAAGGCGCCACCGCAGGCGAGCACACGTACGACATCTCCGCCGACCAGGTCCGCGCGCCGCATAATGTCGAGGTGCTGAGGGTAACGCCCAGCCGCCTGCGTATGGTGCTGGAGCGGTCCAAGATGCTGGAAGCGCCGGTACAGCCGCGCGTCGTGGGCAGCCCGATGCCCGGCTTCCGAATCGCAACCGTGACGGCGGCGCCCCCCACCGTGACCATCAGCGGCCCGGAGCGCCACGTGAACGCTACCGAGAGTGCCCTGACCGATCCGGTGGACATCACCGGGATCGCCGGAGAGCAGACATTTGAGACCCGCGCATATCTATCCGATCCTCTAGTCCACCTGCTCGGGTCCAACTCGATCCGGGTGACGGTGATGGCCGAAAAAACACCTGCAAAAGAAAAGACTCGCTCGAAAGCGGAGGTTCGCTGAGTGGCCACCCCGACCGGAACCAGGCAGCTCTTTGGCACCGACGGAATCCGCGGCGTGGCCGGCGAATATCCGCTGGACCACGAGACGGTCTACGCCATCGGGCGTGCCTGCGGCGCGCGCCTGGTCCGCCGCTTTGGCCAAGCCAAGGTTGTGCTCGGGCAGGACACGCGCGAGTCCTCCGGATGGATCGCCGAAACCATGGCGCGCGGCCTGCGCGATGCGGGATGCGGCTTTGCCAGCGCCGGAGTGCTCACCACGCCCGGCGTGGCCTACCTCACGCGCACCCACGGCTTCGCCGCCGGCGTAGTCATCTCCGCCTCGCACAATCCCTGGCAGGACAACGGCATCAAGCTCTTCGGACCGAACGGCATGAAGCTGGCCGATGAGATCGAACACGAGATCGAGGCCGAGATCTTCGAGCACATCGACCAGCTCGCAGATCTTAAACACGACGAAGGCAGCCTGATGCAGCAGGTGCTGCCCGGCGACGCGAAGCTGCGCGATGACTATCTGAAGTGGCTGGCTGCACAGGTGGCCCACATTTCCCCTCCTTTGGGAAATGTGGGGGACAAGCAAGTTTCAGCCGATGCGCGCAGCCTGCAATCGCTGCGCGTGCTCATCGACTGCGCCAATGGCGCTGCCAGCGCCATCGCGCCCGAGCTCTTTGCGCGCCTCGGCATCCCCGCCGAAATCCTGCACACCTCGCCCAATGGGCGAAACATCAACGATGGCTGCGGCGCGCTGCACCCGGAGCACGTGGCCGCCGAGCTGCTGCGCCGTCCCGGACAGTTCGACCTCGGCATCACGCTCGACGGCGACGCCGACCGCGCGCTGTTCTCCGATTCGCGCGGCAACGTTGTCAATGGCGACGCCGTCCTGCTCATTGCCGCGCGCGACATGCAGTCCCGCGGACGCCTGGCGCGCGACACCGTTGTCGCCACGACCATGAGCAACCTGGGCCTGGAAAAGGCGCTTCGCGCGCACGGCATTCGCATGCTGCGCGCCGATGTGGGCGATAAGTATGTGCTCGAGGAGATGCTGAAGACCGGCGCCACGCTGGGCGGCGAGCAGAGCGGCCACATCCTCTTCATGGACGGCGACTCCACCACTGGCGACGGCCTGCTCACTGCGTTGCGCGTGCTGGAGATCGTGGCGCGCTCCGGGCAGCCGCTGGAGCAACTGGCCGCCGAGTACAAGGTCTCGCCACAGCAGATCCGGAATGTGCGCGTGCGCGAGAAGATTCCCATGAACGAGCTGCCCACGGTCGCCGCCGCCATCCGCGCCGCCGAACAAGAGCTCAACGGCAACGGCCGCGTGGTGGTGCGCTACTCCGGCACCGAAAAACTCGCACGCGTGATGATCGAGGCCGAAGACGAGGCGCTGATGCGCAAACATGTCGAGGCCGTGGCGAGGGCGTTGCAGGGGGCTATAGGAAGCTAGTTCACCGTTAGCATTTAGTGTCTTATGTCTAACCTTGAGGCACTACTTCGATTTCCTCGTCGGTCTCTTCTTTCTCTCGCACTCGAGTAACTCAAGTTGCTCGACGAATAACTTTGTGATTTGCTGGCAAGTTGTTTTAACAAGACCCACTGAAGAGCGAAAATATCCATCGGAGATCTTTATCTTTGACCCGACTTTGAACTTGTACTTTCGGAGACTGTTCTCCATCTCAGGTTCTACCCAGCCGCCATAGTGTGCAATCGTATTACGGATATCGCGCAGCTTAATCAGCTCTTCATATTTAGTGGGCTTTGATATGTCCACGCCGCAGGCTTTTAGCACGTCCTTGTAGCCGACAAGGTCGAGGCTCCGCTTGTTCTGGAACGCCGGGGGGACTGGCATTTTGTGCATTTTTGCGTACTCAAAGGTCTGATAAAGAAAGCTATCAAGGGTGGCGTAAGCGGAGAGCACTCCAAAGTACCCATTTAAAGCTGCGAGTTCCTCCAGCTTCCCGTGTTCCTCGCTCGCGATATCGCTGCGCGTTAACCCTGAACCCACTGATTCGTTCCAATACGATTCAGGTTTGCCTTCCGCTTTGCGTTCGAACGCATTTAAGCGACAGTCGAAACTTGCACGAGTATGCTCGTAAAACTCCACTAGGGCATGAAGTTGAAGTTGTGCCATCCGTAAGTACGCATGGATTGCGTCAAGAACCATAACGGCACCTCAGATGCGCGAGCTCCACGGTCAGTTGTCCGTTGCGCTGGCGGGTGGCCCATTCAAGCCCTCTGTTGGCTTGAGTGGGGCAGTTTCAAGCCTTCACTGGGCAGCAAATCGCAGCGCCTGCAGGATGTCCTCTCGCTCAAGGTAGGGATAGTCGGAGAGAAGTTCATCAATCGTGCGACCGGCGCCGATCTGGCCGAGAACCATGCCGACCGTCACTCTCATGCCGCGGATGCATGCCTTGCCACCCATCACGCCCGGCTGCTGGGTAATACGGTCCAGTCGTTCCATTTGTTTCCTCCCTCTCGCATTACGATGATAGCAACCAGGAATCTCAGCTCAAATACTTTTGCCGGGTGCCCCACCTTCGCGCCGTGCTTTTCGGCGCTAAGGTGGGAAGCAATGCCCCTCACTCCATGTCCCGCCAGTTCTTTCCCACGCTGACCTCCACATCCAGCGGGACGCTGATCGGGTGGGCGTTCTCCATGCACTCCTGCACCAAGGCCTTCACCTGCTCCACCTCGGCTTCTGGTGACTCCAGCACCAGCTCGTCGTGCACCTGAAGCAGGAGCTTCGATTCCAGCTTGCGCGCGCGCAGCTCGCGGTCCAGGCGCAGCATGGCGATCTTGATCAGGTCCGCTGCCGTGCCCTGCAGCGGAGTGTTCACCGCGGTGCGCTCGGCGAAGCCGCGCTGCGTCTGATTTTTGCTCGCGAGGTCGGGGATGGGGCGCTTGCGGCCAAACAGGTTGCGCACGAAGCCGTCGCGCCGCGCCTGCTCCAGCGTGCGGTCGATGTAGCCGCGCACGCCTGCGTAGCGCTCGAAGTAGGCATCGATGAAGCGCCTGGCCTCTTTCTGCTCGATGCCAAGTTGCTGCGAGAGCCCAAACGGCGACAGGCCGTAGACGATGCCGAAGTTCACCGCCTTGGCGCGGCGGCGCTGCTCGGCGTCGATCAGCAGCGGCGGCGTGCCGAAGACCTCGGAGGCCGTCAGCGCGTGAATGTCCTTGCCCGTGCGATAGGCGTCGATCAGCAGAGGGTCCTGCGAGTAGTGCGCCAGCAGGCGAAGCTCGATCTGCGAGTAGTCGGCCCCAATCAGCAGTGTGCCCGGCGCGGCCACAAAGGCCGAGCGGATCTCGCGCCCCAGCTCGGTGCGGATCGGAATGTTCTGCAGGTTGGGATTGGTGGAGCTGAGACGCCCGGTGGCCGCCACCGTCTGATTGAAGCTGGTGTGCAGCCGTCCATCGTTGCGGCACAGGGACGGTAGTGCATCGATATATGTCGATTTGAGCTTGGTGAGCTGGCGGAACTCCAGCACCAGACGCACGATCTCATGCTCGGCGGCAAGGCCCTCGAGCACGTCCTGCGCGGTGGAGATGGTCTTGCCTTTCCCGTATTTGACCGGCTTGGGCAGTGCCATGCGGTTGAAGAGCACGTCGCCAAGCTGCCGCGGCGAGTTGACGTTGAACTCGACGCCGGCGTGCTGGTGGATCGTCTGCTCCAATCGCCGGATATCGCCCTCGAGCTTGGATGACATCGCGCGCAGCACGCCGCAGTCGAGCTGTACTCCGGCCTGTTCCATGGCGTAGAGCACCGAGGCCAGCGGCAGGTCGATCTCGCGATAGAGCCGCGCCAGCGCCTCGTCGGCCTCCACCTCGGCGCGCAGCGATGAGGCGAGCCGCAGCGTCATGTCGGCGGCCTCGGCCAAGCCGCCGCTGAGTTTGAGGTCGTTCATTTTGAGCCCCAGCCGCCGCAGCGCGACCTCGGGCAGGGTGTGCGCGCTGTAGGTCGGGTCCAGCAGGTACGAGTACAACATCGTGTCATGCTCAACCGCAGCCAGCGTCAGCCCCGTGGCGTGCAGCGCATGCAATGCGGACTTCACATCGTGCACCGCCTTCGGAAGCGCGCCATCGGCCAGCAGCGCGGCGATTTGCGATTTATGCTCGCCCTGTAACTCGGCGCTGTAACTCTCCGCCTCCGTTGCGCACAGCGCGATCTGCTGCCGCTCGGCAATCGCAGGCTGGGTCAGCACGGCGGCTGCGCTCTCCATCGGGGTCTCCGGCACGCCCGTCTCTGGCGTGCTGGGGTGGATGGCGAGCGATTGCTGCTCCGGCTCCGCGCCGTTCTCCGTGGTGATTCCCGCGGTTTCAGCTTGGGCTGCCGCGCCCGCAGCGCTCGCTTCTGCCTGGGTCAACTGCACGGCCGCGCTGAGCGCAATGGCCACCATGGGCGCCTGCGCCAGTTTGTCCAGCGCCGCACTGGTCAGCTCGCCGTAGTGCGTCTCGCCCACGGCATCGCCCGCGGAGAGGAACTCCTTGTGCAGGGCCGTGAACTCCAGCTCGGCGAAGAGCTCGCGCGCGGCGGCCACGTCGGGAGGCTGCGCCTGCATCTTCTCCGGCTCAAACGCCATGGGCACGTTGCGGTCGATGGTCACCAACTCGCGGCTGAGCAGGATCATCTCGCGGTTCTGTTCGAGCGATTCGCGGTATGCCTTGCGCTGCACCTCGGAGGCGCGCTCCAGCAGCGCATCGAGCGAGCCGAACTGCCGGATCAGCTCCACCGAGCCCTTGTCGCCGATGCCCGGCGCGCCCGGGATGTTGTCGATCGTGTCTCCGCGCAGCGACATCACGTCGATGACCTGCCCGGGCCGCACGCCCATCAGCTCTTCCACTTTTGCGGCATCGCAGATCAGGTTGTCCTTGGGAGGATTGAGCACGCAGATGTTGCCGTTGACCAGTTGCAGCATGTCCTTGTCGCTGCTGACGACGTACACGGCATATCCGGCCTCGGCGGCGCGATGCGCCAGCGTACCGATGACGTCGTCAGCCTCGTAGCCCTCAAGCCCGAGGATGGGGATGCGATAGACCTCGAGCGCGCGATGAATATAGGGGACCTGCTGGCGCAGGTCTTCCGGCATCTCGGCGCGATTGGCCTTGTAGCCCGCGTAGGCCACTTCCATCATCTCGCCCGTTGCCTTGTCGCGCTTCATCGTCGAAGGCATCGCCAGCGCCTGTGTCTCGCGGCCGCTCGATCCCATGTCGAAGACGGCCGCGATGTACTCGGGATGAAAGTCCTTGCGCAGCTTGTTCAGCATATTGACAAATACGAATGTAGCGGCCGTGGGCAGGCCATGGCGCGTGGACATGGGCCGCTGCCGCGCCATGGCGTGATAGGCGCGGAAGACAAACGAATAGGCGTCGATGAGGAACACTCGTCCTTTGCCCTGCGGCGGAAGCGTGGGCGCACGGCCCTCGACGGGGGCGGCAGGGGGCTGGGCAGCTTCGGAGACCGCAGATTTCTTCTTGGGTGGCACGGTGAAATGCTAACAAATACTGGCGCTCAGCGCGGATGGACGATTGGTGGCCCACTCGAGCTTTTGGGGCTTCGAGGGGTAGTTTTCCCGCGATGCCAAACGCCCCACTCAACGAAAAGAACGTTGAGTGGGCCACCAACGAGTGTCGCCGCCGGCTTACTCGATAAACATGCAGTCGCCGTAGCTGAAGAAGCGGTAGCGCTCGCGCACCGCGTGTTCGTAGGCGGCCAGCACGCGTTCTCGCCCGGCGAAGGCGCAGACCAGCATCAGCAACGTGCTCTTGGGCAGATGAAAGTTGGTGAGCATGGCGTCCACCGCGCGAAAGCGGTAGCCGGGGTAGATGAAGATTTCAGCCTCGCCGCAGCGTGCTGTGATCGTCACCCCACATTTGCCAACTTGGCCACCTACGGGCAAATTCCGGCCACCCTGTTCCTGCAATCCGGCCGCATACTCCAGTGTCCGTACCGTCGTGGTGCCCACGGCAACGATGCGGCGGCCCTCGCGCTTGGCGCGTGAGATCCGGGCGGCGGCCTCCTCGGAGATCCGATACCACTCGGTGTGGATCTTGTGCTCCTCTACCCGCGCGCTGCGAATTGGGGCAAAGGTCCCCAGCCCGACATGCAGGGTCACCGAGGCGGTCTCGATGCCGCGCTCGCGGATGCGCTGCAGGACCTCGTCGGTGAAGTGAAGCCCGGCGGTAGGCGCCGCCACCGAGCCGGTCTCACGGGCGAAGACCGTCTGGTAACGGGCGCGGTCTTCCGGCGTATCGGGACGGTCGATGTAGGGCGGCAGGGGCACGTGGCCCAGGGCCTCCAGCCGGGCAAAGAAGTCCGGGACCGGCAGGAAGCGAAGCGTGCGCTCGCCAAACTCGCCGCGCTCCAGCACCTCGGCTTCCAGCAAGTGCGGCGCGCCGGGGTCCACTGCCTCTGAGTTCACATCAAAGTACAGCCGCTCGCCGGGCATGATCTTTCGCCCCGGATGCACCAGCGCCTGCCAGAGCTGCTCGTCGGGCTCGTGGCCGAGCGCCTCGGCAGGCAGACGCCGGGTAAGCAGCACCTCAACCCGGCCGTGAAGAAAGTCCCGGGAGGCGGGGTTGTGCGGGCTCAGCGGCTGGGCCCGGCGGCCCCGGCGATGTCCGAAGAGCCGCGCCGGGAACACCCGTGTGTCGTTGAAGACCAGCAGGTCGCCCGGCCGCAGCAGCTCGGGAAATTCGCCGAAATGCGTGTCTCGCAGGCGATCCCCCGGAAGATGCAGCATTCGGGCGGCGCCGCGGGAGGCCGGCGGGTGCTGCGCGATCAGCTCGGGAGGCAAATGAAAATCGAAGTCGGAGACCAGCACCGCGCCATTATAGGACTCAAGATCGCAGTGCCTTCCTCGGACTGGGCCCGAATGTCAACGTGGAATCTCTATGCAGCCGCCTAAATGATTCCTAAAGGAAACTGTGGCGCGCTGCTCTGGACCTAAGGTACTATGCGCAAGGGGAAAAATTCGCCCTCTGGACTGATCCGTAATGAGCGAGCACGAGCACCGGCTGGAAATTCTGCGCATCGGCAAGATGTTGCACGACAAGGGACTGATTGCCGCCACCGACGGCAACATCTCGGTGCGGCTAAACGAGAACTCGGTCCTGAGCACCCCCACCTGCATCAGCAAGGGCATGATGTCGGTCGAGGACCTGGTGGTCGTGGACATGAGCGGGCGCAGGCTTGGCGGCTTCCGCGACTGCAGCAGCGAGATCGCCATGCACATGACGATCTATCGCATGCGTCCCGATGTGGGGGCCATTGTGCACGCCCATCCGCCTACCGCCACTGGTTTTGCGGCCTGCGGGCTGGCCCTGGATCAGGCCCTGATCAGTGAGGTCCTGCTCTCGTTGGGCGGAGTTCCCCTGGCGCGCTACGCCACGCCGGGCACCTCCGAGCTCTCCGAGGCGCTGGAGCCATTCATTCCCGACCATGACGCAGTGCTGATGGCCAACCACGGCGTGGTCACCTACGGTGCCGACCTCATGCAGGCCTACCTGAACATGGAGACCGTGGAGCACTTCGCCAAGATCGCGCTGGTGGTCAAGCAGCTCGGCTGCGGGCACCCACTGGCCGCCGATCAGGTGAGCCGGTTGCTCGAAATGCGCCGCAACATCCAGCACTACAAGTCGGAGATGCGCGCCAGAACCCGGGCGTAGAGCCTGCACCCTCGTAATCTCGATCCAGCTCTGGCGTCGTCTACACTAGGAGCACATGCTCCGCGTACTCGCAATCCTGCTGCTGATCGCGGCCTTGTGGCTGGCCTGGGGATTGCTGCTGCCGCTCGCGCCCACTGGGCCGCAGGTGCTGCTCTTCCCTTCCGGATCGTCGTCCAAGGCCATGGCCGCCCAGCTCCAGAGCGCAGGCGTGGTGCGCAGCGCAGCCGCCTTCCAGCTCCTTCACCATGCCTTTCCTAGGCGGACGCTCAAGGCGGGGGAGTACCGCTTCGACGGTGCCGCTAGCGGGATTCGCGTGTTTCGCCGCCTGGTGCGCGGCGATGTGGTGATTCACACTGTGGTCGTGCCGGAGGGCTACAACATTTTTGAGATCGCCGCGGCGGTTGAAGCCGCAGGCCTGGGGGAGAAAGAAAACTTCCTCGAGGCGGCCTCTCAGGAGACCGGGCTGGTTCGCGATCTCGATCCCGAGGCCAAGTCGCTCGAAGGCTATCTCTTTCCGGACACCTATCTGTTCACCCGCACCATGAGCATGCGCGATATGACCGCTGCGATGGTGCGGCGCTTCCGGAAAGAGGCGCAGGCGCTGGGACTCAATCATGAGGTGCACCGCATTGTCACACTCGCCTCCATCGTAGAAAAGGAGACGGCCGCACCCGAGGAACGAGCAGAGATCGCCAGCGTCTACACCAACCGTCTCGCCCGCAACATGCCGCTTGCGGCCGATCCCACCGTGGTCTACGCGGCCCAGGTCCAGGGCGCCTACCGTGGCACGATTTATCAGAGCGACCTGCAGTCGGACTCGGCCTACAACACGTACCGCTTCGCCGGCCTGCCCCCAGGACCGATCGCCAATTCCGGCGCGGCCTCGCTGCGCGCGGCCATGCAGCCCGCCCAAACCGACTACCTGTTTTTCGTGGCCGCCGGAGACGGCAGCGGGCGCCACCACTTCTCCACCACCTTCGAGCAGCACGAGCGCAACGTCATCGCCTATCGCAAGGCAATGCGGGACCAGAACCACTGAGGCAGCTTCCGGGGCCGCTGCGTGGGGCAGCAGCTACTCCACTCAAGCAGAAGAAGCTTGAGTGGGCCACTCGATCCAATGGCTGTGCGACCGATGCCGCCGCGATCACTTCTCTTGAGACCGACTCTTGCGGAAATTGATGAAATTCGCTGCCGCGGCCACGCTGTGCCCAATGCTTAAGCCCCACAATGGCAGGCGCCACGCCCAGCGGTTCTTCGCATCGGCAGTCGAATTGGATTTTAGATACGCGGCCCAGACCGCGAGGGCTGCGGTCGCCGGAATCGAAACCGCGTACATGCGGCTGCGCGACGGGCGTTCCCCGTAGATCCAACGATTCACCTCAGCGGCTTCGGCGTCGTGCTGAGCATACTTTGTCGACTCGATGTCCAGCACCGTCGCCGTGGCTGCCGCGCCAAGTAACAGGGCAAACTCATCGTCCGGCCTTTTCGTCTTCATCGCATTCATGATTGCTCCATGTAAGCACTGGCGCCCCACTCAAGCTTCCTTTGCTTGAGTGGGGTAGTTGGTCTGTGCCAGCCAAAAGCCCCACTCAACGGAAGGAACGTTGAGTGGGGCACCCGCTTAACGTTCTCCAGTTCGTGGTCTACTTCTCAGCGCTCTCCGGCTCGGGCAGGAAGCGGTAGCCGACGCCGCGCACGGTGATGAGATATTTCGGGTTCGAAGGCGAGTCCTCCAGATAGCGGCGCAGGCGCACGACGAAGTTGTCGATGGCGCGCGTGTCGGTGTCCTCGTGCAGCCCCCACACCTCTTCCAGGATCTGCTTGCGGCTCACGTTCTGGTTGCGGTGCTCGATCAGATAGCGCAGCAGTGCGGCTTCCATCAGCGTGAGCTGGATCTTTCCCGCAGGCGCGGTCAGCTCCAGGGTGTGGAAGTCCAGGGTACGGCCATCGAAGTGAAAGACCTCGTGCGGCGCGGGCGCGGACAGCTCAGCGGGCGGCAAGGTTTTGCGGTCCGCAGCAGCCGCGGGAGGCGGCGCCTGCTCGCGCTGCCACTGCGTGCGCCGCAACAGCCCGTGGACGCGCGCCAGCAGAATGCTCAGCTCAAACGGCTTGGGCAGATAATCGTCGGCACCGGAGGCGAAGCCCTTGAGCACGTCCTCGGGACGCGAGCGCGCGGTGAGCATGAGTATGGGAAGATAGTTTTGCGCCGCGCGCAGCCGTTCGGCGACATCGAAGCCGCTCACGCCCGGCAGCATCACGTCGAGCACCATGGCGTCGAAGTGCTCCTTGCGCTCGATCAACAGCGTCAGCGCGGCCTCGCCGGTTTCAACGGCCGAGACCTCGTGCCCCTCAGCCTCAAGATTGAACAGCAATCCCTGGGCCAGATGAAGCTCATCCTCAACGATCAGAATTCGCGGCATTGTTCAGTTCACGAATACGTGGAAGCGTGGGTGCCCAACCTCTGCCTTCCTTTGGGCAGACGTGGGAAGCAGCTACGCGCTGGTGGTGGCCTGTCCGGCGCGGGCCAGCGCGGCCATCTGCTCTGCGGCCTCCTTGCCGGTGCGCACACAATCGGGCACTCCGATGCCTTTGTAGAAGTTGCCGGCGATGGCGAGGTTCTGGATCTGCTTCAGCGTCGCGCCGATGCGCTCGATGCGCTCCAGGTGTCCGGGAGTGTACTGCGCCATGGCGCGCTCCCAGCGGTAGACCTTGACGAACCACGGGTCGGCCGCCAGACCGGTGAGCTGCTTGAGCTCCTTGCGCACCACGGCCGTGATCTCCGGGTCGCTGAACTGCAGCACGCCCTGGTCTTTGGCGCCGCCGAGGAAGCAGCGCACCAGCGCCTTATTTTCCGGCGCGCGGAAGGGGAACTTGGTGTGCACGAAGGTGGTGGCCAGCATGCGCGTGCCTTCGCTGCGCGGCACCAGGAATCCGAACCCGGGCGGGCAGCCCTTCAACTGCTCGCGCTCGTAGCCCATTGTGACGGTGACCGACGAGCTGTACTGCACGCCGCCCAGGTCAGCGGAGAGCTGCGGGTCGATCCCGGCCAGCATCTTTGAGGCGATGCGCGCCGGCGTGGCGAATATCACCGCGTCAAAGCGCTCCGGGCCAAACGGCGTGGCGAGCTCCCATCCCTGGCCGGCACGCGTGAGCGTGGAGACCGCGCAGCCGATGCGCAGCCACTGCGGATTCAGGCGCGCCACCACGGCGTCGATCAGCTGCTGCATGCCCCACCGCAGCGAGGTGAACAGCGGCTTGGGCTTGTAGCCCTGGGTCTTCTGCATCTCCGCGAGTTTTTTGCGGCTGGCCAGCATGGCGCGGCAGAGCGAGCCATACTTCTCTTCCATCTCCACAAAGCGCGGCAGCACGGCGCGCGCGCTGAGCGAGGCCGCGTCGCCGCCGTAGACGCCGGACAGCAGCGGGTCAGCCAGGCGATCGACGACCTCGGGGCCGAAGTGGCGCTCGACCATCTCGGCAACGGTCTCGTCTTTCTGCGCGCGATGCGGCGGATGCATCAGCTCGCCGAGCATCCGAAGCTTGGTCTTCCAGGAGAACAGCGGCGTCAGCGCGGTAGGCAGAAGCATGGTGGGCACCATGAACATCAGCCCATCGGGCATGGGCACCAGCCGGCCCTTGACCACGATGTAAGTGACGCGCTCCGCGTCGTTGGAGCCGATGAGGTCGCCGGCGATTCCAAGCTCGCCGCAGAGCTGGCTGGCCCAGGGCTTTTCGGTGAGGAAGGAGTCGGGACCGCCTTCGACGATGCAGTCGCCGATGCGGTCGCTGAACATCACGCCGCCCAGCCGGTTGGCGGCCTCGAACAGCGTGTACTCGACCGGAGCGCCCTTGGCGCGCTCCTGCTCCAGATAAAAGGCGGCGCTGAGCCCGGAGATGCCGCCGCCGATAATTGCAATCCGCATGACCGAAAAACTCCGGCGCGTTATGCGCCTTTCGAACAAACTCAACTACCCACTTCTGCCAAAAGAAGGCAGAAATGGGGCACCATCGGAATTCAGCTTTCGAAGTACCTCAGCCTGCTGTCTGCGCCGCCGCGGCCAGCCGCGTGCGCGCCACCTGCGTCACCGCGCGCACGAAGAGCACGGAGTCATTGAGCGACTCGGCCCGGCTCAGCGTCATTCCTCTTTCGGCAGCAAAATTCTTGAATGCAATGTCGATGTCATAGAGCACCTCGACGTGGTCGCAGACGAAGCCGATGGGCTGCACAAAGACGTGTATGTGGCCGGCGGCGGCAAGCTCCTCAATGACCGACTCCACCGTGGGCCCGATCCAGGCCCCGCCGCTGGCGCCCTGGCTCTGGAAGGCGAACTTCCAGTTGCCGTCGATCTCCGGCACGCTGGCCGCGACCAGGCGGGCGGTCTCGCGCGCCTGGTCCTCATACGGGTCGCCTTCGTCGATCGTCCGCGTGGGGACGCTGTGAGCGGTGAAGATCACCGGCACCGGCGCATCGGCGGCGAGGCAGGCGCGCGACCATCCGTCGCGCAGCTTTTCGGCGAAGGCGCGAATCAGCAGCGGCTCGGCGTGCCATTCGTTGACGAAGTCCACCGTGAATGGTGCCTTGCCGGTCTCGCCGATGACGGCGCGGCGGTAGAGTCCCACGCTGGTGCGCGAGTTGTGCGGCGCAAGGCACAGCGCAACGGCGTGGGTCACGCCGTCGGCGCCCATCTGCAGGACCGTGTCTCGGATATAGGGCTTCCAGTTCCGCATGCCGACGTAGGTAGGGAGCCCAAGCTCCTGGTTCACCAGCGCGGCCTGCCGAAACGTGATCTCCGTCAGCGGCGAGTGGCCGATAAGCGAGTAGCGGTGCTGGATCTCGGCGACGACTTCGGGCGGAAGCGGCCGTCCGCTGGTCACGTTGGCCAGGTAGGCCGGAATCTCCTCAACGCGATCCGGAGTTCCATGGGCGATCAGCAGGACGGCAGGTTTCGACATGGTCATCGCGTTCCGGCGGCTGTCGTACTGCGGAGCTCGGCCGAGTACTCCTGCACGAACTTGCACAGGTTCTTTACGTTCTCCACCGGGGTCTTGGGCAGGATGCCGTGGCCGAGGTTGAAGATGTGCCCCGGGCGGCTGCCTGCCTGGTCGAGAATGTTCTTGGCGCGCTGCTTCACCTGCTCCCAGTCGGCAAAGAGCGTGACCGGGTCGAGGTTGCCCTGGACGGCGGGCCGGTAGTTGAGCAGCTTCCAGCCCTGGTCAAAGGGCACACGCCAGTCGAGGCCAATAACCTCAGCTTCGGTCTCGTTCATCGAGGGCAGCAGCGTGGTGCTGTCGGTCCCAAAGTAGATGATCGGCACGCCCGTCTTGCGCAGCGCGGAGATCAGCTCCTTGGTGCGCGGCAGCACGTACTCGCGATAGTCCTCCACGCTCAGGCAGCCGACCCAGCTGTCGAAGACCTGGATCACGTCCGCCCCGGCCTTGACCTGCTCAGCCGTATAGGAGGCGAGCACTACATTCACCTTGCGCAGCAGCTCATCCCAAACCCTGGGCTGGCGGTACATGAGGGTCTTCACCTCGAGGTAGTTGCGCGAGCCGCCGCCCTCGATCATGTAGCTGGCCAGAGTGAAGGGCGCGCCGCAGAAGCCGATGATGGGCAGCTTGTCTCCCCAGTGTTTGGCGCAGAGCTTAATGGCCTCGGAGACATAGCCCAGCTCGTCCGCACGGTCGGTGACGAGGGCATCGACGTCCTTGGAGTTGCGGATCGGCTTTTCGATCGTGGGGCCCTCCGAGGGCGAGAAGTGGAAGGGCAGGCCCATCACTTCTAAAGGCAGCAGCAGGTCGGCGAAGATGATGGAGGTATCCACCCCCAGGATCTCGGCCGCCTCGATGGTCACCTGCGCGGCGACCTCCGGCTTCTTGCAGATCTCGACAAGAGAGTGGTGTTTGCGCACCTCGCGGTACTCGGCCATGTAGCGGCCTGCCTGGCGCATAAACCAGACGGGAGTCGAGTCGGTGGGCTGCTTCTTACAGGCGCGAACGAAGAGGGAGTTGGGAGCAGACATAAGTCATAGAGATTATCAGAGCGGAGGAAGATTGCGCTAGGGGAGCAGGCGCCGGTTTCGCCAGAACCCGTCTGAGGGCGGGGCTAGGCTTTGTGCAGATCGGGCTCCAATTTTGCCAGAAGCCGAATCAGCTTGGAATTGAAGAATTTCGCATCCTCACCGCGCTCAGTCCGGCAGTGACAGTTTGGGCAGAGTGCGATGACGTGCTTGAGAGCATCCAGCCCACCATCAGCCAAACGCCTGGTATGGTGGGCTTCAAGGTACGGTTGACCATCCACGCCGCGAAAGGGGCTGGGAGAGCTACAACCTTCGCAGAGACCCTGTGCCCTATGCAATATGTATCTGCGTATCGCCTTGGATCGGATTCTGTAGATCACCTGCCGCCTTTTCGGGGTAGCCGACCGGGGCACGGAAAGCAATGCAAGTTTCTTCAGCTCATCCGGGTTGGCCATTTTTATTGCGACGTCGTCCGTGTCGGGCATCCGGGTTTTTCTACGATTTTTCACCAGATTACGAACCTTGTCAGCCAGCTCCGGTGATGGCGTACATATGCTTCGGGGATATCGGGCCCACTTAAGGTCGGGAACATGGCGCTGGACAGTACCCAGGGAAATCGGCGGATCAATCAACTTTATAGAATCTAAACCGGCTCCGTAACGGTTTCTCCAACCCGTTTTCGGTCCCGGTGGAGATGCGATCCTGCCAGTCACGAACAATCCGTATCCAGCCACATTTATCACAACATCATCCCCGATCGACGCGGTCTTCGGTACCACCCATGACTGAGCGTGACGGTCCCCTCTAGCCGCTTGCTCTAGGAGATCTTTGTCGCCATTACCGTACCCGCCATTCAGAAGGTGCAATTTAGCCGGAATTGCATACGAAGGGTTTGGCACTGGGCGCCGAAGGACCCGCGAGAGTAGGGTTGTGATTCCGGTTGAGTGCGCATTGCGTATTGATCTATTCGTGGGCCGTCTCGCAACAATTGAGAGCGCCTTCTGATGAGCGTTGGTGAGTAATGGAAGAATTTGAGCAATTTCCGACAATGGCACTCTTGCCGTATCGCATCCCGGTGCCGTGGTGAATGAATCACGATGGAATTTCATGCCAGCCGGCGCCGATTTCTTATGAACTAAGACATTTAGGACTCCCGGTCGCAGAGTGAGGCACGCCACCCATCCAACGTTCAGGCGAAAGCCCGTCAGGAAGAGCGACGTCCCCCATCGGTCAGGGTGTTTCTCCGAAAGATAGCCGATCGACTCTGCGAGGAACTTCAGACAAAGTCGCTTCGCGCCCGCCGAAAATTCGGCAGAATCAATGATCGAGTCAGCGATCCGCGGATCAGATCTCTCCTGCGCGGTCAGTCTCCTTGTTTGTCGCATGGACAATCCTCAGTGACGGAAGTGCCTTACGCCGGTGAACACCATCGCCAGGCCGAGCCGGTCGGCGGCCTCGATGACCTCGTGGTCGCGCATCGAGCCGCCCGGCTGGATGATCGCCGTCGCTCCAGCCTGGGCGATCACCTCGACGCCATCCGGGAACGGGAAGAAGGCGTCGCTGGCGGCCACGGTCCCCTCCAGCGGCAGCACCGCCTTTTGCGCGCCGATGCGCGCTGCATCCACGCGGCTCATCTGTCCGGCGCCGACGCCGACGCTCTGGCCGTCGCGCGCATAGAGGATCGCGTTTGACTTGACGTGCTTGCAGACCTTCCAGGCGAAGAGCATGGCGCGCATCTCCTCCGCCGTGGGTTCGCGCTTCGTGACCACCTTCAGGTCGGCGTCGGTGAGCGGGCGTGCGTCGTTGTCCTGCAGCAGCACGCCGCCGGAGACGTTCTTCAGCACCCAGCGCTGGTGCACATCGTTGACCTCCACCAGGCGAAGGTTCTTCTTGCCGGCGAAGGTCTCCCGCGCCTCGGGCGTGAAGCCCGGGGCGGCGATGGCCTCGACGAAGAGCTTCGCCATCTCCGCGGCCGTGATGCCGTCGATGATCTGATTGACGCCGATCACGCCGCCGAAGGCCGAGACGGGGTCGCACTCCAGCGCGCGCCGGTAGGCCTCGGCGAGAGTCTTGCCCGTGGCCGTGCCGCAGGGATTGGTGTGCTTGATGATGGCGCAGACCGGCTCGCTGAACTCCTGTGCCAGCTCCCAGGCGGCTTCGAGGTCGACGATGTTGTTAAAGCTCAGCTCCTTGCCCTGGAGTTGGCGGGCATTGGCCACGCCTTTGCCGCTCGAGTCGCGATAGAGCGCCGCCCTCTGGTGCGGGTTCTCGCCGTAGCGCAGGTCGAACGCCTTCTGGAAATGCAGACGCAGAACGTCGGGAAAATGGGCGCTGCCGCCGATGTGGCTGATGTTGAAGTTGCCGCCCTCGTCCACGGAGATCTCGGCCAGCGCGTTGGCGATGGCTGTGTCATAGGCCGAGGTGGTGGAGAAGGCCTGCTGCGCCAGCCGCCACTTCGTCTCGAGCGACAGCTCGCCGCCGCGCTGCTCCATCTCACCGGCGATGGCGTCGTAGTCGGCGGGCGAGGTGACGATGGCGACGTCCTGGAAGTTCTTGGCCGCCGAGCGCACCATGGAGGGGCCGCCAATGTCGATGTTCTCGATGATCTCTTCGAAGTGCACGCCGGGCTTTGCGGCCGTCTTTTCGAAGGCATAGAGGTTCACCACCAGCATGTCGATCGGCAGGATCCCGTGCTCGCGGACGGCGGCCACGTGCGCCGGGTTGGAGCGGACGTGCAGGATGCCGCCGTGCACCTTGGGATGCAGGGTCTTCACGCGGCCGTCGAGCATCTCCGGGAAGCCGGTGAGGTCGCTGATCTCGCGCACTGGAAGGTTCGCCTCGCGCAGCACGCGCGCCGTGCCGCCGGTAGAGACCAGTTCCACGCCCTGTGCGGCGAGCCGCCGCGCAAAATCCACCAGTCCGGCCTTGTCGGTGACGCTCAGGATGGCGCGTTGGATCTTAGACATGATGCCTCACAGAATTCTGAAGAGAAGATTCGATTGCATACCGCGAGATGTCTGATGAGACGCAACAGAAAAAATCAAAGTCAACTACCCCACTTCTGCCCAAGGAGGGCAGAAATGGGGCACCACTTCACTGCTACATTGTGACTAGATGTCCTTGCGGGGACGCACCTTCAGGTGCACCTGCCCATCTCTCACCGCTACAGTGTACTCGACGGCCCGGCACTTGTGCTGCCTGCGGACGGAGCCGGTCTTGAACTGCACATAGGTGGCGAAGGGATCGAAGCCGCCCAGCGCCTGCCCAACGGACTCGCGGGCGCGCAGCATGGCTTCATACAGCGGCGCGACCTCAAACATATCGGTGGTGAACAGGACGAAGCTCTCGGGTTCGTGCTCGTTGAACGAGATGCGGGGAGCATGCTCCTCGATGTGTCCGAAGCCGCCCACCCCAATGAGTTTGTCCTCGGGACGGAGGTAGCCCTGGTCCTTGACGCGCAGTTTGCGGCGCCACAGATCGGCGAAGACCGCATAGCGCTGGGCCATGCTGTTGAGCCGGTAGCGCTGCCCCGCGTTGAGACGCGAGTTTTCCATATAGCGGCGTATCTGCGCCTGCACGCGCGATTCGTTGTCCACCGGAGGCCTTTTATTTCCACCGGCGAAGTAGACGTCGTATTCGACCTTCAGGCGGCGAAAGGCATCGTCCAGCAGGTCCAGCTCCTGATCGATGGTCAAATCCGCCATAGTCAACCGGGGGCCCAGCGCGCCTGTTGTTCAACGCCTATTGTTCAACCCCGCGTGCTGGGGTGGAGGTGGTGAGCTCTCGTTTCGGAATATAGCATGGGGAGCATGGGCAACCATGCGTTGCAAAAGGCCCGCAGAGTTACCAAAGTCAGAAAAAACACTGCGGGAGGAAAAATTTTCCTCCCGCAGCTACCCCACTGAGCCTGAACTCGCATCCAAGTTCAGGTATGGATAACGGGGCCAAGATCCGTATTGGAATTGCCGATGACCATGCGGTGCTGCGTGAATCGCTTAGCGCACTGCTTGCTATGCACCAGAATTTTCAGGTGGTTGGGACTGCCAGCAACGGCGTAGAGGCGCTGGATTTGGTTGAGCAGCAACAGCCTGATGTGCTGGTGCTCGACCTTTTTATGCCCGAGCTCGACGGCTTCGAGGTGCTGCGCCGTTTGGATCGCGCAGCCTCCAAGGTCGCCAGCCTGGTGCTGACTGCGGCTGACAGCCAGTCCGACTACGTGCAGGTGGTGCGGCTTGGCGCGCGCGGCCTGGTCCTGAAAGGGGACAGCCCGGAGACGCTCTTCTCGGCCATTCAGACTGTGGCCTCCGGCGAGCTGGCCTTCAGCGAGGAGGTCGCACAGGGCGTTCTGATGGCGATGTCGGCAGAGAGCCAGCCCGAGCAGGCCATCAGCCTGCATCGGCTGAGCGAGCGTGAACGGCAGGTCGCCGGCCTCGTCTCGCACGGGATGAAGAACAAGGACATCGCGCTCGAATTAACGATCAGCGAAAATACCGTCAAGCGGCACCTGCGCAGCATCTTCAGCAAGACCGGCGCGCGGGACCGGCTGGAGCTGGCCGTCATCGCGCTCACCGAAAGGACCGAGAAGGCGACAGAAAAGACCAGCGCGGCCTGATGAGCGAACCGCAGTCTTCCGATTCGCTCCAGGGAACACTAAGAACCAAAGCAAAAGCGGCAGATGATCTGCCGCTTTTCTGCTGTTCAGTTAACTCCAGGCCCGGACAGTTCAGTCGAGCCTAGCGGCCGGTGGAGACTGCCATCTTCTTTACCATCGCCAGCACCAGCTTGCGGTCGCTGTCGTTCAGTCCGCCGGAGTAGCGCCGGACCTGAGACAGGAAGCGGACCTCTTCCTCGCTGAGCTGGGGCAGACCCTTGCCGTTGCCGGCGCCGTCACTGTGCTCCTCGGCGAAGAACTGACCCAATGGGATCTCCAGCGAGCTGGCAATCTTGGCCAGCGTCTCCAGCGAGGGAACGGTGTGCCCATTCTCCACCCGCGAAAGATAGCAGCGCAGCAGTCCGGTGCGCTTCTCGATATCGCCCTGGGACATGCCTTTTTGCAAACGAAAATTACGAATGGTCTCGCCGATGTTCATTACCTGTCACTTCCGACGCGCCCACAGCCGCGTTACCGCAAAAAATAAGGGGATTTCGAATAGTAACCAGTGTACAAATCCGAGGCAAGAAAATTCTGATGCAGCCGGCCTCAATCACAGCGTTCTGTGACGACCAGGGCGACAAGCGAGGCTTCGGCTGCCCGCCTATTGTGCAGAGCGTCGCGCGCACCCAGCACACAGGATCAGATCTTGAGCGCTGAGTCAAGACGCGCGGGTCCCCACATCTGCCCAATTATGGCAGGAGACGATGTCGACGAGACAATGTCGAAAAGATAACGCCGAGTGACTTCGGCGGAGCACACGGGAGCGCGGCAACTGGGTCGGCCGCGCCGGCCTGGACTCAGGCCCGCCGGATCGTCGAATAGAGCCGCTCGGCGACCCCAATCGCCGTAAACGCAAGCGCGATGTGGATACCCTGGACGGCGCCCATCGAGTGGAAGACCACCGGCAGTTGCATGAATCCCATCAGGGGCAGAAGAACGGCCAGCAGGAGTCCGATCACCCCCAGCACCACGTCGCCTTTTGCCATCGCAATCACCGACATCACCACCACCACCACGGCGACGCAAAAGCCGATGCCAATGTGCGGCGCGAGATAGTGCCGTTGACCGGTGACCCAGGACAAGGAGCCCAGGATGATTGCCAGCAGACCAAGCACGCGCACCAGCATGATGAGAGACTTCGCCAACTCGATGCTCCTCTCTTTCCCCAGCGAGTCGAAACAGCCGGGCCCAGCGATCCAGCTTGCCGGGAACCGATTAAAGAAACAACCGGCTACACCCGTAGCTGAATCAAAGCTCCTGAAGCAAGAATACACTGTCTTATGCGCTTCCAGTGCCAGCCCGGCTGCATTCGTTGCTGTGAGCAGCGGGGCCACGTCTACCTGACGCGCGACGACATCGCCCGGCTCGCTGCCTATCTCGGCCTCAGCCGTGCGGAGTTCCGCCGGCGTTTTCTGTGCGGCGAGCCGCCATTACTGCGCTTCCGCAGGCAGCGACACAAGCAGTGCCCCTTCCTTCGCGCCGACGGCTGCTCGGTCCACCCTGCCAAGCCGCTGCAGTGCAGCTCCTTTCCCTTCTGGCCGGAGATACTGGGTAGCATCGCCGAGCGCCACAACACTTCGGCCTACTGCCCCGGCCTGAACCGCGGCCCCTTGGTGAATCTGACGCTGGCCCGCGAGATCTCAGGCCAGGTGCAGGAGGCGTTTCCGATTCTCTACGATTCACCAGAACCGTCCAGCTGAAACAAAACGCCCGGCAGCCGGCCGGGCGCTTTGTAAGTTCTTGGCGCGATCAATTCATGATCTTGGTCTTGTTGAGGAAGGTCTTCCGGTCGACATAGTACTGGGTGCGGCCCGCGAAGAACCTCAGCGACTCTCTCCCGTTCCACTTCCATCCATTCCAGTGCTCGGGGTCCGCGATAATGTGGGCGCCTTCGTCGATATACACCGGCCTCAGCCCCTCCGAAACATAAGCGACAAACTCTCCCGTGGCCTTAAAGCTCAACCGTGCTTCGCTCTTGTAGTCCCGCATAAACGCACCTCCAGCGCACGCGTTTCCGCGCGTTCGCCTGCCTGTGGATATAAAGGATCGCTCGGGTCAGATTCTGCAATTCTCGATGGGCGTTGTCAACGAATTAATTAAGGGAAATGATCTAGTTACCCTACGGCGCTTGAGTTATTGCGCCAAGTACCGCCGTCACGTCGGATCTGGATCGCAAACTGCGGTTTTCAGTACTTCCCCGCACTCTGTTTTCGATTCTTAGTGATTGGAGGGTTGAACGGGGCGAAGCGATGAAACTGCACGTGGAGTGTTATTCCGGGAGAAAGGCCGAGGAGCGTCCCGTCCGTTTCCAGCTCGACGGACACACCTACATGGTCAAAGAGCTGCTCGACCAATGGTATGGCCCGGACGACGTCTTCTTCAAAGTCCTCGCCGATGACGGCAATCTATACATCCTGAAAAAGGAGACCTCGACGCCGGAGGGCGCCTGGAGCCTGGTCTCGTTCCGGCGGTTAGAACAGGAGCGCTGAGCGCCGCTTCATCTCGAACGAGAGGTGGGCAGAGTAGCTGAATCAGCTGCAATAATCCTGTCGGCACATCTTCCAAACTCAGGAAGGGCGGACGTACAGCAGGCGCCTCGCTTCCAACATCCAAAAAGCAGGGCCTCCCTGCATGCGTCTTCGTCATTGCATTTTCGCCATTGCCATCGCCTGCATGCTGGGCGCCGGCGCTCACTCCCAAACGCGGAAAGACCTGCCGAACCTTGAGCCGAAGACTCCGCGCGACATGCGGCTGCCCACCATCACCTATGAGCTCGTGCTCCGGGGTGAGACCGAGGCCCGTCATGTTCTCTCCGTCGACTCTGCCGGCAATGCGGCCTATCGTACACGCGCCGCGAGTTCCAATCACGAGGAGCAGTCCGGCGAAGCCCGCATCCTGAAGTTCACCGTCTCTCAGCCCGCCTGCACGCGCATCTTCGAACTGGCGCGCCAGGCGAACAACTTTGGAGGAGACGCCTCGAACCCGCCGCTCAACCCCAGCACGCCAAGAGCAGGGGCGCCGGGGACCCTGGATCCGACTTTTGCCAGGACGAGCGCCAGGTTCACCACGTTGAGCTACAGCTACGGGCCGCTGCGTTCATTCAACGCTGCTGCCAAAAGCGTGCGCAACTCCGTCACCTTCACCAAGCCGCCGAATGCAGTGCTACAAGAGCTGACATCGATGTTGGAGAGAATGGCGGACTCGCTGGAGCGCGGCCAGATCACCGAAGCCGGAAGCATCGTGGAGTAGCGAAGCCCTTCTGGTGTGGGCCCGAGTAATCTGGCCCAAGTCACAAGTCAACTGCCCCGAACCAAAGTAGGCTGAAATGGGCAGCCTTGATCGCTCTTACAACATTGTTCGTCCTGACATCGTTCGCGCAGAGGGCAACATCGTACCTGCGAGCGATGGTTTGCGCTTTGCGCCGTAGATGGTTGGCTCTAAGATGGACAGCCCGCTTGCTCAACTTGCGATCCGCTTCTTCGTCGGGGGCGCCGTAGTTTCGGCGTTCTCGCTTCTCGCAGACCTGTTCAAACCCAAGAGCTTTGCCGGACTCTTCGGCGCCGCTCCCTCCGTTGCTCTGGCCTCGCTCATCCTGGTCGTACGCACGCAGGACGCGGAGACCGCCACCATCGAGGCCCGCTCCATGCTGATTGCCGCCTTCGCGCTGCTGCTCTACGCCTCGCTGCTGAGCCACGGATTGCTGCAATTGAAGTTCAGCGCGCTAAAAGGCTCGGTGAGCGCGCTGCTGGTCTGGCTCGCCGCAGCGGTGGGCTTATGGTATGCGGCGCTAGGAGGTTGACCCATGATTGTCTCGGTAAGCAAATCCGGATTTCAGCAGGTGCGGTGGCACGAGTATGTGATTCGATTTGCGTTGGGCGGACTGGTAACCGCGTGCGCCGGACTTCTCGCGGGCAAGTTCGGCCCCAGCTTCGGAGGCCTGTTCCTGGCATTTCCCGCGATCCTGGTGGCAAGCACCACGCTGGTGGAAAAGCATGAGCGCCAGCGCTTCGAGACCAAGGGCCTTGCAGGACAGAACCGCGGCAGGCAAGCGGCCGGGGCCGATACCGCTGGAGCGGCGATGGGCAGCCTGGGGCTCATGGCCTTCGCAGGCTTTGTATGGAAACTTATGCCCGGCCACAGCGCGGGGATCGTTCTGCCCGCCGCAACCCTGGTCTGGGCTGCCGTCGCCGGCACGATGTGGTGGCTATGGAAACGGGACTTTCCACGCAAGCTGCGGGCCATGCCGGCACGCTGGTTGGGAACCAAACCGTGACGGACCGTAGATGAGATGCCCCACATCTGCTTGACCTCAACAGATGTGGGGCTGGGGCCTCCGCGAAAGTTGGGGCCTGATGCCTTCGCAGAGGGTGTAACGCCCGTTAGAAGCCAAGCCCCGTGCCGCTCTTCCGAGTGTGAGCCTGACGGCGCGCAGCGCAAACCTGCAGGCCGCTGATCAGGCGGCGAGCAGTCGATCGAAGAACGTTCGATAGCGGCGCAGAGACTGCCTCAGGACCTCGGTCGAAACGTTATCGCCGCTGTTCCACTGGCGAATTACGCTCGAGCGCTCTTCGGCGAACTGCTCCGAGAGCTTCTTGATCGCCTCACCGAGGAGGTTGTCGGCGTCCTCCACTGCCTGCCGCGGCTGGTCGACGAACGCACCCTGGATCTTGTCCCAGCGCGCGCGCATTTCCTGCGAATCGCTTTCCGCAAAGAAGCGCGCTTTCTTTGTCCCGCCCGGTCCTCTGGACTCTTTGCTCACGAGCCGCGGCCCGCCTGCCTTGGGCTCCTCCTTGGGCTCCTCGGCTTCGCCTTTGGGCACCATGGCCGGCATCGGTCCCATCGGCACACTCAAGCGCTCGGCCCTCTTCGGCTCGGGGTACGCCGCATCATCGGGCTGTCCTCGTTCAAACTCGGCAGCCCGTTCTCGTTCAAACTCGGCAGACTCGGAGATGTCGGCCGGCATCGGTTTCTCGTTCTTGAACGCTTTCTCGTCCTTAAATTTTTCGTCGAATTTTTCGTCGAATTTTTCGTCTTTTTTGCGAAGCGGGTCCATCAGGCCACCTCCCTGCCCTCCGGTTCGGATTCAATGAGTTGTTCAAAGAGGAAGCGGTAGTGAACGATCGCTTTGCGCAACTCCTCCGTGGTTGCCTCGCCGCCTCGCTCACGCAACGTGATATCGTGCGCCACCCGGTAGTTTGAGACCAGCAGCGGATGCTCGACCGAAATATCGGCCGCGCGCTGCTCGAAGTCTGCTACTGGATAGCCTTCCGCGTTCATCGCCTCGGAGATCAACTCGTCGGCGGCGAAGACAGCGCCCTTCGGGTCGTCCACAAAGCGCCGTTGAATTTCCATCCAGCGATCGAGGTAGCTTCGGCGGGCCGATTGCGAGAGCGGCCGCAGGCGCAAGCGCTCGACCCGCTTCACGCGGTTCTGCAGCTCCGCCTCGGCGCGGCCGGTGCCGCGTTCACGCACAATTCTTTCGTACTCGGGACCGAATCGCTCGCGGAGCTGCACGGAACGGCGCCGGCGCATGTAGAACAAGAGCACCAGCAATACCGCTACAGCCGCCACGGCGATCAGAGTAACAATGAGCCTCGTATCCATAGTTTTTCACTGCTCCTGGGTTTCCGGTCCAGCAAGCCAACTACGGGCTTGCCGGGGACCCCGTTTAGAGTCACACCACCGTCCGCCGGCCGGTCACCAGTTGCAGGATCAGCACAACTAATGCAGCCACCAACAGTAGATGGATGATGGAACCAATCTGATAGACGCCAACCAGACCGAGCAACCAGCCGATCAGCAGAATTGCAAAAATTGTCCAGAGCAAAACTGCACCTCCTAGTTGTCCACGTAGAGGAGGCAATTGCGTGCCCCTTCCAGTGCTCCCGGCCAAATGCACAAAGCGAAAGGCTTATCGGACCAGCTGCCGAGAGCTCAATCGAGCTCATGTAAATTTTCGCGAGCGCCGGGTAAAAGTTTGCCCTGAGCGGGGCTGCACCCCAGCAGCACAGCTCTCAGCGCAAACCTGTCGTCGCTTGCTTTGTTGAGAACAGCGGCGCAATGCGAGCACGCAGGTTGGATGCTGCGGCACAGGCCCGCATTGTCGCTGGATATTTCCTTCTTCGCTGCCAACCCGAAACTGGGCGCCACCCTCTCTTTGTAGGGGCCGCTCATCTGCCAACACAGGCGAACGGGCCCGGAGGAATACAGAATGAACGCTGATCAGCTGAAAGGAAAATGGACAGAGCTCAAAGGCGCGGTGAGGGAACGTTGGGGCAAGCTGACGAACGATGATATCGACGTGATCGCCGGACAGCAGGAGCAGTTAATCGGCCGCATCCAGAACCGCTACGGCATTGCCAAAGAGGAGGCCCAGAGGCAGGTAGACGAATGGATGAGGATGGACGATTTCACACGGCGCAAAGCAGGCTAGATCGTTGTTTCCAAAGCAGGCTAGATCTGTTGTTTTATTGATACAGGGAGCCTCTTCGGCTCCCAATTTTTTTGAGGTCGAAAAGCGCACCATGCACAAAACTCCAGCCGGCAAGAGGACCGGCAAAAAATCGATATCCACGGGACGTCCGTCTCTAAAACAGACGGGCCGCGGCGAGGTCCACGAGATGCCGCGGCGTTCTGTAACTTCCGAAGCGTCTTCCGGGGCGTCTTCTGGAACGACAAGAGTATTGCACCAGCCAAAGGCGCCTTATCCAAAGCAAAAACAACCGAAGCCGGGGATTGAGGCGAAGATGCAGCCACGCCCGCGCTATCAGGCGCCGGAGTACAAGGCTGCAGGAAAATTACGGAACAAGGCCGCGCTGATCACCGGCGGCGATTCCGGAATCGGGCGCGCGGTCGCCGTACTATATGCTCGCGAGGGCGCCGACGTCGCCCTGGTGTATCTGCCGGAAGAGCAGCACGATGCCGAGGAGACCTGCCGCGCGGTGCAGGAATCCGGGCGCCGGTGCCTGCTGATCCCGGGCGATGTCGCCGACGCGGAGTTCTGCGAGCAAGCCGTGCAGCGCTGCGCGGATGAGTTCGGCAAGCTCGACATTCTGGTGAATAATGCCGCCTTCCAGCAGCACACGGAAGAGGTCGACGAGATCAGCGACGAGATGTGGGACAAAACATTCAAGACCAACATTTATGGCTATTTCCATATGGCGCGCGCCGCACTGCGCCAGATGCGCGAGGGCTGCACCATCCTAAACACCGGCTCCATCACTGGTCTGGAGGGCAGCAAGCACCTGCTGGCCTACTCGTCGACGAAGGGAGCCATCCACGCCTTCACCAAGTCGCTGGCGCAGATGCTGGTGGACCGCAAGATCCGCGTGAACTGCGTGGCGCCGGGCCCGGTGTGGACGCCTCTAAACGTGGCCGATAAGGAGCCAGAGCAGGTCGCCAAACACGGCGAAGACACTCCGATGCATCGCGCGGCGCAGCCGGAAGAGGTCGCTCCTGCCTTCGTCTTCTTCGCCTCGGAGGCAGATTCAAGCTATATCACCGGCGAGGTGCTGACACTGCTAGGAGGCGAGGTCACGGCCGCCTGATCCGCAATCCACAGGTCAGCGCCGCAAATTCTGGGGCCCCGGCGTGCCGGTCTTTGACTCGCTGGGTTTGGGCTCGCTGGTTTGAAGGGCACGGCACGGAACCGTGGGGCAATCGATGCCTGTCACTGGATCGACGACGAAGTGGACGCCAGGTCGTCGGGGCGAAAAGTCTTCAGTGCCGGCGCCGTCTCGGCGACCCCAGCCGGGACCCGCGGCAGGTAGATCGTGAAGGTCGCGCCCTGTCCAAGGTCGCTCTCGAGGAAGATAAACCCGTTGTTTTGCTTCACGATCCCATAAACGGACGAGAGCCCCAGCCCGGTGCCTTTGCCGACCTCCTTGGTGGTGAAGAATGGCTCAAAGATGCGGCCCTGGATCGCCGGATCGATGCCCGTGCCCGAATCACTGAAGGTGAGCGCGACGTAATCGCCCGGGGCCATCGGCACCAACCTCGCGGCCTGTTCGTGGTCAACCACGGCATCGGAGGTTCGAATCAGCAGCCTGCCTCCGCGCGGCATGGCATCGCGCGCGTTCGCCGAAAGGTTCATCAGCACCTGCTGGATGTGGGTCGCATCAGCCTTGCAGCGGCCCAGGTCTTCTTTCAGATCGAATTGCAGTTCGATATTTCCGTCGAGCAGCCGCCCGCAGCATTCCACTCATGTCGCGGACCACGGAGCTCAGGTCCAGCACCTGCTGCGAAATCGGCTGCCTGCGGCTGAACATCAGCAGTTGTTTTGTGAGCTCGGCGCCCCGCCAGCAGGCCTCCAGCGCCTCCGCCGCATGCTTGCGGTGTGCCGGATCGGGGACCTCCTCGGCGAGAAACTCGCAGTAGGAGGTGATCACCATGAGCAGGTTGTTAAAGTCATGCGCCACGCCGCCGGCAAAGCGGTTGATGGCTTCCATCTTCTGGGCCTGGAAGAGATGCTCCTGCAGGCGGCGCACTTCGGAGATGTCAAGCACGGTGCCCTGCAACTCCAGGCTGGTACTCGGAGACGGCTTCTCGTCGTTTGCGGTGGGGCCGGCAACCAGCGTCACCGTCACCAATGCCACCATCTCCGAGCCGTCCTTGCGGCGGAAGCGTACCTCTTGATTAATTACCTGGGCGCCCGCGAGCAGGGCTTCTTGGATGGCGTGCCGCTCCTGCGGGTCCACATAGAGGAAGAACGCATTCTGGCGCTGAAATTCTTTGGGCGAGGCGTAGCCGAACAATTTGCAGAGGGCATCGTTGCAATCGACCAGCGTGCCGTCGAGTCGCGAGCGGAAGACGCCGGCCAGGTTGCGTTCGAAGAGCTGACGATATCGCTGTTCGCTCGCCCGCACGGCCGACTCTGCCTGAGCCTCATGCTCCAGGATCAGCAGCAGTGTGGCGATGGCAATGCCTCCCTGGCATAGAAGGTCGATCGCCATCCACCGCAGCCCAAGCGCACTGCCGCCGACAGGCAACACCGCGTAAAGCAGCCGGCCCAGGCCATAGCCGCCGCAGGAGAGCATTGCCAGCAGAGCGCCCTTCGAGGCGGCGCGACGGCAGTAGCGAAAGAAGACCCAGGCGCAGTAGCAGAGCGCCGCGGAGGCGGCAATCTCCCGCGGAAGCGTCCTTATCTGGGAGGCGAGACTCGTGCTGCTCCCGGCCAGCATCGAGGCGACGTAGATGGCCAGCGCCGAGGCGAGAGCGGCGATGGTTCCCGTGCGGGCGACCTCGTCGTCCCTCCCTGAGTTGCGAAAGGCCTCAGCGCCGGCAATCAGCAGTGGAATGTACAGCAGGCCCAGAATGACTGAAACCAGAAGCGTGAAGTTTCTGAGGACCGGGGAGCCCCAGTTCATGCACGTCAACGAAAGCGTGACCGCCAGGTTTGCGGCGTGCGCCGTCCAGGCCCACGTCCAGCGGCAGAAGAACGCCTGCGAGCGGAAATATGGGCTGATGGCGATCAGCACCACGACCAAAAACGCGGTAAAGCCCGCCTCGACAAAAAGAAACAGCTTCAACAGCCAAAAAGAATCAACCATGGGGGCCCGCGTACTGAATTTCGACACGTGTCTCTGGAATTATCGTCAGGGCGTGCTGGTTTCTTCATTGTGAATCCAGAGCACAACTTCAAGGAATAGGGTCTTCCACCTAGGGGCCGAATCGGAGGTAACATGCCGCACGCAGCGCGCTCCCAACCCAGCACGCAAAGTCGGCGCGATGGGCACCCTCAGTGGACGAAGCCTTTCTTGCGCAGGATCTCTTCGATGCGGGCGTAATGGGCGCTCTCCCATTGATCCAGGCTCTGTGAGGCGTCTTTGGCGGCACGCTTCTGCGCGGCCTCCAGCACCTCGGCCGCCCGGATCATGGGCACCACGACGATCCCCTCTTCGTCGGCCACCACAATGTCGCCCGGGGAGACCTCGACCCCGCCGCAGCGCGCCGTCTCATTCAGCGAGCCGATCCTGTCCTTCGCGCCGGGGATCGGGACCACGCCCCGGCCAAAGACGGGAAAGTGCCGGGCGCGGGATTCGGCGACATCGCGCAGGGCCCCATCGAGGACAAAGCCCGCGATCCCGTGCCGTTGGGCGACGGCGCAGACGTTTCCCCCGGCCAGCGCGTAGTTCAGGTCACCGGACTCGACCACGATCACCGCGCCGGGCGCAGCGCGATAGATCGCGGCGTGCAGCATGAGGTGGTCGCCCGCCGGGCATCGCACCGGATATGCAGGTCCCGCAATGCGCGGAATCGGTTGCCACAACGGCCGGATGCCAATGTCCATGACCTGTTCGCGGCTGAGAAAATCGGCGAGTGTTGTGGGCGACAGCTCCAGAAACGCGGCGTAGTCCATGCAAGGCCCTCCATCCCGGCAAGCAACGCGGGTTGCCGGGGGAACCCAATCTTCACCCCAGCAAAGCGATACCGCGCTTGCCGGGAACCCCAATGGGAGCTTCTGCGACTCTCGCCCCAACAAGCGGCTTCGGGCTTGCTGGAGACCCGCTGAGACTACGAAATTATACTTTCCGGGATCTCTCCCACAAGACGAAATTCGGTCTATCTGTTGAAGGAAGCGGCGCTTGTGGGGTCTCGGTTTGGGCCGCGGATTGCGCTACAAATTTGCGTGGGGAGGGGGCTCCGAATGGGGCCTCAAATTAAGCAACGCGCTTCTCGCCTTTGGGGCCAATCCGCTCCGGGGCCATACGCTCTGCGGCAGATGGCTCGGCGCCGAGCGGTTGAACATTGATGTGGAAGCAGGCGCCATGCTGCCCGAGCCGCGGCTCAATCATCCGCGTGATGCGTTCAATTGCGGTGTTCACGTCGCTCGTGACCATCTGCTTCAGTTCAATGGTGAAGGTCAGGTCGAAGCACATCGCGTTGCGCGAGGCCACAGATGGACCCGGCAGGGGCGAGCCGCCCAGCAACTGGCCGATGTTCAGTAGCGACCGGCTGCCGCAGACTGGACAGCAATCGATCCGGCCATTGGTGATGCACTCGCAGTCGAGGCACAGGACCGCGCCCTGCAGGGGGACTGCGCCTGCCTTTTGCATTCTGGCTTCGCGATTCATACAAACCACCAGCGGCGATAGATTTCTGTTCAGACGTTCTGTTGACTCTCCGGCGTTGCCTGCTGCCGCGCTCGCTGACTGAATTTCCGCGGAGAGCTGAGCGTTCCTGACTCCGGCAAAGCCTTTTAGCGGCGTGCGCCAATCGAGATCCGTTGGATTGGATGCCTGGCGCCAGCAGGAGATTCCGTCAATTCCGGCATGGAGAGACAGGGTTCCGGGCCCAACTCTGGAAAGCTTCCCGCCTCCGTTTACCGGATTGGTGCGCGGCGGCCGTTTTTCACCGGCTTAAAGCGAAAGTCGTGGAAGATAGCAGAAGCCTGGTGGGGGACTCCGCCATGGAGGTCTGAGAATGCTCCAGTTCGTTGCTTCGCTCTTCGGTTGCACTCACCGTCACTGCACCTTTCCCATGACGTCCAGGGTTCGCCGGGCGACGCAGGAGGGGACGCAGCCGGCAGGAAAGCCGGGGACGGGTGTGTTGACTCTGATCTTGGTTTTGCTCTGAACGTTTTACTCTGAAACTCTGACCTTGAGACTTTGAAACCTGACTCTTCAGCTCTGCCAGGGATCCTTCATCTGCGTCGGCGCCTTCCTGGGACCAGACCCAATACTAGAGAGCTCTTCCTCCAGTGCGAGTTCCTGAGCGCGCCGCGCACGGGTATCCTCGTCGAGCAGGTTCATTCGCTTTTTCATGCGGAGCATCTGAAAGAGGCCAAAGCCCAGGGCAAGCACCAGAAATACGATGATGAGGCAGCCCGCCACGACGGTCCCCACTGAAGCGCCCTTCGGAAGGTATGCGGTAAGCTCCGGGAAGGAGAGGATGATCGTCATGTGTTTCTCCGGCTACGGCCCCCACCTCTGCCGTCTTGGGCAGATGTAGGATGGGAGTTCTGGCGCTGCACGCTCCGTCCCGGCCTCAGTCTCGGACGCGCTGCATACGCTTGCATTGTACTCTGGATTTTCCTGGAAGGAACGACTTGGCTTCAATTGCACTAAGGTACTAGCACCAAAGTACCCGCTCCTGAGTAGTCCCCTGGATCTTAACGAGCAATTTCGTTTTCTTTGGAACACGTCCTATGCCATCGGATCCTATGCCTTTGGACTGGAGCACCGGAGAGCTGGCCGCCGGGCTTAACTGCTACCAGCGAGAGGAGTTCTTCGACGCCCACGAGCACTGGGAGAACATCTGGCGGCAGAGCCAGGGGCGGGAGAAACCCTTCCTGCAGGCCCTGATCCAGGTGGCGGGCGCGCTGCACCACTACCGCAGGCGGAACCTGCGCGGCTGCCAGGCCCTGTTTCGGGGGGCCATGCGGCGGCTGGAGCCCTACCCGGATTGCTTCGGAGGCGTGTTGCTGGTCCCGCTCCGGCAGGAACTGGCGGCGTGGCAGTTGGCCGTGGAGAAGTCGCTGGCGCGAGAGTCGAAGGTCGAGGGGCAGGGGCTGATCGCGACCGGTGCGCCTGTGCCTTCGGCCGCTCTGGTGAGTTATCCGGAGTCGTATCCGAAGATCCACCTCGCAATCAGCGATGCGAAGGACCAGGGAGATTCAGGTCCGGCGAATTCGCAAGAATAGCAGTCCAGCGATTCGCAAAAATCGGCACTCCAAAGCCCCAAAGATAGTCTAGAATTGTGAGGTACGGCACATCATTCCTGCCGGCCCGGCAGCTAACCTGATGAGGTCGCGGGTGGACGCCCGGAAAGCTGACGCGGGCGCGCACTGAAAAGTTTTGGAGGCAACGGATGTTTGAAGGACTTATGCAACCGATGCACCTGCTGGTGATCCTGTTCATCGCCCTGCTCTTGTTCGGACCGAGCAAGTTGTCGGAGTTGGGCAAAGGACTCGGCCAGGGCATCAAGAATTTCAAGGACGCCGTGAACGACGGCAAGCAGGACCAGACAGCTGCCGCCAAGAAAGACACGCCGACTCAGACGCCGCAAGCCTGATCAGGGCGCACTCTGGGCCTTCCCGCCCACAACGGCAGAGTTCTACCGAGGCGGAGAGCGTTGCGCCTCGTCTTTTTATCTCTGCAATCTTCACGGTTTGAATCTAATCCAGTCGTGCGAGTAAACAAAACCCCCGTCGCCGGGGGTTTTGTCTTGCTCGATGCCGCCCGCCTCGCCGCCTAAAATGGCGGCGGGAGGCGGGGCACCATTGGGACCAGGATTCAGCTAGACGTTCTTGATCTCCTGCGCCAGGTGGGCGAGTGAGGCCTTCGCGTCGCCGTAGAGCATGCTGGTGACCTGCTTGTAGAAGAGCGGGTTCTCCAGCCCGGAGAAGCCCCGCCCCTGGCCGCGCTTGAGCACGATGACCGACTTCGCCTTATCGACTTCGATAATCGGCATGCCGGCGATGGGGCTGTTCGGATTGTCGCGAGCATCCGGGTTCACCACATCGTTGGCACCGACGACGACGGCGACGTCAGTGGAAGCGAGCTCCGGGTTGATCTGGTCCATCTCATACAGGTCGCCGTAAGGAACGTTGGCCTCGGCCAGCAGCACATTCATGTGTCCGGGCATGCGTCCGGCGACCGGGTGGATGCCGTACTTCACGGTCACTCCGCGCTCTTCCAGGGCGCTGGCCAACTCGCGGCAGGCGTGCTGCGCCTGCGCGGTCGCCAGACCGTAGCCGGGAACGAAGACCACCTTATTGGCATAGGCCAGGCGCACGGCTGCGTCGTCCAGCGAGATCTCATGCATGGTGCCGCCCGCGCCGGCAGCCGCCGTGGCGTGCACCGCGCCGAAGCCACCAAAGAGCACGTTGGTGATGGAGCGGTTCATCGCCTTACACATGAGGATGGAAAGGATGAAGCCGCTGAAGCCATCCAGTGTGCCGGCGATGATCAGAATGTTGTTGCCCAGCACAAAGCCGGTGGCGGCAGAAGACAGACCAGCGTAGCTGTTCAACAGCGACATCACCACCGGCATGTCGGCCGAGCCGATGGGGATGACCAGCATGACGCCGAAGAGCAGTCCCAAGGCCACCATGCCGTAAAAGAATCCCGAAGCCTCGGGATGCTGCAGCGAGTAGCCGAAGCAGCCGATCATGACAAAGAAGATCAGCAGGTTCAGGTATTGCTGTCCTTTGAACTGGATCGGCGTGCCGCGAATGGTGCCCTGCAGCTTGCCGCAGGCGATGAGCGAGCCGGTGGTGGTAAGCGTGCCGAGCATCACTTCCAGTCCCAGCGCGCTGCGCGTGAACGTCGACATCGTCTCCGCGTGCATCACAAATTCGGCGATGCCGACCAGGGCCGCCGCAATGGCGCCGAAGGCGTGCGAGAGCGCGGTTCGTTGCGGCATGGCTGTCATCGGGACCCAGATGGCGAAGGCCGCGCCCACCAGCGAGCCCAGGATCAGGCCGGCGATGATCCAGCCAAAGAAATGAACGTCAGGATGGAACAGCGTTCCGATGATGGCCGCCGCCATGCCGCCTTCCGCCATGAACATGCCGCGGCGCGCGGTATCCGGGTGGCTGAGCCCCTTGAGTCCGAAGATGAACAGGATCGAGGCGAGCAGATAAGTGAACTCGAGAATGTAGCTCGGCTGTATGAAGTGCTGCACTGCCTGGGTAGCGGGCTCCATTACTTGCTCGCCTCCTTCTTCTTTACGTCCTTGCGGAACATCCTCAGCATGCGGTCGGTGAGGCCGAAGCCGCTGACCACGTTGACCGTGGCCGTGAAGACCGCGACAAAGCCCATCAGCGTCGCCCAGGACTCATGTGCCTCCAGGCCTCCGGCCAGCAGCTTGTGGCGGTTGAACTCGTAGGCGCCGGCGATGACGAGCGAGCCGACCAGCGAGATGCCCGAGATCGCATTGGTGGCCGACATCAGCGGCGTGTGCAGCAGCGGCGGAACGCGCGAGATCACCAGGTATCCCAAAAACGCGGCCAGCGCAAAGACGTAGAAGGCGGCGATCAGGACCTTGGGGTCCATCAGTTGAGACGCCGACGGCTCGGTGGCGAACATGGCAATCAAATGCAGTGGACTCACAATCTCCTCCGTTGGTGCCCGGTTTCTGCCCGTGTTTCACCCCTGCTATGCAACTGCAGGCTTCCACCGCAGCGGCCAACCAACAGGCGCAGTGGCGAGCCGCACTTGCCGGGCCCCGGGCAGAAGTGGTTTAGGCCGGCTGGGCCGTGGCAGCCGCCACGCGCTCGTTGACGATCTCGCCGCCAAAGGCGACGCAGGAGCCGGCAATGATCTCGTCGGCGCGGTCGATCTTCAATTCGCCATTCTTCAGGATCAGTTGCAGGAAGTTGCTCAGGTTGCGCGAGTACAGCATGCTGGCGTGCACCGGCATCTCGGCCACGATGTTGGCGGGACCATAGATCCTGACCCCGTTGTGCACCACGGTCTCTCCCGAGCGGGTCAGCTCGCAGTTGCCGCCCGAGTTTGCCGCAAGGTCGAAGATGATCGATCCGGGGCGCATCCCTTCCACAGCCGCGCGGCCGATCATCAGCGGCGCACGGCGCCCCGGAACTTGCGCCGTGGTGATGACCACGTCGCTGGCCCTGGCGGCCTTGGCAATTGCCTGCCGGCCCAGCTCAAGGGCTTCGGGACTCAGCTCCTTCGCGTAGCCGCCCTTGTCCTCGGTCTGCAGCCCACCCAGGTCAACCTCGAGGAACTTTGCGCCAAGCGACTTGATCTGCTCGCCTGCTGCCGCGCGCACATCGTAGGCTTCCACCACAGCGCCCAGACGGCGAGCGGTTGCGATCGCCTGCAGGCCGGCGACGCCTGCGCCCAGCACCAGCACCTTCGCCGGCGGAATCGTACCCGCCGCGGTCATCAGCAGCGGAAAGAGCTTGGGCAGGTGGTCGGCGCAGACCAGCACGGCCTTGTAGCCCGCCACCGTCGCCATCGACGAGAGCGCGTCCATCGACTGTGCGCGCGTGATGCGCGGCACCAACTCCAGGCTGAACAGCGTGGCCCCGCGTCGCACCGCCGTGGTCAGCGCCGCAGGCTCATCCAGCGGACGCAGGAAGCCGATCACAACCGCGCCGCTCTTCAACAACTCCTGGTCATTGCTGGGAAGCACGTTCACCACGGGAAGGACATCGGCCGAAGACAGCAGCTCGGCGCGCGAGGTCGAGATGCCGGCGCCGGCGGCCTGGTAGTCTGCGTCGCTCGCACCCGAGGCAACGCCCGCGTCGCTCTCTACGGCCACCTGGAAGCCCTTTCCGGTCAGCGCCTTCACCGACTCCGGGGTGAGCGCCACGCGAGTTTCGTCCTGCCTCGCTTCTTTCAGAATTGCAACAAGCACACGGCTCCTCCGTAGGGTTCAGAATGGGACAGGCGGGTAGATGATAGCAAATGTACAACATAGGGGCACATAGCTGCAGCGATATTCGCCTGAGCACCGGGAATCGGGGGTGAAACCTGGGCCGTCCGTGTACGGTTTCTAATTACCTTCGACTGGTGCAATTCCACATTCCTGTTGTCTGCACAGCCTTCCTCAGGTATTCTGAATTTCAGCTACTTACAATCTGCGACCGTGTAATCGTCGCCCGCGGGTACGGAAGCTGACGTAACAGAAAAGCTACGTATGATCGCGCGTAGTCGTCCCCTTCTTTTTCTCTAGCGGAGGAGAACCAGAGTTCTTGACTCGCCTATGAATTCCAAAGACTCGCAAAATCCCGCAGGACAAAGGCCGGCCGGCTTTGCGTCCTCATCGGCAGGCGCAGCCACTGCGCCGGCTCCCGCTGCGCCGCCTGCCGGCTCAATGCAGAAGCGCGAGGCATCCTACGCTCGCCAAATCAGGCTTGGTGTCACCCGGCTGCTGATCCTTCTCGCAGTGGTCTTCACCGCCCGATACCTCTATTGGCGCAGCACCGAAACGATGAACCCGGCGGCGCGCTGGTTCTTCTATGCCTTTCTCGTGGCCGAGGTCCTCAACATTCTGGAGGCGGTGCTTTTTTACGTCACCACGTGGGCCCCTACGCGTTATCGTACGCAGGCGCCGCTCGAGGGCCGCACAGTCGATGTGCTGATCGCCACCTACGACGAGCCGCTGGAGATGCTGCGCGAGACGGCGTTGTGCTCGGTGGGAATCCGCTACCCGCATAAGACCTTCATCCTCGACGATGGAAACCGCCCCCAGGTCAAGCAGCTCGCCGAGGAACTCGGCTGCGGATACATCGCTCGCACTGAGCGGACCCACGCCAAAGCGGGGAATCTCAACAATGCACTGAAACAGATCAGTGGCGAGTTCGTCGTCACGCTCGATGCCGACCACGTCCCCTCGCCCGATCTGATCGACCAGTTGATCGGCTTCTTCCGCGACGAAAAGGTAGGGGCAGTCCAGACTGCGCAGGATTTCTACAATCTCGATTCTTTCCAGCACCGGATGAACTGGCGCTCGCGCATCGGCTGGCAGCAGCAGGAGCTGTTCTTCAATGTGATCCAGCCGGGCAAGGACCGCTTCAACGCCGCCTTCTTCTGCGGCAGTCCTGCCATACTCCGCCGGTCGGCCCTGAACGATGTGGGCGGATTCGCAACCGAGACGATCACCGAGGACATGCACACCGGTCTGCGCCTGCAGAAGAAGAAGCACAAGCTGATCTATCACAACCAGACGCTGGCCTTCGGACTGGCCCCCCAGACCTACCTCAGCTATTCCACGCAGTGGCAGCGCTGGGGCTATGGTTGCATGCAGGTGGCGCGCGCCGAAAAGCCTGTCTTCGGACGCGGCTTGAGCTTCGGGCAGCGGCTTTGCTACTTCTCGTCCGTATATTTCTACTGGATGAGCTATCAAAAGCTCTTGTTTCTGTTAACGCCCATCGTGGCACTGCTCACCGGCGCATTCCCGCTGGTCACCACGCCGGAGAAGTTCCTCTCCTATTTCCTTCCGTTCTTTGTGCTGAACGTTGCGGCTTCGGCAATGCTGCAGGGAGGATTGCGCAGCTACATTCGCAGCGAGCAGTTCAACATCCTGAAGATGCATGTGCTGCTGAGCACGATCAAGGGACTATTCCGCTCAACGGCGGCATTCAAGGTGACTCCGAAGGCGCGCTCGAATGCGGCCTCGCTCTCGGATGTGCTGCTGCCGACAGCATTGTGCGTGCTGATGATCGCCGCCATGGTGCAAGGCGCGCGCAGCCTTACGCACAGCACGAATCGATTTATCTTCTGGGCGCTGTGCGTCAACATCGCCTGGGCCGCGTTCTACCTCTTCATGATGGGCTCGGTCGTGCTGACTGCGCTGCGCCGCAAGGAACAGCGCATGAGTTACCGCTTCCCGGCACGGCTCGATCTGCCGGTCACCGCCCGGGTGAAGAACTCAACCTCCGCGGATGACCTGTTGACCGGTTATGCACGCAACCTGAACCGCTCCGGCCTCTCGTTCACCGTGGACAGGGCGGTGGAAATCGGCACCACGCTGACGATTGATATCCGATTCCCGGCGAGGACGATTCAGGCTGACGGCGAAGTTGTTCGTCATGGCTTCTACAAGCTGGGAAAGACAACGCGCGTCGCCAACGGAATCCGGTTCACCAAGATCGATCCCAAGGACCAGGATGACATTTCCAAATTCTTGTTCTGGCAGATCGCCCCGCAAGAGAGCGCGGCGCTCACACTGACCAGCCTGTCTCAGCGGGAGGACTAATCGATGCGGAAATTTTCAATCTTGCTCGTCCTCCTTGGGTTGACGCTCGCGGCCTTCGGACAGCTTCAGCAGGCCCGGCAGCAGTTTGAAGCTCACAACTACAACGCCGCGGCTGAGCTGTATCGTTCGGCCGCCGCTGCCGAGCCGGACAATGCAGAAGCGCTGGCCGGCCTCGTCGACAGCCTGGAAGCGCTGGGCCAGTGGCGTGCCGCCCTGCCTGCGCTTGAGCATCTGACGGCTTTGCAGCCCGCCAACGCGCGCCGCATCCATCAGCTCGGCCGCTGGAGAAGCTGGGCGGGCGACGCACGGGCAGCGGATTCGCTCGGGCAGGCCTGTTCACTGGAGACGTCGCAGCCGCAATACTGCACGGACTACGCTGAAGTGCTTGCCTGGAAGGCCGAGACGCGCGGCGAGGCCGTAGCGCATCTGCGCGCGGCGCTGGCAGCTTCGCCCAACTACGTCCCCGCAATGGCGCAACTGGCGAACATCCTCAGTTGGAACAAGAGTTCGCGCGCCGAGGCCGCGAGGCTGTTCGAAGCGGCGCTCAAGATCGAGCCGCAAAATATTGAGCTGCTCAACTCCTATGCGGAGATGCTGAGCTATGACCGCAGTGGGCGCGTGCTCGCGCTCAGCCTCTATGAACGCGTATTGCGCATCGATCCGGAGAACGCCCGTGCCTTGACCGGAAAAGCTCAAGTGCTTGCCGTGTCCGGACACTCCCGGGATGCGATGGAGCACTACGATCGCGTGCTCTCCGCGGACCCGGGCAATGTGGCCGCCCTGCGCGGAAAAGCCCAGGTGCTGAACTGGCGCGGCAATTACGCAGAGGCCTATGCGCTGCTGCAGCGTGCGCGCAATTATGCTCCTGAGGACCGGCAGGTCTCCAGAGAGTTGGCGCGCGCGCAAATCGGACTTCATCAGTTCGCCGCTGCGCAAAGCACCGTCAACGCTTTTCCCGCGTGGGACAAGCTCGATGGTGTGCGTGCTGAGGTGGAGAGAGCAACCGGCCCGTGGATGGAGACCGGCGTTGCCTTCCGGCGCAATGCGGGCAGAGGCGAATATGAGCGGGCCAGCGTTGCAGTCTCCACCGCTGTGGGCCAGCAAAATCGGCTTGTCTTTCGCTACACGCCGACCCTCTATTCGGATGGCGACAGCTTCAATTCGAACCACTATGGAGCACAGCTCGAATCTCAGCTGAGCGACCGGCTGACGCTGACGACCGCTGCCGCCGCAGAGACGTTTCCGGGGGTCTCCTCAGAGTTCACCGGCGGCACGCAGGCGCAGTATCGACTCGGCCCTTCCGTGGAGTTCCAGGCGGGCTTCCATCGCTCGCCCGTGGACGACTCCCTGCTTTCCTACCGCGGCATTGATACGGGCACTGGACTCACAGGTCAAGTCACTTCGAACCTGTTCAACCTTGGCGCGGCCTACCGGAACAGGAAGCATGCATTCGACGGCTCGCTTCACTACACGGATGGCATTTACACGGGAAACAAGCTCGAGACCAACCGCTACTGGGCGCTCGACGGCAACTTCGGCAAGGCAGTCGGCGGAACTCCCTATCTCCGGGTGGCGTACGGCTTTGCCTACACGCAGTTCCAATACGACGCCGATGCGCCCGTACCCCTTCCCAATCAAGCGGGCGGCTACTTCAGCCCAACGCGCTACCTTCTGAACTATGCAGGATTAACAGTCGCTCATAAGTTCGGCCGCCGTTTCGAGATCGACGCGACAGGCACGGCGGGCGCGCAGAATGTGGAGAACAGCACCTCTGCGTTTGGCGATGCGGCCTTCGCGGGCAGTTTCTCGGGCCGCCTGCTCTGGCGTCCAAGCGCGCGGGACGAGCTGCTGGTGCGCTATGAATACCTGAACGTCTTCAACGCCTTCCATCGCCACCTGCCCGGCATTGCATGGCGACACTATTTCTGAGCGGGAACGGCAAAGCTCGCAACCCGGCTCCAGGGCAGCCGGCGCCTGGTTTTGCGCAAGATGGTTCTGCGCAAGATAGTTCGGCGGAAGATGGTTCGGCGCAAAACTGGGGTCCTGCCGGTAATCCAACCGATTACTTTGCCGCCGAGCGCGGCGTAGCGCTGCTGCTGATTGCGCTGGTCGCGCTCTGGTTGCGTGCCCGCGACCCCGGCTTCACAACCGCATACATGGACGAGTCCATCTATGTGGTGTACGGCCGCATGTTTCTGGCGAGGCACTTTGAGGCCCCGCTCGATTCGCCTTTGCGTTGGAGCTTCGGCTGGTATCTCTGGCCTATGATGTCCGCCTGGGCCGATCGATGGGGCGGCCTGACTGCCGTCCGGGAGCTCAGCGCGCTGCTCGGCACGGCCTCGGTCATGGCCGTCTATGGGTTCGCCAGACGACTTTTCGGCAGCGCGGTCGGCCTCGGCTCTGCAGCGATCTTTGCGGTGATGGGCCCGGCCGTCATGGCCTCCCGCATCGCTACCCGCGACGCGGGCTCTATCTTCTTCTTCCTCTTTGGACTCTGGGCTTTTGTCTACGCGTGGCAGACCAACAAAGTGCGCGGTTGGCTGTCGGCAGCTGCCTGCCTGATCTGTGCATTTTTGTGCAAGTACATCGTCGCCATCTATTTCGTTTTCTTTGTGCTCCTCGCATTGCGGAGAGGATGGCGGGCCGCCCTTGCGTTCTGTCTTCCCATGGGAGTCGCGCTCGGAGGATATCTCGTCTTTTATTGGCAGGACCTGCGGCATCTGTTGTTTTATGGCGGCAGCTACAGCTCGTTGCGCGCTTCTGCGCCGCAGCTCTGGGAGGTCTATGTCGCCGGGCGCATTGAGCTGTGGCTGATCGCATTGCTTGCCCTGCTTGCCTTGGCCGAACGCAGCGGCAGAAAGATTTGCGTTGTGTTATGGCTCGGCGCCGCCCTGGCGCTGGCATTCCAGTGGAAGACGCGTGCCGATTTCGATTTCTGGAAACATGCGGCTTATCCGCTCATCTTTCTCGTTTCCCCAGCGGTCCACGCGGTACTTTCCGCCGCAAAGCTGATCAGCAAGAAACTGCCGATGCAGGCCGCGATCTCTGTCGCAGGAATTGTATGGCTGTGTGCAGTCGTTGCCTGGACGGGTAAGTCACTCGAATACAACAGGACCGTCTTCTGGCCGAATGTCGAACCGGTACTCAGCTACTTTGAAGGGAGGCTACCGGAGAATGCCAGGATTCTGGTGGATGACAGCGTCTTTCGCTACTACTTCCATCCTCGGCTGGAACAATCCCGGATCGCGGACCCATACTATTTCCAGTACGGAGATGCGCAAGGCGAAGCGGCGTATCGAGCGGCGGTCGAAGACGGCTGGTTCGAATACATCGTTCTGGATGGCGGTATGGGCGCCGAAGCCGAGGCATTGCAGCGTGCCATCCGGGGCCATCTTCAAAGCTACTCGCTTCGCCTGGAGATGCCGGACCCAATTTTGGGACACACCATCCAAATCTTTCAGCGCACCGATTCATCCGCGCTACAGTCCCCCGCAAGCGGCCCTTCCATTGAGATTTTCAGCCCCGCCGCAAACTCCTTCGTCGGGAAGGTTAGCAGCGTAAGCGGCGTCGTGCACGGCGCGGCAATTGGTTGGCGCGTGCGAACGGAGGTGTTCTCCAATCGTTGGTATCCGTCGCAGGAGCTCCCCCTGGAAGCGGGCGGCAAGTTTGAAACCACCGCAAACTTCGGCGGCGTAGGCCGGCACGCATGCCATCAGATGTTGCGCGTGCGCGCCTACGATCAGTCAGCACATCCGCGTGCCGTCGCCGTGCTGTTCAATCTCAAGAGCGACAGCCACTGCCAGTAGGCCGCGGAACTCTTCTCACCAAGACCGGGCACCCACCGCGTTTCGTCGGGTCATTCGGTCAAAACCTACTCCGTGTTGCCGCGCGTCTCCGCGCCGACGGCCGTGATTTTGCCAAATAGTCCGTCATTCTCGTCGTTGGGGCCTGCCGTGAAGTAAAGCTGCGTGGCGAGTCCGTTGTGATCACTGTCTCCCGCGAAGCTTATTGCCCAAAGCCCATCAATGACGATTGGATTGTTGTTGTCCGATTGCAGAAGCGCGCCCTCATGCTTCCCGGTGAGCGTGTTGAATACCTGGATGGTGCCATCCCCGAATTGCCCGATCAGCAGACGATGAGGAAAGGCGCCGAAATCGGAAGGCGACAGCGCGACGCCCCACGGTGCGTTCAGCCAGTCTCCATGCTCCAGGCGCAGCAGTTGCCTTCCGAAGACGTTGAAGACGCCGACCTGCCCAAGTCCTGCGCCATGCGCCTCGTCCTCCTCGCCGGCCTCCTTGTAGGCGAAGGTCACAACCAGATTACCGCCGACGTTCCACAAATTGAACGGCACCAGTTGCAGTCCTTGCGCACTCTGCGGGCCTCCGAAATGAAATCCGCCTGGCGTGGACACGGGATTGAAATTGCCGTCATACACCTCAACCTGCCGCGTCTCGAAGTTGGTGACATAAAGCCGCGGGCCGGCCGGGGTCACAGCAATCGCGCAGCCTTTGTAGTTCGCCTTGCCGGCATTGTTCACCTTGATCACCGCCGTCGTAGCATCCACTCCGGGGTTCCAGCCGGAGATCGTCCCATCCTCGGTGACAAACAGAAAAATCGCCGGCTTTCCCGGAGCCAGCTCGAAGGCCGGCGTTTGGAAGCTGGCCGTGAAGTTGAAGGCTGTCCCGGTCGGCGCGGAAGGCCCGCTCTGGCCGGGAGGCGGCGGGATGGTCACCAGGCTCTGAGGCACTCCCGCGGGATCGTACAGCGTGGAGACTCCAGTGCCATTGTCGGAGACCCACCAAAAGGTCCCGGTGCCGCGCGCGAGCCCCCACGCGTTTACCAGATGCGTGTCGATGTTGGGGGCCGTGGGAGAGACAGCGGACGAATTGGTCGTCAGATCAATGCGGTTGTAGTGCTGAGCCGCAGCTGCGGGAACCAACATCAGAGCGAGCACCACGCTACAGGTCACCCGTGCACACATAGTTCCTTTCAACATAAGTCACCTCTCTTGGGAAGTCTGACTGGCCCGCAGATTGGAACAAGGCAGCAGCAGGAGAGATGTCCCGCGTCCCACGACGCATGGCCCCGTTTGCTGCAAATCGGGAAAAGCAACATGCGCCGGGATTAAGGTATTTAATTTCGTTCTCCATGAGGCGCATTTGCACCATCTCACTGTTGTGAGTGCACGCGGACGAGCCTATCCACCTTTAGGTTGGTCAGCTTCAGAATGGACACTCGACGGCCACCGATAAGTGAATCAAGAAATAATTGAATAAGACACTTAATCAGCGTTGAGCTGAGTTACAATTTTGTGCTCGGAATTTGGGCCATGGTTTTTATTCAATTTGGGCCATAGTTTTGTATTCATGGAGTGGCGTGCCGCCACTCAGATCGACACCATCGCAGTTCCAAACGCCGGCCGCCGAGGGCACCTGTTCGGTGAGGCTGTTACGTGAAGATTCCACCCAGCAAACCAATTCGGGTTTGCCGGGCACGCCACAGGAGGCTCTAGATGAGTTTGCGTCGATTTGCGTCCGTGCTTTTGATCTCGGCCATCGCGCTCTTTGCTCCGTTGTCGTTGTCCGCTCAGGATTATGCCCGTTCAGATTTTGAATTCTTCGGCGGCTATTCTTGGTATCACCCCGGAGAGGACCATTTCCTCCCAGACCACTACAACGCAGGCTGGGGTGCTGCGTTGACCGTGAACGTGAACAATTGGCTGGGGCTCACCGGCGACGGAAGCGGCCATCATGAAGATGGCGAAGCATACACGATCAGCTTCGGACCACGGATCAAGATGCACCGGGGACGCCTTGAGCCCTTTGCCGAGGTCCTGGGCGGCTTTGTGCACTGGGTTCCCGACGGACTGCCGGAGCAGAACAAGCCTGCTCTCATCACAGGCCTCGGGTTGGATTACCGGATCAATCGGCATTTCGCGATCCGGCCCATTCAAGCCGATTACGTCCTCACGACGTTCAACGCGGTGAATCCGCGCGGCGACTGGAACAGCCTGCATGGCATTCGGCTGCAGGCCGGCTTGGTTCTCAACCTTGGTTTCCATGAAGCAGAGGCGCCGCCCAGCGCAAGCTGCAGCGCGGAGCCCTCGTCGGTGGACGCCGGTGGGCCGGTCACGATCACGGTGACTCCGTCAGGCTTCCCACCTAAACGCACTTTGAGCTACTCCTACATGAGCACCGGCGGCAAAGTTTCCGGAACTACGGCGACTGCATCCGTCGACACCACCGGCCTGCAGGGCGGCAGCTACACGGTAAGCGCAACCGTCACGGACAAGGGGAAGCGCACTGCGAGCTGCCAGGCGATGTTCATGGTGAAGCAGCCGCAGCCACCGACGTTGTCGGTCACGGCAAATCCGGACACGGTAGTGGCCGGTGAACGTTCGACGATCATGGCAACTGGAAACAGCCCGGACAATCGTCCGCTGACCTATGGCTGCAACTCGACCGGCGGAACACTGAGCGGCAGCGGAACTCAATACTCGCTGGACACCACAGGCGTTCCGGAGGGCAGCATCGGCGTCAACTGCACCGTCACCGACGACCGCAACCTGAGCGCTTCGGCAAGTACCTCGGTCAAGGTCAACGTTCCTGCTCCTCCGCCGCCACCAGAGGCCCCGGCACCTGCAGCGGCACCACAACCGCAGGCCAACAAGTTCGGTGCCATTGAGTTCAAGCACGACCTGAAGCGTCCGACCCGCGTGGACAACGAAGCCAAGGGTGAACTCGATCGCTACGCCGATGCTTTGGCTGCCGCACCCGAAGCCAGAGGCGTTGTTGTGGGACAGGCGACCAAGGAAGAGCAGTCCAAGCCGGCAGGGCGGAAGTATGCAGCCCAACGCGCCATCAACACCAAAGCCTATCTGACCCAGGAAAAGGGCATCGATCCTGCACGCATCGAGGTCCGCGCCGGCAGCGAGGACGACCAGAGAGTAGATCTGTGGATCGTTCCCGCAGGAGCCCAATTCCCTGAGGAAGATACAGTGAAGGTGGACGAGGGGCAGGTGAAGGCCGTTCCGCGGACTGCACCGGCCCCGGGACGCAAGAAGAAGGCCGAATGATAATCGGAAAGTGACAAATTAGCCGGGAGGCCGCGAGGGTATCGGGCCTTCCGTGCCATACTGTCCGCGGTTGGATGGCGCTATGCTCCTGACATCCAGCCGCGGATTTTTCGTGGCTTGGCGAATTTTCCGCGGGGAGATGCGATGAGGGGCTCGATGCTGAATCGGCGGGCGGTGATTGTTGTTCTCTTTTTGGTGGCGCTGGTGTGCGGCGCCCAGGCTCAATGGACTTCTCTGGGACCGTTTGGCGGCAACGCCCGCGCTTTGGCTTACGATCCGTCCGCTCCCGATCACATTCTGCTCGGCTCAGGCGGCGGAGCGCTGTTTGACTCCCGCGATGGCGGAGCGCACTGGCGGCCCTTTGCCCACCTTGGTCCCGGCCATGAGCTGATGCTGGAAACTCTTGCCTTCGATCCTACCCATTCGGAGACGATTTATGTTGGCGGCTGGAGCATCACCGGCTCCGGCGGCAGTTTTTTCCTGACCCGCAATGGAGGCCGGAGCTGGACTGAGCCCGCCGCGCTGCGCGGAAAGAGCGTCCAGGGGCTGGCGATTGCAGCTTCGGATCCTCGGGTGCTGGTTGCGGCGGCGATCGATGGACTTTACCGCAGCCGGGACAAAGGCGAGAGCTGGGAGCGCATCACTCCGGTCAATCATCCCGATCTCAAGAACTTTGAGTCGGTGGCGATCGATGCGCGCGATCCGCAGATCATCTATGCCGGAACCTGGCACCTGCCCTGGAAGACCACCGATGGCGGCCAACACTGGAGCAGCATCAAGCAGGGCGTGATTGATGACTCGGACGTCTTCTCGATCATCCTCAGTCACAGCAATCCGCAGGTCGTATTTGCCAGCGCCTGCTCGGGGATCTACAAGAGCGAGAACGGCGGCCAGCTCTTCCGCAAGATTCAGGGGATTCCGGCAACCGCGCGCCGTACGCGGATCCTGATGCAGGACCCTGCCGACGCCGACACAGTCTATGCCGGTACGACCGAGGGACTGTGGAAGACTACCGATGGCGGCAACGTGTTTAAGAGAATCTCGCCCCCGAACTTCATTCTCAACGATGTCATGGTGGACCCGAGAAATTCCAAACGGCTGCTGATCGCTACCGATCGCGGCGGGATCTTTGCCTCCGACGACGCAGGTCAGACATTCCATCCTTCCAATGACGGCTTCAGCCAGCGGCAGGTCACCTCCGTCATAGCCGATCCGAAGGAGCCGTCGGACCTCTACGTCAGCGTGGTGAATGACAAGGAATTCGGCGGTATCTTCCGCCGCCACGATGGGCGCTGGACGCAACTCATCGATGGTCTGGGCGCAGCGGAGGTCTTCGACCTGGAGCGCTCGCCGGAAGGACATCTCGTTGCGGCAACCAATCGCGGCCTGTACCGGTTGCCTGCGGGCGCTCAGCAGTGGCAGCCCAGCCGGACGCTTCTGGTCACGGCGGCGGCGGACAAAGCCCGTACCACGCGCAAGCCTGGCGCGAAGCTGGCCGTCTCCGCACCCAAGGCGAAGAAGACCGCCTCCAGCTTTGAATCCAGGGCGACCGCTCTGGCACTGGGAAGCCGCAAATGGTACGCCGCCACCTCTGCCGGGGTCCTCATGAGCGACAACCAGGGAGGCAGCTGGACTAGCGCAGCCACACCGGGAGAGCGGGACTTCTATTCGGTCTCGGTTCGCGAGCGCAGTGTGGCAGCGGCGACCCTGCGCTCGGTTTGGCTCAGCAGCGACGAGGGAGAGCACTGGACTGCTGAACCGCTTCCCACGTGGGTGACGCGGGTCTATTCGGTTGCCGTGGCTGGCAACGATGAGCTGTGGGCAGCGACGCGCGAGGGCGCGTTGCACTGGCGTGGCGCAGGCGCGCGGTGGGAGCGCGTGCTGAACGGATTACCGGAGCACGAAGTGATCTCGATCCGCGCCGACGGCGACTTGTTGTTGGCCGGGGCCGCAGATTCGCACAGGGTCTACGTGAGCCGCGACCACGGGCAGAGCTGGGTGGCGGAGGCCGCCGCGAACTTTGAAGTGACCAGCGCCGTGATGCAGGGAGACAGGCTCTATCTCGTCACAAGGCTAAACGGGGTGCTGGAGCGCACGCCGACCGCCCCGGTTTCCGGCGCTCTTGCCGAAGATGGGAAGCGAATGATACAAGCCGACGGGCGCAGCAGAAAGCAGTAAGAAAAGCGTCTTGCGAGGCGCGCAGCAATAGGGGGAGGCTCTTCCGGCCTCCCCTATTCATTCGCGGTTCAGACAGATTTATTTGCGGTGCAGTGGACTCCATCATCCTGGAAGCACTCCAACTGATGCTTCAGTTCTGCTGCCGTGATCTCCGACTGGTCAGGCGATGCTGCGCCGTCTGAAGAAGCGATAAATGCCGAGTAGCAGAATCGCCCCAACCAGCGACATCAAAAAACCGGCTGCCTCTCCTTCCCGGTAAAGGCCGATGGCTCGTCCGAGAAAAGTGCCGAGAAAGGACCCAGCTATCCCCAGCAGCATCGTGACGATGACCCCTCCGGGATCTCTGCCGGGCATGATCAATTTCGCCAGTGCACCGACCACCAATCCGATAATCAATACCCAAAGATAGTGCATATTGTCCTCTCAATTCTCAGGGATCTCTCGAACAAATCTGGCCGGCAATCATGCAGCGGGAATCTTCAGTTGAGTTCGCCTTCTTGCAAAGCGTTGGTGAATCAACCTTGCTCGCAGCGTGTCGTGCAAGTTCGAAGCGCCGATCAAATTCGAGGTTGTCCTCCCAGGAACAACCACTTCCCGAATCTGAATGGCATCGCAGCGACCGTGGCGTAAACGCTGAGTCCAGCGGCAAAGCTGATAGCCACAATGAGGGAGGCGAGTTGCGTACCCGAAAACTGCATACGCCCTGCGATGTGTTCGCCCGTGCGCAAGTTGCCTTCAGGGCCGAGGACGAGAAAACCGCGCTAGAACCGCGCTAAATGAAAAATCCCCTCTGCAACTAGTTCGTTGCAGAGAGGATCACATCTCGTTGGTGCCGAAGAAGGGACTCGAACCCCCACACCCTTGCGAGTACATGGACCTGAACCATGCGCGTCTGCCAATTCCGCCACTTCGGCACGGGTGAAAATGGGGCGCTCACCGCCACGCTGACCCTACGGTCAGAACATTTTCACTGGCTGCAAACCAAATTGTAACACCCCGCGGTCGCGGCTTCCACTTCTGCGGGCCGTGGTCTCCTGCCGTTGTCCCCGCGCGCTGTTTGCACCGGGTGGGGCCCCGCAGACGGTTTGCTGGTGTGGTACCTGCTGCCGTGCTCTTTTTGCGAAAAGAGCGACCTGCGCGCTATAGTCAAGCTAACAACTTCGGTCGAGGAACCGGCGCCTGCGCCGCGTTCCGTCCGCGGAGATTGAATGTCCGAGTCAGAATCCAACGGCACACCACACATTCCGGCGGAGATCAGCAAGGAGCTCCGCATCCTTGCCCACGACCTGAGCAATTCCATCGAAACCATCATGCAGGCCGCCTACTTGCTGGGCCAGGCCAACTTCGACGAGACCAACAAGAAGTGGGTCGATCTGATCGATCAGGCGACGCACGACGCCGCCAAGATCAACCGCCAGATTCGCGAAGTGCTGCGCGCCAACTCGGAATAGGCCGGCCTCCCGCGAGCGACCGGTCCAGTGCGGGGCTGCAGTGAACGTGCTGGGGCGGTGCTACACTCATTCCGCATTGCCCCACCCCAGCAAGCAAACTACGGCTCGCCAGGGACCCCCGGGAGAGAAGCCATGTCCGCCGACTCCTTCGAACACCTGCGCTATGAAAAACGCAATCGCATCGCCTTCCTCACCGTCTCGCGTCCGCGCGTGCTCAATGCGCTGAACGCCGCGCTGATGCGGGAGCTCGAGCTGGGCTTTTGCTCGGTGCGCGATGATGACGACGTGCTCGCCGCGATACTCACAGGAGACGGCGACAAGGCCTTCGTCGCCGGGGCCGATATCGGCGAGCTCGCCGAGCTGGGCACAGTCGAGGGCCGCGCGCTGGCCACTCGTGGGCAGGCCGTTTTTTCGCTGATCGAAAATTGCGGCAAGCCGGTCATCGCCGCCGTCAACGGCTTTGCGCTGGGCGCCGGATGCGAACTCGCCCTGGCCTGCGGGATTCGGCTGGCCTCGGAGAATGCGCGCTTCGGGCAGCCGGAGGTGAAGCTCGGCATCATCCCCGGGTATGGCGGCACGCAGCGGCTGCCGCGCCTGATCGGCAAGGGCCGCGCCTTGGAGCTGCTGCTCAGCGGCGAGATGATCGACGCCGCCGAGGCGCTGCGCATCGGGCTGGTCAACCGCGTGCTGCCCTCAGACCAGCTCCTGCCTGCGGCCGAGGCGCTCGCCGCAAAAATACTCGCCAACGGTCCGCTGGCCGTGCGCTATTGCCTGAATGCGGTCAATCAGGGGCTGGAGATGCCGCTTGAGGCCGGCATTGCGCATGAGGCCGCGCTATTCGCGCTCTGCTGCGCGACCGAAGACAAGAATGAGGGCACGCGCGCCTTCCTGGAAAAGCGCGCGCCGCAGTTCAAGGGACAATAGGGCACTGCCGGGCCGTTTCTCCGTCTCGACAGAACCCGCCACCGGGCCTATTTTCGAATGGCCGGCAATCCGCTCGGCGAGACGATCGGCATGCGCAGCGGCGTCATATGAAACCGGACACTTCCGCTAACCGCGCGACGTTGGCCAGGCCTTGTGATAGAGATTGACACATGGTGGACCGGTAGTCCTCGTTGCGGTACTATCTTGTCGGTTTGAACATCGTTGGTGGCCTGACTACATGAACCAGTTCACGTCTCGTGCACGTGCCCGGTCGCGTGCGGGAAATACCCCGGCTGCGAAAAACTGGTCATCCCGATGGCGGCGCCCGCAGATTATTGCCGTGCATTAAGCGTCAAGAGCTGAGGACCCTCATGGCTCCAATTGCTGGTCTGCTGGTCGAATACCTGGTTGTTGGGGCCATGGCTGGCCTTTGGGCCGTTCCGCTGGCATTAGGCGCCATCGCTTCTCACACAGGATTTCAGAAAGATCTGGCATCCGTCATCGTGGCCTCCTTTGTTCCTGCCCTGTACCTTGTCGGAATGATGTGCGATCTTATTGGGCAGAAAGTAACTCATCCCTTTAAGCAGCTTATTGAGGCTGAGGTGCGCCGCAAGTATGGGAAGGGCGAGGTCAGCTCGCAGCAGATTCATGCATTTGCCGTAGCGTATGAGCCAGCTCTCGCTAAAGAGATTGATACACGGAGCGCGCGGGATCGAATTGCTCGCGGCGCACTCGTTGCAGTGGCACCGTTACTCGTGTACTGGCCTCCTACTCCTTCGTTTCGCGCGAGGTCACCTCAATACTCGGCCTAGTCGGTGTCGTTACTTTGGAGAAGCCGCGAAGTGACGCCTAACTCGTCGCTCCAGCCGACCGCCCTACATCTGCGGCTCCGGGTGACGGTGAGCTTGGTCGTGTAGGCATTGTATCGCGCGCAGTTTCGATGATTCTGATCGGGTCACGGGCGAACTGGAAATTGGCCAGCTCTCCAGCCAATCCCCCGTCAATCGGGATTCTCCTCCCCTGCTGTGGTACAACAGTGGTGTGATCCGCTGCTTCCATCGACTCATGGTGCCCGCCTCTGACGCAGACTTTGCCGCGCTAGAGCAGTTCTTCTCCGCGCTGGGCTTCGCTCCCGGCGAGCACTGGGAGGGACGGCGCTCCAGGGGCAAGAAGTTCGAGGCCTTCGAGAGC